>Ga0335085_10009076_pt1 | contig 15063 bp, 13 predicted proteins | sample Lox_Sample_45_FD_206712 | JGI IMG/M metagenome (GOLD analysis project Ga0335085, IMG submission 206712) | Soil microbial communities from Loxahatchee National Wildlife Refuge, Florida, United States - Lox_Sample_4.5 | ecosystem: Environmental > Terrestrial > Soil > Wetlands | place: USA... | reverse complement strand
TCGATCTGCGAAAAGATCATGTCGAGGTGAATGGCCGTCTTCTCCTTCGGCATCACGACGATGATGACGTCGGTCACGGCCGTGCGCTCGAAGAACACCGACGCGATCTGGTCGATCGCCGCCGGACTCGAGCGGTCGCTGAACCCCATCACCACCAGATCACGGCGCAACAGGTGGACGTCGCCGCCCTCGAGGAAATAGTTCACGCGCCGCTCCGACGCCCCGTCGTACAGGATGCCGGAATTGGCCAAGGTCGGGTGATACGTGAAGATCGCCTTCATCAGGATCGCTTCCGTCCACCGGATCGCGTACCGCATGGATCCGACCAGCACTTTATCGCCCGATACCATGCAGCTGTCGCGCGTGAAAAACAGGTTCGGGAGCGGGGGCAACACGTACCCGTATTCGTTGAGCGCCTTGGCCAGCGGGCCAGGGGGTTCCTCGCGGCCCTCGATGAGCATCCGGACCAGGGAGTCGGCATCCAGCTCGCTGATGTCGCGGGCCAAGGGCTCGTAGGGGACGATGTCCATGGTCTCGCGAATGAGCATCTGGCGGGCGTCATCGTTCGAAAGGATCTCCGCGAGGAGCTGCCGAACGTGGTACACCTTGGCGAACCGCTCCAGGATGGCGACGAACCTCCGGTGCTCGCGTCGGGCCGTTTCCGCCTCGATGAGGTCGTCGTAGAGGTACTCGGCCCGATTTCCCGGCGTGACGGCCTCCAACTCGGCGCCCGGAGAATGGACAATCACGCCCCGCAGGCGCCCGATCTCCGACGTCACGTGCACAGCCATGGGCCAAAGCTAACGGCGCCCCGTAGCTGGTGCTTTCCGGGGGCGTGCGTTTAACTTGTGAATCAATTCACAAGCGCCTCTCGTGAGACGGATTGCTGACTCAACCGTCCGCCGGCTTTCGGCTTACCTGCGCTTCCTGGAAGATTTCGAAAGCCGCGGTCTGACGACAATTTCGAGTGATGAACTCGCCAAACGCGGCGGCACCACTTCCGCTCAAGTGCGGAAGGACCTCTCCTTTTTTGGGTCCTTTGGCAAGCGAGGTCTTGGGTATTCTGTGCCCGAGCTCAACACCCGCCTGCGTGAGATCCTCGGTCTCGGCCGCGACTGGCGGGTGGTCATCGTGGGAGCCGGCAAAATTGGCGTGGCACTAGCCCACTATCGCGGGTTTCGCCAACGGGGCTTCTCGGTGCTGGCCGCCTACGACAACGACCCGGCCAAGATCGGCCGCACGATCGAAGGCATCCCGGTACGGAGCATGGAGCAGCTCGAGTCGGACATTCGCCGCGACCGTCCCGACATTGCCGTCCTCACCGTGCCGTCGGAGCATGCCCAGGACGCCCTCGATCGAGTCGTAAAGGCCGGCGTGAAGGCCATTCTCAATTTTGCCCCGACGCAGCTCCAGGCCCCGCCGGACGTCGCCATGAAAACGGTGAACATGGCGATGGAACTGGAAGGGTTGAGCTTCGCTCTTACGAATCGCGACTGAGGCGTTGCCGCAGTAACCGGGCGAAGTCCTCGGGGTCGAGCGTCTCCGGGCGACGGTCCCCCTCGATTCGCGCGTCCGCGAGCGCTCGTTCGGCTTCGTCGGGCCCCAGTCGATACAGCTCGCGGATGATGCGTTTGATCTGCTTCCGCCGCATCCCGAACGCGGACTGCACCAGACGCTTGAAGGCCGGCTCCTCAGCGGGGCTAATCACGGGATCCTCACGCGATACGATCCGCACCACCGCGCTCTCGACCTTGGGCGGCGGCTGAAACGCGCCCGCTGGAACCCGGAACAGCAGCTCCGACCGTGCCACCGCCTGCACATTGACGGAAAGCGCCCCGTACACTTTCGATCCGGCCGGCGTCACGATTCGTTCGGCGACCTCCCGCTGCATCAGATAGACGGCGAGCTCGGGGCGAGGTCGTTCGAGTCCGTGAAAGACGATCGGCGTCGTCACGTTGTACGGCACGTTGCCCACCAATCGAAACGCGCCGCCTCCGGCCGCGGCCGCCAGGTCCACCTCGAGCACATCGGCCTGCACGACCTCGATATGTATTCCCGTGCGGGCGGCGTACCGGGTGCGCAGGAGCGCGGCGAGGGCGCGATCGTACTCGATGAGAACGAGCCGGCCGGATTGCTCGGCGAGCACGTCGCTCAGCGACCCGCGTCCCGGCCCGATTTCGACAACCGTCTCCGTTCCCGTGAGCTGCAGGGCCCCGGCAATCCGCTCCAGAATGCTGCGATCGGTCAGAAAATGTTGGCCCAGACTCTTACGGACCGGCGGCAGCCGTTCTCCGTCGGGGCCACGCGAGGTCCTCACGTGCCCTTCAACTCTTCACCAGAACCATGGTCACGTCGTCCCGGAGGGCGGTGTTTCCGGTATGGCGTTGGATCGCGCCGAACACCGTGTTGAGAATGTCCCCCGGGCTCCGGTTCCGCGCATCGCGCACCATGGTGAGCACGCGATCCTCCCCGAGCCGCTCGCCGCTCGCGTTGCGTGCGTCGACGACGCCGTCCGTGAAGAGGACCAGCAAATCAGCGTTGGGCGTCCAGGGGCGTCGCACCGTCGTCGGGGGGCGATCCACCATTCCCAAAGGCGGATCCACCGCCGCGAGGCGTTCCACGGTCCCGGCCGCGGACAACACGAACGCGTGCGGGTGTCCGGTGTTCGCGTACTGGATCTCGCGTTGCTCCAGGTCGATCACGGCGTAAAATGCCGAAATGAACATCTCGGTGGTCGTCAGCTCGTCGAGCACCGATGAGAGCAGCGCGTGGAGCGCCCGACCGGGATCCGCGTTGCGCTGGGCCTGAATCGCCGCCGCGCTCATGGTCAGCGCCATGATGAGCGCCGCTTGGTAGCCGTGTCCGGACACGTCGCCGATCATGACGCCCGTGCGGCCCGGCCCGAGTCGGAACAAGTTGTAGAAGTCGCCGCCGACACTCTCCGCGGGCATGACGCGTGCGGCGACGGTCGCGTCCGGCGCGACGATATCGCCCGCCGGCAGCAGCTTCATCTGCAAGTCGTGCGCGAGCTGCATTTCGTGGGCGAGTCGCTGCTGGTCGAGCGAGGCCACCACGAGCCGCGCGTTCTGAATCGCGGTTCCAATCTGCGTGGCGATCGCGGCCATGAGCTTTTGATCACCCGCGGTGAACGGCAGCCCGGAGGACCGGTCGGAGAGGTTGACCACGCCGAGGGGCTCCGCGCCGCCTGGCGGCGGCGCGGTCCACATGATCGGCACCGAAAGCATGGCTCCGCGCCGATAGCTGGATTCGGCCTCACACGGCATCTCGCCGGCTTCGACCAACATCGGGTGCTGGGTCGCGAACACCCGCGCGCCGACGCTGCACTCGTCGTTCGCGGAAATCGCGGGCACCATCGCCGGGTCGGTCCCGAGCACGGCAACGGGGCGGAGGACGCCCGCGGCCGGATCGAAGACCAGAATGGAGGCACGGCGCGCCCCGACCGTCTCCGACACCTCGGCCAAAATCGTGCGCGCCGTTTCCCCAAGCGAGACGGTCCGCCCCAGAATCTCGCTGATCGTGTACAGGAGATTGATCTCCTCGTACCGTTCCGCGAGTTCGTTGGCGGCGTGCTCCACTTCGAGCGCGCTTTGAAGGTATTGGGAGACGACGGGCAGGAGAAAGCGTTGCAGTCGGTCGAGCGGAATTCCGGGCGAGGAGGAGGGGCCGACAAAGAGCCAGGCCGGCCTGGGACCCGCTACTGGCGACGCGAGCACGTCCGCGCCGGCGATCGTGAGATGGCCGGGCAGCGAGGCGCCATCCATCGGGAGCGTCGGCGGTCTCGGGGCGTGCAGTGTCGCGGCCTCGCATCGCGGTGGCGACGAAGGGTCCGGCTGCGCCCACACGCTCGCTTCGCACTGCGTGGCCGCCTGGAACGCCGCGAGCACCGACGCGAGGTCGCTCATATCCGATGCAGTGTGAGCCGCACCACGTTGCCCGTGCTCGCCTCGAATCGTTCGACGCGATCCATCAGCTTCTGCATGAGGAACAACCCACGACCGTCCTCGCGCCCCACGTTCTCGGGCGTCGTGGGGTCCGCGGTGCAGAGATCCAGATCGAAGCCGTTTCCCTCGTCCGCCACTTCCACGACGATCCCGCTCCGGTCAACGCTCGCGTGCACGTGGACGTGCTTGCCCGGGTCGTCGCCATTGCCGCGGAGGATCGCGTTCGACAGTGCTTCGGTGAGCGCCACCGATACGTTCAGCATGACCTGCCGCGACCCGAACGCCATCTCATGACATTCGCGCTGGACGAGTTCGACGACCCGCTCGATATGGCGGACGTCGTTGGGAATATCGACTTCGATGACGCGCGCCGACGGAGTCGACCGCCCGTTTCTCAAAAGCTGGCCAGCGCCCCTTCGCGCGTCTCGGCGATCTGGAACAACGTGTCGAGCTTCGTGAGCTCGAACAGGGTCTTCAGATCATCGTTCAAGTTGGCAAGGCGGAGCTCGCCGCCTTGATCGCGAATCTTCTTTGACAGCGAGACGAGCACGCCCAACCCCGAACTGTCGATATAGCCGGTCCGCGTGAAGTCGATGAGAAACTTTTTCGCGCCGCGATCGAGCTCTTCGAGGATCTTCTGTTTCAGCTCCTGGCGATTCCCCACGATGAGCTGACCCTCCACGTCCACCACGACGACTCCGCCCTCGGTCTTGATCGAAAAGGTCATGAAAGTGTCTCCTTAGGGACCCCACTTGGTGGCGAACCCGGCCCCCCGCATGCTTGGAGCGCCGTAATGGCGGCCACATTGATAATGTCCTCGACATCCGCGCCCCGCGAGAGATCGCTGCACGGCCGACGGAGCCCCTGAAGGATCGGCCCGACGGCGCTCGCCCCCGCGATGCGCTGCACCAGTTTGTAGCCGATGTTCCCGGCATCGAGCGATGGGAACACTAACACGTTCGCCCGGCCCGCAACCGGACTTCCCGCCGCCTTCCGGGCGCCAACCGACGAGACGAGCGCAGCATCTCCTTGCAATTCTCCGTCCACCACGAGACTCGGGGCCCGGGCCCGAACCAACTCGAGGCCCGCGCGTACGAGGTCGACCGAGCGCCCCGCCCCGCTTCCCCGCGTGCTGAATGATAGAAGGGCGACGATCGGTTCGTCGCCGACGATCCGGCGGCGATCCTCCGCCGCCGCAAGCGCGATGTCCGCCAACTCGTCCGCGGTGGGGTACCGCACCACCGCGCAGTCGGAAAACGTCAGGACCTCGTCGGCGTCGCCCCCGCGAAACGGGCGCGTAATCATATAGAACGCGCTCGACACCGTCCGGACGCCTTCCCGGGGTCCCACGAGCCACAGCGCGGCCCGGAGCACATCGGCGGTCGTGCGCACAGCACCCGCCACGCATCCGCCAACCCGACCGGCCGCGACCAGTCCGTCCGCAAAAAACAACGGCTCGCGCGCCAGCTGAATCGCCGCATCCTCTGTCAGCCCCTTCGCGCGGCGCCGCTCCAGGAGGCGGGCCGCGACCTGTTCCGCAAACCCGTCGGTCGACGCATCCACCACCTCGATGCGATCCAGGGCATCGCGCCATGCCGCGGTTGACCCGGTAGCTCCCACCACGACGACGGGCTCGACGATCCCCAGCCTCGCTAACTCCAGAACGGCCTGCCGCGTTCGGGGTTCGTCGCTCTCGGGAAACGCGATCCGGCAGGGCGCGGCCGCCGCCCTGCTCCGAACATCCTCCAGAAACGTCATCCCTTCGGCGGCCGCGGATACATCGCGTGCAACGCATCGGCCACCGCCGGATGCACCAACGAACTGACATCGCCGCCGAATCGCGCGATCTCCCGTACCAGGCTCGCGCTGATGTACGTCGTGTCCAGCGACGGCACCATATAGATGGTCTCGAGCGTCGGCGAGAGGTGCCGATTCATCAGCGCCATCTGGTACTCGTACTCGAAATCACTGATCGCCCGGAGGCCGCGGATGAGGAGCCGTGCCCCCACGGAATTCGCGAAATCCACCAGCAGCCCCGTGAAGCTCCGAACCTCGATCCGCGGATGCTTCGCCATGGCCGCGCTGATCATTCGCACCCGCTCCTCCACTGTGAACAACGGAGCCTTGCTCGAGTTGGCGGCCACGCCGACAATGAGCCGATCGACAAACCCAAGACTGCGGAGCATCAGCGCCTCATGCCCCTTGGTCATGGGGTCGAAGCTGCCGGCATAAATCGCGACCTTGGCGTGCTTATTTGACGCGGGCATCCGCATACCATGCTGGTGGCGAGAAGTCCCGACCGGGATCGAGGACGCGCGGAAGATAGCGCGTCGGTCTCGCCCCTTCACCTCCTGCCAAAAAACGTCAGGACCGTGTCCCCGTAGCGCCGGTCGTCGCCGCCCTCGATGACCTCGTCCACGCGGTGCTCTATCCCCAGCAGCCGTGAGAACGGATGCTTCAACCAAAGCGCGGCGACCGCCGTCGCCAAGCCAAGGCCGTACGGAGGGTCGGCGAACGCGACGTCGAATGCCGCAGGCGCCTGTTTTCGGGCAAATCGAATCGCGTCCGCCCGATGCACCAGGGCTCGACCACCGGCCCCCAATGCCCCGGCGTTGCTTCGTATGGTGGCCACGCTTTCAGACGCGACATCCACGAATTCCGCGACCTTCGCACCCCGTGACAGTGCCTCGAGTCCGAGCGCGCCGGACCCCGCGAAGAGATCGAGCGCACGCCCCTCGGGGATCCACGGTCCCACGATGCTCATCCACGCCTCGCGCACGCGGTCCGCGGTCGGACGGATTCGGTTGTCGGGCGGAACGGTGATTTTGCGTCCTCGCCATTCGCCGGCAATGATGCGCACCGCGGTGCGGACGCTAGACCGGCCGGAAATCCACGAGTCGCGCCTGCAAACGCGACGCCCCGTTCCACTCGTCTCGTTCGAGCTTGAACGCGACGTCCATCGGCTCACCGATCCGCAACTCACCGCGCCGGTGCGCGAGTCCCCAACCGACAGCGCCCAGCGATGTTTCGCCGTCGCGGAGAGTCAGCTTGAGGCCGTCCCGCCCGACGGAACGCACGGCGCCCGCCACCGTGACGCCCCGCACGACCAGCACTGGAGAGGGGTTGCCCAACCCGCACGGCTCCAAGTGCCGAAACACGGCGTCCAGGGCCTCGCCAACATCCGCGAGTTTGATCTCGAGGTCCGCGCGGAGATCCGGCGTCAGATCGTCGATCGTCAGTCGTTCGCGAGCCACCCGGTTAAAGCGCATGGCGAGCTCGGCGATCCGTGCCCGTGAAATCGTCACACCCGCGGCCGCGCGGTGCCCGCCAAAGCGGAGCAGCACATCGGAGCACTCGGACAAGGCCGAGTGGAGGTCGAACGCGGGGATCGAACGGCCGGAGCCTTTCCCTTCGTCACCATCGATTCCAATGAGGAGCGCGGGCCGTCCGAATTCTTCGACGATTCGTGACGCGACAATGCCGATGACGCCCGGGTGCCACCCGTCTTCGGCCAGCACGATGCCGAACGTCTCGTCCAGGTCCATGGTGCCGACGATTTCGCGGGCGCGGGCCAGCGTGGCGCGATCCAGCTCCTGGCGCCTCGCGTTGAGCTCCTCCAGTTCGCGCGCGATCGTGTTGGCTTCGTGGTCGTCGCGAGCCATCAGCAGCTCGACGCCCCGGAGCGCCCGGGCCAGCCGGCCGACCGCGTTGAGTCGCGGGGCGAGCGTGAACCCGACGCGCCCCGCCGTGAGCGGCTTCCCTTCCAGACCGGCCGCACGGATGAGCGCCCGGAGCCCGATGTTGGGCGACTCGTTGAGCAAACGCAGTCCGTACCGCACGAGAATCCGATTCTCACCGCGCAGTGGCGCGACGTCGGCCACCGTCGCCAGAGCGACGAGGTCCAGCATACCGTACACGGCGTTTTCATTACCCTTCAATTCGCGCGTGACCGCGAGCGCGAGCTTGAAGGCGACGCCCACCGCCGCCAGATCCTTGTCCGTCGACGGGCACCCCGGCCGCTTGGGGTTCAGGATCGCGAATGCCCTCGGCAACGGCCCACCCGGGAGGTGGTGGTCCGCGATGATGACGTCGATCCCGGCGTCCTGGAGTGCCGCGACGGGCCCCACAGCGCTCGTCCCACAGTCACAGGTCAGCACGACGCCGGCCCCAGCGGACGTGGCCGCACGCACACCCGCCGCCGTCAGATCGTATCCGTCCTCAAGGCGATGGGGAATAAACGGGACGGCGTTGGCGCCCAGTGCCCGCAACGTGCGCACCATCAGCGTCGTCGAGCAGATCCCGTCGACATCGTAATCCCCGTGCACCAGCACCGTCTCACCGCTTCGCGCGGCGGTGGCCAGGCGGCCGACGGCGCGATCCAGATCCATCAGCGGGGGGCCCTCTCCGAGGTGCTCCAATCGAGGACGCAGATACCGCTTGGCCGCCTCCGGTTCGATGAATCCGCGGGTGGCCACGAGTCGACACACGGGCTCGGGCAAATTCAGCGATTCCTGAAGCGCCGCGACAATGTCCGCGGACGGGACCGCCGGCAGCACCCACCGCCTCTGGGGCGCGACGCGCGGAGCAGCGGGAGAGGCGGTCACATCGGTAAGCTAGGGTTGCGCGATGGGGGCAACAAGCGCGACCGCATCATCGCGGGGGGGCGTACCGCATCATCGCGGAGGGGCGCACCGCATCATCGCGCGGAACGCGTACCGCACCGCAATCATTCCGTTGCGTACAGCAACACGCCGCACCCTTCACACACCTCGGTCGCGCCGGAACCCGACATCTGCGACCGCCGCTGGAGCGGGAGCATCGTGTCGCAGTTGCTGCACGAGGCGCCCCGCAGGGCGAACACGGCGTGCACGCGCTTTTTCGAGCGAATCCGGTCGTAGCGCGACAGCAACCCCTTGGACACGTCGCGCGCGTGCGCTTCCCGGCTCGTGCGCGCTTGGGCGAGTCTGGACTCGAGCGCGGTGCGGTCGATGTCGACCGACGCTTGCGCCTCCCGCCGCGCGGTCTCCAGCTCCGCCACCGACAGCTCGCGATCTTCCGCGAGACGCCGCAGTTCGTCGACGCGCTGGGTCGACGCCTTGAGGTCGCGTTCCGCCTCCGCGATGGTGCGGGCCACCTGGTCGACCTGGGCAGTAGCCGCCGTCGCTTCCCGCTGATTCGTGACCGCGTTCAGGACCGCCATGTGCTTTTCCTGAAGTTGGCGGTGGTGCGTCAGGCGCGACGCGATATCGCGGCGGCGACGCTCCTCCTGCTCCGCCAGCAGGGTCGCCTGGGCCAGCGCCCCGCGGGCCCGCTCGCATTCGGCGGCGAGCTCGCTCAGTCTCGGGAGCAAATTGGTAATGCCAGTTTCAATCTCGCGAATGATCACGTCGTCGGCCTGCACGATGAGCAATGCCGCTACATCAGGATGCACGAACCCTCCGTTGCTGTCGTGGTGTCACGGGCGCGGTGAATTGAATCCTTTCCAGAGCGGCTGGCCCAGCGCGCCCAGCTCCCGGACCAGCCGCTCCTTGTCGTGAATCAGATCGTCTTTGCCTTCGCCTTCGGCCAACGGCAGGTCGCGATCGATCTGCGCGACATCCGCCAGCTTCTTGCGCGCGAGCAGAACATTGACCGCGCCCGTGATCGTCTCCTCGCCTCGATCCAAGCCGCCGGACTCTCCCAGCAGCTCCTGCAGCAGCGCGACGTCCGCCGGCTCGAGCTCTTCGGCCACCATCTCCGGGGTCGCATCGATTCCCGCCGTCGCGAGCGCGTCGAAAATGCGTCCATGCATCGGGTTGACGAAACTTTCCGCCCCGATCTCCCGCTCCGCCACGGGCTCCACATACCGGCGCAAATGCACGAGCATGCGCAACAGCTCCCGTTCCCCGCGCTCGTCCCGCGCTTGTCGAGCGCCGCGTGCGCCGGGACGCGCCCCGCGATCGGCCCGCGCGCCTCGCGGTCGGCGCGGGTCCGGACCCCCGCGCGGGTCGCCGGTCTCCGGCGGCTCCACCGCGTTCGGTTGGGCCGCGGGAAGCGTCTCGAGCTCTCGTTCGAGCAATTCGCGCGACACGCCCGCGACCTCGCTCGTTCGCGCGACGTAGAGGTCGCGCATCAGGCGATCCGCGGTGACGCGAATGGTCGGCAACAGCTTGTCGAGCGCGTCCCGCTTGCGCCGCAGATCCGCGAAATAGCCGGCGCGCTCGAGAATCTGCACCTTGCGGTCGAACACGTCGACCGAGGCTTCGATCGCGCGCTCCAGGCCGGCGCTTCCGGACTTTGCGACGAACGTATCGGGGTCGTCGCCCTCGGGAAGCGACACGACGCGGACGTTCACGCCTTCGGCGAGCAGGGCATCCCCCGCCCGAAACGTCGCTTTCAACCCTGCTGGATCGCTGTCGTATAACAGGTAGACCGTCTTCGCGAATTTCCGAACGAGCGCCGTCTGCCCTTCCGTCAGCGCCGTTCCAAGGGGTGCGACCACTTCATCGATACCCGACAACATAACGCGAATGACGTCCACGTAGCCTTCCACCAACAGCAATCGCCCCGACCGTCGGACCGCGCCCTTGGCCCAATGCAGACCGTACAGAAGCGTACGCTTCGTAAAAACGTCGGATTCGGCGGAATTCAAATATTTCGGTTCGCCGCTCCCTAATACGCGTCCTCCAAATCCCACGACCCGGCCCGCCTGGTCCGCGATCGGGAACATGAGCCTGTCGCGAAAGCGCGGCCGCGGCTCCGCCTCTTCGTCCCGGCGAACGAGCAATCCCGCCGCGAGCTGCCGGGAATCCTCGAATCCCAAGCCGCCGAGATACGCGCGCATCGACCCGGCGTCGCGCGGCGAATATCCGAGCCCGAATCGCTCGGCCGCCTGGCGATCGATGTGCCGCGACTCCAGATATCGCCGCGCGGGCCCGGCCGCCTCGGAGTCCCACAATTGACGGGAAAAGTACGCGGCGGCGGTCGCGTTGAGCTCCCAGAGCGGTTCGCGCGGGTCGGGCCCCTCGGACCGACGACTCACTTCGCGGACCTCGATGCCGGACTTCTCCCCGACCCATTTCACCGCTTCCACGAAGTCGAGACCGAGCCGCTTCTGGACAAACGTGAACGTGTCCCCTTTCTCGCCGCACACAAAGCAGACGTATCCCCCGCCCGGCGTGACCGCGAAGTTGTCATGCTTCCCGCTGTGAAAAGGACAGGGACCGCGAAAGCTCGCCCCCGATCGCTTGAGCTTCACGAACTCGCCGACGATCGAGACGATATCCGCCTCCTGCCGAACGCGCTCGACGACGTCGTCCGGAATCATGAGAGGTCCGCCACCGTGACACCGGCGCCGCCCTCGTTCCAGGCGCCCAATCGAAAGCCGCGGACGCGCGTGTCCTTCCGCAGCATCTCGGTGACGCGCTCGCGCAGGGCGCCCGTCCCTTTGCCGTGAATGATCCGGAGCATCTTCAGGTCGGCGCGAATCGCGGAGTCCAGCGCCTGCATGACAATCGCCTCCGCTTCGTCGGAACGCAAACCGCGCACGTCGATCTCCGTCGCCACCTGCACGTCCGGAAGATCGCCGGTCCATGGCACCGCCCGCTCGGCCGATTCATGCCCTTCACGTCGCGACAGCGACGACACGGGCACGGTCAGTTTGATCGCCCCGACGCTGACCAGCGCGGCCTCATCGCGAACCTCGATCACGTGTCCGAGGCGTCCATCGAGGGTCCCGACCGCGACCGCGTCGCCGGCGGCGATCGGTCGAGCGTGGCGATCGAGATCCGATGGCCCAGTCTCACGGCGCCGCGACAGATTGACTTCCTCCCGGTCGAGGCGTTCCAATTCCGACGCTTGCCCCGCCGCCAACCGTTCAGCCAGTTGGCGCGCGTCCCGACCCGCTTCGTCGACCTCGCCGCCCGCGTGCTGTTTCAGGCGTCGAATCGTCCGTTCGATTTCGGACCGTGCCTCGAGGAGGTAGCGCCGAGCTTCCGTGCGCGACTCGCGCTCCACGGCGCGTTCCCGGTCCCGGACCACCCGTTCTCGTTTGGCGACCTCCGCGATGCGGTGACGCGCGTCCTCGAGAATCGCGCCCGTCTCGCGCTCGCGGGTCGTGAGCTCCTCGTCCTTCTGCTCGAGCCGCTCGATCAACGCGGCCATGTCCCGCTCCTGCTGCGGGAGGCGCTCCTCGGCGCGGGCGATCACCGCCTCCGGAACGTCCAGGCGACGCGCGATCGAAATGCCGTACGAGCGCCCCGGCACGCCTTTGATCAGCCGGTAGGTCGGCGCCAACGCGACCCCGTCGAACTGGAGCGAGGCGTTGACCACGCCCGGCACGCGGGAGCCCAGCTCCTTGAGCGTTCCCAAATGCGTGGTCGCGACCGTCATTGTCCCGCGCGCCGTCAGTGATTCCAGAATGGCCCAGCCCAGCGCGGACCCCTCGACGGGGTCGGTCCCCGAGCCCAGCTCGTCGATCAGCACCAGCGAATCCGGCGTCGCCCGCCGCAGCACTTCGGCGAGGTTCTTGATGTGGGCGCTGAAGGTCGACAGGCTCGCCTCGATCGACTGCTCGTCTCCGACGTCGGCGAAGAAATCGTCGAACGCAGGAATCGAGCTTTCCGCGTCGACCGGGGCCGGGACGCCGGATTGCGCGAGCGCCGAGATGAGCCCGATCGCCTTGAGCAATACCGTCTTGCCCCCCGTGTTGGGCCCCGAGACGAGCAGCGTGCGCTCGTCGGCCCGCATTTCGAGATCGAACGCGACCACGTCCTTACCCTGCGCGAGCAACAGCGGGTGCCGGCCGTTTCGAATGGCGAATCCGGCGCGCGACTCTACGAGCGCGGACCCGGCGCAACCAAAGGCGCCGGCAAAGCGCGCCCGCGCGTAGAGCGTGTCCAACTCGACGAGCGCGTCGAGCGTGTCGACCAACTCCGCGCGATGCGGGTGCACGTGCGCGGTGAGTTCGCGAAGAATCCGGTCGACTTCATCGACTTCGTCGGCCTCGAGCTCGCGGATGCGATTGCCGAACTCGACAGCCGCCGGTGGCTCGACGAACAGGGTCGCGCCGCTGCTCGATGCGTCGTGGACGATTCCGCCGACCGTGTCGCGCGCGTCCCGGCGCATTGGAATGACGTAGCGCCCATTCCGGACCGTGACCGACATGTCGGCGACCCGGGCCGCGGGATCGAGGCGCGACAACACACGCTCCAACAGCCGGAGGAGCTCGCCGTGCGATGCCCGCAGCTCGCGGCGGATCGATCGGAGGGCCGGTGACGCCTCGTCGCGCACCGTCGCGTCGTCCTGGATCGCCCGCTCGATCTCGTGCTCGAGGACCGGAATCGCGGCAAGGCGCCCGATCAATGGCCCGAGCACGGCGCGCATGATGGGCGGTCGCCGATCGTGCCGGAGCGACTCGGCTGTACGCCGCGAGGACCTGAGCAATACGGCAACCTGCAGGAGCTCTTGCGGCGCAAACGCAATCCCTTCGACGTGAAGCCGGTCGAGCGCGTCCGACAGCGACGGAATGGGCTCGGGATGCCACGGGGAATCATCGTCCACGAGGGCTCGAACCACCGCGACTCGCGCATGCTCCCGGTCCAGCCATTCCCGATCCGCGGTCGGCGTGAACTCGCGGAGGCGGACACCTCCGAGGGTCGAGCTCGCGAAGCCCGCGACAACCTCCAGCACACGCGGAAATTCAAGTACGCTCAACGCGTGTGTGTTCATGCCCGCTGGCTCACCCTGGCTTGGTCAGCTCCTCTCGAACAATCGCATTGATTGTTCCCCCCTCGGCTCGCCCCTTGAATTGCGGCATCACGACCGCCATCACCGCTCCAACCGTTGTCGCGCCGGAAGTGATCGCGGCCCGGACCGCCGCGCGTATGGCCTCCGGCCCCGGGCCTACCGGAAGATAGCGCTCGAGCATCGCGACTTCGGCCGCTTCCGCGGCGGCCAACTCCGGACGATTGCCGCGTTCATACATCTCGATCGCTTCCCGCCGCCGTTTGATGCCCCGGCGGAGCACCTCGATCGTGTCGTCGTCCGTCACGGCCCGCTTCAGTTCGATCTCCCGGTTCTTGACGTCCGAGATGATCGTGCCCAGAAGAAGCGTCGCGGCTTTGTCGGCCGCCTTGCGCGACGCGGCGAGGTCGAGCTGGAGTTTCGAGAGCAGGTGTGACATTGCGGCGGCTCAGATGGCAAACGGTCGCGGCGCCGCGACGCGCGTGCAGCCGAGGAGCAAGGAACCTGGAGCAGGGAACCTTAGGACGGCTCCGACCGGAGTGTCAATGGGACGTGGCCGACCGAACCGGGCACAGGCGATCGTCCGCTGGCGCCGGCCGCGTACGCACGGCATAGTATTGCGGGCACGTTTCGCGACCGGTCCACGCCCCCACCTTCACTGATGCTCCCGATGATGCTCCCCGCCCGGCGTTCGCCCCTCTGGTTGGTCTTCGCGTCCGCATGGCTCGCGGCGAGCGCACTGGCCGGCTCGATTGCCGCGCAGGCGCCCGCCGCCGCCCGTCCCAATACGTTGCCGGCGCGACTATCCGACGCCGATTTCTGGAAAATCGAAAATGAGATTTCGGAACCCGGCGGTTACTTCCAGATCACCGACAACTACACGTCGAACGAAATGGAGGTCGCGGAGGTCATGACGCTGCTGCGCGCCTCGCATCGGACCGGCGGGGTCTATATCGGCGTCGGCCCGGAGCAGAACCTCAGCTACATCGCGGCGATCCACCCGCAGATGGCCTTCGTCGTCGACATCCGGCGTCAGGCGGTCATGCAGCACATGCTCTACAAAGCGGTGTTCGAACTCTCGAAGGATCGCGCGGACTTCCTGTCGCTGCTCTTTTCCAAGCCGCGTCCACCCGGCCTCGACAGCCTCACACCCGTCACCAAGCTGTGGGACGCCTACTGGAACCTGGCGACCGATACGAAAGTCGGGCCCGCGAACTACACCCGCATCGTGGACCTCCTGACCAAGACGCACGGATTCACGTTTACGCCGGACGAGTCGGCCCAGCTCCAAGAGGTCTGGGAGGCATTTTACGACATCGGCCCGTCGATCACCACACGCGCCAATACCACGGGTCGGGGCGGCGGCAACAACTCGAAT
>Ga0335085_10009073_pt1 | contig 15064 bp, 19 predicted proteins | sample Lox_Sample_45_FD_206712 | JGI IMG/M metagenome (GOLD analysis project Ga0335085, IMG submission 206712) | Soil microbial communities from Loxahatchee National Wildlife Refuge, Florida, United States - Lox_Sample_4.5 | ecosystem: Environmental > Terrestrial > Soil > Wetlands | place: USA... | reverse complement strand
CCTGCGTTCGGCAAGGCCGGGGCCGCAAACCGTCAGCCATTCTTGGCCCGCGATCGCCGCCCAAATGGCCCCGATGTCTACATCGCTTCCAAACACCGAAACGAGATGGCAGACCCCGGACACTTCTTTGCTATCAGATGGCTCCCCGATGAAACGATCCAGCGCAACGCCGATCTTCGTCCTCGTATCCCTGAGCTGCTTTTCGAACTCCAGCCAGCCAAAGCGTTCGTGAGCGTTCTTCATTGGTATCTCCCTCCGATTCCCTATAGCGGCGAGGGTCGGCGCGGGTCTGCTCGCATCCGTCAGATGGATGAGCTTTCATTCAAGCGTGCCCGCCTCGCCGGTAGCGAACACGATGGAGAGCTCCTGAACGAAGCGCTCCCGCTCGCGGATGATAGTCGTGCCGTCCGCCTCTTCTTCAGTGAATTTCGTTGTGACCTTTTTGCTTTTCCACGCCGCGATGTGACGTTCTTCGCCTGAACCAAAGATGCCGTTGATGAGGCCGGAACAGGCGACCAGGCCAACCTGACCGGCATGCAACGGCGTAAGAGGTCTTCCGCCGATTACAGTGGGTTCTGGCGCCAGAATTCTTGCGGCTTGACGGGACGCCAGCGACGTCGGAATCAAGTCCTCTAGTTCGTCGAGCGGCAGTCCTTTGAACGTCAGTGTCGCCGGCCCGGTTGGCGGAACGGCGTATGGATCGTCGCAGGACTCGGGCAGTTCTGCAAGACGTTCGTATTCACGTCCGAGCGTCGTGAAGAGAGAACGGCCCACACTGATTTCGCGATCGCGGAGTTGTTCGCGCTCGCGGCGAGTGCGACGGACGCCAGCAATCAGGACCTGGCGATAACGGACCGATTCCGGACTGCCGAGACGAAAAACCCTGCACCGATTGAAATGGGAGGCCAGAACCTGGGCACAGTCCGCCGCCCGTTCTGCCGGAATAACGAAGAGCAGCACGCCGCCGGGAATGAGCCATCGAAACGTGTGATTCAGGAAGACCGCCTCCAGCCGTTCCCGAGCATTTGGTGAGAGCGCCCAATCGTAGGGCGGATTTTCATAGACGAGTGAAAAGGATTCAACTGGGCAATGGGTTTCAAGGCAATTGCCCTGAATGATCTTCGTCAGCATCGGGGCGGCTTGCTCAGCCCGGTAAGCATCCAGCTCAATGCCGTAGCGCCAGGCAGTTGAATCCCTGGTAACGGCGGCAAACGCGATGCCTTCGCCGACGCACGGGTCCAAAGCCGAGAACGGCTCGACGGGAAACTGCACGAGGCCCCGGATTCTTTCCGCTTCCATGAGCGGCAAAGGGTAGTAGTTGCAGCGAACTTTTGAAGCAAGACGGGACATGAAGCCTCCTGAGATTCACGAGCTGTTGTTGTTGTTGTCCTTGTTGTGGCGGTGCGTATGTGCACGCGCGCGCATGTGCGTTCGATTCGCGAAATAAGGCACCGCAGAAGCTCTGCATGCTGTGCCGCGACCAATTCGCAGTCGCGGGTGTCGGTCTCGGTGCCATTTGTGGCTCGTTGAATAGCCTGGCGGGATTGCTGATCATGGTGCCAACTTCACGTTCCAGATCGAGAAACGCTCGCGCCAGCACGCTATTAAAAGGAAGCGATGGAAATCGCGCGGCTACCCGGCAGGTGTTTCACGTCCCATCGCCTTGAACGGCGGATCTATTTCAACGATGTCAACCTTGCGGGGCTCTTTGGGGATTGTGAAATGCCGCGCCACCGATCACGATCATGCGCGCCGGTACTCCGCGCCGTCCTGTCGGCGGGTGCAAAGCCCACTGAGGCCGCGATTGATCGGATTGTGATCATAATCGGATCAAGACAGTTCGGAAATGAGGTACAATCGGGTCATGGTGCCGCAACCGCCGCTTAAACCGGTCGAGGCCGACATTCTGTATCTCATCTGGAAGCGCAAAACCCTCGGCGACGGCAGGCCGGTGACGAGCAAGGATCTTCACAAGGCGCTGATCAAAGAACGCGGCGGACCGGACGGGGACATTTCAGCCCAAGTCGTCAAGCGGGCGTTGTACAGCCTGAAGAACCGGACCGACGGCCTACTCGAAGCTGTGGAGGTCAGCAGGCAGCAGTCGGGACCGTCGCCGACGGGATATCGATTGGCGCATGACAAGCTGATCACTTGGCCAGCGACGGCTGCGATCGTGCTTGCGCTGTATAACTACCCTGAGCACGTTCCTCCTGATCTGAAAGGACTGATCGACTTCATCACCAAGCGCGGGCTACGGGTTTCTCTACAAGACGAAGACATCCAACAGCAGATCGCCGCGTGCATAAAGTGGAATTACATCACCAAGGACAAGAACACTGGCCGCCTATCCACTACCCGCCGGGTCGATGACGAGTTTCCCTACCTGACGGCGATTGCCGGAGAACTCAGGGACGAGAACGCCGGCAGGGATTCTGGCTCTTGACATCATCTGGAGGTCGCATGGCGCATCGGTCAATTGCACGCCCGCTCGCGAAAGGACGGTCCCCGAGGGTCTTCATCAGCTACAGCCACGATTCCGGCGCGCACATGAAGCGCGTGCTTGCGCTTGCCAACCGACTGCGCAGGGAAGGCGTTGATGCCGTCATCGACCAGTACGAGCAGGTGCCGCGCGAGGGGTGGACGATCTGGACGGAAAAGCAAATCCGGGACGCAGATTACGTCGTCATGTGCTGCACGAAGACCTACTTGCGCCGCGTCATGAAAGAGGAGTTGCCGGGAACAGGTCTCGGCGTCTGCTGGGAAGCCAATATCATCTATCAGTACCTCTACGAGGACGGCAGCCAGAACAGCCGTTTTGTCCCCTTGGCGATCGACCCCGACGATGTCCGCCACATTCCAACACCCTTGCGCGGGTTCGCTCGATACGAAATCGGGACTGCCTCAGGTTACGAGGCTCTATACCGGCGGATCACGGATCAGCCGCACACGGTAAAGCCGCCGATCGGCAAGCTGCGAAAGCTCGCCAGCCGATGAGTAGCACCACATGCCAACGATATTCGAGGGCGGACCGAATGACTGGGAGGATCTGGAAGAAAAAGTCTGCCAGATTTTCAGGGAGGCCGGCTGCCTTGCGGCCCGCCGCCGGACGTTGAAAACCGTTCGGGGATCCGTTGATGTCGATGTTTTGGTTGAGGACACGACGAGGCGGCCACATGCGCTGATCTTGTGCGAATGCAAGAACTGGAACCGAAAGGTTCCAAGGACTGTCGTCCATGCGTTCCGGACTGTTGTCCACGATTCGGGCGCCACGCTTGGCTTTATCATTTCGGAACGCGGATTTCAGCCGGGGGCAAAAGCGGCGGCCGAAAAGTCTAATATCCGGCTCGTCACCTGGAAGGAATTTCAGGAGGAGATGTATGACCGCTGGTTTGACGTCCAGGAGGCGCGACTTACGCTTCTGGCCGACGAGTTGTACGTTATCTCCGAGTTGCCTGCCGAAGACAATCGTCGCACCCTGATTAGCGAAGCCGTGAATCATGGCGGCGAGCGGGTCTGGAACGAGTTGGAACCGTTAAGGAAGCGATACGTTCAGCTCGCTTTCGCATCAAGCAGCGTCGCCGCTGGGGCGATCCGACGATTTCCCTATAAGGGCATGGACCCAAGAGCAGAGAAGCAAAAGTTGATCGTCTTCAGGTCGGCGAAGATGTATTTCGACATCATGTTCGAAGCCGCGCCGAGGGCGATGGCGGACTACGTCGAGTTCATCCTGAAACACACCGGCGGACGTTTAGGAAGCCAGGAATTGTTTGACGAGGCGGTGATTTCGCAGGTGGTCGAAGGAAAAACCACCACTAAGGACGTTCATCGTTTGTTTGACTGGAACGCCTGGATAGAGCGGACTCCCGATGGCGAAGTGTGGACGTTGCGCGGCTCGATCACGCAATTCAGGAAGCCGCGCAACGGCGCGAGAATCTGGAAACTCATACGCCCGGTGACGGCGCGCAGAACCCTTGTGATCGAGTTCGGTTCAAACGAAATCGCGCGGCGCGTGACGGTCGAAGATTCCGAACATATCGGGCCGCCGTGACTCGGCGGCCCTCCCTGGCCCGCGGCCCTAGCCAGCGGATTTAAGGAGACCACCAAAAATGTCGCCCAAAGCTGTTTACGCCACCCTTTATCTTGTGTGCATTCCACTGTTTGCGTGTGTGTACAATTTCGTTCTTCCCGATAGCTTCTATCATTCGACGGTCCAGTTTGAATATCCCACCATGAACAGGGCGGCAAACGGGATCCTTGAAGGAATTCGCGCCTCCATCGTCAAGCGCATTTCCAGCCAGCCCCGGTCTGCGACCTGCGGGACCTGGCGGATCAACCCGGATAGCATACTCGTGAGCTCACTGGACGCGCGCGAGGGCAAGGTCTTGTTCACCGTATCCGGTCAGAGTTCGACTGAGGAGGCACCAGGACATGCGCAATACTATTTTTCCGAACGGCTTTCAGTCACCCTCAACCAGAGAATGATCACAAAGCCGCCGGATAGCGAGGTAATCGTTTATTTCCTGCCAACGCGGGAAGGGCCGGCTGGCCCGTCGGTCGGTCCGCTTCGCAAACTCGACCTGCCGGGCTGCCTGCTTCCCGGCGACGCGGAATTCCCGGCCGCCTTTCTGCGTGTGTCCATGTCGCTGTCGGAGCAGATGAGGGACTTCGCGGTCGCTGTCCGAGGGTTTCCCTCGAAGATTCCGGGACAGTTCTGGCGGATGGTGTATTTCAGCGCGACCACGATTACCACTCTCGGCTTCGGCGATATTGTTCCACTGACGACGGCCGCGCGGATGGTTGTTTCAGCTGAATCGGTTCTGGGAATCGTCTTGATGGGGCTGTTCCTGAACGCCTTGGGCAGCCAGATCGTGCGCTCCCGAGGTCAGGCGCAAAAAGATGGTGAGCCGTCAGCCACAGAAAGGACGCCGTAGGTCTTCACCGGGATCGCGGGCCGACGGTTCTGCCGCGATGGCCAACCTTGGTATCGGTATAGCGCGACCCAATCCATAGGACTTCATCGGCAAAGAGCGGCAACGGGTCGGAAAGCGTTCCGATGCCAGGTCCGTTTAGAACTCGCTGCCGCGATCGGATGCGCTGACTTTCCGGTAGCCAACTTGCATGAGTTGGCGGAGATTGGCATGCTCAAGCCGTTGGAGGGCGGTGAGTCCGTGATCCTGCCTGGCAAGCAGGTGCCTCGCCGATGAGGACGCAGCACTACTCCGGCAGTTCTCCGCCATCCGCGTCTTGCGAATGAACGGGAGTTTCTGGCGGAGCCCCTGGCGCACCATTTCCTTCACCACCCATTAGAAGCAGTTGTGCCTTTTGCGGCAGCGCGCGAGGAATGACAACTTCATTAGTGTGGCTAGGGCAACCGAGCGCCCGTGCGCATAAGGGTTGAAGATGTTCAATTGTCGCTCCGAGCTGTTTTGCAATCTTGGCTCGTTTTTCGATGATTGCCAACTCGCGTGCCTCGTTTTCGAGCTCTAGCTTGCGGGCTTCAGCGGCTTCTCGGTAGCGATGATCCTGGTCTCGCTTGTGGCGAAAGACAAGATACTTTCGCAAGCTTTCAAACGGACTGAGGCTAGCCAAGAATTGCCAGAAGCCGCCATGCGAGTTCATGGATTCACGGAGCCTTCCTGTCGATCCGCCCTGGCAGCGGCGCCATAACAGTCCTTTTCAGCCGTCTGCGAAGACGCTTCGTCGTTGCTTCGTACGAGTTGAACGAGATCTGAAGTTGTTCTGTTATCTCCTTGGCGGTCATTCCCAGCGTGAGGAGATCAAATACGCGGATAGCATCTTCGTCGCCGTAGAGGGTCTCACGGAATCGCCGTAGCAGGTCTTCAGCTAGCGCCAAACGCTCGGGATTCGCGTCATCGGCGCGATACCGTTCCAGTGTGGGGGCTACTTCATCGCCATCGAAGACCTCGGTCGGCCAGTCTGACTCGCCATACTCCTCGTTTTTTTGTGCATACCAGGAGGCCGAGATGCTCTTCATTGCCCAAACGAGGAAGGCAAAGAAATCTCCCCGCTCTCGGATCCAGGCTCGGCGGCGCTCAAGAATTGCCGTAATCGCCTCTGAAAGTAGATCCTCCCAATCCCGTCCGGCGGCTTTTTTGCCAAGCATCTTGGAACGCCATTTGGCGAAAGTTTGGAGCCGTGCAAGTTGAGCCGGCGTCAGAGACTCTGCGGCTGCTCGAACCGAAGCGCGGTATTCTTCAACATCCGTTTCGGAAGAAATCTTGCGGGTCGGTGTCCTGAGCGCCTCAGTTGCCTGCATATATAAACTAGAGTCCTTGTAGAATCTTCGATAAAGGACTCCTTAGAGATTACCACACTACAGGTGTACGCATTCCCACGCACGAGGGCGGGTGGTCTGTCTTACGTGGCCCCTTGACGGCGATGATAAGGTAACACGAGCTGGCCGTCAAGCAACGCGGCATTGACCGGATCATCTGCCAGGTGAAGGCTGACGGCCACCGGGCATCGGAAATTTCTTTTTCATTACGGCACGACGACTCGGCTCCACCCGCGTCGAGGTCCGGATTCATCAATAGCGATGTGGAAAGGCGTATACGGACAGTCGATTTGAATACGAGGATGCCCGAATTTAAGGCTAATCCAGTCCGGGGCGTTTGCTGAACAAATAGCCTTTAGGTCCGTTCCAACTCTGGCGCCGTTGCGCGATCCACCTCTGCAGGGCCGGGCCGCCTACGTGATAAATCTTGCCACTCACCACGACCTCAAAAACAGTAGTTAGGGTGGGCTTGGGCAGCCCCACGGCGCGCTCCCTCTTCGCCTCCGCGACGAACAGATGAGCGGCATCGTAGGTTGAATCTGCCAGCACATCCAAGCTGTGGCGGCGCCCGTCCGGGTCGGTGACGGTTACGGTACACCATCTGCTCACGAAAAGCAGTATACCGCGCATGGCGAAGAAACGGCGAACCTACGCAGGGCTCCTTGTCCCGCCCGTCCCGTGGTCGATTCCCGCCGAACCGACGCCTCGCGTGATTTCCCGTGAAAATGGGATTGTCCCCCCTGAATGTGTATGGGGCGGGTTGAGTTTCGGGCGCAACGAACATGGTGAATCGCGAGCTAATCCGCGCTTCTGAGATCGGAGAATGGTGCTTCTGCCGGAGAGCGTGGTTTTTGAACGAGAGGAAGACCAGGCCGTCGCTCGTGCAGATCGAGAGGCGGCAGGCAGGTATCGCCTATCACGAGCGTCACGCTCGCGTCGTGATTCAGCCGCGGCGAGCGATCAGTTCCGAGAATCTCGCTCTTCTCTTGCTGCTGCTGTTTGTTGTCGCTTGCTGGGTCAGTTTGCGTGCCTGCTGAACGGATTCACGATGCTGTTTCTCATTTCGATCATCGCGGCAATATTGGCGTGGTTGCTCAGGCACCCTCGATTTGCGCAGACGGGTTTTCCGGCGCTGAAGATTCGATATGCGGACGTGGGCACTATCTACCAGCAGCCAGCGCTCATTTCTGCTCGGTACGGACTGAGCGGTAGGCCCGACTATCTGATTCGAGTCGATGACGGCGTTGTCCCGGTGGAACTCAAATCGGTGAGATCGCCTCGTTCAGGCAGGCCATACGAAGGCCACTTGTTGCAGCTCGCGGCTTATTGCCTTTTGGTGGAGGACGTCTGCCATGCTTTTGTCCCATACGGCGTTCTCCAATATGACGATCGCTGCATCCGCGTTGAATACACATCCTCGGTGCGCAGGGATCTCCTGGTGCTCATCGAGGAAATTCGAACTGCCAAACGCGGCGGGGAGGTGCATATCAATCACAACTGCGCTGCCAGGTGCCGGTCTTGCGGCTTCCGTGAGGTCTGCGGGGAAGGTCTACTTTGAGCGGTCTGCGCAACGTCTATTCGCACGGCGTTGGGTTGAACGCCGCGTTGGCCCGGATCGCGAGAATCTTCCAGAACACAGTCATGGGAAACCCCGAACTCTTCCTCCCCATCGCGTGCCTGTTTGTTTGGCAGGTGACCGCGATTGCAGCGAGGCCATTGGTGTTGGCGTGCGCCTTCTTCCTGACCGCACTCTTGTTCATTTACGCGTATCGTGTGCTCGGAAGGACCGAGTGTCTGCGGCGCGTCGGCTGGGCATCGCCGCGTCAAGGATTCTGGGCTTACAGCTTCATCGCCGGCATTGCCGCTGCAGGCGGAGTATGGTGGTTTGCCCGGATTCTTCACCAATCCCTGGGGGGCGTTCCTCCCGCACATCGAGTCCTCTTGGCCAGCTCCTCTGGACCAATGATCGAAGAGTTGCTCTTCCGCGGCCTAATCTACTGGCTGATCTTTGAGTGCTTGAAGCGGGCAGGCGTTTCAGTCAGGATGGCCGTCTGCGTTACTGTTTTCCTCACCGCGCTCGCCTTCGCCTTCTCTCACAATGACCGGAACGGCCCGCGCCTCTACGCGACGATCCTGACCGGCGTTGCGTTCGGCTGGATGCGGGCCCAATCCGATTCCACAGCGGCAGCGACGGTGATGCACGCCGTCTACAACCTCGCGCTCTTGTTAGCCGCGATGCTTCCGGTCGCATGAACCGCGCGATCGTCATAACTCGTTTTCTCTTTTTCGGTCCTATATGCTCTTCGGAATCGGCAGGAACCTCGATGCCGCATAGCTTTTCCACACGGGCACTTGTGATCGACCCGCTGCCCAAGAGCGACCATCTTCCTGAACCAGTTATCGGCGGCGCTCGGAGACAGCCCGAGCTCATCGCACGCTTCACGAATCGTCTTGCCTTCAACAAAGACGAGACGGTGGAATTCCGGCTTCTTTGACTGCGTTGGATGGTTGATTCCGCCGCGGAAGCTGCGGTCTAACACGAAACTCCGTTGGCACTCCGGATTTACGCAACGCCAACCCCGGGTACCCGAGCTGTTGCGTCCCCTACTTTGCGTTTTTCCGGCGCAGAAGATGCACGCCGGGTTGGTTACCGCGGCGCCCACTCGATTCCTCGCGAAGATCAGGTCGAATAACGCGTTGAAAAGGTGTTCCTGACACTCCTGCCGATCGCGAGCCCACACGATGAGGGTGCCTTGCGCGTCCGGAGCTGTAACTGGAAACTTTCGGGCGCCCTTGTACCGCCGATTCAGGCAATGAACGAGCGAAGTTGCCATTTGCGGATTGAATTCAAAATTGAAATAGCTCACGGCTGAACCTCCATCGTGTTCCCCCAATACGAGGCCGGCTGCTTTCCACTCTCACAGTCGGGTCGGCCGTTTCCGGATGAGGCTGCTCGGACTAACCGGCCAGGAGTTGGTCCGGCCGAGATCGCCGCAGTCTGGACGGGATCCGGTGCAACGTCGACCTCAAACTGAAGCTCCGGTGTGCCATCCCAATCGCAGACATCAAATCTCCCGCCACATCCACCACAGACAATGAATTCCTCGTTGAATGTTTCGTACGGCCCGCAATCCAGGCCATGAGTCTCGACGGACGTCGCAAAGCGCAAGTCCCCGATGGGAGAGCCGCAATCTGGACAAGCCATAGCGAGTCCTCCTTTGATCAGGCTTCTTCCTGGCTGGGTACCATTCGGTGCGGTGGCGGCAGAATCGGTCAACCTGCTGCCACCGTTGCCGATTCAAAACTTCCGTGCAAGCCGATCTTCAAGAAACGCACCCAGCTTCGCAGTGGCCTTGAATTGGGGAATCGGATCGAGTTCTTTGAAGGCGGACGTGAATGCGTTGGAAAGGCTCCACAGCGTCCGGGGCCGAAAATCTTCGTATTGCGGCTGAAAGTACAAGTCATGCACACGCCGGGCGAGGTGCTTCGGGACCTCGAGTTCGCTTTCAATAAACGCCTCGTAGACGATCATCTTTGCCGACACGTTGCTCAGTTCCATGCTTTGCCAGGACTCCACCTGTTTCTGCATGGGAGCAAAGTTGCGCTGCATTCTATCGACACCGACTGAAATGGAATCGACGAGGTTCAGCGACTTCGAGTGTTTTGCGAGGACCGGCGTGAAGTCTCCGCTGAACGCCATATTCGAGCAGACGAAGACGCGATAGCCGCAGGTCAGGGCGAGCCTCATGGATTTATCGTGGCTGTTCCTCAAACCGATTGAGAAGCGCGCTCCGTGCATCTCGGTCTCAAGATCGAGAACGCCGAACATCTTCATTCCGTCTCGCGATACGGCGTACTCGTCGTGGACCACGCCAATGTGACGGAATCCAAGCGTCTCCACGAGCGCCTGGACGATTTCGTGATGGGGTACCGGTTGGTGAGTTGCCGTTGCCGGCGGTGTGGGAACGAGGGCAAGTTCATCGCGATTGATGGTCCTGCCCGCGTACCCGATTAGGGTGCTGGTTTCTGACATGTTGTCTCCTGTGTGTTGAATTTTTGGGTTGAAAGGATTTGTCCCCGAGCTGGCCCTAGCGTGCCAGGCCAAGTGCGGGAGACCTGAATCGGATCGATATTGACTACGCTTGTGCTCCGAGCGGAGCCGTTCTTGCGGTCAGTCCCGCCGCAACCTGCGACGCATTCGTTTCCAGACCTTCGGTTCCGCTCGGAGAGCGACTAAGGCCCCGCTGGACAAATTGAGGAAGCCACCGTGATATGCCATCGGCTCGCACCGAAAGAGACGGCTGAGCAGCGCCAGTGCGTGGTTTGCCAGTGTCTGGTTAATGAACGGATGCTGCCGCTCTAGCGCCTCAGCGGCGCTGCAACTAGGTTGCTGATCGTCATCGAGTGCCGCATCGATAATTTCCGGGAAGAGCTCCGAAACGGCGCGAAGCCGATGGGCCCTATGTTTATTGGCCCGGTTGAGAGGCTGTCCGAGAACGAACTGCCCCGTGTCGGCATTGTTGCCAATATCGAGCCAATAGCCTATGCCACACCATGTGGCGCTGACAGCCTCATGTATCTTTGCTCGTGCGGCGCGGCTGTCCACGCACCCGATGACGAGGTCGAGATCGTTTTGCAGATCGTGTCCCGTTCCCAGATGCTGTGGGACGGCCTGCCAGTCGAGTCCCCAGAACAGGTTCAGGCGGTTGATCAGGACAACGGATTTGAATAGCCCAATCTCGCTCGCGGAGAATGGCTGGCGGACACAGTTTGCCGCCGAGATCCGGTCACCATCGATTACGGTAACTGCTAAACCGGACGGATGCCCGCCGGCGATCAGCGCCTGGTGAAGATGCGGTAGCCCGCCGACAAGCGCGCTGCCCGTTCCCCCGCAACCGACGACGGCGACCTTGATGGTGCGCCGAAGCAGGTAGGGATGAATGGTGTGCATTCAGTCCTCCCGGCCCTGGACGAAGGCTCCCAGTGTGTCGCCGCTCTCGACCAGAAACTCCACGGGGAATTCTGCCTCGCTACTCGCCAGGTCCCGCCACAATCCGAGGAACCCCTCGGGATGCGCCGTCAGGCGCGCGCCGATTGCGGCATGGGTGAACTCACTTTCGAAGAATGCCCTTTCCCACGCCTTCATCGCATCGAGGCACAGCTTCTCCGGAGCGCGCATGCTGCCCTGGCAGACCCGGCCCGCCCCATCGCAGTTCCAATACGGCGAGAACATCAGAGCGGTGTCGGATCTTGGCCTTTTGTTCTCGCCTAAGGCGCGCACCGCAAGTTCCGATCCGCAGACCCTGAAGACTAGCGGCGGTTGGGGAAAGATGTTCCCGTTCAGCGTTCGCCCATCGCTTGAATCGCTGAAGAACATCACGCGGCGCTGCGGCCTCGTCCACCAGACCATCATGTCCGGCGTACGCGCGAGAACATTGGCGGGAAGAATCTCCCGGGCGACGGTCTGGCCGAGTCCTTTAGCCAACTGTCTCAAGAATTCAACCGTGAGCGGCTCGCCCGCGTCAAGATAGGCCGGTCCGCCATCCGGCGCGTTCTTGGGCTCGTGGATCGTCGCAAATGATTCCTGGCCGTCGGAATACACCAGGATCGCCCTCGACAGCCCGTAGCGCCGGTTCGATCCGAAATGCACGGTTTTCATCATGGTTTCTTGTCCTCCCTGCGGATCGGTTCCCATCCGGGCACAAAATCGAGGACGCGACGAGCGGCCAAAAGCGTGTTGAGGGCGTCTTTCAAACAAGCGAAGGCGCATTCGGTACTCATGGCGTCGGTGCCGTCGAAAGGAATCAGCGGCCATGGTTCCGGAGTCGCTTCGAGCATTAACTGGCTCTCTTCGTCGAAGCACGCTTCGATCGCATCGCCCTGCTGAAAGATCGCTAATAGGATTGGTACCGGCGGATTGCAGTCGCAGAACGCATCTCGGATCGGTTCCGGGATCTCTGGTAGCCGTACGCGACCGGATATTCGATCGAGTTCCACCGTGGCTTTGAGGAGACGTGAGACCTGCTTACTCGGCCCCAGTCGGTCCATCAGCGCCTTTAGCGCGCGACGGCCCAGCGGGCGCTTTTTCATGCATGGCGGCAGCAATTTATCGCGGTCCGGCAGAGGTGCATCATCCTGGCCCGTCCCGGGCTCGTAGTCGTCCTCGAGGACGGATAGGCGTTCGTCAGCGTCGCGGTCATCATAAACGCGGAATACCCGCCCCAAACCGTAGAGGAAGAGCCGCGCAAATGTCACGGGAAGCTGCGGGTGTTCCTTCTCGCAAAGGGCCAGAGCCGGTCCGAGATTGACGAAACCGCACGACCCTGCCTCCATGTAGAGGAACATCTGTGAGCCGTCGGGCTCGTCCTCGATCTCACACCATTCGTGCGGATCGGTCGACAGGGTCACGGATAGATCGAAGGCGCCGTCGATCGCGGCCTCGGTCGACCGTTCGATGAACCGATTCAAGGTATGGCGCAGAAAGCCGGCTGGCTCCCTGCCGCACCTGGACCAATCTGAAGAGTTGCCGATTCCGAGTTCGATCAGGATGGTGGCGAACCTGGCAGCTGCGGCATCGCTTCCAAAGGATGAATGGCGAAGGCCGACGCGATTGAGTCGCGGAATCGGCAGGCTCGGTCCTGGAGCGATCAGCCAGGGGGCACGAGTCCGGCGGGCGCCTTCATGCCCGACCCCTTCCGGCCGTAGGTGTTGTGCTGGAGCGCTCGCGCAAGGATTTGGCACGACTGCTGGAACTGTGGGCATTTCTTGAACTCCCGAACAATTTCGCTGGTCTTCCGAGTTTGCCCGTCTACTACTCGCTGAAGTTCCCGAAGGACCCTTGTTTTCGTCATCCCTTGGTGCCGATCGCCTTCGCGAAGTGATAGACCAGCTTGTTCCCCACCGCTTCCGGGCCCGTGACTGCGGCCGTAGCGATCTCCGGGTATGTCGCCGAAAACGCAGTTCGCACTTCCTCGATGCTGAGCTTCGGATTGGGGTCCGGCAACCGAACTCCGTCATAGCGGAATTCCCGATCCATGGTTTCGATGGTCATGACAAATAATTCCTCCTCCTCTTTCTTTCTGTAGGTTGTGAGAATTGTTGACACTTTGTGCCCCAGAAAGTCGCAAAGCGTGCCCAAGAAGAACACTTCAAGATCCTCTCGTCGTACCGCGCGTATATATCACCCATTGATGCGAACGCGCCCGCGGCGTTCAACGGCGTCTACCGTTTTCGTGGTTGCCCGTGCTGCTACCACGCAATCATCCACCGCGTGAGGAACGACCGATCCGGATGGGTGCGGCGCTGGAGAGCAGTGCGCCCGCACACCCAAACCCAACTCTTCCTCGCCTGAACAATAGCGCAGTACTCTGAACAATGGGCTTTGAAAGGGAGGCAACTCATGTCTGACGCCGAGTATCCCGAGTATTCAGAGGGCGACGAGCTTGGCGACCGCGGCCGCCGAATCGTCGAAAACATCGTGCGTGACGACTTGCGGTGGATCTTCCGCGAAATCCCCAGAGACGACCTGGGCATCGATGGATATGTGGAGATCCTGCGCGCCGACCGGAAGAGCCAAGGACGACTGTTCGCCGTCCAGATAAAGACCGGGCCGAGCTACTTTGGAGAACCCAACGAGGCCGGGTTCGTATACCGGGGCGCACTCAAGCACCTCAACTACTGGATCGAGCACAGCCTGCCTGTTCTGATCGTCTTGTGTGACCCGTCAAAGAAGACATGCTACTGGGAACACATCGCGGCACCAAACGTATCCCGTACACCGAAGGGCTGGAAGATCACCGTCCCACAAGCCAGGATCCTCGATGCTGATCACAAGGCGGCGCTCGAAAAGCTCACGGAACCGCCACAACCGATCGACTTTATCGAACTTGCGCTGTACAAGCTTCTGATGGAGAAGTTCCAATACATGGTCATAGCGCAGGAGATCGAAACGCCACATGATTTTTGGGGCTTTAACTACCTCGCGCACTTGGGTCACGACCTCCTGCTCATCACGTACATCTTCAAACCACGAGGGGCAATGTTCTCGACAGCCGACATCGATGAGGTGCTCAGCCGTCGCGATCAGTGCTGCCGTCTGTGCGGCTGGAATGTCGGTGGTCCGACACCGCGCATCCTCCTCTTTCTCGTCGCGGAGGACCGAGGACAGCTCACGCTGACCGACGAACTGAAGGCGTACATCGCAATGAAAACAGAGATCGCGTACTACCGCCTCCAGTGCTTCTTCAGCTATGGCGTTTCCGTGCTGGAACTGGATGAGCACGACGAGTGGGTCCAGTTCTACGATCGTGACCTGCCGCAGATGCGCAAACGCGAGCAAGGACCGCACACAAGAGGATAATTTGAAAAAGTGATTCCTGCTGTCGTTCCAAGTACAATGAGCGAGTTGTGGCGAAAGACCCGCTAAGCCAAATTCGCTGGCTACACCACTTCACCGATAGCAGGAACGTTGCGTCGATACGCGAACTCAAAGGATTGTGGTCCCGGCATGAACTCGACCGGAGGGGCGCGGAGTACCACGCTGGCGGGAACGACTGGAGCTTCGACGCTGACGAGATGGTCGGGATGGAGAAGTACGTGCACCTGTGCTTCCGGACGAACCACCCGATGGAGTTCACGGCAAAGCAAGAAGGGCGCATCGAGCGAACCACCTGGCTCTACATTGACCCCAAAGTGCTCCACTTGGACGGGGTGATGTACTCGCATGGCGTCTCGAACAAATCCGGCATGGAGATTCACACGATCCGTGAT
>Ga0335085_10009072_pt1 | contig 15064 bp, 25 predicted proteins | sample Lox_Sample_45_FD_206712 | JGI IMG/M metagenome (GOLD analysis project Ga0335085, IMG submission 206712) | Soil microbial communities from Loxahatchee National Wildlife Refuge, Florida, United States - Lox_Sample_4.5 | ecosystem: Environmental > Terrestrial > Soil > Wetlands | place: USA... | reverse complement strand
CGCCATCCGCGAAGGCGGCCACACCGTCGGCGCCGGAACCGTGGCGGAGATTATTAAGTAAAGCTGTCAGCTATCAGCGCTCAGTTCTCAGCTAAAGCACTTGGCGAGAATCGGGGCCGATGGCAGATAGCGAGAGAGCTTTCAGTAATCAGCACCCGAGTTCAGCCAACATTGACGGCTGGAGGGTTGATTGAGGCTGATAGCTGAAAGCTGAAAGCTGAGAGCTAAAAGAGCAATGCTACATCAAAAGATTCGAATTCGTCTCAAGGCATACGATCACCGGATACTGGATCAATCGGCGGCGGAAATCGTTTCGACGGCTAAGCGCACGGGCGCACAAGTGGCCGGCCCGATTCCTTTGCCCACCCTCAAGAACAAGTATTGCGTGCTGCGCTCGCCCCACACCGACAAGAAATCACGCGAGCAGTTCGAGATCCGGACGCACAAGCGGCTGGTGGATATCCTTGAGCCCACCTCCGGCACGATCGAGGCGTTGACCAAGCTCGATTTGCCTTCGGGAGTGGATATCGAGATTAAGGCGTTTGGCAAAGAGCACACGAAGTAAGCGCGTCCCTGGTTCTTTGCCCTTGCCCGTTGCAGCCGGACGCAATGGATGGCGGGCAAATGACCAGTGACGAATGACAAGTGACGATTATGGTAAAAGCGATTCTCGGTAAGAAACTCGGCATGACGCAGATCTTCGCGGAAAACGGCGACATGATCCCCGTGACGGTTCTTAAAGCCGGTCCTTGCGTGGTGGTACAGCGCAAGACGACGCAATCCGACGGTTATGATGCCGCGCAACTGGGACTTGTGGAGGTTCCTCCGCCCCGTCGGTTGAACAAGCCCATGGAAGGGCACTTCAAGAAGGGCGGTGCCAACCCGGTGCGCTTTCTGCGCGAGGTTCGTCTTGCCCAGGACAGCGGCGAAATCCAGGTGGGTGACAAGGTTCTGGTGGATGTTTTCGCCGTCAACGACCGGGTGGATGTCGTCGGGATCTCCAAAGGGCATGGATTCGCCGGATTCCATAAGCGCCACCATTTCGGCGGCGGCGGCGGCGCTCACGGATCAATGTTTCATCGCGCCCCGGGATCGATTGGCGCATCGGCATTCCCTTCGCGCGTCATGAAAGGCATGCGCGCCGCCGGCCACATGGGGAATGCGCAAGTGACCACGCGGAATCTGCGAGTGGTGCAAGTCATCACGGATGACAATACTCTTCTGCTGCAGGGGACAGTGCCTGGCCCGGCGGGAGGATACGTGATGGTTCATACCGCCAAAGCACCGCACAAGTAGAATCAGGCAGATGGCAGTAAGCGCTTGTAATTAGAGAACGGGCAGAATGCAGCAGGCGGAAAGGAACGAGCGAGTCAAAAACCATCGGCTAGTGAAGCGGCGATATTCCCGCCAACTCCTGAAGCTTGGCTTCTGACTCCCTTCGGCGAACATGGCAACTGTTGAAGTTAAAAATCTAGACGGGCAGACGCTGCGGGACCTCCAGGTCGCCGACGAAATTTTTGGCGCGAGGCCTAACCAGAGCTTGCTTTGGGAAGCGGTAAAGCAATACCTGGCCAGCCAGCGCCGTGGGACGCACAAGACCAAGAGTCGCGGCGAAGTAAGCGGCGGCGGCAAGAAGCCGTGGCGGCAAAAAGGAACCGGACGAGCTCGCGTCGGCAGCACTCGCAGCTCTCTCTGGCGGCACGGTTCGATTGCTCACGGCCCCATGCCGCGCGATTATTCCTACACGCTGCCCAAGGGCATGATGCGCGGGGCCCTGCGGGCGGCTCTGGCGGCAAAGTTTCAGGACCACAACCTGACAGTCGTGGATCAGCTTAGCTTTGAGGCTGCCAAAACCAAGGTTTTTGCCGGAGCGCTGCACAAGCTCGGATTGGAAAAGGGTGTGCTGGTGGTGGACGATTCGGTGAGCCGCAATCTGGAGCTTTCCTCCCGGAACGTCGAGGGATGCGATTTGGTTCGCCACCACGAACTGCACCCCTACCATGTACTCAGCCACAAGCAACTACTGATTTCGGAGGGGGCACTTACCCGGCTCCAGGAGGCGCTGCGATGAACCGGAGCCCATACCAAGTTTTGCAGAAACCCATTGTGACGGAAAAGAGTTTGGCGGCGAAAGAGCAAATTCGTATGTTGTGCTTTAGGGTCGACCCGCACGCGACCAAGACGGAGATCAAGCAGGCCGTGCAGATTGTCTTCAAAGTCAAGGTGGAATCGGTACGCACGTCCACCTTTGCAGGAAAGATGCGCCGCCGGGGGCGCACCGTGGGTCACCGCCCGGAATGGAAGAAGGCTTACGTCAAGCTCCGTGCGGGAGAGAAAATGCCCGAATATACGGAGATCGCCTGAGCCACGGAGCGCCGTCGCGGCTTGCATGAGGACCCGCCTAGTAAGGCGGTCAATGCCGGCCCAAAACATGGCGCCGCACCTGACGTGAAACGCGGAGTCCCTTTGCTCCGCTTAGGATGAAAGAAGTTATGGGAATTAAAACATACCGACCCTACACGGAGACTCGCCGGTTTCAGACTGGCCTGACGTTCGAGGAGATTACCACCTCGCAACCGTATAAGCCGCTGCTGGAGCCGAAGACCCGTATTTCCGGACGCAACAATCAGGGTGAACTCACCATCTGGCGACGCGGGGGCGGCCACAAGCGCCATTACCGCATCATCGATTTCAAGCGCGATAAGACCGGCATCCCCGCTCGCGTTGCCACCATTGAGTACGATCCGAATCGCTCCGCCTTCATTGCTCTGCTCAGTTACGCCGATGGCGACAAGCGCTACATTCTCTATCCGCACGGCCTAAAAGTGGGCGACCATGTTGTGTCCGGACCGGAAGCGGATATTGTTACCGGCAATGCGCTGCCTCTCCGGAACATCCCTGTCGGCACAATGATTCACAACATCGAGCTGCGGCCAGGCAAGGGTGGGCAAATGGTACGGACGGCGGGTGGCGCGGCGCAGTTGCTTGCCAAAGAGGGCGATTATGCCCAGGTGCGCCTGCCTTCGGGTGAAGTTCGCAAAGTGTTCATCGAGTGTGTTGCCACCATTGGCCAGCTCGGGAACCTGGACCACGAAAACGTTACCATCGGTAAAGCCGGGCGCAAGCGTTGGATGGGCATTCGTCCCACGGTGCGCGGTGTCGCGATGAACCCGGTGGATCACCCGCTGGGCGGCGGAGAGGGCAAGACCTCCGGCGGACGCCATCCGGTGACGCCCTGGGGCCAGCCGACTCGCGGCTACAAGACGCGAAACAATAAGTCGACGGACCGCTATATCGTCAAGCGGCGGGAGAAGAAGTGAAGCAAGAAGCTGTCAGCTATTAGCTTTCAGCTATCAGCGTGAAACCTGGCCGGGAGGCTGGGCGTTTCGATCGGGAAACGGATAGCTGAGAGCTGATGGCTGATGGCTGAGAGCTGAAGAGCGGAGGGCAACTTGGGAAGGTCGCTGAAGAAGGGTCCGTTTGTGGATGAACACTTGATGCGGAAGATCGAGCTGCTCAATCGGCGGTTCGAGAAGAAGGTCGTTAAGACTTGGTCGCGTCGCTCGACGATTTTGCCCGAGATGATTGGGCACACGGTGGCCGTTCACAATGGCAAGAAGTTCATCCCCGTATATATCACGGAGAATATGGTGGGACACAAGCTGGGCGAGTTCTCCCCCACCCGCACCTTTAAGGGACATGGAGTTAAGGTCGCAGCGGAAAAAGCGGCTGCGGCTGCGGCTCCTCCTCCGGTGAGCAGCGGCCCCAAGGGAGGGGCACCTTCCGCGGGTGCTTAGGTTAAAGAAGCGACCGTTTTCGATGGTCAGCCAATTCACTCTTCGGTAGCTGAGGCAGATCGGACAAGCGCCAAAAGGGTGAGAGTTGAAAGCTGTAAACAGGTGAAGCGATGGAAGCTAGCGCGACATATAAATCGGTACGAATTTCGCCCCAAAAAGCCCGTCTGGTGGTTGACCAGATTCGCGGCAAGAGCGTCAGCGAGGCGATCAGTATTCTTAATTTCACCAAGAAGCGCGTAACGCACGATTTGGAAAAGATATTGCGTTCGGCTGTATCCAACGCTGAGCAGAAGTCTGAACATCTTGACGTGGACGACCTGGTCGTAGCTCGGGCGTTCGTCAATGACGGGCCGCGGCAAAAGCGCGTCCGGCCGGCTCCCATGGGCCGCGCCTATCGTTATCAGCGCCGCACGAGCCACATTACCGTCGTGGTGGAAGCGCCGGAAGAATAGGAAGGAAGCGGCCAGCGGTCAGCAGGCAGCTAATGGATTAGCTGAAAGCTGATGGCTTGTGGCGGAGAGCTTCAAAGGAGGCATCGGGTGGGTCAGAAGGTTCATCCTTTCGGGTTTCGCCTGGGATACAACAAGACGTGGAAGTCGCGCTGGTTTGCCAAGAAGGATTATGCCGACCTGCTCCACGAAGACCTGAAGCTCAAAGCGCGGCTCAAGGACCAACTCAAGGCGGCCGGCGTGGCGTCGATTGAGGTTGAGCGGCCTGGTAACAAGTTAAAGGTGACGATTCACACCGCGCGTCCTGGTATCATCATCGGCCGCAAGGGTGCGGAGATTGACCGGCTTCGGCAGGAGATTCAGAAGCGCACAGGCCGCGAAGTTTTGCCCATCAACATTCAGGAAGTGCATCGCCCGGAGCTCAATGCCCAATTGGTGGCGGAGGCGATCTGCCTGCAGCTCGAAAAGCGCGTGGCCTTCCGCCGCGCGATGCGCAAGGCGGTGGATTCAGCTTTGCGGTTCGGGTGCAAAGGCATCAAGATTCGGTGCGGCGGGCGGTTGAATGGCGCTGAAATTGCCCGCTCGGAATGGTATCTGCAAGGGCGTCTGCCCCTGCACACATTGCGCGCCGATATCGATTATGGACAGGCGGAAGCGCGTACAACCTACGGCGTGATTGGCGTAAAATGCTGGGTCTATAACGGCGAAATTCTCGAGCAAAGGCGCCGCAAGGAAAAGAAGGTTGTGGAGCCGGCGGTTGCCGCGCCGGCGGCGCAGGAGCGGCCTCTGGTCGCGAATCCCGGTACACAGGAAAGGGGCGGGCAGCCGCTCAAGTAGCTTGAATTCCGAGTAACGAGAATTAACTCATGTTAATGCCGAGTAAAGTTAAGTTTCGTAAGCAGCAGCGCGGACGCATGTGCGGCAAAGCCTGGCGCGGTTCCGACATGTCCTTCGGGGATTTTGGACTAAAAGTCCTGGAGGCGGGATGGATTTCCGACCGGCAGATTGAAGCGAGTCGCGTCGCCATCATGCGTTTCATCAAGCGCGGTGGAAAGCTTTGGATTCGGATTTTCCCCGATAAGCCCGTAACGAAGAAGCCGGCTGAAACCCGCATGGGAAAAGGCAAGGGCGCGCCGGAGTTCTGGGTGGCGGTCGTGAAGCCGGGGCGGATCTTGTTCGAAATTGAAGGGGTGCCGGAAACGGAAGCGCGTGAGGCCATGCGGCTGGCCAGCCACAAACTGGCTTTGCCCACACAATTCATAACGCGCGTCCAGGCAGTCTAGCGCATCTCGGGGCGAGCACGTTCGCCCAAAGAGGCAGGGTAGGGATACTATGAAGCTCGAGAAGGACAAGCGGTGGAAGTGGCCCGCAGAGAAAATGCGGGAATGGACGGATGCCGAGATGAAGACTCGCGAGCGCGAGTTTTCCGACCAGCTCTTTCGGTTGAAATTTCAGATGGCGGGCGGCCAATCGGAACATCTGAATGCGGTTCGCGAGCTGCGCAAGGGAATCGCGAAGGTAAAAACGTTGATGCGTGAGCGCCAGATTGGCGCAACCCAAACGAAGTAGGTGCAAGGTGACGGAAACAGTGGGCGGAGAGGCGCAGAGCGCCATTCAAGGGAAACGGCAAGGAAAGGTCGGCGTAGTCACCAGCAATAAGATGCAGAAGACGGTGGTGATTACCGTTGAGCGGCAGGTCACCCATCCGCTCTACAAACGCGTGGTGCGGCGGTCCAAGAACTTCCTGGCCCACGACGAGAAGAACGAGTGCCGTGTTGGTGACCGGGTGAGGATCGAGGAGACGCGGCCCCTCAGCCGCCGTAAGCGCTGGCGGGTGGTGGAAGTGATCGCCAAGGCGACCGTCGTCGCACCCGTGCCGGAGGTGGCAGTATGATCGGGATGCGGACCATTCTCCAGGTGGCGGATAACTCCGGGGCGCGGAAGCTTTCCTGCATCCTTCCACTGGGTGGCGACGTGGGATTGCAGGCGGGCTTGGGAGATATCATCACGGCAGCGGTCAAAGAGGCGGCGCCCGACAGTGCCATTCCCAAGGGCAAGGTTGTGAAGTGTGTGATCGTGCGCATGCGCAAGGAACAGCGCCGTCGCGACGGCAGCTATATCCGGTTCGATGAAAATGCCGCAGTGTTGATCACCGATGCCAATGAGCCGGTGGGCACGCGCGTCTTCGGACCTGTGGCGCGCGAACTGCGCGAGAAGAAGTTCCTGAAGATTGTTTCGTTGGCGCCAGAAGTCCTTTAAGAGCGGTGCGGGAAGACGGAGAAGTGGCATGGACATTCGGAAGAACGACATTGTGCAAGTGATGGCGGGCCGAAGCCGGGGACCTTCCGGGCAGCCCACCCGGGGAAGGGTTCTGGAAGCGGAACCCAGTAAGCAACGGGTTTATGTCGAACACGTGAACATGATGAAACGCCACGTGCGGCCCAATCCCGCCAAGCAAATTCGCGGCGGAATTCTGGAAAAAGAGGGCCCCATCCATGTTTCCAACGTGGCTCTAGTGTGCAGCGATTGCGGACCCACGCGCATCCAGCACCGCGAAATGGCAGGTGGGAAGAAAGTGCGCATCTGCGCCAAGTGCGAAAAGTCGCTCGATAAGTAAGCAATCAGCCATCCGCCTTCAGCCAGGGCAACAACAAATTTGGCTGAAACCTGAGGATCGAACGAGTTGATGGCTGAAGGATGAACGCTGAAAGCTGAGAAGGATCGAAATGTCTCCTAGATTGAAGGAACGCTACCAAAAGGAAGTCGTGCCCGCCCTGGTGAAAGAGTTCAGCTATGGCAACGCGAATGCCGTTCCTCGCTTGCGAAAGATTGTCGTCAACATGGGCTTGGGAGAGGCGATTCAGAACGCCAAGCTGCTTGACTCCGCTGCTCAGGAACTGGGGCAGATTACCGGGCAAAAACCGGTGATCACGCGCGCGCGGAAGTCGATCGCGAATTTCAAATTGCGCAAGAACATGCCTATTGGCGCCCTCGTGACCTTGCGCGGCGACCGTATGTATGAATTCTTCGACCGCCTCACGAATGTGGCGATGCCGCGGGTTCGCGACTTCCGCGGCGTCTCGACCCGCGCTTTCGACGGCCGGGGAAATTACACGCTGGGGCTGCGCGATCAGTTAGTCTTTCCGGAAATCGATTATGCCAAGGTCGACAAAACCAAAGGCATGAACATAACCATCGTGACTGACGCTAAAACCGACGCCGAGGCCATGGCGCTCTTGCGGCACATGGGAATGCCTTTCCGGTCGGAAGCGGTGCGCCGGCAGGCCGCAGCACAAAAAACGGGTGACGAGACCCGAGCGGCGAGCGATCAAAAGACGAGCTAAGGAAGTTGGCAATGCCGCGACGAGAGTTCGGTGCGCTCGCGGCTGGCGGAGGGTTACGAAGCATCCGCTCTTTTGTTAGGAGGTTACACGTGGCACGTAGTTCCATGATGGCCAAGTTGCGCAGGAAGCCGAAGTTCAAGATTCGCCACCGGAATCGTTGTCTCATTTGCGGGCGGCCGCGCGGTTATATCGGGAAGTTCAAGATGTGCCGACTGCATTTCCGCGAGTTGGCCCTGCGGGGAGATATCCCCGGCGTCATTAAATCAAGCTGGTAGTGCGCACGGCCAGGCGCCCCGCACTCGTGACCAGCGCAAAATCGGGAGTCTTATGTCAGCCGTCACTGATCCTGTTGCCGATATGCTTACTCGAATCCGTAATGGGATTCAAGCGCGCCACCCGCGCGTGGATATGCCCTCGTCCAAGCTCAAGGTCGAACTGGCGCGCATCTTGAAAGAAGAAGGTTATATCAGCAACTTCAAGGTGGGCGACGAAGGCAAGAAGAAGGTCTTGAAGGTGTTCTTGAAGTACGCGACCGATGGCACCAGCGCCATCTCCAGCCTGGACCGGGTTTCCAAACCCGGCCGCCGCGTCTATGTGGGTTCGAAAGAGGTTCCCCGAATCCTGGGGGGCCTGGGAGTAAGCATTCTCACCACACCACGCGGTGTTCTGACCGGCAAATCGGCCCGCAAAGCGGGGGTCGGCGGCGAGGTGCTCTGCAGCGTTTCTTAGCGGCTAATCCGGAACCGAAGGTCCGGCATCCGGAGTTTTCAGAGAGAGTCGGAGGTTAGCTCTATCACCCCCCGAATTGACAGACGGAACGTGATGCTACTATGTCGAGAATAGGACGAAAGATCATTGCATTGCCCAAGGGAGTCACCGTGCAGACGGAAGGTCCGTCGCTTGCCGTGAAGGGCCCCAAGGGGACGCTGAGTATCCCTCTCCCCGAGGGAATTCGGCTCGAAAAACCCGACGGCCATTTGGTCCTAAAGCGTGAAGCGGATGAGCAGGCAGCTCTGCACGGCCTCATTCGCAGCCTGCTGGCCAATGCTGTGCACGGCGTTACCCAGGGATTTGAAAGACACTTGGACATCGTGGGAATCGGCTACCGCGCCGAATCCAAGGGTAAATCGGTAACGTTCACCCTGGGTTATTCGCACCCAATAGATTTTCCGGTTCCTGATGGAGTCACCATCAGCGTGGAAAAGCAAACGCACCTGATAGTGAGCGGTGCAGACAAGCAATTGGTGGGGCACGTGGCGGCGAAGATTCGCGGTCTGCGCCCTCCCGACCCGTATAAGAACAAAGGAATCCGCTATACCGGCGAGCGCCTGAAGAAGAAGGTCGGCAAGGCCGCTGCGGCTGCCGGCGGCGGAGCGGGGAAAGCAGGGTAACGCCGTCCTTTAGGACAGCACCCGAGCCGGGCGCAGGCCCGGCGCTACGAAGAGCGGAGAAATAAAGATGTTACAGATGCTTTCCAAAGACGTGGCGCGCCGGCGGATTCACGTGCGAATTCGCGCCCGTGTGAGTGGACAGGCACAAATGCCCCGCCTGAATATCTTTCGGTCGCTTAAGCACATCTATGCCCAACTGGTGGATGACTCCAGCGGCCACACGCTGATCGCAGCCTCGACGCGCGATAAGGAAGTGCGTAAGACGCTCAAGAGTGGCGGGAATATTTCCGCCGCGAAGGTCGTAGGGCAGATTTTGGCTCAACGCGCCATCGCGGCAAGCATCCCCGGCGTGATCTTCGACCGGGGCGGTTACGCCTACCATGGGCGTGTGAAGGCGCTCGCCGATGCTGCCCGCGCGGCGGGGCTGAAATTTTAGGGGATAGGGCGGGAGGCGGATTTGGCCAATCGGATTGACGCGAATGCGTTGCAGCTCAAAGACCAGGTGATTGCGATTAATCGCGTCACCAAGGTCGTCAAAGGCGGAAAGAACCTAAGTTTCGCGGCGCTCGTCGTCGTGGGCGATGGCGCCGGGATCGTTGGCTATGGCTCCGGCAAGGCGCGCGAAGTGCCCATGGCCATTCGCAAGGGGATCGAGTCTGCGAAGAAATCGCTGGCGAAGGTAAACGTCTCGCAGGGGTCAATTCCCCACACGGTCACGGGTCATTATGGGGCAGGTCGAGTTCTGCTCAAGCCCGCCCCGCCCGGAACGGGAGTAATTGCCGGCGGCGCCGTGCGCGCGGTCGTGGAAGCCGCAGGGATACAAAACGTCTTGACCAAGTCCCTGGGCACCACGAACCCCTATAATGTTGTAAAGGCCACCATGGATGCTTTGCTTCAGTTGCGGGACCTGCAAGAAGTCGCCAACACCCGCGGCAAGACTACGGAAGAGATCTAGTCGGAGAGTAACTGTGTCGGAAAAGACCAAGATGATTCGAATCAAGTGGATAAGAAGCGGGATCGGTTTCACCCGCTACCAAAAGACGATCGTGCGAAGTTTGGGCTTGAACAAACTGAACCATACGGTGGTGCGGCCCGACACCCCGCAGATTCGTGGAATCGTGGCGGCCGTGCCGCATCTCTTGGAAATCGTTCCTGAGCCGTCCGCCCCGGCATGGGCATCCGTTCCAGAATATACCATTCATGCACCCGTCGTTGCTCCCGCCCCACCTGCGGAAGCAAGCGGGTCGGCAGAATCCACCGTTGCATCGGCTGCCGCGCAAACCGATCCTGCGCCGGCGAGTGCAAGCCCGGAGTCTTCGCCGGAGTCAGGCGATACGGCGTAAGGAAGCAAGGAATAGGCTGAAGACATATGTCGACACACATTGGAACACTTCGCCCGCCCGCAGGGGCGAATAAGCGCTCAAAGCGCGTCGGCCAGGGTATGGGATCCGGCCATGGCAAAACGGCTACCCGCGGCGCCAAGGGACAGCGATCAAGGGCAGGCATGAGGATGCGCCCGGGGTTTGAGGGTGGTCAGATGCCGCTCCACCGCCGCTTGCCCAAGCGCGGCTTTACCAACATCTTTCGCAAGATCTACGCCGTTGTGAACTTAAGGGACCTGCACGATTTCACGGCGGAAGAAAAGGTTACGCCGGAATTGCTTAAGGCCCATGGCCTGGTGAAGCAATTTGGCGCGGGACTGAAGATTTTGGGCGATGGGGAGCTAAACTCTCCGCTGCACATTGCGGCGCACCTGTTTTCAAAGTCCGCCCTGGAGAAAATCCAGAAGGCGGGTGGGAAGGCTGAGGTCATTTCGTAATGCTCGAATCTCTAAAAAGCATTACTGAGATTCCGGATCTTCGCAAGCGAATCCTCTTTACGCTGGCGATGCTAGCAGTGTACCGGCTGGGGGCGGTCATCCCCACGCCCGGTATCGACGCTAATGTTTTTGAGCAAGCGTTCAGTCAGTTGGCGGGGTCCCTCTTTGGCCTCCTTTCGATGTTTTCCGGCGGAAGTTTGCGCCGGTTGACCGTTTTTGCTTTGGGCATCATGCCGTACATTACGGCTTCTATTATCCTGCAATTGCTCACGGTGGTTTCGCCTCACCTCGAGAAACTTAAGAAAGAGGGCGACCTGGGACGCAAGAAGATAACCGATTACACGCGCTGGATGACAGTAGGCTTGAGCGCGTTCCAGGCCTTTGGCATTTCGATCGCTTTGGAGAAGCAGACGGCGCTGGGGGTGCCCATTGTCACCCATCCGGGGCCGGCTTTTGTTTTCTCCACGGTCTTGACCCTGACGACCGGATCCATTTTCATCATGTGGCTGGGTGAACAAATCACCTCGCGGGGCATCGGCAACGGCATGTCGTTGCTGATTTTCGCGGGGATAGTCGTGGGGTTGCCGCGCGCCGTGGCCGACCTCTACGAAAAGGTCTTCGTCAATCATACTTGGAACGTGCTGGTGCTTTTTCTGCTTCTGGGCTTCATGCTGGCCATTGTCGGAGGCATCGTGTTCGTTGAACGGGGAGAGCGGCGCATTCCCATTCAATATGCCAAACGTGTGGTGGGCCGCCGGATCATGGGCGGCGTTTCCACGCATCTGCCGCTCAAAGTTAACAGTGGCGGCGTGATGCCGATTATCTTTGCGGTATCGATTCTTACATTTCCACAGACGCTGAGTTTATTCCATCTCGATCAAAGTTCGATCGCAGTCATTCGTTATATTGGCGCGGGTTTACATTGGTTTTCCACGGCGTTTGCCTACGGGGAGCCGCTCTACACCTTGACCTACGTCATCATGATCATTTTCTTTGCCCACTTCTACCTTTCGATCGTCTATAACCCGGACGAGGTTGCGGACAATGTTCGAAAGCAGGGAGGGTTCATGCCGGGGATCCGGCCGGGCAAGCGGACGGCGGATTACTTGGACGATGTACTCACGAAAATTACCTGGGTGGGCGGATTTTATCTGGCTCTGGTAGCCCTCATTCCCGAACTCATGTTGGCGGGTCTTCGCCTGAATCATTTGCCGGGGTGGATGGGTGCGGGATGGTTTGATGCCCATCTTCCGGCGTGGATCCTGCACGGCCTCGACGTCCAGTTCTATTTCGGAGGGACGTCCCTCCTGATTGTCGTGGGAGTGGCTATGGATACTGTGCAGCAGGTCGAAGCTCAGCTTATCATGCGCCATTACGAAGGGTTCTTGAAGAAGGGTAGGGTCAGGGGACGGCGATCGGTTTGATGGGGCGTGCGAATGGACGGCCGGACGGAGTTCGGCTCAGTGAGCGTTCGGGGGGAAGATATGCGAGCGCATGCTTTTATTTTCTTAGGTGCCCCTGGTGCAGGTAAGGGAACGCAAGCGCGGGAGGTCGCCAAGCATTTTAGTATTCCGCAAATCTCGACGGGCGACATCCTGCGCGATGCGGTAAAAAGGGAGACCCCGTTGGGGTTGACGGCGAAGGCAAGAATGGATGCCGGTGAACTGGTCCCCGATGCGGTGGTCGACGGGATCGTGGAAGAGCGTATCGGCCAGCCGGATTGCCTGGACGGGTTCATCCTTGATGGCTTTCCACGCACCATCTCCCAAGCGGAGTTCGTCGACCGGATTCTTGCGGCCAAGGGAAAGGGAAGGCCCCAGGTACTGGATATTGAGGTGGATGAGGAGTTGCTTTTGAAACGCCTCACCGGCCGTATGACTTGTCCGATCTGCGGAGAAATTTACAACATCTACTTCAATCCTCCGAAGGTCCCGGGGATCTGTGATAAGGATGGAGGCAAGCTCTTCCACCGGGCGGACGATAACGAGGCCACGATCCGTCAACGATTGGAGGCCTATCACCAGCAGACCAGCCCTTTGATCGAGTACTATCGAAGGCAGGGAGTGCTGATGCCCGTCGACGGAAATAAGGAGCCCGAGGCCATCGCTAAGGGAGTGTTGGAGTCTTTGTCGAAGGCATGATTATCTGTAAGTCACCGGCCGAAATCGAGAAGCTGCGGCGCAGCGGCAGGATGGTCCGTCAGGTTTTAGGCGAGATACGCGAGAGAGTGAAACCCGGGACCACTACGCTTGAGCTGGAGAAGTTCGTTGCCAGGCGATTCAAAGAATTGGGTGCAAAGCCCGCGTTCCTGGGGTATCGGGGTTATCCCTGCTGCCTCTGTGCATCGGTCAATGACGAGGTCATCCACGGCATTCCATCAGACCGGCGCATGCTCAAGGATGGGGATATCCTCAGCCTCGATACGGGTGTGATTCTTGATGGATACTATGGGGACTCTGCTATTACGGTGCCGGTGGGAGCCATCAGTGAATCCGCTCAGCGCCTGTTGAAAGTCACTGAAGAGTCGCTGGAATTAGCCCTCGAGAAGGTGCGGCTGGGAAATCGCTTGGGTGATGTCTCTTCAACCGTGCAGGATTACGCCGAGAAGAATGGATACTCTGTGGTGCGGGAATTTGTAGGTCACGGAATAGGCAAGGCCATGCACGAGGAGCCCCAGGTTCCCAACTTTGGACAGCCGGGCCATGGGCCGATGCTGAAAGAGGGCATGGTTTTTGCGGTCGAACCCATGGTGAACGCCGGCGGGCCGGCCGTGAAAGTTCTAAGCGATAATTGGACGGCGGTTACGGTGGATGGCCGGTTATCCGCCCATTTCGAGCATATGGTGGCGGTCACTCGGAATGGCCCCGACGTTCTGACCCGCCTGTGATGTGGCTGTCAGCTATCGGCTCTCAGCCCACGCACGAGCCCAGCTCAGGAACTGGGGAGTCGAAAGATGATAGCTGCTAGCTTGAGGCCGAAAGCCGCGAGCTGAAAGGTGAAAGCTAAGAGCTAAATAGGTATGGCGAAGGAAGACGCAATTGAGGTCACAGCTACGGTTTTGGAAGCTTTACCCAACGCCATGTTTCGAGTTGAGTTGGACAACAAGCACCAGGTGCTGGCCCACATTTCGGGCAAGATGCGGAAGAACTTTATCCGCATTCTTCCCGGAGACAAGGTCGCGGTGGAGTTGTCCCCTTACGACCTGACGCGCGGCCGGATTGTATTTCGATACAAGTAATGGGGTGTTGGATTCCAGGCATCGAGGGCGAGGGATTCCTGGCGCTTCGCACCTAAACCTAAGCGCTCGAATCTAATTGAGGAAAGCATATGAAGGTCCGTTCGTCAGTCAAAAAGATATGTTCAAAGTGCAAGATCGTTCGGCGGCGGGGAGTGGTACGTGTCATTTGTGAGAACGCCAAACACAAGCAACGGCAAGGATGAGGTGAAAAATGGCAAGAATCGCGGGCGTGGACCTGCCCCCCAAGAAGCGCGCAGAGATTGGCCTGACCTACATTTACGGGATCGGCCGGGCCCGGTCACTCTCCATTCTAATCCGCTCGGGAATCGATCCGAATAAAAAGATCAAGGATCTGACCGAAGACGAGACCAGCAAGATCCGCTCGATTCTGGAAGAAGAGGGAGCGGTGGAAGGCGATCTGCGCAAAGAAACCGCCATGAACATCCGGCGCCTGATTGAAGTCGGATCGTACCGCGGCATGCGCCACCGGCGCAGCCTGCCCGCTCGCGGCCAGCGTACCCACACGAATGCGCGCACGCGTAAGGGTCCGCGCAAGGGTACCGTGGCCAATAAGAAACGGTCAATGGCGAAGACGTAAGGACAAGCGCTCAGCCGTCAACTTGCGGGTTAGCTGGCGGCTGGAAGCTGAGAACTGAGGGCTGAGAGCTAATTATGGCGAAAGCAGTGGCAAAGGGTGGCAAGAAGAAAGTCTTCAAGAAGAAGGAAAAGCGCATTGTTCCGACGGGCGTCGTGCACGTTGAGGCCACATTCAACAATACGCATGTGGCCATTACCGATTCAGATGGCCGGGTGATTTGCTGGTCCAGCGCGGGTTCGCTGGGCTTCAAGGGTTCGCGTAAGGGCACACCCTTCGCCGCCCAGCAGGCGGCCATGCGTGTGGCCAACGCGGCCCGGGATCACGGAATGCGCAGCGTCGAGGTGCGGGTCAAAGGGCCGGGAGCAGGACGCGAGTCGGCCATCCGCGCGCTGGCTACGGCCGGGCTGGAAGTTCGAAACATCAAAGAC
>Ga0335085_10009071_pt1 | contig 15064 bp, 12 predicted proteins | sample Lox_Sample_45_FD_206712 | JGI IMG/M metagenome (GOLD analysis project Ga0335085, IMG submission 206712) | Soil microbial communities from Loxahatchee National Wildlife Refuge, Florida, United States - Lox_Sample_4.5 | ecosystem: Environmental > Terrestrial > Soil > Wetlands | place: USA... | reverse complement strand
AGCGGTTACACGTCCCAGGGTCAGCTAGCCATCATCAAAGACAGCACAGGACGCACTGTCTGGCAAGCCAGCGGTGCTGCTGACCTCGAAGAAGTTCGTTCTGGTAAGATAGGTTGGGTAAACGGTGTTGTCCTAGACACCTTACAAGATGGTCTTGTAATCGCTTACATCAGGTAAAAATCCATGCGACGTTTGATTTGGTTGATACTCTTGACGAGTAGTGTCCTTGCACACGCGCAAGGACTTGGTTATAACTCCGCCCAAACGACTACGTTCACAGGCGTCGCTTTTGCAAAGCCGATTGATCAGAAATCTATCATTTTGTATCACGAGATTATTTGGACTGTTTCGGGGACGGTGTCAGCTTGTTCTGTGGCACTTGATTCGTCGCCGGATAACTCGACGTGGAGCGTTGGTGGGATTATAGGACCACAGGATTGTTCAATTAGTGGAAACTCTGGGATTGTTAATAATCAAGCCAATTTCGTTCGCGTCAATGTATCAGCATTTACGGGGACTGGCAAGGTAGTTGTTCAATATCTAGGGTGGACAAGCAATCCGATCGGCGGCGGGGGTATCACACCGAATACGCCTTGCGGTGGTGATGCGACACACGCTCTAGGCTGGAACGGTACTGCGTATACCTGCAATGCTATTACAGCGACAGCGACACCAGGCGGCTCCGACACGCAGGTCCAGCTAAACGATGCAGGAGCTCTAGCAGGTGCGGCCCATCTTTTTTGGCATAAGACGACCAGTACACTGTCGTCTGACTCCACCACCATCCTCGATTTCAGTGCTAGCACTGTCGCAAACCTGAAACTGCCGGCGGCCTTCTTCCAAACCAACGGTAGCAACCTGACGTCAGTAGCGGGGCTCAATTTCGTTGCATCGAGCGCGAACGCGGCTGGACTCACACTTGCATCATCCAATCCGGGCACGAACCAAATTCGTTACGAAGTCAGTGGTACACTCAATCAGACGCATGGTGGAACCAACCTCGACACACATGCTACCACTGGCATTCCATATATAAGCTCTGGAACGTGGACCTCCATGACGCCAACTGGCGGCTATCCCCTGACGGGTAACAGCGCCGGGCCTCTGGCTTCGCCTTATATACTCGACGCAACTGCTACGGTATTCAGCGGCGCGGACCCATGCGCTAATATGCTGAACGCCTTCTTGACTGTGGTTAACAGCAACAGCTCACCGGTTGTTGAGGGCGGTGGATTCATCGGTAGCACGTACAACTGCGCGAACTCGTTCATTTCTCCTCTAGGACATGGAACAGTTCACCTACCTCCGGGCGGCGGCCTGCTCAACATGCCGATTGTTATTGGTGGCCAAACAGAAATAGAAGGCTACTCAATCGGCTACAGCAACGCGCAGGGATCATTACTGACGGCCCAAACGTCAGGTTGGCCCGCTGGTGCAGCGGCTAACTTCGGAGCGGGTTCATTTGCCAGTCCTCCAGCTTACGCGGGTGGGACAACATACAACCGTGGTTCGGGTGTAGCCTCAGGCGGCGTTAACTATTACTCGGTTTTTTATGGTAATCATAGCGGACACACTCCGTCATCCAGCCCAATCTATTGGACTCTGCTCTCGAGTGTTCCGTCGCCTGTTGTAAGTGTTTATCAGATAGCAACGGCTAGCTCCGATGTAGAAGCAGACCGTGTCTGGCGGATGGGACTTTTCTGTCAATACACAGGTAGCACGAATACTCCTACCGATGGTTGCGGTGGTTACTGGAACCAGTGGGGTCAAGAAGGCACTGTCCTCGACCGTGTTAAGATTCAGAATGCTACGGTCTTTGGTTTGTGGTTGGATGGCAACGCTGTTGCTGACTCAGGAGACTATTCAAATGGCGTCATTGGTTACAACAACCCGAACTCCGTTGCAAACCAAGCCGCCTGCAAAACCAATGGCTCTGACACTTCGTCGCAAAGCACAGCGATAAGCTCGATTGCTGTATCAGGTAACATTGCAACTGTGACGCTGTCTCTGGCTGCGACCTACACGTTGTGGGCCGGGTCGATGGTAGACATTGTTGGTGGAAGTGCAGCTTTTTCCAATATTCCTGCTACATATACAGATGAAACATCTACAACACACGGATACTGGACAGTTTATTCAGTCGTAGATTCTAGTCACTTCTTGATGTACGTTCCAACTGGAACTGCTGCTTGTGCATCGTCTTGTGGTACGGCTAACTTTTATCCTATTGGTATCAACGTCGCAAGTCAAAACAACACGTCTTCGACACGGGGTATCCGTAATTGGACAGTTAATGCTTCCGCTTGTACCTCCAATACGGTCACTAGTGCGTTTCCGCCTTTGGCGATACAGCTGTCTGGCGGCGATATCCCAGTCAACAACGTTCACACCGAAGGTTGGCGTGTTGGTGCTTGCATTGGATGTTTCAGTGCTTCCAATGGGGAGCACATCAGTGATTTCTTTCCGACAACCAATACTTACACTGGTCTCTTGATTGATGGCAAATTCGGTGTAACCAACTTTGATGCTCGGAATATAGCCAATCCAAACGTTGGTGGTGTGACAGGAGCTAACACTTATACCCTCGTTGACTTGGTTAACTCCGTCCGTCTTACTTACACCAACAATCCAGTCGTCCGTCATTATTGGTTGGATAGTTCCAGCAACGCCTATTTTGACGGCGGTAATTGTGCTGACATCGTGTCGAGTAGTGGTACTGCGTATTGTCGGCCGGCCGGAGGCGTTTGGATCCACTACACGGCTGGATCGCTCGACGGCCCGGCGCATTCTGTTTATATTGCCGAAGGAACCGCGAAGCCAGCTTACGCGTCGCCGGGGACGCTTGGTAATTGTTTCATATCAAACGGTGCTTCGTCAGACCCAACGTTCCAAGCATGTCCGGGTGGTGGCTTTGCCAATCCGATGTCTGCTGTTGGCGACATGATGATTGGTGGTGCGTCTGGTACGGCGACTCGTTTGGCTGGTCCAACAGGGCCAAATGGTGTACCTCAATTCTTGACGAGCACACCGGCTGCCGGTGTTGCCACTGCTCAGACATATCAATTACCGGGCGTCGCCATTGACGCAACGAATCCGGCAACGTTGTTGGTAACAGACCGCGCTAGCTATCTGAATTGGACCTCAGGCACCGCGCTGGCGTTGCCGTCGATTGCGTCGACTGGTTTCGGCAATAATCTACCATTTTCATTGTTCAATAATACCAGCGCGACCTTGACAGTGACTCCCAACGCGGGTCACTCTGATCTCTGCGACAGCGCTAGCACTTGTACTATTTTGGCGAAGTTTGCTAGCTTTTTCTATCAGGATGCTGTAACAAACTGGAATCGCATTTACTTCCCAACCTATGCTGCGTTTGGGTCGACCTGTACTGGTGTCATACAGTGGTCAACCACGACCGGCTTCTCGTGTAACACAGCACCAACGTTGACAGGTACTAACATCACTGGAATACCAAACGGTGGCCTGTCTAACTCAGCAATAACGATTGGTGGCACGTCGGTGTCGTTAGGCGGCTCGACGACCGGCTTCCCAATTCCAGGTCCAATTGGTGGGACGACGCCGGCGGCTATTGATGGCTCAACGATTACAGCGCACACACATCTCAATGATACGTCATTGAGTGCCTCCTCTGCGGTCTGTACAGATGGAAGTAAGAATCTTTCGAGTACTTGTACTGGAACGCGAGTCTGGTTGGCTTGTACTGGTAAAGGTTTAGGAGATGGCCTAAACGCTATTCCTTCAGGGACGTATCTTCAGACCAGTTGCTACAACAACACTGGGGTAACAGTCACGATCACAGGAATCAAGTGCTTCACGGACAACGGCGGTTCAAGCACAGTGAATGCTTCCGGTCATACGCTCGGGGCACTACTGACTGGAGCGATCACTTGTACGGCTTCCTATGCGGCTGGGACACAGAGCGCTAACGTTGCGTTGACGAACGGAGATTACATACAGTTCACGTTCGTTGCTGATGGCACCAGTAAGCAGACAGATTGGGAAATCAGCGGAACTTACTAATGAAACGACTATTCATTCTATTATTCCTGTTTTGTCTGCCAGCGTGGGCGTCTATTGCTTACGTCTCGGCATCGGGAACAACTCACGCGTACTCTACGGCCTGCTCGTCTGCTTGTGCAGCTACGACGCTAACCGCAGGAACTACCGGAGGGAATTTAGTCATTGTCGGCCTGTCATGGAGAACTACGACAGCGAACTTGATGCAGGTAAAAAGTAATGCGTCAACGAAGTTCACAATCTATTCACAGGGATGCAATGGAACGGGAACCTGTTCGGCTTTAACTGCCTGTATTGATTGTGCGGCCAGTACGACAGTAACGCCTGTATTTTCAGCATCCACGAAATCCGATCTGAACGTGGCCGAATATTCGGGCGTGACATGGATAGGGATTTCTCCCTGGGCTTCCGGTACGAGTACCACGCCAGGATGCACGATCACTACGGGCGACTCTAACGATTGGTTGATCGCGGAAACCGCGAGCGCTGGAACCACCAATCCTACTTCCGGGACGGGTAATTTAAGACAAACCAACAATGCAGGTAGCAGTGGCGTAGCTGCGGCTCTGATAGATAATACGGTCTCTTCTCCGGGAAGTGTTACTGCCACAGCCACAATTTCCAGCGGTATTTATTCAGCCTCATGTCTAGAATTGCGCACTACTGCCGCTAAAACGTACATTTGGCCCGATTGCGATGGGACGCATCCTTGCCTGATTCATCATGACGGCGATCATCCCAGTCCGTCAGGCCAGGCATTGACCGCTCCGATACATTTCTTCATTCAGCCATCCTTGGCAAGCAACACACTTGTTCTTACGTTGATGCACCCTAGTACCTACACGGTAAGTTCCATCAGCGACGATCAAAGCAATTCATGGAGCGCGGGAGCGACAACGACAGACGCTACCAATGGTTTAATCACGGAATACAGATATGTTTGCGGTGCAGCTACAGGAACGAGTCACATCCAAATCAACTACACGGCCACGATGGGCACAAATGACCAAGTGTATTTTTCCGAGGATGAGTTCAGCGGAATCGCAACCTCAAGTTGCAGCGGTGGAACCAGCGGAACCAATACCGTAGTGGGAAAAATCCAGCCGGGATCGATTACCGCATCTGGAAGTCAGATGCTATTCACAACGGCCATCAGCGCGAATGCTGGAACCGAACCTACTCCTTCCTCTGGATGGTCCATGCCCGATGATCTTTCTGCCACAGTATTTAATGATCCTTGGGCTAATGTAATCTCTACGGTTTCCGTGCAGGATTGCACGTCTGGATGCAACCCATCAATTTATGCAAACGGACAAGCGGTAAGCATTCGCAACAATTACAGCATCATCGCGCAAGCGTTCAAAGCGTCCAATGGGGCAGGTACACAGCCATCATCCGGACAGTCTTGGGTAGTGCGACACGTACAATATTTAGGGCCGGGATCAGGAGCGTCGGCCAGAGGTTCATTCACTTTTCCTACAACTGGAAATGCAGTTGTCGTCACATCTTCAAACGCTCAAAGCATTCAAAGTTTATCGGGACTTGCCGACAATGCCGGGAATAGTTTGACGGCGGTCACAATGACCGATACCACAACCGACCCGCAAATATATTCTGTCTGTCTTGGGAGCGGTGGAGTCAACAGAGATCGAGCATTGTTCTGGACCGCTAACACCACTAATGGACTCCAACTCGCCTGGTATGACATTTCTGGAGCCAAGACGAGTGGCGGAGCGCAGGGCTGCGTAGGCACAACTAGAAATCACGCTCTCTGTAGCAGCACGAATTGCGCTCAAACTATCGGGACATGCGGTAATTCTCCTTATACAAACTCCTGTCGAAACATCGTCAACATTCTCGGCTCAGATGGTGGAACCTTCACCGCTACATTAAACAGCACCGCGAAGAGTGTTGTCCTTGGGGCATCTTATTTGGGAGCTGGGCCTCCAGTTGGAGCTTGCACGACGACTTCTGGGGGAACTTTGACAGGTGGTTTAGCCCCTCCGACCTGCACAGGAAATTCGAGTACGTTGGTTTCTAACTCGCTCTGGGCTGCTCCGATGGGGGATGGATCGCATCTTTACAACGGTGATCCATATTTCTACTGGTACACCAGTTCTACGAGCGGATACTCCGTCGATTTCATGATGGCAAACGAGCAGGACGCAGGAGGGACGGGTGGAACCGTCTACGATGGCGGGGCGATAGAAATTATGGGCCAACCCGCTTCGGGAGTGACGATGGTGCAGAGACGGCGATGAAGAAAGTGATCACATTTCTGCTGCTTTCACTACCTTGTCTCGCTGCGACTCATTGGGTGAGTCCCACAGGAGCGGCGGCTTGGAGTTCCTGTGTCGGGGCATCACCGCTTTCTGGAACTTCTGCATGTTCTTGGTCTAGCGCTCAATCCAATGCTGCTGCTGGTGATCTCGTCTATATCAGGGCCGGAACCTACGACATGACGACGAATGATTGGTTCTCTCCTGCTCATTCCGGCAATGGGACATCTCTGCCGAACAACATGATTAAGTTCTGGGCCTACACCGCAGAGACACCTACATTCATGACCAGCGGTACTCAGGTGAATGCCTATTTGTTCGATCTCAATGGGATAAGTTATGTAAGTTTGAGAGGCATAACTTTCGATTTAACGAATCTAGAAGGATTCGGTGATCCGGGTGGAGTCGTCAGCGTGGCTGCAGGAGCGCATTACATTGACATCGGATTCAATACTTTTCAAAGCACAACCGGAGCGAGAGAAATCTTCTGGGGTCCGGTTAATTCGTCCGATGTAAGCACTTACGGATGGACTACGCATATATGGATTCATGACAACCACTTCAACTACAGCGGCAAAGCTAATGGTGGAGCACAATGGCAATCAGGCTGTACTGATGGAGGCTCGGACAGTGTTCGGTTCGGCCAGCCGGGAGGATCATTTGGCGGCACGGTGATTCAGGACATGAATGACACCGTGGAAAACAATTTCTTCGAGCACGCGGAGCACGCACAAATTGACACCTACGCCTCGAAGATGGTGATTCGCAACAACACCTTCCATAACGAGCCGTGGTCCTCTGGATGTACCAGTGGAACTAATGGTGGCGCTCTCGTAAACCCAGCCACCTATGACAACAGTTCTTATAACGGTAAGTATGGCCACCGCAATTTCCAAATCACCGAAGATTACAACAGGACGCAAACATTTGACTTAATCGAGGGAAATCGAATTGGCTATGGATCGGTGAATCAAGGAAATGATGGAGCGGAGGACTTTGACATAGCTGCGCCATCCAACATCATTCGATATAACTTCTTCTTTGCCTCCTTTGGCAACGGGGCAATGTTCAAATACGATTTCAACAGTGGAATCGGAAGCGGAGGACATGGCGGTACATACAACCGTCTTTACAATAACACGTTCTTTCACAACGGTTACGGCTACCAGACGACAGGCACGGGAGGAAGTTGCGACAACTGTCCTTGGCCACTAACGTCCATCACGACCTATGTAGGAACGTCTGGACTGGGAAATGTTTTCAAAAATAACCTACTCTGGCAGAATGCCGGATACTCGCTTTATCCGGGAGCCGTTGGAGGACAATCCGATGTGCTGGATCGAAACGAGAACAATGGTTGGTCGCAAATCACTTCGCCATCGAATAACTATTGCGGCGGAGGAGCGCAGACCAATGGTGGGGGATGCTCAGATGTGACTGGCCGCGATCCATTATTCAACAACACCGATGTAAGCAATCCTGCCAACAGTCAAACCTTGCCTGATATGACCCTAAAAGCAAGTTCCCCTGCGATTGATGGCGGTACTTATCTGACTACCGCAACAAATTCTGGCGCAGGAGCTACATCACTTACTGTGGCTGATGCGATGTATTTTCAGGATGCTACATGGGGAAGCAGTTTAGCTTTGGTGGCTTCAGGTCTTGGTGGAACCATGCAACCAGACTCAATATGCGTGGGTACAGTAGCGAACTGTGCTCAGATCAGCAGTGTGGCTTACGGAACATATAATTCTCCCGCAGGCACAATCACCCTTGCTTCGCCTCTGACGTGGAGCAACGGAGCGCATATCTGGCTCTACAAGAAATCGGATGGAACGGTAGTGCTGAATGGGACTGCGCCGGATTATGGCGCGGCAGAATATGATAGTGGAAGCACTTACACCATTACAGTGACTACTCCTTCTAATGGCTCAGTCACAGACTCCCAAGGGCTTATCAGTTGTCCTAGTACTTGTACAACATCAGTAGCTAGCGGAAATGACACTCTAACAACAACTCCTGCTGCTAACTATACATACGGAATTTGGGGTGGTGGGACATGCTCAGGATCAGACGCAGTGCCGTGTGTCGTTAGTGGTACTGTGACGGTAACAGCATCGTTCGTTCTTAATACTACACCATTGTCAGCTGGCTGGATGTTTGCGAAAAATAATGTTGTGCAAAGCAACACAAAGACACACTAATGCAACAGTATCAAACACTCCCGGTGCAAGGACTCAAGACAGAGGACGAAGTCCTCCGTGCAATGAGAATGAACTGTCATGGATCATTGTTCTACTTTGTAAGGAACGCCCTGCGCCGTAAACGTCTTACGATTGGACTGCACTTGCCGCTGTGCCAGACGTTGGAGCGTGAGCACATCAAAGATGTCATTGAGATGCCACGTGACCATTTCAAGTCGACGTGCGCCAGCGAAGGATTGGCGATGTGGCGAGCGTTGCCGCTGTCGCAGCAGGACATTGATGACTTCTACAAGCTAGGGTACTCAGATGAGTTCGTCAGATGGATGTATCGAGCCCACAATCCGGACGCTCGCAATCTTTTGGTCTCAGGAAACATAACCAATGCCGCAAAACTTGGTAAAAAAATCCGGTATCACTTCGAATCGAACTCGTTATATCGAGCACTCTTTCCAGAGACCCTACCAGATACCAGTTGCACCTGGACTGATTACTCCTTACACGTCAAACGGCCTACAACTGGTAACGGTGGTGCACACGGAGAAGGAACGTTTGATTTTTTGGGAGTTGGTTCCGCAGTCCAATCTCGACACTATAACGGAATTGTAATTGAGGATGACTTGGTTGGCTTGAAGGAATCGGAGTCCCAAGTCCTGATGGACAAAGCCAAAGAGTACCATCAGTTGCTGGTTGGCATTTTTGAAGCCGAGGATCCAAATCATGAACTTGATGAATTGGTTATTGGCAACCGATGGGGGTATGAGGACCTCAATTCTTATTTGCGGGAACACGAACCCGAGTTTCGATTTGAGTCCCATTCTGCTTTGGGAGGTTGTTGCAGCCTTCACAAAGCCGGAATTCCGATCTTTCCTGAGGAGTTTAGTTTTTCGAAGCTCGACCAACGGCGTCGCAGACTTGGGTCGTATAAGTTCAGTTGCCAATTCCTAAACGACCCCTCCTCTCCAGAGGATTCAGAGTTCAAAGAGGAATGGCTGAACTACTTTGAACTCGTTAATCAGAGCGACGGTAGTCCGTGGGATCGGCGGACGCATAAGTGGAAGATCAAACGTGAGGTCAAGAATGGCGTGGTGCTAGGGGACTTGCGTCCTGGATCATTGAACGTGGGGATGATCGTTGACCCCAATCACTCAGGCGCGGGCGGCCGGTGTCGCCATGCTATCGTGGTTGCTGCGGTGGATGCACAAAACAATCATTATGTTCTGGAAACGTGGGCAGAGTCCGCAGGGTTTGATGTTTTCTATGACAAGATATTCGAGATTGCGAAGCGGTGGAATTTGCACAAAGTGGGTGTGGAAACCATTGGGGCGCAGACTTACATCAAGGATCACATTGAGTTCTTGTGTGCGGCGCGTTGCTACTCGCTGAGGGTCATCGACCTAAAAGGTGCCGTCGAGTTAGAGGATGGTACAACGGCCCGGAGTAAGAAGTATCGTATTTTGGGTGTCGTGCAGCCGTTGGCTGAAGGCTCGAAGCTGTGGTGCCAGCGCACGCAACAGTCGTTTATGAACGAGTACAAGACATTCTCGATGAAACGTAACTCACGTTACGTGGATCAGCTTGACGCATTCGCGTACATTGGTCAGGTCGCGGAACGTCCAATGGAAGACGGCACGTATATGGACCTGCTTGCAGCGAATCAGTCCGGCGCGCAGCGTGTCGGCCAGGCGTACTCGTATGGTTACGGCGCAGCACGTAGTACAGGAGTCTTTCAAGCATGATCCTCGATTTCACACTACGTGATGTCTTAGTGGTGATGCTAGCCGCTACAGTTTTGGTTTTGTTCGTAATCTACATGACAAGGAGAATTATGGCACAAATCAGTTTCAACGTTAACATTACCATCAACCCCGCGAGTCAGCCGCTTGCAGCGCTCAGTGATCCGTTGAATCTGACGGGTACTGTTGGCCAGGTTTTCTCAGCGGACTTGGCGTCCAATGTCACCGGCGGTGTTGCACCATTGACGTTCAGTGCAAACGGCCTGCCGCCCGACGGACTTTCCATCAACGGCAGCCAAATCACCGGCACGCCGACAACCGCTGGCACGACAACACTGAGCGTCAGCGTTACCGACTCCGGAGCGTAGCCATGCCGAAGAAGTTAATGGACTGCGTCGCCAAAGTGAAAGCCCGCAAAGGCGGGAAGAAAGTAAATCCTTGGGCGGTCTGTGTTGCGAGCACAGGACAAAAACCAGAGAAAAAGGGGAAATGACATGTCAGTGGACCTTGTGAAGCTAGGAACGGAAGTGGTCGCGGGGGCATCTTTGCTTCACACGGTCCTCCCGCCTTGGGAAGCGTTCAACGATTTTCCAACCGGACAGAAGTATTACAAACTGTTCGTTTATGTCGTTGGGTACATTGCGCTGAACGGACGTAGCACAGTGTATCCGTCTTTGTCCACTGCGTCGGGTAGCAAACCATCAAACGCTGTTATTAAAACAGCGAATGGAAATGGAGTGCATTAAGGAGAGAATATGAACTGGGAACAATTTATTTTGACGACTGCCTTGGGGATTCTGTCAGGACTCAAGAAGAACCCTCTAAACAATCCAACCGTTACGATGACGTTGCAACACATCGTGATTGATGCTTGTGAAATCTTGGGAGTTCAACCACCGACGTTTCCATCTACAAAATAAAGAACAATGACTCATTTCGACCCCATCCCGTTTAAGGTGGCATCCGGCAGCGAAGCTGAGCGGAAGCTCAAGCGCTATCTCAAAGAGCGGACGCAGTCGCTGAAAAAAGGTCTGTCACGCTTACACGGGATGGATGGTATTATCAAATGGCGCAAGGCATATGAGGCTGTGCCTGCGATGGAGAAGCGGACGTTTCCGTGGGAGGGCGCCAGCAATCTTGTTGTGCCGATTGTGGCGATTCATAGCGACACGTTGCTGGCACGTGTTATGTCCGCGGTGATGAAAACGAAGCCCTTGTGGACCGCTGCGGAGTTAGGGGAGTTCAAGAAGCTAGCGCCAGTGGGAATGCGGTCGGCTTACGAAGAATTCCTTGGTTATGTAGGTCTGGAGCCCTCGGAGCTCGATCTATATCGTGTCTATCACGAGTGGTTTGGCGAAGCCATTCGACTTGGTACTAGCGTTATCAAGGTCCCTTGGATCAAAGAGATCGAACATCGATTTGGTCCGGCCGGCGACATGTCTGGCGAGCGTAGATGGGAGCAGTTTACGGCGTATGAAGGCCCACGACCGGAGAAACTCAAGTATGAGAACTTCATTTATCCGGTGAATGCCTCTACTATTGAGGCAATGGATTTCAAGTACGACATCATACAGATGACCAAGGCGAAGCTTCAGGAACGTGCGTTCTTGGATATCTATGATAAAAAAGCCGTCGGCTATGTGCTGGCGCAACCAGACCGCACTGGTAACTCGACTCAAGTTGACACGCAGAAACAACAAGACGCCAAGGTTCGTGTCGAACCAAACGAGCACTCGTATGAATGGGACATCTATGAATGTCATTTTAAGTACCGTGTTGATACCGAGCATTATGCTCGTGTTATCGTATGGTACCATGAAAAAAGCGATCAAATACTTCGATCCTACTACACGTATTATCCTACTGATATTTATATCGCTGCTCGATTGTTTTATCGTGATGATATGTTTCCTGGTATGGGCTTCGGCGAAATAATGCTGCCGTTCCAAGAAGAGATCTCGGAGATCCACAACCAACGTCGAGACAACATGACCATCGCTAATATGAAGGCGTGGGCAGTGGACCCCGACAGCAAGCTGCATAAAGGCTTCCGAGTGTATCCGTCGGCAATGGTCCCCGCGAAACAAGACCAAGGCAGCAAAGAAATCGAACCGTTAGAGATGGGCACCCCGGTACAAGGGGAGATTGACAGTGAAAGACTCTCACTCGAACTCGCAGAAAAGCGCAGCGGCGTCAGCCCTCCGATGCAAGGAGCAGGGGCCGGATCAAATACTAAGCGCGGTGTCTATACTGCGATGGGAACGCTCAGCTTGCTGCAAGAAGGAAACACTCGTACCGATCTCAACGTCACCGACATTCGTTACGCGCACACACGCTTGGGTAGGATTCTGGGACTTGAGTACGGGACCTTCGGGTTGCGAGATGACCTCAAGGAACAATTTGGCGAAGCCGGAGAAAAGATCCAAACTGCGCTAGATGCTATCGTATCACACAAGATGGCCCTGCCGGTGTATGCGTCGACTGCGTCGGTAAACCGAGAGGTTGAGAAGCAATCGGACATGATGATGACGCAGATCATGGACCGATATCACCAAGGCGTTGCGGCGATGCTGCAAGCGTTGAATAATCCGGTTGTGTCTGACAACGTCAAGAAATATACAATGGATGCGTTGGAAGCCGCGCGCACGTTGATGATGACTACGTTGAGGCATTTTGGTCAGGATGAAATCGAGCGATTGGTGCCTGAGATTCCGAAGCAGACACAGCAGCCTCCGCCGCAACCGCAGGGTCCGCAGCCGGGACCGCAGGCGCAGCCACAGGCGATGCCTCAGATACCACAGGCCCCAATGCCGATGTTACCAGGAAAGGTGATGTAACATGCCCGTAATACAGCACGATGAACAAGTTCAACTAGACAAGATCAGTCGTTTCTTGCGGTTAGACGACGCTAAACCATTTCTTGAGAAACTGGTGGATCGTCGCAACAGATGTTTTGGTTCTCTGCAAGGCAACAGTGAACTGATTGAGATCGGTCGTAGTCAAGGCCGAATCGAGATACTCAACTGGATACTAAACCTTAAGGAGGAGTAAAATGGTCTGGTGGCAAAACCGCAACGATGATGAGTTGCCAGCGGAGCTTCGGGGTAAAAAGCCTGAAGAAATCGCAGCGGCGCTCAAGAAGGCCAAGGAGATTGAGGATGCTCTCGCGGCCGAGAAAACTGCTCGTGAGCAGGTGGAGGCAAAGCTCAACGATCAGAAGACGGAGTTTGATACGATCAAACAAAAGTTGGCTGACATTGAAGCTAAGGCTGGCAAGCCGGATCAGCTTGACACTCTAGATGAGCCAGACGAGCCAGTTTCACCTTGGGCTGATCCACAGAAGTTCGTACAGGACCAAACCAAGGATTTGGCTAGCGTCGCTATCACCTCTGGTATGATGACTGCCAAGATGTATTTCATGCAACAGTTGTCAGAACGCGATGCCAAGATTTTCAAGAAGTATGAGAAGGAAGTTGAACAAGGTGTCATGACCTTTGCACCGCAAGCGCGCGTGATGCCGCAGTCGTGGTTTAACTGTTTCATGTTTACCAAAGGTATCCACGAAAACGACATCAAGAAAGCCGAGCAAGAAAAAACGGATTTCTTTGCCGAGACCGCGTCGCGGACTGGTGGTAACCACGAGGACGAAGGTCCAGTGGACAAGCTGACGGCGGAGGAAGAAGAAACCTGTCGTGTTATGCATTGGGACCCGAAAGGTTACTTGGAGCGGAAGAAAGCCGCTCAGTTGACATCTCACTCGAAAGGAGCCTCGTTGCATTATGGACTCCCAAAATAAGCCACAATCTCAGATCAAGCCACCGGTTCCAACTATGACCTCGGCGTCGATGATACCACCGCTGGAGCCAGTTCCACCGCGTGCGTCGAACGCTGTCCCAGATGAGCTCTCGGAGGATATCGTTGCGAAGCCTCTCGGCGCGCCGGATTTCGCTAACGACGTCAAACCGTATTTGGCCAATCCGAACCTGTACCCACGGTGGATTTTCACCGATCGTCGACGCTTCTCACAGGCTTGCGCGCAGGGATGGCGCGTTGCGAAGAAGTCGGACTTGAAACCGGGTTATGCTCGTTTGAACCCGTTCGAAGCCGAAGGCGGTACGAAGTACATCAATGGTGATCTCATCTTGATGTTGATCGACCGCAAAATCTATTTGGGCGCCTTGCGCTACAAACACGACGTCGCAGCGGCGTTTGCTGACGCAGCAGTACAACGTCGGATTAGCGCAGGACGCGCTGTCAACGACTTGGGCGCTACCGTCGCAGCGGTGAACCAACAACGCGCTCGGCAGGGTGCGGACCCTGTCATGTCGGTGTTCACTCCGGGAGCGGCCGATTTACCCGGAGTGATGTCTAACCCGAATGTGGCCGCCAAGGAGTTAGGTCGCATTGGCGGCAGCCGTGACACAGGGACACTTGCGGATTTGGCATCGCGGGTGGACGAAACCAAAACGTAGTTCAACTTAGCAGAAGGAGGTAGGAAATGGCGTCAGCTTTAATTCAAGAACGCGGGACGGTATCCGGCAACCAATGGCGGATGCAGCGTCTCAATGAAGACGCAGGTCAGACCTTCCTAGCCGGAACTCCACTGATGATCAATTTGGCCACTGGTGGGTTGAAAGCTTGGGATGGTGTGACCATCACCAACGGCATCGCTGGCATTGGGAAGGAGTTCGGAGCCAACCTGACGACAGTCGGTGTTCCACTGGGAACGCAGCAAGCGCCGAGCAACTCACCAACCGTGGGTGGTGGTATCACCTTCGGATCGGTGCCAAACGAAGCGCTGGCTGTGAAC
>Ga0335085_10009070_pt1 | contig 15064 bp, 16 predicted proteins | sample Lox_Sample_45_FD_206712 | JGI IMG/M metagenome (GOLD analysis project Ga0335085, IMG submission 206712) | Soil microbial communities from Loxahatchee National Wildlife Refuge, Florida, United States - Lox_Sample_4.5 | ecosystem: Environmental > Terrestrial > Soil > Wetlands | place: USA... | reverse complement strand
GCGGTCCAGCAAGTCCACCTCCTGCGGCAGCAAGACCAAGGGAGAGCGAGTCGATCGTCTCGGCATAGGCCGAGCATAGCATGCTTCTGATCCTTATGGATAGCTTTCACTGAAACGATATACTAGTTGACCCTTCCTAGGCCGGTCGCGATCTGTCCTGCTGTCTTCCCAGGCGTCCAGGAGCAACGCCGGTGCCGCTGCATTCCCTGCGACCTGAAAATCCCCCAAGCCAAGCCCACTCTGTCAAGCCTTTCCACCACCGAAAACCCATTTTCGACTCCCGCCGGGTTCCGTGAATCGCTGAGCCTGTTCCGAATCAGCCATCTGCCCCTAACCGGGGCATACCTTACGGAATCACTGATTGCACCTTGACACCCCTGAGCCGGTCGCCTACGATAGGTAACAATGAAGCACATCCATGATACTGGTGCTCGACACGCAGTCCGGCTAAGTGGGCCATCCGTTCCTGTCCCACGGGTAATTGCTCATATTCCGGGCCGCAGGACCCCAAATCGCTCTACTGCTGCGGCTAGCCTCCTGATACTGTTGATAGGTGTTGTTGCCCCCCAGCTCAGCGCAGGGCAGGATGATCACAAGAAGAAACTCCCCGTACTCGATAAAATAACCACCGTCCCCGAAGGCCAGAATCAGTTCAACGGCAAAGTCCAGTCAGTCGATCTCAAGAATGAAGTGTTGAATGTGCAAAGCATGCACGAAGATGATACGGAGATTTTTCCTATCAAGAAAACAACGACGGTGGCGGCTGCGAATGGGTACCGGGTGGACATCAGTGCCCTGAAGCCGGGCGCAAACATACTGGTCTATTTTGATCAAAGAGGTGACAAGCGCAAGGTGAAAGAGATCGTCGTGCTGGGCTTTGCTCCAGAAACCGGTACGAAACCCAAGGCGCCGCCTCCGTCCTAGCCTAGGGAGCTTGGCCCGCGTCCTGCGCCCAGGATCACTGCAAGCACCCGTTTCGAATCGGTCAAGGAATCTCGCCTCATCGAGACGAGCCATGAAAATCGGCATTACTTGCTATCCCACTTACGGTGGAAGCGGAGTTGTAGCCACCGAACTGGGCCTGGAATTGGCCGCACGCGGGCATGAGATCCACTTCATCAGCTATGCGATGCCCGTGCGAATGACTGAGGCGACGGCGCGCATTCGCTTTCACGAGGTAGAGGTGATGAATTATCCGCTGTTCAATCACCCGCCTTACACCCTTGCCCTCGCTTCCAAGATGTATGAGGTTGCTGCCTTTGAATCGCTGGATCTGCTGCACGTACACTACGCCATCCCCCACTCGGTGAGCGCGTACCTGGCTCGCGAGATGTTTCGGCCGCAGCGTCTGCCGTTCGTGACGACCTTGCACGGCACAGACATCACTCTGGTGGGAAGCGATCGCTCCTATCTGCCCATCACGCGGTTCTCCATCGAGCAGAGCGACGCCGTGACTGTGATTTCTGACTACTTGCAGAATGTGACCTTACGAGAGTTCGGAATCCGGCGAAGGGTGGAAGTGATTCCGAACTTCGTCAACTGTGACGTCTTCGAGCCGGCCAGCGACGCCGGCCGCCGAAGAGCGTTTGCGCGCGACGACGAGAAGATCTTGGTTCACCTCTCTAATTTTCGCGCCGTCAAGCGGCTTCCTGATGTTGTCGAAGTCTTCGCTCGTGTGCGCCGCGAAATCCCCGCAAAATTGTTGCTGATTGGCGACGGCCCAGACCGAGCGCGCGCCGAGTGGATGGTGCGTGAGAAGGATCTCACGGCAGACGTGCATTTCCTTGGCAAACAGAATCAGGTGCAGGATCTGCTGAATTGCGCGGATGTGATGCTGTTGCCGAGCGAGCTCGAATCGTTCGGATTGGCGGCGCTCGAAGCCATGGCTTGCGGCGTTCCCGCGGTCTGTTCGAACGTGGGTGGCCTGCCCGAAGTGATCCGCGATGGAGTGGAGGGTTATCTCGTTGAGTTGGGAGACGTGGATACGATGGCCGAGCGCGCGCTGCGCATATTGACGGAGCCCGGACGCCGCGCGCAGATGGGCCACGCCGCGCGCAGCAGGGCCAGCGACAAATTTTGCAGCACCAAGATTATTCCGCGCTACGAGGAACTGTACCGGCGCGTCGTTGAAGGCCAGCACGATGGTCAAGCGGCAGCGGCGGTATCCTAAACTAACGCAGTGAGCGCTGAGACAGCTCTGCCACCCCTCGGTTTCAGGGGCTGCTTGCCTTCGCGAGGAACTCCTTCACCGCTTGCTCGTACTGGGTCTTGCCGGAATTGAAGCCTTCGCCATGCCGTTTGCCCGGCACAATCACCAGCATTTTATCGGGACTCGTTGCCAGGCCGTATAAAGTTTGGGCGATCACGGGCGGCATGCGCAGATCACCTTCAACACCGATGAACAAAATAGGCCGAGGATCAATGTGCTTAACGGCGGTGCGGAGATCGAAGTCTGAAGCCCGGAAGTGCGCGCGCCACTCGACCAGGGCGATGGTCTCGTCCGCCATCGGAAACTGAGGAAAGTGCGTAAAGAAGAGCTTCCAATGATGGTAAGCGGTATCTTCGAAAGAAAGAAAAGTACTGTCGGAGATCACCGCGGCCACGTCGGGGTCTTCAGCCGCGGCCATCAGCGACGCGGCTGCGCCCAGCGATACTCCCCACAGAACGATCGGTCGCGCGGCGTGTTCCTGGCCGAGGGCGTAGCGAACCGCAGCCTCCACATCGAGCCGCTCCCAGTAACCGCCGCTTGACACCTGACCGCTGCTCGCGCCGGCATGGCGAAGGTCGAACACCAGGCCGTTGTAACCCAAACCGTGAGCAAACTGGCCCATTGGCAACATCTCGATGCGCGTGCGATTTTGGCCGTGAGCATAAATGATGGTGCCTGCGGCAGCGCCGGACGCAGCCTCTTGGGCCGGCATATACCAGCCTTTCAGGTCAATCCCATCGCTCGATTGGAATTGCACCTCGTGGTAGGGCATTCCAAAGTCCTGGGGAGTCTTGCCATCATTGGGATCGGGAAAATGGAAACGGTTGGTGGTGAAAATAGTCGCCACGAATAACGGCACGACAACCACGAAGAAGGTAAGAACCAAACTCACCAGAAGAACCAGAAACCAGCGGATGATCTTCCAGGTGCGGCGGACCTTTGGCATCCAATTCCCCCGAGAGAGAGTAGGTAGTTTGTAGTAGGCAGTCGGCACTGCCAGCAGGGTACGGCCTATGACTTCGCGTCCATAGCTGGCTGGTACTCCAAAGTGGCTGGCTCGGTGATGTGCGTAGTGAGCAGCAATGCCACTACAGCCGCCATCAATGCGGACAGCGAAGTCACCGCGAGATAGCCGCGCCACTCATACAGCAACCCACCGCTGAAGACGGCGGCCCCAATGCCAAGCTGCGATGCAATATTGCGCAAGGCCACAAATGACCCGCGCCGCTGCCGCGGAACCATCTCGGTCATCAGCGCCGTGATGGGTCCCTGGCGAAAACCAATCCCGAGACTCAAGCCTGTGAATACGATCAGCAAGCCCGGTCCCCAGCCCAGAAGGGGCAGAATGGCCATGGTCAGTGCAAGCAGGATATTACTGGCAATCGAAATGCCGCGCTTTCCCCAACGGTCCGCCAGAACACCACCGAGCGGCGCGCCGCCCACCGCGAGAAGGCCTCCCAGCATGAAGACCAGACCGATCTTGGTGGTCGAAAGGCCAAAGCTCGAGTGCAACCAGGTACCAATATAAGTGAGAAAGCTTACCAGCCCGCCCGAGACCAGAAACGCGATCACCAGCATGGCGGCTGTATCGCGCCGCCCCAATAGTACTCGAAATGTGCGTAGCGTGTGGAGAAGCATTCCTTCCGCATCGGGTCTCGCTTGGTGTTCGTGGGCCGAAGAACTTGATTCGTCAGGATTGGCGGAACTTAGGTTCCATTCCCCATGAGGCGTGTCATGCGGCAACCCTTGGGTCAGCAAGGCGACGATGAGGGCAACAGCGGCGAAGGCGGTGAAGACGTGCGGCCAGCCGCGGCGATCTGCGATGAAGCCTGCGAGCGGCACCATGAGCGGCGCCACGAAATAGGCTGACGAGATAAGCCCAAGGGCCCGACCGCGCACGGCGTACTTGAACCAGTCACCGGCGAAGGCAATGGAGCAGGTTGAGAGCGCTCCAGCGGCCAGGCCTGTTAGAGCCCGTGCAAAAGCCAGTTGCGTAAACCCGCGGCTCAGCGAGGATCCCAGTGAAGCAACGAAAAACACCCATACTCCGGCCAGTAAGAAGCGGCGGCGGCCATAATAGTCAGAAAGCGATCCGGTGAGAAAGGCAGCAGCAGCAGCGGCCAGAGAATAAAACACCACCAAAAGGCCGGTCACAGCCACACTAGTGCCGAGGGAGCCCGATAGCGCGGGCAGTAGCGCGGGGATACTTTGATTATCGGCGAGGCCCAGGAACAGCAGCAGAAAAAGACCGGCTATTACGCGATAGTCCATGGGCAGCAGTCTGGCATTGGTGATGTGACCTCGGCTGCGCGGATTACGGTTACCTAAGGCAAAGCTGGGTATCGGGGCACAATTCCAAGCAGCGCGCTCTTGCTACTCCTGAGCGCTCACCTTAACCTTCAACCCCTCGAAGTGATGGAGGTCAAGCTTGATGGCCGCCTTGTCAGACATGTCGAGCACGCCAGCGGCTGCGATGCCAATGGCCACCACGATGGCGTCGCTGATTTCCTCTTTGGTGCAACCTACCTCGATCGCTTTCTTGAGATGGCCTTCGAGGCAGCCTTCGCACTTGGCCACCAGTGACACCCCGATGGCGATCAGTTCCTTGGTTTTCAGGTCGAGCGCGGTAGGCGTGAAGTAGCTATCCTTGTAAAACTTCAGATAAATGTCGCGGAAACGAGACTCAATCATGCTCATCGACCGCGGAGGAATCTTGGAGTCATTGTTCGAATTGTCTGCCATGCTCAGTGGTAACCTTTCCCGCCCCAGGTTCACGATGCTCCCCGGGCCAGCCGTCAAACCCTCGCGCTGCAATGTTCCTTTGACGCCACAATCCTGTCGAATGTCGCCCGGAAATCGATACAAATTAACTATAACATAAGCGTTTTGCGGGCCGCCTTCAGGGCCGTCGTCGCGACCGACTTCGGTCCCGGCTCAGGAATGACCTACGGCTTCCAGCACGGCCGGCACAGGCTTGGTCTCCGGCGTAATCAGCTCGGGCAGTTCGAAACGAATGGACGTCCCCAGGCCCGGGTGGCTCTCAACCTTCAGCGAAAAGTCTGTTCCATACAGCACCTCCAGGCGCTCGCGGACGTTGCGGATGCCGATACCGGACTCAAACATCTCCCGCTGCCTTTCCGGCGAGATGCCGATGCCGTCATCGCTCACTTCAATCACCAGCCGTCCCTCGCGGCGGGAAGTGCGAAGAGTAATGGTGCCGCCCTCCACCTTGGGTCCAATGCCATGCCGGATGGAGTTCTCCACCATCGGTTGCAGGATCATGCTGGGGATGGTCATGTCGTAGGTTTCGGGGTCAATTTCCTTCCGTACTTTCAGCTTGTCGCCGCCGAAACGCACCACCTCGATAGAAAGGTAGTCGTCAATAAAGTCGAGCTCCTGCTGCAAAGGAAGAAAGTGAGCCTGCGTGCGCAGCCGGCGCCGCAAAATGTTCGAGAGCTTCAGCACCACGTTGCGCGCCGTGTCCGGATCAAACCGGATCAGGGATGAGACGGTGTTGAGCGTGTTGAACAGGAAATGCGGGTTGATCTGGCTGATGAGAGCGTCAACGCGCGCCTGCATCAGCAGGCGCTGCTGATCTTCAAGCTTCCTCTCGATCCGCGTGGTATTCCAGATGCGCACCGGCAGGCCAACGCCAATCAGTGTCGCCAGCACGATCAGGGCTTTGGCCCAGGCATGCGGTGAGTCGATGTAAAAGAGCTGGGAAGGGGCCAGAGGGCCCACCAACATGCGGCTGATCTCAAGAATGATACACATCAGCGAAAACAGGACTTGCCAGTCGAGCACGGGGGCGCGAAAGCGTTGCCGGATGGAGCGGAAAAGCGCAAGGTCGATGAAGGGCGAAAACTTCCAGATGGCTTCCTTATCGGGGCATAGCCAGCGCGCGGTGCCGGCCACCACCGCGTACAACACGGCCATCAGCGGGGCCAGGTGCTCATGCCCGATCAACCAGGCCGGGACGCTCACCATCATCCCCACCACGAGACCTGCGATGGTGCCTCCCAGCAGGCCCGCGAGCACGGTGACTTCCAAGCTCAAGTCGGCGCCTTTGTACCCCAGCAGGAGGCGCGCCATCACCGCGAACATGAACGGTACGCCCAAAAAGGCTGCGAACAGCAGTTTCTGCCGGGGTGTGCGCTGCTCGAAGAATATCAAGCGCTTGAAGATTCCGAACCGGGCAATCACGCTGGCGAGCGACGCGATCAATCCGAGCTTGATGAGCAGGATGACGAGGATGCCAGTCGTCGCCACGGCCTGGATCGTTTCATGCATGGGATGCGTGAGCCGGGCTGGGCAACCATACTCGGCCGCAGTGTCATTCTAGCGCAAATACAGGTGGGATGGGACAGACTGGACTGCTCGATGAGATTGCTACTGCCGCGCGCGAAAAACTGCTTTCGCCGCGCATTCCACGCGCTGTACTTTGCCCCTTGGGGGCCAGGATGGGCGATGCTCTCAAAAGGCTAACGGGGAGTGCTTAGCCGACCGCGATCAATGCCGCGACCGGCCAAGCTTAAGTGACTGAGCTTTCGAACTCGCGTTTACGTCTGGTCCGGTTACAATCTCTATGACCAACGTCGGCGCAGGTAGCCGGCAAGCGCGAGCAGGCCAGTACCCAACAGCAACATCGAGGCAGGCTCGGGAACCGATGATGTCGAAAACTCGTTATCCACAATTGATAGAGTCGCCGTACCGCCGTTACCTGCCAGAGCGATGTCCTTTGTAACGGATAAAGTAGTCAGACTGAGACCTGTTAGGCTATCCGACGCCATAGTCCCGGTCGAATTGTCGAACAGAAGCAGAGATAGCAGCGGGCTAACTGTGGTTTCCCCTATGGCAACATTACCGCCATCCGTTATACCGTACCCTGCCATCGACAAGAGTAAGTCATTGATCATCCCTGACGTGGCAGTTACTGTGTAATCGATCGCTGAGTCCTCCCCCTGGGCTGAACTCACCGCCCACGGTGCCTCAAACTGAAAGCCCTCCTCGGCACCGGTTATCGGCGTCACGGTGACACCGGCCGCCGGAATCGCTGTGGCCCCGCCGAAAGCGGAGCTACTGTACGAAAACCCACTGAAGGTCAAATTTCCAATGGAGCAGCTAAATCCCGGTGTCAGGTACATAGCCATCGTCCCCACGCTGCAGGCACCCACCGGCCCGGCCATCGCCAACGAAGACAATCCAAACGCCAACCCTACCGCCACCAAGGCCTTCTTTAACACGTTAACTCCTTCCTTTGGCTATCCACCTACGGCTCACGTGTCCCCTCAATGCACTGATATCTGTATCTACTGGACTGATGCCTGGGCTCGGCTGTGGAACCTTAGTCAGGCTAGTCTCGCCCATGACAGCCCGTACCCTGCCAAGGGTCTTGTTCATCACCGCACAGACCAGCAACGCCTGGGTGTACCCAAGGGCACACGTCTCCACTACACACCCGCCTAAAGAGTATGGCAATACGGTGGATTCCCTAAGGGCGCTGGCGTAACGACCTGAGAGTCTCGAGTTGCTCTCTCACCGGGGTACATCTGAGCCAAGTTGAGAAATGGAGACGAATGATTGGCGGGCGTTATCAATGGCGCGCAAGGTACAGCCTTGGAAACCGTCAGTGAGGATGGAAGGCAAGCCGGTTGGGAAGCGATCAGCTTCTGTGGTTATCCGGGTGTGACGATGCGAGCTCAGCGCCCACATCAGGCGAGCGATGATCGGCGAAATTCCAGGTGGTGAAACCCTGGATTCTGGCGCCGTGCTGCCAGGCGTCAGGCGGCAAGCCTGCCTTGGCGCAGGTCTCGCTGAGAAAGCGCTCGCGATCCCAGTTCCACTCCACAGGCACTTGTGGCAGCAAGATGCCACGATGCAATCCGAGCGTTACATACAAGCCGTGGCGGCCGATTTCGATTTCTTCCGGGCGGATGTCGAACAAAGGCGAGAGCACGCTGATGTGGATCGAAATATCCGGCAGCTCTGCGGCCGTGACGGGCGCGAAGCGGGGGTCACGCAGCGCCGCGGCCCGCGCGCATTCGGCGACGCAGCGCGCGAGCGGCTCATTCGGCTCTACATGGCCGATGCAGCCGCGCAAGAGGCTGTGGTTGCGGAGCGTGACGAATGTCCCAGCGTTCTCCAGCAGCCCGGCGGGCATGCCTCGGAGTTCTGCCGGACTCGCGCCGCGAACGGCTTCCTCCATCGACTGGCGCGCGATTCCCAGCAGGCGCTGCCCGTCCTCATCGCTGAGCGGCGACATCGGTTTCTTTCCGGGCGCCGTGCCCCATCTCCGTCTCATCGCCGGGCTCGACGGTTGGAAGCACCACCATGCGGGGACGCAAAGGTCTCTTCACTTCGGCGTCAAGTCTTCGCCAGAATTTCCAGAAATACTGCGCCGCTGAGACTAGGGCTGATACTACCACCAGCCACAGCAATAAGGTTCCCGGAAGCCTCAAGGCCGGAAAGCGTCGCTCCAGCACGATGGCGGTGATGGCCGCCACCTGCAGCACCATCTTGGTCTTGCCCAGGTCGGAGGCCTGGATGATGAATCCTTCGCTCGACGCGATAGCCCTCAAGCCGGAGACCGCAAATTCGCGCCCCACGATGATCACCACCACCCAGGCGGGTATCGCCTGAATCTCGACCAGGGAGATGAAGGCCGCCGAGGTGAGCAGCTTATCCGCAATAGGATCCAGTAGCGCGCCCAACCGTGACACCTGGGCGCGCTTGCGGGCGAAGTAGCCGTCAAGCAGGTCGGTGGTGGCGGCAATCAGGAATACAGCCACGGCCCAAAGCTCCATGCGCGGCCGGGCAGTAAGCAGAAGAGCTACCAGTAGCGGAACAAAAAAGATGCGAAGAATCGTGAGCGAGTTGGGAAGACTCATGGATGCTTCACTTCAGCCCCCAAGAAAATGGGCAAGAAGGGATCCAGGTTAAATGCTGAATTGGCGGAGCCGCCTCCAGCGCTCACTATAACGGAGGCCATCTGCAGTGTCAACGCGCCTTCCGATATGCCACAGCCCCGGGGCGGGAAGCGCGTCCCAACCAGAGACAGGACGCGACGGCAGGGCCGAGCCGCGCGCAGAGCGCAGGGCTCATCTCTTAAGCCCTCGGCTTTTCCTGCGGAACATTCAGCCCAACTGCACGTAAATCGCAGGGCCGAGCCCTCTGCTCCGACTGGTACTGATGTCATCATTTTGCACGCCCGCGAACGCAGTCATTCCCACGAAAGCGGGAATCCATTGAAGCCAACCCTTTTCGGATCGTGGTGAGTCGTCGTGTCGTTTCGCGCCACCCCGAAGCATGAAAATGCCCGTGAGATCGGCTTATGATCGACTCAGCCTGCGCCTGGGGTGGTGAGCCCACCGTTGCCTGACCGAAATTTTCGGAACAGAAATGCGTTTTGGGCGATTTTCAAGCCGCGGAGCCACGTCGCGCAAAGGGGTTGTGCCAGCCGGGCGGCACAACGGCGGCGCTCGAAACAACACGTGAACGCGTTTGTGTGCAGATTCTGCACACTTCTTGAGTGCGGCCGCCACTTCCACCGGTAATCCACAGGCTAACCTCCTCAAAACACAGCTCGAAATAAACATTCGAAATTGTCCCAATCGTACCCACCGTCCCATTTGGACCTGGTACCGTCGGTGGTTGGTAATCGGTTGTCGGTCGTTGGTGGGTCGGTGTCAGTGACCGATTCGGTTGTTGGTGGTCGGTTGTCGGTGACGGCTTAGAATCGGGCGCATCGTCTCGGAACTGACGCCGAAAACCAAACACCGGGAGCCGAAGACCGACAACCGAAAACCGAACACCGAGGCCCGACATGTCCCTACGCAAATCACCCCGACGGACCGGGGCTTTCCTGGCTGCCAATCGCCGTAACTCCCGCAAATCAACCGGTCCGCGCACGGAATTGGGCAAATGGCCAGCGGCCGAAGACGACAAGAAACCAGACCGGCCTGGAAGCGGAAACCCTGGGAGCGCGGGCGTCCCGCCCGCTTTTTGCACAGTCGATCCGCCTTTGCCGGAAGGGCTACCTGGCGGGCGGGAGGCGGCGCTCCCTTACAGGGCACGCTCTGAGCGCCGCTACAGCAGAGGATGCACGCCCCCAGGATGCACACCATGGTTTCGGTGCATTCCACCGGGCCGCGAGACGTGGCACGGGCTTCCAGCCCGTGCTGCCCACGGCCAGGATGGCCGTGCCACGAGCATGGACCGCTCGATTCGCAGCGAACGAAGCCGGAATCTTATAGCAGCCGAAGCGCTTGCGAAAATATGTCGGTTCCTGGCGCCTGGGATCCGGACTACGCCGCGGCCTACGCACTGGCAGAGAGGTTTGTGGGGTGGTTGATGCGCTGGGGGAAGCGAACGAAGCCGGAATATGTTGGAAAACAGATGGCTTGCAAGAATATGTCGTCGGCAGGCGTCCCGGTCAGTCGAAATCCAAACCGCCGCCACGGGGCGACAGCGCTCGGAAAGGTCTTCCGTGCCAGCAGGACGGCGTTTGTTCCACGGAAGACACACCCGCAGTTGCCGCTGTTTCAAACAAAGCCGGAATGTAAAAGAAGAGAAGGAGCTTATCAGAATATGTCAAAAACCCTGGGTTAGCTGGCCACAGCGGCCTCGTTCCTGCTGAAGCAAGGCTCAAAGCCAGGCAGCGCAGCGGTGGGCGCAGTTTGCCCTCGTTGTGCCCTACTTGCTTACGGGTGGGCTTGAGTGTTGCGTCAGTGCGTCGGCGCCGTGCTGCGTGGGGCCCGATGCGTAATCAGACCTTGAATAGGGACGCTGGGTTTGTAGCTGCACCCGCCGTATTGCCTGAAACTCGACGTCCGTCCCGGCTGCACGGGAATGACGAGCGGCGGATTGGGGGTCTGGCCGAAGTCAAACGCGTCGGTCATGTCGTTCGCGAAATGGTCGCGGGCCGTCAGGTAACGCAACTGGAAGCGTTCCTCGATGAACCGCAGAAGCGAGGTGAAGTCGCCCGACTGGTGCGTGATGTAACCCGGCTTGGCGTAGGGCGAAATAATGATCAGCGGGACGCGCGGGCCGTAGCCGAAAGCGTCCACCTGCGGCGGCGGAAAGTGATCGTAGAAGCCACCGTAGTCATCCCAGGTGAGAAAGATTACGCTGTTCGCCCAATAGGGGCTCTTCATCAGGCCGTTCACCAGATGGGTGACGTACCACAGGCCCTGGTCCACAGGTTCCGGCGGATGCTCGCTGTCCTGAAAATCAGGAATAATCCAACTCACCTGGGGCAGAGTTCCTTTCTCCAGATCCTGTTGGTATTCCGTCAGGTTCACCAGGTGCGGCATCAACTTGGGATCATCGCGGATGCTCTTGAAGCCCGGCAGCGGATTCCACAGCCCCAGTTGCTGCGGCTGGGGATAATACACGTGGCAGGGGTCATCCAGTTTGGGCGCCACCGCCGGCGTTTCCACGTAGTACTTCCAGGAAACATTGCCGCGGGCGAGCAGGTTGACCATGCTGGCAAAACTGAATCCATCCGGGTCATCCATATCCTGCTCGAGCTCTTCAAGCTCGTGATCCCGGGAGCAGACGTTAGTGATCAATCCTCCCGACTGAGCGGCCACGGTAAAGACGTGATTCGGCATGCTCGGACCGGTCAGCGAAGAGAAAAAGCGATCGGCCAGCGCGTAGTGCCGGGCATAATCCCAGTAGTTCGGAATGTCGCTTCCGTCCAGATATCCCATGGTAAACGAGCTGCCTTCGGCCCACACAAAGCCGTCCATGGCCCCGTGGTCGTAAGCGGCCTGCGCGATTTCCCACTCATGCGCGAGGTCGCAGGCGGGCATGGGCGTGGGCATGTGAAACGGCTTGATGCAGCGTGCCGATCCGGGAAGGACGTCGAGACATGTGCCCGGCGGGATGCCGTCGGCGCCGGGAAAGGTTCCAAAGTAGTTATCAAAGCTGCGGTTTTCTTGCAGGATCCAGATGACGTGTTGAATCTTCTCCATGCCGGCTGGCAGCGGATTCTGTGGTGCCGCACCGCCGTTGGCCGAAACCGCTGCCGCCACTGTCAGAGACGTGCCCAGGGCTACACTCGCCAACCCTCTGACGTTCATGATTCGTACCTCCCTGACCCCGCAGCGCAACCAACGCGCATTTTAGCCCAGATTTGCCGAGGCCGAGCGAAGGCAGGCCCAAGCGGGACGCCGCTCAGCGTATAATCTACCCATGGGTGGCCGCGTAATTCATGTCTCGGACCTTGAAGCGGTGAGCGATTTTGCTTCGATGCTCGATCGCGTGCGGGCGGGAGACGAAATCGTGATCGAGCACGATTCCTATCCCGTGGCGGTGCTGCGGCCTGCCGCGCGCGGAGCACTGCCCGGCGGCGGCAATGGTTTGGAGCGTGAGCGATCAGAGTTCCGTTGGTTGGCGCACAACGGGCAACAGTACGCGGGCCGGTGGGTTGCACTGGATGGTGACGCTCTGCTGGCGGTCGGGGACTCGGCGCGGGAGGTGTACGCCGCTATCGCTGGATATGCGGGGACCCCTCTAGTGACTCGCGTCGAACCTGAGGACGAGGTTTATTTTGCGGGGTGGTAAATCTTGGCGACGACACTCACATTCCAGCGCTCGCATGATTACACGGCCCGGCGCGACTCAGGAATAACGGTTCCGGTCACACTGACGGCCGGAGGAAGCTCGGTACGGCTTCACGCCAAGCTTGACACTGGGGCTTCTGTCTGTATCTTCGAAAGAGCCTATGGCGAACAACTCGGCCTCAAAGTGGAAGATGGCCGGCCAATCCAGGTTCGAACCGCGAACAGTGAGTTCCAAGTCTACGGCCATGACGTAACAATTGCCTGTTTCGATTGGCAATTCGACTCGTTTGTGTTCTTTGCCGCGACAACCGAGATTCAGCGCAATGCGCTAGGCCGGCAGGGTTGGCTGCACCAATTTCGCGTCGGCCTCATTGAGTACGATTCCGTGCTCTACCTCAGTCGCTACAACCAGGAGTGATAGCTCTCGAGTCTTCCACCTCGTAGATTGCTTATCCCACAGTTCCGCGGCCTGCCGTGCGCGCAGGGAAGGCATGCTCTCTCTTATCGATCGCGCATAATCCTGCAGACAATTTCTTGCCGAATTCCGGCGAATAGATCGAGAGAGTTCCTCGCCTTCATCGCCGGTTCCCTTATAATGTGGTCGGTTCATATGAGCGCTGGAAGATCAGAGGAGAGGTCTCGATGAGATCCGCAACGTGGAGTCGACGGTCATTTCTGCGAGCGGCCGGAGCCGCCGGGGCGGCGGCGTCCGCGCTCCAGAGGATGTCTCTGGCGCGCGTCTTGGAAGCGTCCCAGTCGGTGGCCGGCGCCCCCCCCGAGGAGGTGGCGCAAAACGAGTTCTACTGGCGCGAGATCCAGATGGATTTCAAGCTGGACCGCACCATCATCAACCTGAATAACGGTTTTACCTGCCCCACGCCGCGAGTGGCTCTGGAAGCGGAATGGCGCTATATGGACATGATCAACATGGCGCCGATCTTTTATCAGGGTCCGATTGCCGACCGCATTCAGACGATACGGCTGCGCATGGCCGCGGAGTTCGGATGCGACCCGGAGGAGATGGCGCTGACGCGCGGGGCCAGCGAGTCACTGCAGATCGTGCAAAACGGGATCGACCTGAAGGCCGGGGACGAAGTGATCACCACGGAGCAAGATTATCCCCGCATGCTGACCACTTGGGACCAGCGCATGCGGCGCGACGGCATCAAAGTGACGCGCCTTCAATTCCCGGTGCCCACGACGGGGGACGATCTCTACCACAGATTCGAGCAGGCCATCACGCCGAAGACGAAAGTTTTCCACTTCTGCCACGTCACCAACTTGACGGCCCAGATGTTCCCGGTGGCGCGGATCTGCCGCCTGGCACGCCCGAAAGGAATCGTCACTATCGTCGACGGCGCCCACGCTCTGGGGCATTTTCCATTCAAGCTGAGGGATCTCGAATGCGACGCTTATGGCGTGAGCCTGCACAAATGGCTGCTGGCGCCCATCGGCAACGGCTGCTTGTACGTTCGCAAGGAGATGATCCCCCGATTCTGGCCCTTGCAGGCGGCGCCCGAAGTGCAAGACGATGACATCCGGAAGTTCGAGGCTATCGGGACGCATCCGTGGGCTATCCGCGCGGCGCTCGGGGAGGCGCTGGCCTACCACCAGGCCATCGGCACGGAGCGCAAGGCAGCCCGCTTGCGTTATCTCACCCTGCGCTGGGCCAACGCGCTCAAGGTTCATTCGCGCATCAAGATACTCACCGATCTGAGCGAGCCTCCTCAGGCGTGGGCCGTGGCAGCGGTGAACATCGAGGGCATCGATGTTCGGGACCTTGCGAAGTTCCTGATGGACAAGTACCGGATCATCGTCGTGCCGCTCGTGGGCGGAGCGCCGCCGAACCAGGTTTTTGATTATCAGTGCCTCCGGGTGTCACCCAACATTTACACGACGCTCGAGGAAATTGACACCTTCGTGGCGGCCATGGAGGACGCAATGAACAACGGCGTGCCTACGACTCAGGCCTCTCGCATGAGCGCAACGGAAGGGTGGTACAGCTAGACTTAACCTGCATTTCTCACCCAGGATTCGAAAAGGGCGGGGCTTTCAGCCCCGCCGTTACAACGTCGGTTTGATATTTGACGTGTTCCACTCTCGGCGCAGCTTGCTGACGGCAAGCTGCGCCGAGAGCGGAACACAGAGGCCACGATTTCGCAAGATTCGGCGGGGCTGAAGCCCAATACTGTTCACTTAACGGTTTGTGCGGTATTCTGCTCTCATTAACTTGAGAGGAGGACCGCCGATGGCCCGTACGATTGCTGAGCTCCCGAAAGGAAGTCGCATT
>Ga0335085_10009069_pt1 | contig 15067 bp, 16 predicted proteins | sample Lox_Sample_45_FD_206712 | JGI IMG/M metagenome (GOLD analysis project Ga0335085, IMG submission 206712) | Soil microbial communities from Loxahatchee National Wildlife Refuge, Florida, United States - Lox_Sample_4.5 | ecosystem: Environmental > Terrestrial > Soil > Wetlands | place: USA... | reverse complement strand
TCCCCCCTTCGCACTCCGCCCCCCGATCGATCATTTTTCCAACTGTTCCGGCAACACGACCGCGGTGCCGATGGCCACCAGCCACAACAACCGGTCGGCGGCCCCCTGCTGGACGGGATGGAGCTGGACCGTCAGCCCCACCACGCCGTTCGCGCCCAGCTTGGCCGCTTCGATCTTCAAATCGGTGATGAGCACGTCGCGCGCCTTTCGGATCTGCGCGTCAAAGGGCGCGTGACGGAGCGAGCCGATATCCTTGACCCCTTCGAGATAGGGGGCCCATCCCTCCAGCTTCACGACCGCGCCGGTCGAGACGACTCCCTTGTATTCCCTGACCGGCCGGCCCTGCAGCTCCGGCGTCGTCGAGACGATGACCCGCTTCAGCCGGTCGACGAGTTGGTTGAGCTGCCCGCCGGACTGGGACGGCGTCCGGTCCAGGACGGGCGGCGATCCGCCCGAATGGACCGATCTGATCGGCGACTGATGCGGCCCGTCCGAAGAGCGATTGTCGCTCGATCGGGAGGCCTCCTGAAATCGGGAAACCGGCGGAGATTGGGACGCGGCCGGGATGCGGTACGGGGCCGGCGGCGAGACGCTCGGGCCGGAGACACTCGGAGGGATGATGGGGGGCTGTTTCACGGGAGTCGGTTTGATGGGGGGCGGCGTGATCTTGGGGGGTGGCTTGATCTGATGAGACGGTTCGGACGGTTCTGAGGACCCGGATGGTTCCTCGGCGTGCCGGCGATGGATCGGAACCCGATCCCGGTTGACCGTCCGTTCGCCGCGCGCGCGGGCCTTGCGGCGCCGTTCGACCCTGATGATGGTGTCGGTTTCTTCCGCCGCACCATGCTCGGATGCGCCATCGGACGACTGCGTCGCGAAGGGCGTATGGCATTGCAGGCATTCGCGCGCGTAATCGGGTTGTTGATGGCCGCATAAGGGACAAATCATGACATTCTCCTGGCAGGCTGCTGAAAAAGTCCATCTGCTGCGTTTACCTCGAATCGAAGATGAGAGGAACCTTCGATTCTCGGTACAAGCTCGCACCCTCGGAGATCCTCACGTACAACCCCAGTACGCTCCGGTCTCCTCAGCCCCTGCGGCCTTCGGGTACCCGCGAGAGCGGGTGTTGGAGCTTTTTGAGCAACCCGCAACCACATAACGCTCTATCCCGTCAGCGGCGGGTTGATCAGCGCCGCCTCGTTGCCCCTTCGCAGTCCTGCGACGGCGACCGTCCGGCCCGTCACGCACAGCCGGCCCTGCGCATAGAGCTCGATCGCCCTGGGAACAATCCGGTGCTCCTGCTTCAGCAGACGCCGGGCCAGCGACGCTTCCCGTTCGCCGGGCCTGACGGGAACAGCCGCCTGGATGATGATCGGGCCGCGGTCCACCTCCTCGGTCACGAAATGGACCGTGCACCCCGCCAGCTTGACGCCGGCCTCGACCGCCTGCCACTGCGCCTTCAGGCCGGGAAACGACGGCAGCAACGCCGGGTGGATATTCATGATCCGGTGGCGAAACGGCTCGATCAGCGCCGGCGTGATGATCCGCAGATAGCCGGCCAGGACCACCAGCTCAACGCCGTGTTGCCGCAGGGTGTCGGCGACGGTTTGATCGAATTGTTCGCGGGTCGGCGCACTCTTCGGATCGAGCGTCACGGCCGGGCAGCCCCGGGCTCGGGCCAGTTGCAGCGCGGGCGCCTCCGGCCGGTCGCTGATGACGACGGCCACCTCGGCCCGCAACCGGCCCCGGCGGATCGCGTCCAGAATCGCGACGAGGTTCGAGCCGCGCCCGGACACCAGCACGCCGAGCCGCAGCCGTGTCTTCCGTCGAAGCCGGTCCGACGCTCTCCGCATCACGCGTCCGCCTTCGTTCGATACCGCACGCCGGCCCGCCCCCGTTCGATCCAGCCGATGGGAAAGGCGCGCTCGCCGGCCTTTCGGGCGACGGCCATCACGCGGGCCTCGGCCTGCGGCGGCACGACCAGAATCATGCCAACCCCCATGTTGAAGACGCGCCACATTTCCTCCTCGGCGATCCGGCCCAGCCGCTGGAGCCAGCGGAAGTGCGGCGGCACGCGCCAGGCGCCCTGATCCACCACGGCCCGGCAGCGGGCGGGAAGAATGCGGGGAAGATTTTCGGTGATGCCGCCGCCGGTGATGTGGGCGATGCCGTGGAGCCGGCCCGGCAACCGCCGCCGCAACGACGCGATCGCGCCGGCGTAGATCCGGGTCGGCCGCAGCAGCAGGTCGCCGATCCGGCCGCCGATCTCGGCGACACGGTCGTTCACGCGGTGGCCGGCCCGGTCGAACACCACCCGTCGGATGAGGCTGTAGCCGTTGCTGTGGAAACCGGATGACGCCAGGGCGATGAGCCGGTCGCCGGGCCGGATGGCCCGTCCGTCGATCAGGTGGTCCCGTTCAACGACGCCGACGGCGAACCCGGCCAGATCATAGTCGCCCGGGCGATACATCGACGGCAATTCGGCCGTCTCGCCGCCCACCAGCGCGCAGCCCGCCTGCCGGCACCCCTTCACGATGCCCGCCAGGACCGAGGCCCCCTGCCTGGGATCAAGACGGCCGGTGGCGAAATAATCGAGGAAAAAGAGGGGTTCCGCGCCGGAGACGAGCAGGTCGTTGACACACATGGCCACCAGATCGATGCCGATGGTGTCATGGCGCCGCGCCATGCCGGCCACGATGAGTTTGGTGCCGACGCCGTCCGTGCCGGCCACCAGAAGAGGATGCCGGTATCGCGTTCGGGAAAGCGCGAAGGCGCTGCAGAAGCCGCCGATGCCGGCCAGGACCTCCGGTCGTCGGGTCGAGCGGGCCAGGCGCGCAATGCCCTGGATAAACAGGCTTTTCTTCTCAATGTCCACCCCTGCCGATCGGTAGGTGGTCGCGCCCCCGCTCGTTCCGACCGTGGATCTCAACGTCCCGGCATTCGATTTCATCTTACTGGGTCGGACGATTTTGTCAACTTGAAATACCCCCTCTTTGCGGGTGAAAATTCCCCGCCTGCCCCGTCGTGGTCGATGCGGACTCCGCCCGCGCCGCGGGTTCAGCTTTGCCCCCGGGAGGGCAGTTGCTCGAGAGCGGTTTTCGCGGCCTGCTGCTCGGCTTCCTTTTTGCTCCTGCCCGTCCCCTGTCCATAGCATCGCCCGTCGATCATCAACTCCACCTGAAACACTTTCCGATGGTCGGGGCCCGATTCGTGCGTGACCAGGTAGAGGGGCAGCCGGCCGAAGCGCTGCTGGCAATATTCCTGCCACTGTGTCTTGTAATCGACGCCGCCGACCGAACCCGATTCCGCCGACAGCTCCGGTTCCAGCAGGGCCAGCACGGTGCGCCGCGCCGCGTCGTACCCGCCGTCGGCGTAGACGGCCGCCACCACGGCCTCGAACGCGTCGGCCAGCAGCGAGGTCTTGTCCCGCCCGCCGCTGAGCTCCTCACCCCGGCCGAGTTGCAGGAACCGTCCCAGTCCGACCCGCCGGGCGACCTGCGCCAGCGCGGCCTCGCTGACCAGGCGGGCCCGCATTTTGGACAGCGCCCCCTCGGTCGCCTCGGGATGGCGTTCAACGAGCGCTTCGCTGATGATCAGGTCGAGGACGGCGTCGCCCAAAAATTCCAGCCGCTCATTGTCTCGGCGCGGCCCGCCACCCCGGCGTTCGTTGAGCGAGGAGGCGTGGGTCAGCGCTTCTTCCAGCCGCCGGCGGTCGCGGAACGGGTAGCGCAGGGCCGCTTCCAGCTCAGCCCACTGATTGGTCGACGCTTGGGCCATCGAAGCACGCGAGGTCAGCACGGCGCCGAGGGCTCGCTCGCATTGGTCGGACGGCAACCGATGCGGCGCCTGATCGGGGCCGGCCACGCCCGCTTCCTATGAGCAGGGGCTCGCGTCGCCCCTTTACCTCGAACGAATGTGAGAGACCACAGTCGATTTTCGGTACAAGCCATCTGCCTGGCGGCATGGAGCCCCGCGTGTTGAGTCCTCGGGACAAGCCTCCCCTCTCGCTCGCGTTGCTCGCTGGTAGCTGCCCCCGGGTGGCGCGATCCGCCGCTGGTGAAAGACGGCCCGCCTTGAGGCGGGGGTGAATGTTGATAGACGCACCAAGTGTGTTCCAAGCCAATACCCCGAGCCTGCCCGGTGGCATCTATGATCAGGCCGCCCCATGGCGGCGGAACAGCAGGCAGGCGTTGGTCCCGCCGAACCCGAACGAATTCGACAACGCCACATCCGGGCGTCCCGGCCTGGCGACGTTGGGGATATAGTCCAGATCACAGGCCGGATCGGGCTGTTCGTAGTTGATCGTCGGCGGCAGCACGCCCCTGGTCATCGCCAGCAGCGTGAAGACCGCCTCGATGCCGCCGGCCGCGCCCAACAGATGGCCGGTCATCGACTTGGTCGAGCTGATGGGGATGCGACGCGCCGCGTCGCCGAACGCCCGCTTGATCGCCAGCGTCTCCACCGCGTCGGCGGCGGTCGAGGTGGCATGGGCGTTGATGTAGCCCACTTCCGACGGGGCGATCTTCGCCTCCTCCAGCGCCAGCCGAATGCAACGGGCCGCCCCCTCGCCGTCTTCCGACGGCGCCGTGATGTGGTAGGCGTCGGCGGTTGCGCCGTAGCCCACCACCTCCGCGTAGATTTTCGCGCCCCGACGCCGCGCGTGGTCGAGCGACTCGAGCACCACGATGCCGGCGCCCTCGCCCAGCACGAAGCCGTCCCGGTCCCGCTCGAACGGCCGGCAGGCCTTGGTGGGCTCGTCGTTGCGCGTCGAGAGCGCCCGCGAGGCGGCGAAGCCGGCCACGCCGAGCGGCGTGATCGCCGCCTCCGCGCCGCCGGCGATCATGACGTCCGCTTCGCCCCGTTGGATGATCCGGTAGGCGTCCCCGATGCAGTGATTGCCGGTCGCGCAGGCGGTGACCGCGCAGGAGTTCGGCCCCTTGGCGCCCGTCCGGATGGCGATCTGCCCGGAGGCCAGATTGATGATCGTCATGGGAATGAAAAAAGGCGAGATGCGTTGCGGCCCCTTGGTCTGCAGCACCACGTGCCAGTGCTCGATCGCGCTCAGGCCGCCGATGCCCGAGCCGACGTAGACGCCGACGCGCTCCGGCTCTCGGACCGGCACCGTGAGCTTCGCATCCTCCACCGCCATGGCCGCCGCCGCCACGGCGTAGTGGATGAAGGTGTCCATTTTTTTGATGTCCTTGGCGTCGATGTAATCGGCCGGATCAAATCCGCGCAGTTCTGCGGCGATGCGCACCGGGAAACCCGTCGCGTCGAACCGGGTGATCGGCCCGACGCCGGACCGGCCGGCGCAGAGCGCGGCCCACGTCGGCTCGACGCCGAGGCCGAGGGGCGTGAGCAGGCCCACTCCGGTGATGACCACACGATTCATGGACACGGCACGGCGCTCCCCGCCGGCGGGGCGATCGCGCGCGCGACCCGCCTCCGCCTCCGGCGGACAGGGGCGGCGTCAGGCGCGTTCTTTGATGTAGTCGATGGCTTGCTGAACGGTCAGGATCTTTTCCGCTTCCTCATCCGGGATTTCCACCCCGAACTCCTCCTCCAGCGCCATGACCAATTCCACGGTATCGAGCGAATCGGCTCCCAGGTCATCGACGAACGAGGCTTCAGGCGTCACTTCATCCTCCTCGACGCCCAATTGCTCCGCGATGATTTTTTTGACCCGCTCGTCAACTCCCGTTGCTGCCATATCGCATCCCCCTTTGTCCGGTTAGATTACCCCATCCACATGCCGCCGTTCACGTGCAGGACCTGGCCCGTGATGTAGGCGGCGTCATCCGACACCAAGAATCTCACCGCGTGCGCGACGTCCTGCGGCGTGCCCAGCCGCCCCAGCGGGATCTGCTCATAAAGCTGCCGCCTGACCGATTCCGACAGCCGCTGCGTCATCGCCGTGTCGATGAAGCCGGGCGCCACCGCGTTGGCCGTGACGTTGCGGCCGGCGTATTCGCGCGCGACCGACTTGGTCAGGCCGATCACGGCCGCCTTGGAGGCCGCGTAGTTCGCCTGACCGGCGTTGCCCATCACCCCGACGATCGATGAGATGGCCACGATGCGGCCGTACCGCTGCTTGGCCATGGCCGGGAGCACCTGCTTGATGCAATAAAACGTCCCGTGCAGGTTGACGGCCAGCACCGACTCCCAATCCTCCGGTTTCATGCGGAGCAGCAGGACGTCGCGCGTGATGCCGGCGTTGCAGACCAGAATGTCGATCCGTTGCCGTTCCGCGAGCAGTTGCGCCACCGCCTGCTTCACATTCTGCTCGTCCGCCACGTTCAGGCGGATCGCCGCCGCTTCTCCGCCGAGCCCCGCGGCGGCTTCCTTCGCCTTGGCCTCGTCCAGATCGCCGACGATGACCACGGCGCCGGCTTCATGCAACGCCGTCGCAATGGCCAACCCGATGCCCTGGGCGCCGCCCGTGATCAACGCCACTTTTCCGGCCAATCCGCTCATCGTCCCACCCTTTAGCCCATACCACGATGGTCCGGGGTTCACCCTCGGCCCGAACAGGCTTGCACCACCGCGGCCAACTCGTCCGGCTGCTCGACGGAAAGGAGTGTCGCCTCCTTGACAATCCGCTTCACCAAACCCGTCAGCACCCGGCCCGGCCCTACTTCAATGAAGATCCCGGCGCCGTCGGCCGCCATCCGGCGGATCGACGCCTCCCACCGCACCGGATTGGCCAGTTGCCTGATCAGCGCCGATTTCGCGCTCTCGGCCGTCCGGACCGGCTCCGCATCCACGTTCGTCATCAGCGGTACGGTCAAGTCCCGCCATTCCGCCCGATCCAATTCGTCGCGCAAGCGCCGGCTCGCCGGCTCCATCAGTGGACAGTGCGACGGCACGCTGACCGGCAGCATCACCACGCGGCGGGCGCCCTCCCGCTTCGCCAGCTCGGCCGCCGCCTCGACCGCCGCTTTTTCGCCCGCGATCACGATCTGTCCGCCGCCGTTCAGATTGGCCGGCGCCACGACGCTTCGCGTCGCGTCCGCCGCGGCCCGGCACACGCGCTGCACCGTCGCTTCGTCGAGACCGAGCACCGCGGCCATCAATCCCAGCCCCTGCGGCACCGCCTCTTGCATGAACAGCGCGCGTTGCCGCACCACGCGCAACGCCGCCTCAAACGACAACGCCCCGGCGGCGAGGAGCGCCGTGTATTCGCCCAGGCTGTGGCCCGCCACCAGATCGGGCCGGAGCTCGTGACGGTGGAGGGTTTGCCACACCGCCGCGCCCGCTGTCAAGAGCGCGGGCTGCGTCCACTCCGTCCGATTCAACTCCTCCGCCGGACCGGAGAAACAACGATCCTTCAGTCCCGGCAACAGCCGGTCGGCTTCGTCAAACACCGCCATCGCCGACGGCTCGCGCTCGGCCAGCGCCCGGCACATGCCGACCGCCTGCGATCCCTGACCGGGAAACAACCACGCAATCTTGGGCATGATCATGGCCAGATTTTCACGGGAAAGTCAATAGGATATCGCCGGTCGGCCTTCGGCGTCACCAACGCACGACCGCGGCGCCCCAGGTCAGTCCAGCGCCGAAGGCCTCCAGGAGCAGCAGATCGTCCGGCCTCACCCGCCCATCCCGAACCGCTTCGTCCAGCGCGATGGGTATCGAAGCGGCCGACGTGTTGCCGTATCGGTCGACGTTGATGATCACCTTCTCCGCGGGCACGGCCAGCCGCTCCGCCACCGCCTGCAGAATTCTCAAATTTGCCTGATGCGGAATGATCAACGCCAAATCCTCCGGAGTCAGACCGTTGGCCGCCACCGCCTCGCGCGCCACGTCTTCAAGCGCCCGGACGGCGACGCGGAAGGTCTCGCTGCCCTTCATCTTCACGAAGTTCATCCGATCGGCCAGCGTCTGGGCCGACGGCGGCCGGCGCGAGCCGCCGCCGGGAATGTGGATCAAATCCCAGAGCGCACCGTCCGAGTGCATGTGGGTGGAGAGGATGCCGCGCGTGCCGCGATCCGCCTGCAGCACCACGGCGCCGGCACCATCGCCGAACAGGATGCAGGTGGTCCGGTCGGTCCAGTCGACCATGCGGGAGAGCACCTCCGCCCCGATGACCAGAATCGTTCGATAGGTGCCGGCCCGGATATATTGATCGGCCACGGCCAGCGCGTAGAGAAACCCGGTGCAGGCGGCGGACAGATCGAACGCGAAGGCCTGCTTGGCGCCCAGCTGCTCCTGCACCAGGCAGGCCGTCGACGGGAACAACATGTCGGGCGTCGCCGTCGCCACGATGATCAGCTCCACGGATGACGCCGCCACGCCCGAGGCCGCGAGCGCCTGCCGGCCGGCCGCCGCCGCCAGGTCCGACGTCGCCTCCTCCGGGGCCGCGATGCGGCGCTCCCGGATGCCGGTCCGTTCGACGATCCAGCGGTCGGACGTCTCGACCATCCGTTCCAGTTCCTGATTGGTCAGCCGGCGCTCGGGCAGGTAGGCGCCCGTGCCGGTCACGCGGGCGCGGATCACGGCCCCGCGGCTCCGCCGTGCATCGCGCGTTCGGCCGCGGTGGCGTGTAGACGCTCCAACTCGGCCCGGATCTTCACGTGCAATTCCTGCTGGACGCACTCCGTCGCGACGCGGATGGCGTTTTTGATGGCGCGGCCCGACGACCGGCCGTGGCAGATGATGCTGATGCCGTTGACGCCCAGCAGCGGCGCGCCGCCGTATTCGGCGTAATCGACCCGTTTTTGAAACCGCGCGAACCCCGAACGCAGCAGAAAGTAGCCGAGCTTGCCCCAGCGGGCGGCGGCGATTTCCCGCCTGAGCAGCTTGAGGATGGTCGAGGCCAGCCCCTCGCTCACCTTGAGAGTCACATTGCCGATGAAGCCGTCGCAGACGACCACGTCAGCGCCGCCCGCATAGATGTCGCGACCCTCGACGTTGCCGATGAAGTTGAGCGGGGTGTCGCGCAGGAGCTTGAAGGCCTCTTTCGTCAACTCGTTTCCCTTCGTTTCCTCCTCGCCGATGCTCAACAACCCGACCTTCGGATTCGGGCGCCCCAACAAGCTCCCCACATAGATGTGCCCCATCACAGCGAACTGGAGCAGATTATGCGGCTCACAATCGACATTGGCGCCGACGTCCAACAGCAGGCAGGGGCCGAACAGGGTGGGCAGCAGCGCGGCGATCGCGGGCCGCTCGACGCCGCGGATCTGGCCGAGCAAAAACAGCGCAGTGGCCATCGACGCGCCGGTATTGCCGGCGCTGACGACGGCCGAGGCCTTCCCCTCCTTGACCAGCGAGGTCGCCACCCAGATCGACGACTCGCGCTTGCGGCGCACCACCTGGGACGGCTGCTCATCCATCGCGACCCGCTGCGAGGCGTGATGGATCGTCAGCGGCAATTGCATCGAACCGGGTCGGCGGTCCAGTTCCTCGCGGATCAGGTACTCGTCGCCGACCAGCGTGATCGACACGCCGAGCTCCCTGCAGGCCAGGACCGCCCCGTCGATGATCGCGGCGGGCGCGTTATCGCCCCCCATCACGTCGAGCGCGATGGGCAGCCGCGCCGTCGGAGACGGCGGGGAACTCGGAGGCGGGAGGGACTGCTCGGAGGAAGCCACCATGCGGCGGGCCGCCGGGCGGGGCGTCAGACCTCTTCAACGACGGGCAGCACTTGCCGTCCGGCGTAGGTGCCGCAATAGAGACAGGTATGATGCGGCAGCTTCGGTTCGTGACATTGCGGGCAGAGCCCGGTCCCGATCGGACGCAGGCGTTTCTGCGCGCGCCGCTTGTCCCGTCGGGCTTTCGAAATTTTATGCTTTGGATGCGCCATCTGGCCTACCCTCTCTGTTCATTCCTGTCATCGATCATCGTGCTCATCGGACCGCCATCGCTTCAGCTGCTCCGCCAGCCGGGAGGCGGCCGGCGCCGGGCACCCGCAGGGCCCTTCATTAAGATTCTTGCCGCATGTCGCACACAACCCCCGGCAGTCCGGCCGGCACACCACCCGCATCGGGATCGAGAGCAACAACTGTTCGCGCACGATGTCGTTGGTCTCGAACCCCCCCTCCCGATAATAAAGCTGCTCCATATCCTCAGCGTTCAACTGATGGGCGCCCTCGAGGGTGCCGTGTCCGCCCTCCGGCGCCAGACTCAAATGCACGGCGCCGCTCACGGGGTAGGGGCACTCCTGCAGACAGCGACTGCAATGAAAGCGCAATGTTGCAGAAATGTCGCCATCTACCAGGATCTGTTCCGCCTCCCTGGTCACCATCAGATGGACGCGCACCGGCCCGTCGGCCCACCACGCCTCATCCGCCAGTCCCAGCTGCGCCAGCGGCACCGGCGACGACACTGTCACCCCGTGGGGCGAAATCTCAGAGAGCCGAATCCACATGGTCGGATCTGGGAGGCCATCGGGCACGTCCAGTCGACATCCCCGCCCGATCACACTGAAAAGGGGATGGCGCTTCGCTACCGTCGCCCATCCCCTTTCTCTTCCCGTCGCCGACACGCAACCGCAACGGGCGAGCGCGCCCCCGTTCGTTACGCGCCGAACGAATGCCCGCACCCGCAGGTCGATTTCGCCTGCGGGTTCTTGATGGAAAAACCCGATCCCTGCAATCCGTCGACAAAGTCGACTTCCGCGCCCGCCAGCAACGGGGCGCTCTGCGGATCGACGAACAACTTCACCCCGTGCGCCTCAATCGTTTCATCCTCATCACCGGGCCGCTCTTCAATAGCCATGCCGTATTGGAACCCATGACACCCGCCGCCGGTCACATACACTCGAAGACCGTGACCCAGCTTTTCCTCCGAATTCAACACAGTTTTCAACTGTTCAGCCGCTCGTTCTGTCAATGTAATCATGGTGACTCCTCCCCCCACCCTGCGCCCTCATCCACGTGCCCGCACCGATGTTTCACACGCAGGCTCGTCGGCGCAATCGCACTTCTCGACGTCTATTTAAAATGTAACACGCGCTCGCGGGCGCTGTCAATCGGAGGGGTTGGGCTGAGGAGCCTGGCCCGCGGGGCCGGCTTCTCCGTCGGAGGGGCGGCCGGCGGTCACGCGTCGGCCGGACTGAACCCGGACAGCGACCCCGATCTCCGCCTCTTGCCTCGAACGCATCCACCTCAGGCGGAGAGGGCGGAGTTCTTCAACGGGCAGCGCTGCTGACTGACGTGCGCCTCGAACTCCGGCGTGAAGTGATGCAGCACGCTCTCGACCGACCGCACGGCGCTGTTGATCAGGTCGCAGTAGCCCCGCCCGCGGATCAGATTGCAGATCTGCTTGATGCGCGCGACCTCCTTGCCGGTGCCGCGCCCCTCCTCCACCGCCTGCAACAGGTCCCGGATATGGGCCGTGCCCATGAAGCAGGGGGGGCACTGCCGGCAGGAGCCGTCGGCGTAAAACGACGCGAAACGCAGCGCCACCGCCACCATGCAGGCCTGATCGTCATAGACCATCACGCCGGCTGTGCCCAGGCTGGAGCCGATCGCCCGCAGCGAGTCGAAATCGAGCGGCACGTCCAGTTGTGTTTCGGTCAGCAGGGCATGCGAGGGGCCGCCGGGGAACACCGCCTTGAGCGGCCGCCCATCCCTGACCCCGCCCCCGCAGTCCTGAAGCAACGTCCGCAGCGGCGTGCCCAATTCCAATTCATAGACGCCGGGCCGTTCCACGTCGCCCGACAGGGTGAACAGCATCGTCCCCGGCGACGTCGGCGTTCCGTACTGTTGATACCACTGCGCCCCTCGATTGATGATCAGCGGGACATTGTAGAGCGTCTCCGCGTTGTTCACCAGCGTCGGCTTGCCGAACAACCCGTGCTGGATGGGATAAAACGGCGGTTTCTGACGCGGTCGCGGCGTCCGGCCCTCGATCGCTTCGATCATGGCCGTCTCCTCGCCGGCGATGTAGGCGTCGGGCCCGCGAAACGGCTCCACTTCGACGGGCAGCAAGACGCCGGGGCCGGCGCCGATCAGGCGGGCCGCTTTTGCCTCGGCAACCGCCCGGACCAGCGTGTGATATTCTTCAGTAAACCGCCCCTTCAAAAAGATGTAGACGCTGCCGGCGCCGACCGCATAGGCCGCGATCGCGGCGCCTTCGATCAATTGGTGGGGATTGATCCGGATGAGTCGCCGATCCTTCTCCGTACCCGGCTCCCCTTCGGAGGCATTCACGCACAGATACTTGACCGGCCCCTTCTTGGCCGCGGCCATCTCCCACTTCTTGCCGGCGGCAAAACCCGCCCCGCCCCGTCCGCGCAACCCGGCCCGTTTGATCTCCTCGATCACACGCGCCGGCGTCCACTCGCGGACGGACCGGGTCAGGGCCTCATAACCGCCTCGGGCGCGGTAGGCGTCGAGGTCCAGCGGTTCTGTCGTCTCGAGCAATACCCCTTGTTTCATGAATCACCACTCCGGACGGTCGAACGTGTCAATAGGGAGAGCCGTAAGCCGGCGGATTATATCACAAGGGGAGAGAGGACAACCCATGAAAACATCGTCTGTGAAGGCGACGGCGCGCGCCACCCGCCGGAGTGTGATCGAAGAGCCCGGCCGGCCGGGCGCCGGTCGGAAGAACGAGGGCCCGGATCGTGGCCGCCGATTAACGCCGGCCGATCGAAATCGTCCGATTTTTCCCAACCAGCGGCTTCGGGCGCTGCGTCCGATGGGCCGCAATCACCGGATCGATGATCTCGCCACAGATCAGACACCGCCAGCCGGAGAAATAAATGGCGCCGGTATCATCACGGAGATCTTCGAACACTTCTTGCGCCATCGTGCCATGGCAACGGGTGCATTCCATATTTGCTCCTCCTGTATTTTATATGGAGCAAGCGGTATGCCATAAGGATAATGGCTTATTTTTATTAATATAATCATATTGTTGTACATTGGTTCGCTGATCCAAGCATCTCTCATTATGTTTCAATTAGAAACATAATGGTTTTTCGTAAAATAAATATATCTAATATTTATTTAAATTCAAAGTATTATACAATTTTTCAAAATGAAACAAAAATAAATCTGTTGCAGGCGCGCTGTGAACCCAGAGAGCGACGCAGATTTCGTCTCTTGCCTCGAATGAGCACGAGAGGGACCGTTCGATTTTTTCGGTGCAAACCAGACCGGGGATTCTTAAAGAGCCCCGCCTTTACAGGCGGGGACTGCGCTCGCTGAGCGCGTTCAACAATCAGGACTTATCAGGCGGACTGATCTGATACTGGCGCAGCCGTCGCCAGAGCGTCGTTCGGCTCATTTTCAAGCGATTGGCCGCTTCGGAATAGCGCCAACCCGTCTGGTGCAGAACGGTCATGATCAGCTCTTTCTCCAGATCGGAACAAGGGTCCGCCCCACTGATGGCCCGCCCCACCAATCCCTTCTGACGAACATCCCCCGCCAGATCGTCGGGAAGAATCGCCTCGCCCTGGCAGCGGACAACGGCCAGTTCCATGATGTTTTCCAACTCCCGGATATTCCCCGGATAGTCATACTGGCAGAGCAGCTCCATCGCCTCCGTCGAGACGGCCGTGATGTGCTTGCCGGCCTCCCCCACGTATTTGTGAAGAAAGTGATGGGCCAGCGGCGGGATATCGCCCCGGCGCTCGCGCAGAGGCGGCAGCGTCAGGGGAACCACGCTCAGCCGGTAGTAGAGATCCTGCCGGAAGCCGCCCTCTTCGACCGCCTTTTTCAGATCGCGGTTCGTCGCGGCAATGACCCGGACGTCGATGGTCCGACGGCGGCTCTCGCCGACCCGCTCAAACTCCTCCTCCTGGAGCACGCGCAGCAGCTTGACCTGCGTGGCCGCGCTGAGCTCCCCGATCTCATCCAAAAAGATCGTGCCGCCGTTGGCCAGTTCAAACCGGCCGATCTTGTGCGTCACGGCGCCGGTGAACGCCCCTTTGACATGGCCGAAGAGCTCACTCTCCAGCACCCCTTCGGCCAGGGCCGGACAATTGACCTTCACGAAGGGTTTGTCCGCCCGCGGGCTCAGTTGATGGATCGCGTGCGCCACCAACTCCTTGCCCGTTCCCGTCTCGCCCTGGATCAGCACCGTGGACTTGGTGCGGGCGACCTCCGGCAGCTGCTTGAGCAGCAGTTGCATCTCCCGGTCCTGCGCGATGATGTGATCAAACGCGTAACGCGACCGCACCTCTTCTTCGAGCGCCTTGCTCCGGATCCGCTCTTCGATCAGTTGCCACATCAGGCGCGCGCTCAGCCCGCCGATCAGCTCGACGCCTTTCGCGCGCAGGCCTTCAAGCGAGGCCCTGACCTTCTCATTGCCCGTCACATCGACGACGATGTCTAGCGGCTGTTTGAGCAGGGTCCGAAAATCGAGGGTCGTGGGGATGTTCAGACGGCGCGCCAGATCCATCCCGGGCGCATCCGCCTGGAGGTCGGCGACGCCGACGATCGTCACCATCGGATCCTTGTGCAGCACTTCGATCAGGGCCGTGCCGCCTCGGCCGGCTCCAATAATGGCCACGCGGGTCATGAATGGTTACAAGAGACGGTCAATGAGCCGGCAGAGTTCCTGCACCGCATCGACCGATTTCTGAAACGCCGCCCGCTCCTGGGCTGTCAGCTCCATCGTCACGACGCGCTCGACGCCCCCCGATCCCAGCAACGCCGGCACACCGACGAACAGATTCTGCACGCCGTATTCACCGCGGCAGTAGGCCGCGCAGGGGAGCAGTTTGCGCTGATCGCGCACCACAGCCCGGACCATCTCCACGACGGCGGCGGACGGCGCAAAATAGGCGCTGCCCGTCTTGAGGAGGTTCACGATTTCCGCGCCGCCGTCCCGGACCCGTTGGACGATCGCCTCCAGCCGGGCCTCCGGGAGCAGGCCGGCGACGGGCACGCCGCCGACGGTCGTCTCCCGCGTCAACGGCACCATCGTGTCGCCGTGCCCCCCCAGCACCAGCGTCTCGATATGGTCCACCGACACCGACAACGCCTCGGCCAGAAAGGCTTTGAAGCGGGCCGCATCCAGCACCCCCGCCATGCCGACCACACGCTCGGGTGGGAATTGACTAACGCGGTGAGCCACGTAGGTCATCGCATCCAGCGGATTGGACACCATGATC
>Ga0335085_10009068_pt1 | contig 15067 bp, 11 predicted proteins | sample Lox_Sample_45_FD_206712 | JGI IMG/M metagenome (GOLD analysis project Ga0335085, IMG submission 206712) | Soil microbial communities from Loxahatchee National Wildlife Refuge, Florida, United States - Lox_Sample_4.5 | ecosystem: Environmental > Terrestrial > Soil > Wetlands | place: USA... | reverse complement strand
ACCGCGATGTAGGCAGCATCCCGATAGACGCGGTGGATGAACGCGATCGAAGGCGGCATGCCGCGCTGCTGCAAAATCGTCAGCAGAAGGGGCACCGCTGCGATGAAGACCACGATCAGATAGCTGACCGCGAACATCCACGGTCCCTTCGAAATAAAAGTGATATCTAATAATCAGTATTGATCGCATCTCCTTTGTCGCCATTGATCTAGCTCAACCGAAGCGTCTTCCTGCGCCGCGTTCGGGAAAGGGGCAGCTTGAGGCGCCCAGCCGCAGACACTGAACGGCCGGAGTCAGATCAACAACCCGACTTTCGCCGGAGCGTGCGGGAGCTCCTCAGTGCGCCGCAAGCGGTCATTCGTGCCGCGAGGGGGTAGGCACCCGCGCCTGAAGATCGCTTCTCGGGTGGACTCGGCAACAGCTACTTCGACAGGGGCGCGGTTTTCACCAGGCACCGGAGGATCTCGGCGACGCTCCAGGCTTGGGCGATGCAGCCGCGCGGATGGAAGGGCGGTTCTGCATCGAAGACCTCGCTGATCGACCCCACTCCGGCGTCGGCCACATGCGCCTCAAACCCATGGAGAAACCGCCGCGCGGTGGCAACATCGCCGGGATGCACGCGGAGCCATGCGTCGATGAACGGGCCGATCAGCCACGCCCATACCGTGCCTTGGTGATAGGCGGCGTCGCGCGCGCGCAGATCGCCGAAATATCGTGCTTTGTAGTCCCGTTCGCCGGGCGCTAGCGATCGCAAGCCCATTGGGGTCAGCAGGCGCTCCTTGACGGCTGCGACCACCGAATTCCAATGCGCTTCGTCAAGCACCGGGTGCTCGAGCGACACCGCGAAAATCTGGTTCGGCCGGAACGCCGGATCATCGCCGTTCTCGCCATCGACGACGTCGAACAAACAATTCGCATCAGACCGCCAGAAGCGCTTGTTGAACGAGATGCGTGCCTGCTCGGCGTGCCGTTCGATTTCTTCAGCCTCGGGATCGGCGCGTTTTCGCAGCCACCCCTCCATGAGCCGCAGCGCGTTGTACCACAGCGCATTGATCTCGACCGCCTTGCCGCGGCGCGGGGTCACGACCCAATCGCCGACCTTGGCGTCCATCCAGGTGAGCTGATAACCGGCCTCGCCTTGGGTCAGCAGCCCGTCGCGCGGGTCGATGCGGATACCGAAACGGGTACCGGCGAGGTGGTGTCGGACGATATCCTTCAAGACCGGCATGACCAGCCGCAGCGTGTCATCGTCGCCGGTATGGTCGAGATAGCGTCCCAGCGCGTGGAAGAACCATAGCGTCGCGTCCGCCGTGTGATAGAGCCCCTGGGTATCGCCTTCAGGAAACAGATTGGGAATCAGCCCGTCGCGAACGTAATGAGCGAAGGCATGAAGAATCCATCGCGCCTCGGGTGAGCGGCCGGTCGAGAGCGTCAACCCTTCGAGCGAGATCATCGTGTCCCGCCCCCAATCGGTGAACCAATGGTAGCCCGCGATGACCGTGCGCAAGTCGTCGCCCTCGGCCCGCGCGCGGGCTAGATCGGTGACCCGGCCCATGGGGGTAACGACGAATGTATCGGCTGCCAGCACCAGATCGCCAGCAAGGCCGGCACGGGCCACCAGCGGTGCCATCTCGATCAGGCGGCGCCGACGCTCGATCTCGAACCGGTGGGCATCCTCCGGCTTGAGCGAAAGGATCGTACTCCACGTCTCGGCGCCGGCGACCAGGCTCAGGACTGCGTTACCGCTGAGTTCGCAGGAAAAGTAGCCGGGGCTCCACTCCGGCCCGCGCGACTCATACCCGCGCTGCGCCTCGGTCTCAAAAAACAATTCGCGCTGCGAGCCGCCATCAGCGGTGAAGGTCGCGCTGGCGGCATTGGCGAGCGTGATCCGCAGCGGCGGCATGTCGCCGTTACCCGCTGCGATTTCGTAGAGCGGGCCTTGCGCCGTGATCTTATAGCCATTTTGCAGGGGTGCGCTGACCGGCTCTTCGAGCGGCCGGAAATGGACCTGCGGTCGCAGTCGCAATCGGATGCGCGATGCGCCTTCGAGCAAGCGAAACGACACATGCACGATGTTGTGTTGCGACGGCAACATGACCGATTTCTCGATCAGTACGCCGCCAACCGAGTAGCGCCAACTCGGCAACCCGGACACCAAGGTAAAATCGCGGAGGCAATTCTCTCCGGTGAGAACAACGAATTTGCCGGCATCGGTTTCGATTTCGGCGACCAGATCACTCAACATCACCACCCGGCCGAGTGGTGCCCGCAGAGCCGCGATCAGGAACCCGTGGTAGCGGCGCGTGATTTCACCGGACACTGTCGCGGATGCATACCCGCCAAGGCCGTTGGTCACCAGCCATTCGCGCGGGATGTCGTCTCCCAAGTCTTTATCGCGGGGCACGCGTATGACATCCACCATGTTGTTCTCCGGCAGCCCCGTGAGTTTTCGCATTTCGACGGCTAACGCTATATCCGCCGATCGGATCAGAGCCCGAATTCATTTCGCCGGATCGAATTGTCGCGCCGGGCGTTCTCCGAGGCGTTCTCTACGGAAAAGTGCATGACCAACATCATTAATCGCGCGCGAGCCTGCAGCGCGGCAGCGAGACGATTGCCTGTTGGGGCGGAACCGCAGGTCGCCGGCGGCGTGCATTTTCGCGTCTGGGCATCTGCGGCGAACGCGGTTTCGGTTCATCTCGACGACGGCGCAACGTATTCGCTCAATCCCGAAGACGGCGGGTACTTCTCGGGCTTGGTCCGCGAGGCAGATGTCGGGACCCGCTATAATTTCAAGCTGGATATATCGGAGCGCCTCCTGCCCGACCCCGCCTCGCGGTTCCAGCCCGAAGGGCCCCACGGCAGCTCGGAAGTGGTGAATGGGGCGGCTTTCGCCTGGAGCGACGCGGCATGGCGCGGCTTGGCACATGCCGATCTGGTGATCTATGAGCTTCACATCGGCACCTTCACGCCTGAAGGCACATGGAAAGCGGCGATGGCAGGTTTGCCGGCACTGGCCGATCTCGGAATCACATGCGTCGAAATGATGCCGGTCGCGGATTTTTCCGGCCGCTTCGGTTGGGGGTATGACGGCGTCTCGTTGTTCGCACCGACGCGGCTCTACGGCCGGCCCGACGATCTGCGCCGCTTCGTAGACCGGGCGCACGCTCTCGGCATCGCCGTCATTCTCGACGTCGTCTACAACCATTTGGGGCCGGACGGAAACTATCTCACTGATTTCTCATCCGATTACTTCACCGACCGCTACCAGAACGAATGGGGTCAGGCGCTCAATTTCGATGGACCAAATGCCGACCCCGTGCGTGAGTTCTTTATCGCCAATGCTGGCTACTGGATCGATGAGTTTCATTTCGACGGGTTGCGTCTCGATGCGACGCAGCAGATTTTCGATGCCTCGCCGGAGCACCTCGTCGCGGCGGTCACGCGCCAAGTCCGTAGCGCCGCCGACGCGCGCACCAGCTTCGTCGTCGCCGAAAACGAACGTCAGGAGGCGCGGTTGGTGCGCGATCCAAAACGTGGTGGTCACGGTCTTGATGCAATGTGGAACGACGACTTCCACCACAGCGCACATGTTGCACTGACCGGAAGAGCCGAAGCGTATTATAGTGACTATATTGGCTCAGCCGAGGAATTTGTCGCCCTCGTTCGTCACGGTTTTCTCTTTCAAGGTCAACGATCGGCGTGGCAACGTCAGCCGCGCGGTCACGCTGCACTCGATCTTAAGCCATTGCAACTCGTTACTTTTTTACAAAATCACGACCAGGTGGCTAATTCTTTGACCGGCCTCCGCGGCCACCTGTTGACCAGCCCGGGCCGGTGGCGTGCTCTGACTGCCGCCTTGCTGCTGTGGCCCGGTATTCCGATGCTGTTCCAAGGGCAGGAATTTTCGTCGTCAGCTCCGTTTCTGTTTTTCGCCGACCATAGCGGTGCGCTTGGCGAGGCGGTCGCCAACGGCCGCCGCGACTTTCTTTCGCAGTTTCCCAGCCTGAAAAGCCGCGACGAGCAGGCCGCGATCGCCGACCCGACGGACATCGCAACATTCAAAAGTTGCATCCTCGACCATGCCGAACGTGACCGGCACCGCGAAGCCCAAGCGCTACACAAGAACCTGTTGTCATTGCGCCGCGAATTGAACGTCGCGGAAGCCGCGGCCGTCGATGCGGCGGCGTTGGGCCGCGAGGCATGGCTCGTCAGGTATTTCGATGAGGGCGGCGCAGACCGGTTGCTTCTTGTCAATCTGGGGCGGGACAAGGTGTTGCAGACCGTTGCCGAGCCGCTGATGGCAGCCGTTGAGAACCATGTCTGGCGATTGCGCTGGTCGAGTGAGGCCTTAGAGTATGGCGGCTCCGGTGCGTCGCTGCCGGAACAAGACGCAAACTGGTATCTGCCCGGCCACGCCGCCTTGGTTCTGGTGGCTGAACCAACGACCCCTCGCGCACCGATCTCAGCGCCCGCCTAGAGCCTCCCGCGCCATCATCCATTGCACCTCGATCGGGCAAGCTTCGCGAAGGCATGCGCAGGCCCGGTTCGCCCTACGGCCTGTGTTCCAGCACACCCCTCATCGGCATTTTTTTAGATGACAAAAAAGGGGCAGATTGAGCCGCCCCCGACGCCAAGGTCGAGCGGCGGGTTTCGGTTCATATAGCTGCCCCTGCCGGGTCGGACCTTGACGGGCAGCAGTGCGCCGAAAGCAGACGCACGAGCGAGGGGAATACGATCGCCGACGCGATCTGTTCGAGCGGGCAGCATTCGCTGATGCAATGGCCTCTAGGCTCGAAAACCGATCAGCCGGGCTCGCAGGCGGACGGAGTCCGCATTGTCGGTTCGCCGCGGCAGCGGGTCGGCGCTCGACGACAGAACGCATCCCGCCACGATAAGGGTCGCTCCGCAGGCACCGAAGATATCCGGAAACTCATGAAAGATGACGACACCGCCGATAACCCCGATGACCAATCTCAAAAGGGTATACGGGCCGAGCGTCGCCGCTTTGGCATGTCTTGTCGCAACGATGCCGAGATACATACCTACCGGCCCCAGAAAAAATAGGGCAGGCATCGACAGAGTTATCGACGACGCAGAGGCTGCTCCTGCGAACATCAACAGCGGTATATTCGCGACGACGGGAACCAAATTGGCATAAAGCATTGTCGTGGCGGCAGTATCTTTCTCCTGAAGATAGCGGTTAAGCACAAATCCGAGGCCGTTCAAGCTGGTGCCGAGCAGCGCGACCAAATAGGCGCCGTGCCAGCCGGCAAAGGCCGGCTTGGCGATCAACAACGCCCCGACGAAACCCAGGGCGGCGCCGGTCCAATGCAACCGCGTGACCGGCTCGCCGAGTATCAGAACCGAGAACACCGCAATATACGCCGCCTGGAGATAAGAGATCGCGGTCGCATCTGCAAAAGGCAGATGGCCGAAGGAAAAGATCATTACCCACAGGTAAACCGTCCCGATGCCGCCCCGTAGCAATTGCAGCGGCAACTGAGAGGTACGCAGGACCGCAAGACCGATACGGCGGGCGAGAAGAAGAGAGAGGCCCAACCCCGCCACCGCGCGGATCAACGCAAGCAGGATCAAGGACACGCCGGGGCCAATCCGGTGGATGAGCGCGGTCTCGGCTGCGAAAAACGCGCCTTGCCCGATCATCAATTGCACGGCGAGGCGCTGATTGTTCATCGTTCGCCGCCACGCAGTCGCCGGCGCGTATCGACAGCGTAATGTCCAAGCGCACGCATTTGATCGGTGTTGGGCCGCATCGTCGCCGCAAAGCGTTGCCATTGCTCGGCATCCAATTCGGCCGCCTCGCGCACCTCGAAGCTCGGTTCGCGATAGCATCGGCGCAGCAGCGGCTGCACCTGAAACATCGGGTAACGCATATGGAATTCGACCGGCGAGTTGATCCGCAACAGTCGAACATTGGTGAACAGCGGACCGAACCAGGTATCGGTTTCGACAATCCCTTCGTAGCTTTCATAGCCTTGCGTCTTCGGAATATTGGCGGGGCCGCGCGACAGCAACGCCCAGCCGGGCGCGGTCCGCGCCAGATATCCGCTCCAAATCTGGACGACGCCAGGCAATTTGCCCTGCGAGAGGAATGTTGGCGCGAGGTCTTCGAACCCGGCTGGCGCGAGCTTCTCGAAACTTTGCAAAAAACCCGGAAACTGGGCGCCCCGCAGCGGGTACCAGCCGTCGGCCCCTTCGTAGGTCCAAGCGATCTCGGTGCCGTCCCAGATTAGGCTGAAGTTCAGCGGCGGGTAGAGATACCACCCGAAGGCCGAGGCGCTGGCGATCGCCTCGCAATAACGATAAGCGATCACCGGCAACGTCCCGTCGGCCGACCGATCTGCGCGCCGCGGGTCCGGCGCGCCAGGAATGAGCCGAAAGAACTCACAAACCGCGGGTTGCGCGGTTTCGTCCATGCCTGCCGCTCCAAGCGCGGTGGCGAAATACCGCGAGGCTATTTCCTGCTCGGGAGCGCCGCCGTGATCGAGGCGTCGCCGAGCCGGAGCTTGCCGCGATCGGCAATCTTGGGTTCCGGATGGTGCAGCGCCGGGAAGCCGGCGGTGATCGAGGCGTCGCCGAGCCGGAGCTTGCCGCGATCGGCAATCTTGGCGTCGGGATGATGCAGCGGCGGGAACTGAGCGGCGACTTTATTGATCGACATCACGTTGGCACTCCATCAATTGAACGCGGGTGGATTCGCTCGCGTCTGTCGAAAGTGCCCGTCGATTACTGAGAAATGGTTAATTGAGGCTTGGCGAGTTTTGCGTATCCGAGGATGCATGCGGCAAAGCCGGAGCACCCGCCCGTGCGAACGCGTCGCAAAAAAGCTCGCCCAATGGGCCGGCGCAGATGGGAGACCGACAGCGGAACTGCTGGACTGTGAATTGCGGCTCCAGCCGCAGCAGCTGGCGCAGCGCCGCACGCGCCTCGACGGTGCGCCCCGCCAGCACCAATGCCAAAATAAGCGTCCGATGCGCAGAGGTGTAGGTGCGGTATTCGTGCATGCAGCGCAACGAGAACTCGATCGACCGTGCGTACTGGCGGTCTGCCAGGTAGGCCATCGCAGCTGTGCCGCTGAACGCGTAGCTCAGCGGGTCGTAAGGGGACAGGGCCAGCGCCCGATCAACCATCCGGACTGCCTCGGCCCCCTTGCCCATCCAGGCATGTGTTGCGGCATTCCACAGCCAGGCGCGTGCGCTGTTGGGATTGATCTGCAATGCCGTTTCGAACGAGTTGACTGCCGCGTCGAAGTCCTTGTGCAGGTACGCCGCGACATGGCCGCGAACCGCAAACGCCATGGCCTCCATCGTGCTGTACTCGACAGCCCGCGTGGCCAAGCGATCCGCCTGCGCGGTATCGTATGCGGGATCGCTCGACCAGCCTTGCCCCACCCGCAACACATGCCAGTAGGCCTTCCAGGCAAGCGCCATCGCATTATGCGGTTCCTGCTCGAGCGCGGCCTCGAACAACGGCCCGGCCGTTTCAAATGCCGATTGGGCCGGATTGTGCATGTGCTCTTGGCCGCGCAGCAGAAGGTCGTAGGCATCCTGATGTTCGGGTCGCTTGATCGAGACGCGCGCCACTTCGGCGGAGCGCAGATGCGGAGCAACCCGCGCGACGATCGCTTCGGCCAGGCGGTTCTGTACCTCGAACATGTCGAAAAACCGCTCATCGAGCTTTGACGACCAAAGCACCGCGCCGGCTTGAGTATCAGTCAGTTCGACCGTCAAACGCAACCGCTCGCCCGAGATCCTGACGCCGCCAGAAATAATATAACGAACATCAAGCGCCTCTCCGATTTCTTGCGGGAGGCGATGCTGATCCTTGAACGCCAGTGTCGACAAGCGCGAGATCACGAAAAAACCGGGGACGTGTGACAGCGACTCGATGAGGTCCTCGACCAGTCCTTCGACGGCGTAGTCATGGCCGGCCTCGACCGACAGGTTGCGAAACGGCAGCACCGCTATCGACGGCTGGTGACCGGACCCATACCGGGCGACGTGGCTCCCAGCAGGGGCGCGCGGACTTGATGCTTCGCTGTCGGAGGCCGTACGTCGCATGGCGTCGTAGATCTCAAGCGTTTCTCTGGCCGGCGCCAAGCCAAGCTTGGCGTGAAGCGCATGCCGGAATCGTTCGTACTCGCGGATCGCCTGTGCCCGATCTCCCATCTTGGCAAAGGCGGTCATCAAATGACGTACCGCGTCCTCGTGCGTCGGGTCGAAGTTCAACAGTTTGCGCGCGGCAGCCGCTTGCAATCCCGGAGGGGCCGCGTCCTTGGCGAGTTGCCGCAACTCCTGCTCCAACCTCGTTCGCTGCCGCTCCTCAAAATTCAAGCGTTCCGAGGCAAGCCAAGCATCGAAGGCAGGTGAGATGCCATCCAGGTCCTGCAACAGCAGGTCGAAATGATCGCCGGGCGCATCGACGTCAACCCAACACGTTTCGATATTGAGCCTGACTGCCTCCCGCTCGATCTCGATCATGCCGGAGATTCTACTATTAACCAGAGTATTCAATTTTGACAACGCATGGCGCAAGCTCATGCGAGCCTGAGCATCGTTTGATTGATCCCAGAGCAATCCCGTCAAGCGACTGCGCAACACTTTCTCACCGCTTGCGAGCGATAGAATGGCAAGGATTGCACGAATTTTCCTTGCGATAAGAAGAACGACCTCTCCATTCGGGTCCACAAGCTTCATATTGCCGATCAAGAAAATATTTGCTAAGCCCTTTTGGCTTTTGTAGATATGGTCTTTCTCGACAATCTCTTCAATTGGACTATGCATCTCTCGGGCCGAGCAGATAATCAGTTTGTATTCCCGCAGCATCGGTTGTGATGGTTTCTTCTCGACTATCGTTTACCACAATCAGCCAAAGGCGGCGAGATTCTTGACGGCGCGGGTGGTCTGGTTTCCGACTGCCGCCGGCGATGCCGCCGGGTTCCGGCTCCGAACCAATTTCCGGCGGTCAGGATATTGTGACCGAGATCCCGGAGCGTGAAAATTTCGTGAATTCACCGTTAATCTAGCGTTGACCGAGGGCCCGATCGTGGTAGCGTCTGTGCGGCGAACACGAGGGTCGGCATGCCCCAGAGCACGTTGCACGACACGTCCGGGACGCGGTTTGTCGATGGCCTTCCTGAGGCTCATGGCGCGGACAGCGATCTAGCCGACACCGCCGCGCTTCCGATTGGCGGAGGCATCTTCCTGGCGCCGGACGGTGCTTGGCTACGAGAAGACAGCAGCGAATTTTTAGCCGCTCTCGGAGACCCTGACCCTGATTACGACGCGCCTTTGTTCGCGATAAAGAATCTTGGGTTCATTTTGGTGCGGCTCGTTGACGCTTCACTCGTAGAAGTCACGTTGCATCCCCGCAATGTTGAGCCAGCGGCGCTGCGCTCTCTACACCACTGGTTGCAATCATTTGAATCTTGTTCTTTTAAGTTTAATTACATGAGGGAGCGCTGGGTATTAGAGCATTTCACCGCGCCGGTGCAACTGATGTGCCGTCTTTTTGAAATTACTGCCTCCGAGATGCCGGAGGAACTGAACTACTTCGGGGCCCCGGTTGTGAGCGATGCAACCGTACGACAGTTTGGGGATACACCGATCGCGCATTGACGTCGAATCGTCGATCGCGCCGTTCGCGTCGATGGTTGCGCAGCCCCATCATCGCTCGTGAGCCGGCCATAGCGTGACGGTTGACGGCGAGTGCAGCCCAGCCGCCGCTCGACCGGCTGCCCCCGCAACGCCTCCACTACGTCGGATTGGTCTGCGCGGGCCACAGGCGAGAAGTGAACACGCTTCAAAGTTCACTCGATCGGGCTATAGCCTGTTTGGAGCAGCGGTTGCCACCGACCTCGCCGGAAGCGGGGGGCGCCGGCGGCGGGTATGAACCGACATTGCGCCTCGCCGCTGACCGCGCTTACTGCTCCAGGTCAGTTGCCAGGTGGTAGAGGCAGTCGCCGCGTTCGACACGGCCGGGGACGCGCCGGCAGATCACGGTTCCGGCGCGCAGGAAGCAGGCGGGGGCGGGTTGAGTGATCATCTTCCACCGGAATACGTGATCACAATCGACCGGAACACGCACGGAATCTGCAGTCGGCACAGAACGACAGGTTGCAAGCGACGATCAATTTCGCCCACTCAAAAATTAAGATAATCAAACGTTAAGACTCGTCGGCTACGAACCGCGTTGAACGAGAGTGCAATGGCTGCGCTGGCGATGTCATCGGCGCCGGGGATCACCATCCACCGCGAGCGCCGGAAATATCTGGCGCGTCACGGAAGAAAGTGCAGAACGGCGTTGGGCCGGTAACAGAAAGCGGCTAGGGACCCGGGGCTTGTTTGGGACCGATGATTGAAGCTCTTGCACTCCTCAGTCTTACACTCTTAGGCCTTGGCACGAGCGCGATTGCGTGGCACCTCCGCAGGCGCTATCGGCAGACAATCGTTCAACTCCAGGCTTCCAACGAGGAGCTTCGGAACGAACGCTGCGTCATGCAGCAGTCGATCGAGAATATGGGCGTGGGCATCAGTGCGTTCGATCATGAGGGCCGCCTCCTCTTATTCAACACGGGTTTCGTGGAACTCCTTGAATTGCCGCTCGAGGTGCTTGAACGAAAGTCACTGCAAGCGATCCTCGAATTTCAAATTGAGCGCGGAGATTTTGGACCAGGGCCCGATAGCGTCAGCCTCGGAGAGCGGGTCGCGCGGGTCTATCAAAATCTGCCTGCCGTCAAGGAGCGGATTACGGCTGCGGGCCGCACCCTACAGATTCGCCGCCACGCGATGCCGGAGGGTGTAGTCTCGCTCTATTCGGATATTACACAGATCAAGGCCGCCGAACTTCGCATCTCTCACGCGCGCGACGAGGCCGAGTCCGCCAACCGCGCTAAGAGCGAGTTTCTCGCCAATATGAGCCACGAATTACGCACGCCGCTAAATGCGATCGTCGGTTTCTCGGAAATTATAAGCGGTGAGGTTCTCGGGCCAATGGCGGACAAGAGATACCTCGATTATGTAAGGGATATTCACGCCAGCGGCCTCCATCTCTTATCGATTATCAACGACGTTCTTGACATGGCAAAGGTTGAGGCCGGAAAGCTTGACCTTGAGCATGTGCGCGTAAACATCACTCAGGTGATGAGAGACGCGCTGCTAATGGTTCGCGAACAGGCACAGAGACGGAAGATCGAATTAGCTGTCACGGTGCGTCCCGACGAACTCTCATTTATGGGTGACGAACGAGCGCTCAAGCAAGCGCTCGTCAATATTGTATCGAATGCCGTTAAATTTTCTCACGATGGCGGCCGAGTCGATATCCGGGCGACAAGCGATGTGCAAGGTGGTGTGACGCTTGAAGTCGAAGATCAAGGTATTGGCATGAGTAAAGAGGCCATGGAGCGTGTTTTGCGGCCATTCGAGCAAGCCGACTCGAGCACAACACGGTCGCACGGCGGCACGGGTCTCGGTCTGCCAATCGCCAAGAGTCTCGCCGAAGCGCTCGGCGGTATGCTGACCCTCGAAAGCTGCAAAGGCGAGGGAACACGGGTGCGGATTTTGCTGCCCGTGCAGAGCGGTGTCGGGATGGAACGTGAGTCGAGCGCCGCGCAAGGCTTAGCCCTTACTCAAGAACGACTGGCTGCAGTCGCTTTAACCGGAAAAACATGACCCCGGGTATAACGGCGATCGCGGCTATCGCCATCATCCGGAAACAATCATCATATGCCTGGAGAGCCGCGAATTTTTCGACGTGTGCGGGCCCGGCCGCGCTCGCCCGCTCTGATATAAGTATGGCTGTGGCGCGCGTCGTCCGCAAACCGAGGACGGCCGTCATGAGCGCAACGCCTGACGCGTAGCCGATTTGGCGCAAAAGGCTGAAGACGCCGGACGCGTCGGTGCGGAACTGCGGTGGTAAAGTTAGGAAAGCGAGCGTGCTCAGTGGAGCGTAAAGCATGCCCGCTCCAATCGCCTGAACGCTACTTCCGATGATGATCCATGAGATGTCCGATTCCAGTCGAAGCCGCGACAAGATTCCCAGGCCCAGCGCCATGAGTACCCAGCCACCGACAAGCAAAAGGCGTAAATCAACGTGTCGGATTATTTGGCCGATCACCAGCATCACGATCATCATCAAGACGGCGCGCGGCATGGTCAGTGCGCCGGCGACCGTTGCGGAAAACCCGAGTGGTCCCTCAGCCAGCAGCGGCACAAACAAGACGGCGACGAACAAGAGCGCGCTCAACATGAAGTTAAAGAACGTCGCTGTGGCGAAATTGACATCCCGGAACACTGCGGTCTGGACGACGGCAAAGCTTGTGGATCGGGCTCGTAACGTCAGAAGGCTAAAGCACAGGACGGCAGTCGCCGCTTCGCCGCTGAGTTCGGGTGACTGGAACCAGTCTCCGCTGACACCACGGCTGAGGCAGAGCTGCATCGCTCCGACGCCCAGCATCAGCAAGAGGATGCCGAATAAATCAATCGTCGTCCCCTCGGTTTCGCTGAGCCTCGTCCGGATACGCCTCAAACACCAAATCGCCAGGAGTCCCAAAGGCAAGTTAACGACAAACACAAAGCGCCAGGAGGCGAGGTCCGTGATAGTGCCGCCAATGAACGGCCCGAGGATCGGTCCTGTCATGAGTGCGGCGCCCCAAAAGGCCAGCATGGGTCCATGCCGTTCTTTCGGGTGGATATCGAGGAGGATCGCCTGGCTCAGCGGGTGAATGACCCCGCCGCCGGCGCCTTGCAGGATCCTAGCAGCGATCAAGGCGCCTGATCCGGGTGCCAACGCACAGAGCAAAGAAGCGATGACAAATGAACCAACGGCAAGAGGAAATAGGCGTGCTGCCCCATATCGACGGCGCAACCAACCGGTCAACGGCGCAACCACCGCCGTGGCGCACAGATAGGCTGTAATAACCCAAGCGCCGAGCGCGGGACCGCCACCGAGATCGGCCTCCAACTTCGGCAATGCGACATTGGCTATCAGCGCGTCGGCGGCTTGCATCGCAGTAGCGATCATTAGGCCAGCGGTTGCCACTGCGCGATCGAACCTGCCCGCAAGTCGCTCGCGCTCGTCCGCGGGTGCGTTGGCAATCACGGCCGGGGTTTTGGCACTCGTCTGCTCCACCGGCGCGTCCTCTATGCAGGCGAAAACTCATGGTTAATCGGATTTTTACGCCAGCCATGCGAAGCTGCGTAGGGAAGCTTCCGCTGGCGACGGATAAGGAGAGATACGTGACTTCGCCGACAATGTTGGTGACCCCGCAAGGGCAGTGGGTAGCACCGGAATCGGAAGACTTCTTTGCGGCGCTCGGGGACTTTGATCCCGATTACGATACTGTCGCCTTCGCGATCAAGAATCGTGGCTTTATCAAGGTTCACATCACTGACCAGACTTTGATCGAAATCGAGCTGCATCCGCGCAATGTAGAACTCCAGGCCCTGCTGGCCGTGCAACAGCAACTGGTATCGACTCAAGTCAAGTTATTCCGCATTAAGTATCTCGAGGCTGAGTGGCGTTCCGAAATTTCCGCTTCGGCCGAGCAGGTAGTCAGTCGGCTCTCTGAACTTTGCGCACCGGTCCTCACGCCGCCTTCGACAGAACGCTTTCGGGTTGAACCGCAGGATCTCGAGACCCTTTTCACTGCCGAGCACAATCCGCTACGTCCTCTGGCGCAAAAGTGGCGGATTTCGCTGGGCAACTTCGATCCCGGAGTAATCTCGCTTGCCGTCACGCACCGGCTTCTGTCTCGCTTGATGATTGCTGGGATCCGGCCAGACCAAGCCGAGCCCACTTGGCGCTTTATTGGCGATGGCCATAAGTGGATCGGCAACCGGTTCCGCATCGGCGGGCTAGGCGACACCATCGGCAATATGCCCGACAAATCATACGGTGAGTGGGCAACGAAATTCTATCTGTCTGTCGCAAAAACCGGCCAGCCGCGTTACGATTTCATCACCGGCTCAGTGCAGTACGAGGATGAAGCAGGAAAGCCTCTCAAGCCCGTGCGCTACGAACGACTGATGTTGCCGTGGAAAACCCCCGGCGATGAAGTATTCGTAACAATGTGCTCGAAACGGTTCGGGACGGACGATATTCCGTCCCTGGAAGACGCCGCCAATACCTCGACTAAATCCTGATAGAATTCATCTACACCCGTGTACGCGAGTACTTGTTCGCCGAGAGGAGAGCCGGGATAAAAAACGCTAAAACTAAGATGCTTCTGACCATAATTAACGGCGAGGCCCTTGCGCACGTTTTCGATCCCGATGTAGCAAAAAAGCCAAGTGATCGGCCATCGGGCACACGCAAGCGCTTTGCCGATCCGTGGTATCCAATACGACAGATGCTTGCCGCGGTAGTCTGGGCGCACCCAGAAGGCGGCGCCTCCGGCCACGACGCCGCTTATTAAACGCGCGGCTTCCGCGGTCACAATGCATGGTTGCCCCAAGTCTTTACCGTACCAGAAGGCGCGCGCTTGCTCTTCGAGGTTGGTATCCGTCCAGTTATAAATTTGGGTAATACGGGTTGTAACAATTTCACCGGCCTCGTCTTCGCCAGAGGTCCAAAAGGCATTTTCGGGGGTCAGGTCGACGCATTCGGGGTTCATCGCGTCCACAAGGGGATACCAGCTGTCTCCCTTGGCATATTGCCGGTTGACGTAGAGCAGTTCGTCAAAGTCATGCCGGACACGAAGACGAACACCCTGGTCGCGCACGAATTTATCGCCTTCCAACAGAAATGTGCTGAGCAGCCGGGTAGGGCCGTGCTTGATGGTGAGTGCGTCCGGCAGACGCAGATTATTATTGGGGATGATGCTGGGATAGGCGCTCAACAAGGGAAGCCTCGGGAATTCGTTCGAGAGCCGCAGGGTAGAACGCACAAGGCTAGATTTAATTTAATATAAATGTCAATCGTAAGCGGTGTCCTCGCACCACAGCTCTGGCCGCTTGACGTTTTCCGCGGCAGCCTTGTGGCGGTGATCAGCGGGAGCGGGTTGCGCGGCTGCGTCTGCCAGGCTGGCGGGCTGGTTCGGCTGCGC
>Ga0335085_10009067_pt1 | contig 15068 bp, 15 predicted proteins | sample Lox_Sample_45_FD_206712 | JGI IMG/M metagenome (GOLD analysis project Ga0335085, IMG submission 206712) | Soil microbial communities from Loxahatchee National Wildlife Refuge, Florida, United States - Lox_Sample_4.5 | ecosystem: Environmental > Terrestrial > Soil > Wetlands | place: USA... | reverse complement strand
GATCCCTTCAGGAAATCTGAACAGCTGCCTCAAGAAAAGTGGTGTCATATGCGCCCGTCTGGAGCCCCGCAGACGCCTGTATGGCGTCGGTCAAGCTTCTGCGCATCTCGGGAATGCGTCGAGGTCGCCCGGCTGGACGGCATGATCGTCATGCGGGACTCCAAAGACCCTCGCGGCCACATGCTCCGCTACACCACCGAGGAATTCCGTTTTCTTGTTCGGGCCATTAAGGCTGGCGAGTACAACATCGGGGGCTGAAGGCGCGGCCGGTCAGGTCGGCACAGGCAACGGCGACTGGCTCAGCGGTGGCGATCAGCGGTAGCCGGCGATCATCGCGGTGATGATGTCGCGGGTTAGGTCAGGCTCGGCGGCCAGCTGGGTCAAAGCCCGGAACGTTGTGCTGTAGGTCTCGACGTCGTGGGGCTCCTCGAGATACAGGTCTCCGGTCACGCCCTCGATGATGACAACGTCGGGGACGATGGGCTGGGCGAACCTCAGGATGATGAACTTGTTGTTGGGCGCCGGCAGGGCGCCCGCATCGTAGGGAACCACCCGCAGGGTGACGTGGGGCAAGACGGACAGCTCGAGCAGCCGCTCGAGCTGGGCCCGCATGATGGCCGGGCTGCCGACGACGCGGTGCAGCACTGATTCGTCCACCACCGCATCGAAGCGGGGCGGATGTTCGGAGAAGAGGCGTTGCTGCCTGGCGATCCGACCTTGCACGAGCTGTTCGACGACATCCGGCACCCACTTTGGCACCATGGCGCGGACCTGAGCGCGGGCGTAGTCGGCGGTCTGGAGCTGGCCCGGCATGGTGCCGAGGCCGTAGTCGCTGATCGAGGTCGCTTCCGCTTCCAGCCCTATGTACCGGGAGTACGGCACCCCCAGAGGCTGCCACCAGGCGCGCTGCTTGCCCTCGATGGCGAGTTCCATCAGGTGCTGCCGCTGCTCTTCATCCACCTCATACAGGTCGCACAGGTCGCGGATGTCCCGCGCGCTGGCGCCGCGCTGGCCCGTCTCCAGGCGGCTCACCTTAGATGAGCTGACCATCAACCGTTCGGCGACCTGCTCGGCTGTCCAGCCTCGCCTGGTCCTGAGCGCCCTGAGCAGCGTGCCGAGTTCGCGGCGGCTGACCGCCGGGCCGCTACCCGTAGCCGGCACTCCAGTCACGCCCCTCTCTATGGGTATCCAGTGCAACACCTTGGTACCTTGCTGGCCGAAACTGCAGTCGGCAACTCAAAATTGGTACTTGCCAATGGCGCGTGCCAAGGTGACTATTGAAGCAGACACAGGCAGCGTCCTCAATACCCGCTCATGTAGCGGTCGGCAGGTGGCGACACGGCCACCGCATAGGTCGCCGCCAGGCCAGAGGCCCAGGCGGCGGAGAGGAGGCGGCCTATGGCCCAGCAGCCAGCAGCGAGCTCGTAGCGAGCCTATCGAGAAGTCACAGCAGACGCCGTGCGACGGCACGCGCAGGCCTCGCCCCAGCAGCGGCTGCGCAGGAACCCGTCACACAAACAGCACGGCCGATGTTCGCAGCATCGACCGTGCCAGTCACACCGAAACCCGCCCCTAGCAAGGAGGGTCAGCGCTGAGGATCATGTTACCGGCCTGGTGACGGAATGCAACAGCCGCGGCCCGCCGGCGATCTTCCTCAGCCTGGTCCTCCTGGATGGCGACAGCCCATCAGGAGGAAAGATGTTCGCCGCCCATGCCACAACGGTCCAAGCCTTCGACCATGCCAGAGTAGCCCTCGTCCTCATCGCGGTGGGCATCGTGGTCTTCTGGCGCCTGGTGCTACGCCTGCTGCTCGCCGCCATCGTGCTGGCGGTCGGCGCTGGACTGGCAGTAATAGCGCAGAACATGCATCACTAGTCCGTGAGAACCTGCCGGTCGGCGGTCCTCTTCACCGGCCAGGACGGTCGGCCGGCAGCCCGGGAGGCTGAGGTGAGCCCTGCGGGTATAGCTCATACGGGCGTCCTGCAGGCGCAGTCCTGCTCGTTCTCCAGCCGTGCCGACGCAGGCCTGACGGCGGGAGGGACCGACCGAAGGCGATCCCTCCCGTCCGTAACCCCAGGTGGGTTCCAAGTGCAAGCTAGCCCTTAAAGAAGGTCGTCGAACTCGCCCTTCTTGGCCCCGTCCAGAAACGCCACCCACTCATCGCGGGTATAAGAGAGAAATGGGCCGTCAGCGAGTCGTGAATTCGCAACGATAATCATGCCATCCTTGGATTTAACCTGTACGCAGTTTTGACCTCCGCTCATCGTGGCGGTCCGCCAGGAATCCTGCTCCGAGATGGAAGTTGACAACACCACACCTCCTTTGGTGTGCTCAAGGAAGACGGGTCAGCCTGCTTTCAGACTTCGAAAGTCTCCCTAACTTGCTCGATTAGCGATACGGAATTTTCGGGGTCGAGGGCACCAGCGTGCAGGTGCATTAGGGCTTCTTTGTATCTATCGACGTCTGATGTGCTCTCGAGATACAGCCCTCCCGCCATGCTCTCCACATAGACCACCGGGGGCTGGCCAGGCGGGAATTCCAGTAGCTCAAATGTATTATCAAGTCCCGGATGTGCCCCGAGGCTGAATGGAACCACCTGAAGTGTCAGGTTGGGGAAGGCAGCAAGATCTATTATTCCCTTAAGCTGGTCACGCATAATCTGATTACTGCCCACGCGGCGCCGGAGTGATGATTCGTCTACCAGAGACCAAAAGTGCGGTGGTGATTCCCTCGTGATTATTTCCTGCCTCGTGAGCCTGGCTGCCGCGCGCTCGTCGAGGATATGGTCGGCAATTCGTGGGAGGCTTCCCCTGATAACTGCCCTAGCGTACTCTCTCGTCTGGAACATCCACGGAATCACGCAGGATTCGTAGGAGCTGATCTTCGTGGCCTCGATCTCCAGCCCGATAAGCCTGTCAATGGCGATATCTTCGTGTTTGTTCCACCACCCCTGCTGTTTCGCCTCCCGGGCCAGGGTCATCAGCCGGTCCCGCAGCGAGTCATCGACGCCGTAGATGATGCAAAGATCACGGACGTCGCGCGGGCTGGCCGGGCGCACCCCCGTCTCGATGCGGCTGATCTTCGGCGGCGAGCACAGCAACTCCCGCGCCACGTCCTCAACCGTGCGGCCCGACTGCTTGCGCAGCTCGCGCAGCTGGCTGGCCAGCTCCCGGCGGCGGAGAGTTGGGCTTCGATCAGCGGCCACGTGCACGCACCGGCTCACCTCATTGCGGCGATGCAGCTACGGATCGCCCAGGCGGGCCGGGGAGAGCCGCCGCCCGGGCGCACCGTACCTTTGGTAAATACCAAGTGTACTTGACTAGGCAAGGATGGGGAGATGCTCCCAGGCTGGAGGCTGGGTGTCAAGCGTCGTGTGGCAAGTGTCATGGGTTGCGGCCGCCCCCAAGGGAAACGAGTCCCGTCCGGCATGACGTTTGGGGACATTGGAGACGCCCAGCACCCTCGTGCAGGCCGGGCTGCATAGGTACCGGGGCCAGCTGGCGCGTTCCGCCCCAACGTGTGGGCACTTGCTCGCGTCTTAGGAGATGTATCCGCTGAACTGCGGCGCGGGAGGGCCATGAGGCGATCTGTGAAGGCCGCGGCCGTGGCCGCGCTCGTGGCGCTGGTGGCCGGTGGGTGCGGCGGCAGTACCGGCACCGTGCACCACGCCACCCTGGCGCCGTCAGCGCAGCCGTCATCGGCGGCGGGCGGCATGGCACGGCCGGCCGCGGCCGGGACCGCGGTCCCGCGGTGCGCGGCCCGGGCGCTCGTCCTGCGCCCGGGCCGCTTCGTGGTGCCCATGACCGGCGAGCATGCGGTCATGTACGCATTGACCAACCGGGGCCCGGTGACCTGCACCGTGTCCGGCTACCCGGAGGTCGTTCTGTATGACGCCGGGGGCGCGGCGCTGCCGTTCCGCTACGCCAGGGGCGGCGGTGCTTACGTGACCTCCCGCCGGCCGGTGACCGTGGTCCTCGCCCGCGGGACCTCGGCCTACGTCCTGGTGGCGAAGTACCGCTGCGACCTCGGCGATGCGCGCAACGCGGCCGCTATCCGGCTGGCCCTGCCCGCCCACGGCGCCGCGTTCGCCGGGCGGGAAGCCGTCGCCATTACGGGCGCGGCCAGCTTTTCCTATTGCCGCGGTGGCCAGCACGACCCGGGACAGGTCATCGCGGTCTCGCCCGTCGAGCCGACTCAGGGGGCGACCCGCAGCCTCGGCTGACGCTCAGCGCTGATGCCCGGTACCGGCCCGGGCCGGGTGGCTCCGGCGTTCCCGCGCCGCCGGCGGCTGGCGGCTGGCCCACGCCAGCCACCGCCTGGCGGCGGGCCGGTCCAGCAGGAGCGCGAGCCCGCAGACCGTGCCGATGGCGACGGCGGCGCCGGCCACGGTATCGGTGAAATAGTGCCATTGCAGGCCGATGACGGCGATGGCGACGACGGCCGCCAGCGCGCACGCCGCCACCGGGATCAGCGCCCGCAGCGGCGCGGCCCTGGCCGGCCGCGGCGGGTTGAGCAGCAGCACGGTGAGCGTGGCGGCCAGCGTGAACGCGGCCGTCGTATGCCCGCTCGGGTAGACGACGTTGCCCAGATAGGTGCGGTTGACCAGGGGCTTGAGCAGGGCCTCGTCCAGCCCGACCGCGACCGGGACGGCCGCCACGGCCAGCACGGCGCCGTTGAGCCGGCCGGTGAGCAGGCAGGCGGCGGTGATGGCGACGCACATCACGCCCACCGGGATCAGCGAGCCCGGGGCGGCCAGCCACAGCAGGAGGCCACGATGGCCGCCCAGCCAGGCAATGACCTGGGAGTCGACGGCGTTGTCGAGCCGGCCCGCCCTGGCCTGATGCGCGAACAGCACGCCGAGCACGGCGACGAGGACCGCGCAGCCGGCCACCAGCGCACCAGCCCAGGGGCGGGCGCTGGCGGCCAGCAGGGGCCGGCCGGGCCGTATCCGCATGCCGTCCATGCTCCTCCCCGGGCTATTGCTCCCGGTCGCGGCGCAGCTGTTCCATGACGTCGTCCGGGCTCTCCATGGTGACCCGGATCATCGCCCGCACCATGTCCGCGAGGGCGACGCGCGGCACGTCGAGCTCGATCGCGGCCGAGTGCGCCCACCGGGTGAGCTGCCGGTGAAGCTCCGGGCTCAGGTCGAGGGTGACCCTCACCGGCTTGGAGCGGACCGCGGTCTGGCCGGCCGGCCGGGCGTCGGGTTCGGTGCGCCTCGCCGCGGCGGCCGCCATCTGGGCCTTGCGCCTCTCCAGCTCTGTGGTCATGACGGCACCTTCCCGAGAGGGACGCATCGCTCGATGAGGTCGTGGGCCACGCCGCGCCATACGTTGCGGCCTGTCTCGGGAACCGGCATGCCGAAGCTCTGGGCGTAGACCTCCAGCCTCGGCACGGCCGTCCGCAGCACGTCATAGCCTAGGCCCTCCAGTGCCTCTCTGGCATTGGCGGTCGAGTGCGCGCGGGCGATGCACCGGTTCAGCAGCACGGCCGCGCGGGCGGGCTTGTCGCGGACCGCCTCGACCTCACTGATCTCGTCCCGGACGGGCGTGGTGCGGTTGATCTCGATGGGGCTCGGCGCGCACGGGATCATGATCTCGTCGACGTAGCGCATCGCCGACCGGGCGATGCTGGCGTGGTCCTCCAGCTGGGGAGCGTCGATTATCACCACGTCATCGGCGTAGGCGATCTCGGGCACCCGCTGGTGCAGGCTGCGAGAGGGCAGGGCGACGATCCGGAACGGGAACGCCGTCCTGGGCGGCAGCCTCGGGTCCATGGCCGCGAGATCGGACCATTCCAGAGCGCTGCCGGAAGGGTCCGCGTCGACGAGGAGCACGCGCTTCCCGGCCTGGGCGAAGATGTGCGCCAGCCAGACCGCTGATGTCGTCTTGCCCGTGCCCGGCTTGAGGTTGAGCAGGGCCACGCTGAGTGCCGTCATCAACGCAGTATTGCAGTACTTACGGCATTACGGAAGCCCGTCCCGGCGATACTTGCGCACGGCGCGGGGCGGGCTGAATCCCCAAGCATCGCACCCGCGGCCGCGCGCCAGCACAGCCGGGCCCCCGGATGACCCGTCGCTGATCGGCGGCTCACTCGTCCGGGGGGAACAGGACCGGGCCGACGCCGCTGACTTCCTGCGCCGCCGCCAGCACCGTGTCCCTGGCCACCGGGGCGGGATCGCCGGTGCGCGATATCTCGGCCGCGATGAGCCCGGCCACCATGGGGGAGGAGAACGACGTGCCGTCCCACCGGGCCATCCCGGTGAAGTCCTGCTTCGCGGGCCGCTTCGGCGGCTCGTGGTAGGTGTACTCGCCGGTGGCGTAGGCGTTGACCAGCCCTTCGCCGGGCGCGTAGACGTTCACCCAGTCGCCGTAGTTGCTGAACCACGCCCGGTGCTGCCGGTCGGCTCCGATCGCGCCGACGCCGACCACCCAGCCGAGGGCCGCGGGGAAGAACTCCCGGTCGGTGCCGTCATTGCCCGCCGCCGCGACCAGGGTGAGCTCCTGATGACGTTCATGGAGGAAGAAGAAGCCGAGCGGGGCCCAGTTCTCGCGGGTGTAGGTCCCGGCCGAAAGGTTGACCACGTCCGGTTGGTAATCCGCGATGAGCTGTTCCATCTTGTGGATGATCACATCCTCCCGCTCGGCGCCGGACAGCGTGAAGTGATCGTTGACATGCACGCCCGCCCCGGGCGCCATGCACCTGGCGACGCCGGCCACGAAGGTCCCGTGCCCGCCGTACTCCCGGATGACCCGGCGGCCGTCGGGCAGGGTCTGCACCTGCGGATCGTTGTCCCCGCCCACGCCGGCCATCCACGACTGGGCCGGGTCCGGCGGCATCACCAGGCCGGTGTCGCTGACCCCGATCCTCACCTCATGCGGGCCCTGGCCCGCCGGGGACGGCCCCGGGCACGGCTGAGCCGGAGACTCGCACGGCACCGATGGCTCCGTCGGCGCGCAGAGCCGCTGGATGGACAGGACGGAGACCGGCGTGACCCACCGCACGCCACCTGCGGCCATCATCAGGTTGTCATGACCGATCTCACGGCCGATACGGTCCATCGCGTCGGGGACCGTCAAGGTACCTTCCTCGACGCCGGCGAGCGACACCACCACGAGATCGCCGGTCCGCGGCCGGGCCTCCGGATCCGTGCGGTCCAGCCCGGGCAGGATCCGTTCCAGCCGGGCGAAATTGTCATCGGTGTCCGCGATCAGCAGATGGCCGCGCTCGTAGAGGTAGTCGGGCTTGCCGTCCGGCGTGTAGGCGACCCCGATCTGGATGCCTTCGCCGCAGAAGGCCTCTTTCACCAGGAGGAACTGTGCGTCGAACACCGGGTCCATCTGATGCCCCCTTCAGGCGCTCGGGTGGGCCGACAGATTGGGTCTTCCCCCGCCGAGTCTGATACATCCGAGGGCGCCGGCGGTGGGCGTTTCAGGTTGCCCGCCCACCCGTCCTGGCCAAGGATCTATGGGTATGGCCGCCCCGCAGGAACTGGCCGGTGACAGGCACGCAGACCTGCTCCCGCTGGCGCTCTCCCGCCCCAACGAGGCGCTGAGACGTGCCCGGGCGGTGCTCGCGGGCGATCCCCCTGCCCTGGACGCCTCGGTCGCGCGGCAGGCCATCGGCATCGTGCTGCGGGAGTTCGGGGACATCGATGCGGCGATCCAGGAGCTGCGGACCGCCCGGCAGCTGGCCCGGCGCGCCGGCTCGGCCGAGCGCGAGGCCGACGTGCTCGCGACGCTGGGGGTCGCGCTGGTCTTCGCCGGCCGGACCGTTTCGGGCCGCAACGCGCTCGACGCGGCGGTCCGGCAGTCGGCCGGGCATATGCGTGGCCGGGCGCTGTTGCGCCGCGGTGGGTCTCTGCTGAGCCTGGGGCACCACGACGAGGCGCTCGCGGACCTGAACAGCGCGGTCATCGCCATGCGGGCGGCCAACGACCAGATCTGGGAAGCCCGGGCGCTGACCGAGCGGGCGGTCAGCTACCTGTCGCTCGGTTCGGTGCGGCGCGCCGTCGACGACCTGCGGCGGGCCGAGCGCCTGTTCACCGCGAACGGCCAGGAGCTGGAGTCGGCGGACGCCATTGTGCACCTGGGGCTGCTCGCCCTGCGGACGGGGGACCTGCCGGAGGCGCTGACGTGCTTCGATGAGGCGGCCGAGCGGTACCAGCATCTCGGCACCCCGGACCCGAATCTGAGCATGTACCGGTGCGCCGCGCTGACCGCCGCGGGGCTGGCCAGGGATGCCATGGACGAGGCCGATGCGGCGATCAGCCAGCTGGACCGGATCCACGGCCGGCCGACCAAACGGGCCGAACTGCTGCTGACCGCGGCCACGTGTGCGCTGGCCGCCGGTGAGCCCGCCACCACCATGGCCCGGGCCACCGAGGCGCGCCGGCTCTTCGCCCGGCAGGGCCGGCGCTGGTGGCGGGCGCACGCCCAGCTGGCGCAGGTGAGCGCCGGCATCGACGTCGGCCCGGCGACCGCAGGCCTGCTGCGCGATGCCCAGCGATGCGTCCAGGAGCTGGCCGATCTCTCCTCGCCCGACCAGCCGCTGGCGCGGCTGGCCACCGGGCGGGTCGCGCTCGCGCTCGGGCGGACGGCGGTGGCGGACGAGCACCTGGCCGCCGCGGCCGCCGGCCGCCGGCACGGGCCGGCCCTGTCCCGGGCGGTCGCGTGGCTGGCCGAGGCGCTGCGCGCCCAGGCGGTCGGCGACCCGCGGCGGCTCATGTATGCGTGCCGGCACGGCCTGGACGTCATCGACGAGTACCGCAGCATGCTGGGGTCCTCCGAGCTGCGGGCGCAGACCACGGCGCACGGCGCCGAGCTGGCCAGCCTCGGCCTGCGCCACGCGCTGCGGCTGGGCCGGCCCGGGCTGCTCCTGGCCTGGAGCGAGCGATGGCGGGCCATCGCGCTGGCCGTGCCCCCGGTCCACCCGTCCGGCGATGAGACGCTGCAGGCCGACCTCGCGGCGCTGCGGAGCGTCAGCAGCAGGATCTCCCGGGCCCAGAGCCGGGGGCTGCCCAGCGCCCCGCTCCAGCACGAGCAGCAACGGCTGGAACGGGCGGTGCGCGCCCGGGCGCTGCGCACCCTGGGCACCGGCCGGGGCGGCGCCTGGCGCAGCAGCGCCAGGGGACTGGACCGGTCCGGCCTGCTGGATGAGCTCAACGGCGACCGGCTGCTCGAGCTGGTCGACATCGATGGTGAGCTGCACGTGCTGGTGTGCGGCGGCGGCCGGGTCCGGCGGTTCGCGGCCGGCACCACCGAGGAGGCCGCCCGGGTGGTCAGGTCGGCCCGGTTCGCGCTCAGCCGGGCAGCCCTCGGGCCCTCGGCGTCGCATCCGGCGGCGGCCCGCGACCGGCTGGCCCGGCTGGGCGAGATGCTGGAGCAGGTGCTGCTCGGCGAGGCCGGAGACTACCTGGGGGACGGTGAGGTCATCGTCGTGCCGCCCGGCCGGCTGCACGCCGTGCCGTGGGGGCTGATGCCGCGGCTGCGCACCCGGGCCGTGAGCGTGGCGCCCTCGGCGGCGTCCTGGCTTCGCGCCCGGCGGGCGGTGGCCGGCCAGGCCCGGGACGGCGCGGCCGGTCCGGTGGTCCTGGTCCGCGGTCCCGGCCTGGCTTCCCGCGGAGCGGAGGTGCCCCGGCTGGCCGCGGACTACGCCGCCGGCGGCCTCGAACCGGTCGTGCTCGGCGACGGATCCGCGACGGTGGCGCGGGTCATGAGCGCGATCGACGGCGCGCGGCTGGTGCACATCGCGGCGCACGGCACCTTCCGCGCGGACAGCCCGCTGTTCTCCGCGCTGCAGCTCGACGACGGCCCGCTCACGGTCTACGACCTGGAGCGGCTGCACCGGGGCCCGCGCCTGCTGGTGCTGTCGAGCTGCGACTCCGCCGTGGTCGCGCCGGCCGGTGCCGACGAGGTGCTCGGGCTGGCCAGCTCGCTCATCCCGCTGGGCACCGCCGCGATCGTGGCCAGCGTCGTCCGGGTGAACGATCCCGCCGTGGTGCCGCTGATGATCGAGCTGCACCGGCATCTGCGTGGCGGCGCCAGCCTGGCCGAGGCTTTGCGCGACGCCCGCCGCGGATCAGGATCCGGCCTGGTGGCCGCGGCCACCGGCTGGTCGTTCATCTCGCTGGGCACCGGCTGACACCGGCTGCCGCCAGCATCAGGCGGCGGCCGCCCGGGCGAGCGCGCGCAGCGCCGCCGGGAAGATCGCGGCCGGGGGGGTGACCAGCCCGGCGCCGACCTGGCCGGTGCCCGCGACCTTGCCGGCCATGCCGGTGTTGATCTGCGGCAGGATGCCGGTGCGCGCGACCAGGGTGGTGTCGATCCCGGCCGGGGTGCCGCGGAAGTCGAGCGCCGGCACCTGGAACAGCGGGTGCTCGGCCAGCGTGATCTCGTACATGCGCCGGGTGGTGGCGAGCGCGTCGGCGACCGTGCCGCCGACGAACCGAACGATGGCCGGGGCTGCGGCCATGGCGAAGCCGCCCAGGCCCGCCGTCTCGGTGATGGCCGAATCCCCGATGTCGGGGTTGGCGTCCGCGGGCCCGTAATCCCCCAGGTACAGGCCCTCGGGCGTGAGCGCCGGGGCGGTGAACCACGCATCACCCGTCCCCGACACCTGGATGCCGAAGTCGGTGCCGTTCCGGGCCATCGCCACCACCATGGCCGAGCCCGGGATGTCGCGGGCGGCGTCGAGGGCGAGCTTGCACGCGGGCATGGCCAGGTTGAGGAAAAAGTGGTCGTTTCCGCCGATGAAGGCGGCCGCCGCGGCCACGTCGGCCGCCGGCAGGCCGGAGGCGATCATGGATGGCAGCAGGTCCCGCAGCAGCATGAGCGTGCCGGTCCGGTTGCGGTTGTGCGCCTCGTCGCCCATCTGCACCATCTGGGCCAGGATGGCGCTGACGTCCACCGGCCCGTGCCCGCGCACCGCGGCCTGCAGCAGCGGCCCCAGCACGGACGACATCCAGCGCAGGCGGTCGATCACGTCGGGCGAGTAGGCGCCGTACCGCAGCACCTTGCCCAGGCCCTCGTTGAGCGAGCAGCAGGCCCGCCGCCCGGTGGCGGGGTCCTCGAGCACGAACACCCACATGGACGGCGAGATCACCCCGGCCATCGGGCCCACCGCGCGGCGGGCGTGGCAGGGCTCCAGCGCGAACTCGCCCCGCTCGGCCATGCCCGCGGCGGCGTCCGGGCCGGCGGCGAGGCCCTCGAACACCGCCGCGCCCATGAGGGCGCCCCGCAGCGGGCCGGAGGCCCGGTCCCAGCCGATCGGCGGCCCGGCGTGCAGGAACTGGCCGGGCCGCAGGCCCAGCGCGTCCTGGGCGGGCAGCACGTCCACCAGCTGCGCCCGGGCCGCGAGCATCCGCTCCACCGCCAGCGCGTTGGCCGCGGCCCGGCGCGGGTCGGCCAGCACGGTGACCAGGTCGTCCTCGGTGCCGGCCATGGGCGGCGCCCAGTCGACCCGGGTCACCCGCGCGGCCTGCCACTCGGCGGCGTCGGCCAGCAGGCCGAGCCCGGCGCTGATCACGTGCGGCTCGCCGCGCAGCAGCCCGGTCACGGCCGGCCCGCAATCGCGTCGCACGCGAACCGCGCGGCCTGGGCGTTGCTGGCGAAGACGTGCGCCCCGGCCGCCTGCAGCTCCCGCGCCTGCCGGGCCGGATCCTGCGGGTCACCGGCCGCCCCGATCAGCGAAACGACGGCCGCCGCCCCGCTTCGCTCCCGGGCGGCGGCGATGGCCGGTCCCAGTTCGGACGCCGGGTCCGGGTGGGCACCGTGGCCGAGCACCACATCGAGCAGGATCACCGCGGTGGCCGGGTCGGCCGCCTCGGCGGCGAGGCGTTCCAGCCGCAGGGTCTGGTCGATCATCGGGTGCGCCCGGCCGACGGTGAGCTCGTCGTCGCCGAAGTCGATCATCATGTGGCCGTGCGTGGGCGCGCGCGTGGCCAGGTGCCACTCCGGCCGCAGCGGGATGTTCGAGCGGACCGGGCCCAGCCGCCCGCTGGCGATGACCATCGCCTCGGTGCAGAGCGTGCCGCCCGCGAACAGGCCGCGCAGCGCGCCGGGGCGGGGCGTGACCGCGGCTCCCGGCCAGTGTGGCCAGGCCGGGACCGGCCGGCCCACCGCGGCCAGCGCGGCCTCGGTGGCGGCGGTGAGGTCCGGCTCGCCCGGGGCGACGAACGCGAATTGCACCGGCGTCGCCAGGCCCGCCGCGTACGTGCGCAGGTCCGCGGCGACCTGCGGGGCGGGCGGCTTGGAGATGACGATGATGAGCCCGGTCCCGGGATCGCCGTCCAGCGCGGCCAGGGCGGCGCGGGCCGACCGGCCGCCGACCGCCGCCGACAGGTCCCGCCCGCCGACGCCGAGCGCCGCGCTCACCCCGGCCCCCGCCGCGTCGAGCAGGGACAGCACCTGCTGCGCGCCGGTGCCGGACGCGGCGACCAGCCCGATCTGACCCGGGGCGACGGTGTGCGCGAAGCCCAGGCCGACGCCGCCGACGACGGCCGTGCCGCAGTCCGGGCCCATCACCAGCAGGCCCCGCTCGGCGGCGATGTCCTTGAGCGTGATCTCCTGCTCCACCGGCATGTTGTCGGAGAAGATCATGACGTCGCAGCCGGCGTCGAGCGCGTCCATCGCCTCGGCGAACGCGTACCGTCCCGGCACCGAGACCAGCACCAGCCCGGGCCCGCCCCGCCTGGCCGCGGCCCCGGTCGTGCGCGGGGGCTGCTGCGCGGCGGGGCCGCCCGGCGCGGCCGGGCGCGGCGCCAGCGCGGTGCCGACGGCCGCGAGCGCGCCCGCCAGCGCGGCGTCGTCCGTGGCGCGGACGGCGATGAGCAGGTCGTTCGGGCCGGCCTGCGGGGGCGCGGCGAACCCCATCTCGGCCAGCAGGCCGAGGTTCAGCTCGGTGGCCATGGCGATCAGCGCCGCCTCGACCCCGTCGGCCTGCCGGACGTCCGTGCTGGCCTGCATCAGCGTCACCGAGTCCGCGTAGGCGCCCGGCCGTGCTTCCACGTGTTCCGCGCTCACGCCGCCCCAGCCTACGGTGCGCCGCCGGGCTGGATCTCTTTGAGGCGCCGGCCAGCAACCTGCCGGCCAGCCGGGACGTCTCACAGTCATGATGGCGCCACATCTGCGTGGCCTGCTGGCCGCTGCCGCCATGACGGCGGCAGGGCTGCTGGTCGCCTGCGGCTCCCCGCACGCCCCGGCGTCATCCCCGGCAAGCTCATCCGCCGGTGCACCGGCCGTGAGCCCGGCCCCGGCGGCCCCGATCGGGCTGATCCCCGCGCCGCGAGGGCTAACAGACCGGCTCGCCCTCCAGCGGACACGCGTCACCGCAGGCACCCCCATCAAGGGCACACTGATCGTGACGTACCGGGGCCGTGCGCCGATCAATCTCAATCACCATTGCCGGCCGTACTACGCCGTGGTGGTCACGAACCACCGGTTTCCCCCGGCTGCCGCCTTTACCGCGGACTGCTCGGCGGCGCCGTTCATCATCAAGCCCGGTGAGAACCGGCTGGCCGTCACGGTGCAAACCACCTATCTCACCTGCTCGCAGGTGGCCAGCCAGGCGACCAGCAGCTCCCCGGCATGCCTGCATGGCCGCCAGATCATGCCGTCCCTCCCCACCGGCCGCTACCAGGCGGCCCTTATCGGCGACGGAACACTTCCGCTTCCGGCTCCAGCGCCTGTTCCCGTGATCCTCGTCCCGGGCCGCTAGGCCGCACCAGAGAAGCCGGCGTACACCAGGCCCTCGGGCGGGCCGTCCCTGGCCCGGCCGGCGCGCTCGCTGAGCACCTCGGGGCGGTCGCGCGCTGGCGGGGCCGCCCGCACCACTGCCCAGACGATCGCGCCGGCCCGGCCGCGTCAGCCGGTGAGGCTCACGTCCTGGCCGACGAGGTGCAGGAGCACACCCTGGCCGGTGACGCTGACGTCCTGGATCGTCATCCCCAGCGGCAGGGCGGGCAGCGGCAGGGTGATGTCACCCAGCGGGCCGAGCGCCGCTACCGGGATGCCGCCGGCTGCGATCACCGCGATGCGGATGCCCCCGTGGTCGGCCCGGGTCACCCGCGCGGTGGCGGTCCCGCTGACCAGGCCCAGGTCGGCGGTGATCCTCACCCGGTCAGGCCCGTCGGCGGAGACCGTCAGCCCCGGCAGGCCCGCCACCCTGGTGAGGGCCGCGAAATCGATCAGGGCGGTGCCGGCAACCCGGGAGGCGGCGCTGGCGCGGTAGCGGGCGTTGAGCCGCACCTCGTGCGCGGTCACGTCGAGGCGCTCAACCTCCACCGGCCCGAGTTTCCGGCCGGCCGTGGCCACCACGACCTTGTTCAGGCGCCTGGCCGCCACCTGGGTCAGGAACGGGAAACCTGCGATGTGCACGTGCGGCCGGGCGGGCGAGCTCCCGTCCTTGATGTGCGCGGCTACCCGGCGCTCGGCGTAGATCACCGCGACCCGGTCGGCCGCGAGCAGGACGGCCAGCAGTGCCACCACGGCTACGACGATCACACCCCCACTATGGGCCCAGAGATCCCCCGGGTAGCGCCGACAGCGGGATGTGCTGTCCGCCCGGCCGTGCCATGGTGATGCGATCCTCCTCTGTCCGGCAGGTGCCCGGATACCGACACTAGCTACTGTGGGCAAGGTGGATGAGGAGTGGCTGGCCGAGGCCCGGCAGGCCCGGCAGCGGCTGATCCATGCCGAGCACGAAGCCGACGTTGCCCGGGCGGCGTTCCACCGTGCTGTGCAGCACCTCGTCTTGCACGGTGCGGAGCCGCGGGACGTCGCTGCCGCACTGGGGATCAGCGACCGGCAGCTTTATGAGCTGGCCCACAAGCCCGGCGATTCAGCCCGCTAGGGCCGCTGGGGCGCCCGGGCCACAGGCGTGGCCGGTTCCGGAGCCGGCGCATTGCCGATCATCGGCGGCGCCACGGGTACGCTCATCGTCATCCCTGGCTGCCGCGTGATCAGGTGATTTGCCCCCGCCTGCGCGTGGACGGCCGCAACCAGGCAGGATGTGGTTATGAGGGGGGTCGCACAGTGAAGCCGGCGCCGCTGCGGTACTCGCGGCCCGGA
>Ga0335085_10009066_pt1 | contig 15068 bp, 14 predicted proteins | sample Lox_Sample_45_FD_206712 | JGI IMG/M metagenome (GOLD analysis project Ga0335085, IMG submission 206712) | Soil microbial communities from Loxahatchee National Wildlife Refuge, Florida, United States - Lox_Sample_4.5 | ecosystem: Environmental > Terrestrial > Soil > Wetlands | place: USA... | reverse complement strand
CATTGTGTCTGCTGAACGCGCGTAGCGGACAACGACAGCAATGCATCGTCCCGGCCCGAGTTCGAATGCGTGATCTCGATGATGCCGAAATTGAGCGTTATCTGGAGGCGGAACGTCCCTATGATTGTGCCGGCAGCGCCAAAATCGAGGGTCTTGGTATCGCACTGGTGGACAAACTTGAATGCGAGGATCCGACCGCGTTGATTGGCTTACCGTTGATCAAACTCTGCGCGATGCTGCGCAATGAAGGGGTCGCCATTCCATGATTAGGCGGCTGGACGGCGCGTTGCACCTGATACCGGTCGCCTTGGGCGGCGACAACGCACTGGAAGTGCTTCCGGCAGCGGTCGTCGCAACCGTAAAGCAGATCGATTATTTCATCGTTGAGAACGAAAAAAGCGCCCGCCATTTCCTGCGTACGGTTGGACATCCACTGCCGTTGCGCAAGTTGGAAATCCAATGCTTCGATCGACGCGCCGACGCCGTACTGGCCGAGCAATTGCTGCTGCCATTGCAAAATGGACGGGATGCGGGTGTCGTTTCTGAGGCCGGCTGCCCGACCATCGCCGATCCCGGCGCGCTATTGGTCGACGCCGCGCACCGGCTCGGGTTGCGCGTTGTCCCTCACGTGGGGCCGAATGCCCTGCTGCTGGCGCTGATGGCCTCGGGCTGTAATGGCCAGCGTTTCCAGTTTCACGGTTATTTGCCGATTGCGCGCGATGAATGCCGGGCCAAATTGCGGCAACTGGAACGCGAATCCCGGAATTATGACCGAACTGAAATTTTTATTGAAACACCGTACCGCAATGATGCCCTGTTGGAAACCGTGCTTGAAACCTGCGACGACGGCACGCGGCTGTGCATTGCCACCGATTTGACGCTGGCGACAGAATCGGTACGCAGCATGCGCATCTTAGAGTGGAAAAAAAGAAGGATCGAAATCGGCAAGAAGCCGAGCGTATTTCTGCTCTGGGCGGCCTGAACCTAATGCATTGAGCCGCCGAAGCTCGTTGCACGCAGCACCGTCTCGGCCAATGTCGTACCGAACTTGCGCGCAAACTGTTCGGCGAAGTTCTCGTGCTGGGTGTAATCGACTATGTCCTTGGCTTTGATCACGTCGCGCGCTACCGAATCGGTACTGCCCAATCCGTCCGTCAGGCCCAATTCCACGCTCTGCTGGCCAACCCATACCAGGCCGCTGAAAATATCCGGATCGTCCTTGAGCCGTTTGCCGCGGCCATCGCGCACGACCTTGATAAATTGCTGATGCACCTGCTCGAGCATTTTTTCCGCGTAATCTTTTTGCGAAGGCACCAGCGGCGCAAATGGATCGAGAAAGGCCTTGTTTTTTCCGGCGGTCAGCGCGCGGCGCTCAACGCCGAATTTTTCCATCGTGCCGGTGAAGCCAAACCCATCCATGATGACGCCGACGGAACCGACAATGCTCGCCTTGTCGACGAAAATCTTGTCGGCGGCAACCGCGACATAATAGCCGCCTGACGCGCAGATATCGTCAACTACCGCGTACAGCGGAACATTCTGATGCAACGCACGCAGGCGCCGGATTTCATCGTTGATGCGTCCCGCCTCGACCGGACTGCCGCCAGGACTGTTGATGCGCAGGATGACGCCTTTGGTGTCGCTATCCTTGAAGGCCGCTTCCAGGCCGGCATTAACCTTGTCGGCGCTCGCTTCGCCGTCAGCAGCGATGACCCCGTTCAGTTGAACGACCGCCGTATGCGGGCCGGCGGGTTTGTAGTCGGTACTTTTGATCCATCCCATGCCGATGGCCAGCAGCAGAAACAGATACAGCAGCACCAGCGACTTGAAAAGAATACCCCAGCGTCGCGCGGCGCGTTGTTCGCTGATTGCGGCCAGCGCGATTTTCTCGATCGCCCTGCGTTCCCACCCGTTATTGTCCTGATTGGTATCGGTCATTGGCATTTCTCTGGTTGCATATTGATAAGTATACCGTGATCGATGCGATTGCTCACCGATTGATGGCGTCTGTCGGCAGCTTGGCTCCCGTGCTGTCGATCCGCTTCAAAAATCCCTTTAATTCGGACGGCGCTGACGCCGCGATGGCAACAACTGCGCCGGTCGCCGGATGCTCGAACTCGATGTCGCTCGCGTGCAAAAACATGCGCTTCAATCCGAGTTTTGACAGCCGTTTGTTGAAATCGGGATCCCCATATTTATCGTCGCCGGCTACCGGAAAGCCAAGAAATGCGAGGTGCACCCGGATTTGATGCGTGCGGCCGGTCTTAAGTTCTGCCTGCAACAGGGAGAATTGCGGCCATGCGCGCTCGAGTTTGAATATCGTATGCGACTCTTTGCCGCCGGCGCTGACGCTGACGCGCCGTTCCCCTGATGATGATATGTGTTTGTGCAAGTTGAGGCGCACATTTCGTTTTTGGTCGCGCCAGCCTCCCCTTACCAGAACAAGGTATTGTTTCTTTATCTGTCCCGCACGCAATCCGGCATGTAAGGCGGTCAATGCACTGCGCTTCTTCGCGACGAGCAGAACCCCCGAAGTATCGCGATCAAGACGGTGCACGAGTTCAAGGAACCGCGCTTGCGGTCGCAATGCGCGCAGTTGTTCGATCGCCCCCTGGCTGATTCCGCTGCCTCCGTGCACTGCGAGACCGGCCGGCTTGTTGAGCGCGAGCAGATAGTCGTCTTCAAACACGATTGCCCGCTCCAATTCGGCGTTGACCGGCGGGACGTTGACGCTGGAACGGCGTGCTGTTCGCAACGGCGGCAATCGCAATTCGTCGCCTTGCCGCAACCGGTAGCGGGGTTCGACACGCCCGCGATTGACCCGCACTTCACCGCTGCGGAGGATGCGGTAAACATGGCTTTTCGGCACCCCCTTGAGCAGCTTGAACAGGTAATTATCGAGCCGCTGACCGGCGGACTCCTCCCCGATTTGATGCCGTGTCACAGGATTTTTGCCCAAATACTTCATTTTGCTTATACTATCCCCGCTTACAGTTCGAGGACGTGATGTCCTGCGGTTTGATTGGACGCGGCAGTGCCGCGGAAAATATCGACCCGATTGGCCCAGAGCCTGCGACTGCGAGCCAAGCTTGGCCGGATGGCTGGTTAAACTTCCAGCGCTTTGACGGCCGATGGTTAACGCCGTTCACCATGGAAAAGTAGCGGCAATTGAAAACGCGCTCAGCATATACAGGATTTGATTTGCAGCAGCCCGCAACACCGTGTTATCCCCGGGTTGACGCTGTTGTTAACGAATTTTAACGGCAAACCGCACGAGTCATTTTAGGAAGCTACAGCAAACATGGTTGTAACTGTAACTGAATAAATGATGCAGGAGTCACGCACGGGGAGATTTCCGTGCGTGCGGTTTGAGCCATCCCGTGACAATGAGCGCGGGAGAAGATAAAAATGAAACGCATGTTGTTCAATGCGACGCAAGCCGAAGAGTTGCGCGTCGCTATCGTCGATGGTCAAAAGCTGCTCGATCTTGACATCGAATCTGCCAGCAAAGAGCAGCGCAAAAGCAATATCTACAAAGGCGTCATCACCCGCATCGAACCCGGGCTGGAAGCCGCTTTCGTCAATTACGGGAGCGAGCGGCATGGATTCCTCCCCTTCAAGGAGGTCGGCCGCAGCTATTTCAAGCGCGGCATCGATGTCGGTCATGCGCGCATTCAGGATGCGCTCGAAGAAGGTCAGGAACTGATCGTTCAAATCGACAAGGAAGAACGCGGCACCAAAGGTGCCGCCTTGACGACATTCATCAGTCTGGCCGGCCGTTATTTGGTGCTGATGCCCAATAATCCGCGCGGCGGCGGCGTATCGCGCCGCGTCGAGGGCGAGGAACGCGCTGAATTGCGCGAAGCCGTGGAGCAACTCGAAGTTCCGCAAGGAATGAGCGTAATTGCCCGTACTGCGGGCATCGGACGCAGCACCGAGGAGCTCAATTGGGATCTCAATTACCTGTTGCAGCTATGGCACGAAATTGAAAATGCCGCGGGAGCACAGCACGGCGCGTTTTTGATTTATCAGGAATCGAGCCTCGTGATCCGGGCCATTCGCGATCACTTTCATCAGGACATCGGGGAAATCCTGATCGATACCGATGAAATCTACGAACAGGCGCGCGCTTTCATGGGGCACGTGATGCCGCAGAACGTGGGCTGCGTCAAGCTCTACCACGATGAAGTTCCCTTGTTTTCACGTTTTCAGATCGAGCACCAGATCGAAACCGCATTTTCGCGTCAGGTTTCGTTGCCCTCCGGCGGCGCGATCGTGATCGACCATACGGAAGCGCTGGTTTCTATCGACGTCAATTCGGCACGCGCAACGCGCGGTGCCGACATCGAAGAAACCGCGTTGCGTACCAATCTGGAAGCCGTTGACGAAATCGGCCGTCAGCTCCGTCTGCGTGACCTAGGCGGCCTGATCGTGATCGATTTCATCGACATGGAAAGTGGCCGCAACCAACGCGAGGTGGAGAACCGGCTGCGCGATGCGTTGCATTACGACCGGGCGCGGGTGCAGATGGGAAAAATATCGCGCTTCGGTCTCATGGAATTATCGCGCCAGCGCCTGCGGCCGGCGCTCGCCGAAACCAATCACATCCCCTGCCCGCGCTGCCATGGCACCGGGCATATCCGCAGCATCGAATCCACCGCATTGCATATCCTGCGCATCCTGCAGGAAGAGGCGATGAAGGAAAACACCGGCGCGGTGCACGCACAAGTGCCGGTGGATGTCGCCACCTATCTGCTCAATGAAAAGCGCGCCGAGTTTCACGCTATCGAATCGCGCCACAAGGTCAATGTTGTATTGATTCCGAACATTCATATTGAGACGCCGAATTACACGGTAACCCGGCTGCGCCACGATGAGTTGAATCAGGCAAGTCTTCCGCCGCCAAGCTATGAAATGGTAAATGCGCCGGAAAGACCGGCGATGGCCCCGGTCCAAACTGAAACGCCCGCGCCGCGTCAGCAGGCCATGGTGAAAGCAATTACGCCGGCCACGCCCGCGCCGGGCGGCGCTCCGCGACCGACAGTCAGGTCGAACGAACCTTCGGGTATTGCCCGGTTTTTCGCGTGGCTTACGGGAAGCAGCCGCATTGAGGAGAAACCGGCAGCGTCGCCTAAAGAACGCACCTCCGCGCCCGATCATCGTCGCGAACGGCCGATGCCGCGCCAACAGCAGACCGGCAATCCGAGAGAAAGACACTGGCAGCGTAACGGGCACCGCGGACGCGAAAGCGAACGCAATCAGCAACGCCAACCATCGCGCGACCGCCAGCAGCGGGAAGTGCAGCCACCGCGGCCGCCGAGACCACCGCGACCGGAATCGTCGATTCCTGCCGAAGCTTCGCGCGACGAAGAGCAAATGCGCGAACATCCGCGTCGTGACGCCGGCTCACAGGGACGCCGGCGCCGCGGAAAACGCGGTCGGCATGAGGCGCGTGAAGTGCCTGTCCATCAAGAAGCAGGACACGAACGCCCGATTGCAAATGATGCCCCGCCGGTGACGGAAACGGTTTTCGCGCCGCCTGCGCCCAGGGCAGATAACATAACTCCAGAGTGGGTTCGTGAGCGGGAGATTTCGCCGGTTGAAACACCAACTGTCGAATCGATATCCGACGATGAACCTCGTGCCGCATCCGATATCGCCGAACCGGAAATGCCGGAACCCGTTGTGGAAACGGCGCCGACGCCATCTGTTCCCGTACCGGAACCGCCAGTTCCGATGCTGCTCGATTTAGCGGCGGCGGATTTGGTGCAAATCGAGACCGATCCCGGAAAATCCAGCAACGTTTCGGAAGTGGATCAACCGGCGGAACCTGTCCGGCCCAAATTACCACGAATATCTCCTGCGACAGCGCCGGTCAATGATGACCCGTTGGTGCAGATAGAAACCAAAAAATAACAGGCAAAAAAGCCGGCGGATTTACGCCGGCTTTTTTACTGCCGGCCGGCGTCCCAGCCGGTCTGCAAGCCGTGCCGAAACTTGCTCGATCATATCGAGCACCCGCTCGAACCCGCGTCCGCCGCCGAAGTACGGATCGGGGACTTCCTGTCCCGCGTGCTTCTCGTCGGAATCGCAATACAAGGCCAATTTGTGTCTGTGTTCGGCCGGGCAGGCTTGTTTCAGCAACTCGAGGTTGTCGCGATCCATCGCAAGAATATGGTCGAAATAACCGAAGTCATCCTGATTGACCTGCCGCGCGCGTAAAGCACTCATATCATAACCGCGTTGCAATGCCGCCCGGCAAGCTCGTTCATCAGGCGGTTCGCCGATATGGTAATCGTGGGTGCCTGCGGAATCGCAGTCGATCGTCGCATCGAGTCCCAGCCGCTCTACGGTTCGTCTGAATACCGCCTCTGCGGTCGGGGAACGGCAGATATTGCCCATGCAAACAAATAGCACTTGGATACGCTTATTATTCGATGTTATACTCATGTTTTATATTCTATTTCTGTATCCTTGTGTATTTGTCGGTATCCTTGAATCTCGTATCCAAGTGTATCCGGAAAGTGCATCCGGGTGGCAAAACTCACTGATACATCTGTCAGAAATCTCAAGCCCAAGGCGCAAGATTATATGGTCGGCGACGGGCACGGGCTATGGTTGCGCGTTCGGACGTCCGGATCTAAGGTCTTTGTCGTTCGAAAAAAGATTGCGAATAAAACGCGTGTAATCACGCTTGGCAATTACCCGGCGCTGACGCTGCAGGAAGCGCGCCGGCGCACCTTCTCCCCCGCTACGCTCGATCCCGGCGCCGATATCTCGGTAGAAGCGCTCTGCAATGAATTTTTTGATCGCAAGATCTCGATCTCATATCGCCGGCCGCATCATATTCGCGGCTACCTGGACCGCATTATCGAGCGCTTCGGCAAAGCCAAGGCGCGCGCGGTCACTCAACGCGAGCTCGCCGATTTCCTCAAGACTTACTCGAAGCGCGGCCGCGTTGCCGCCAACCGGCTGCTGTCGATCGTACGCCAGGTATTCTTATACGCGCAAAAGTCCGGATATCTGAACAGCAATCCGGCGCAGCTGCTCGATCGTGACGTCGCCGGCGGCGAAGAAAAGGCCCGCAATCGTATATTGTCGGATCGGGAGATCCGGTTGCTCGGGTTGATGCCGCCGCCGCACGGTCCTCTGCTTCGTTTTTTACTATTGACCGGGCAACGCATCGGCGAAACGCAAAAGGCCCGGCCGGCCGACATCCGCCACGGTATTTGGAAAATCCCCGCTGAAAATGCCAAGAACGGCCGCGCGCACCTGGTTCACCTCTCGCCGGCGGCGCAAGCGATTCTCGGGGCGCTCGCGCCCAATCGCGAATTTTTGTTCGGAATAACCACCGATACCGGCGTCCAGGCCTTCCTGCGGCGCTGGTGCGATCGCCATCAGATCGCGCCGCGCTTTACGCCGCACGATCTGCGCCGGACCGCGGCGACGCGCATGCACGGCCTGGGGGTAGCGCCGCATGTCGTCGAGCGCATCCTGAACCACACGCTGCAGGGCGTGATGGCGGTGTATAACCATGCGGAATATCTGGACGAGCGGCGCGCTGCCATGCTCATTTGGGATGCCGAATTGCAGCGCATAATGAACGAGGCGCAGGATGGATCAGTCGCAATTTAAAGACCGGCGACATTACAAGCCGCTTTTTGATGAAGTGTGCCGGCAGCACTTCGCTCTTGCCGACCGGATCAATCAATATTCCCTGCCGCGAGATGCGCAGTACTATGACAGTCTCTTCGAATACTGCAACGTTCACACATTCATGGAGTTTTTCCAATTGCTTATCGATCCCGCTGAAAAAGAATATTCAGCAGCCATCGAGTTATTGGCTCGAACAAAGTTGATGATTCTTGGAATCGACATCGGGGATCGCGAGGTCGGAAAGATAATGGCGGACGAACTCATCGCCATTGGTCAACGGGATATTAGGGTATGGTGAAATCAAAACAGAGAAAAAAGCCGCGCCGGCCGTCGCTGTGGAGGATCGCAAATAGTCCTTCTTCGGAAAAACTACAGGTAATTCATGGCCAGCGTTATCAGGGCAAAATGGTTGATGCGTTCAAAAAAGGCGATCCTTCTTTATTTTTAAAAGCTATCTCTGAGGGTGATGAGATCGGCGAAGAAATGCAGAGAACTCTTAAAGAGCATTTTTACCCGGCACACCGCAATGAAGCATTGACTGATGACGAAAAACGATCTGTAAAAAATCTCTATAACCGGCTGGATGGCTCACCCACCAAAAAACAAAAGATCCTTGCTGAAATATTCGGATGCGATCGAAAAACCATATCTAAAATATTAAATTCCCCCGAGTGATTAAACTGGTTTAATTCTCCCTTAGCAATAATTCAATCAAAACCTGCATACTTTTGTGCATGCAGGTAAACACCACAAAGCAAGCCTATAGCGTCAACGAATTTTGCGCCGATTACGGAATCAGCCGCGCAACATTTTATAAACTGCTCCGACAAGGGTCCGGTCCGCAAACTTACAAAATCGGCGACCGGACTTTAATTTCCGCCAGCGCCGCGGCCGAATGGCAATCGCGCCTCGAAGCTAAACATAGCCGTGGCGCTCCCTGATTGAACGCTACCCCTACCGCTCTCGGCGGCGTTGATTCCATCGACGACATACCGCCCGCTTTTTCGGAAGAGTCGATTGCGATCGCATTCAGCAATCGACATGCTCATGAATGGCGTTACGTCGCCGCCTGGGGGCGCTGGTATCACTGGAACGGTTTAGTTTGGAGCGAAGAAAAAACCCTCAAGGCAATCGACCTTAGCCGCAAGCTTTGTCGTGAATTTGCCAGAAAATTACGACAACAGGACGAAAAGAAAGCGCGGGCAGCGGCGGCCATCGCCAGTAAGAGCACTGTCATGGCTGTCGAATCGCTGGCGCGCGCGGACCGCCGGTCCGCGGCAACCATCGAGGAATGGGACCGCGATTTGTGGATCTTGAATACGCCGGGTGGCGTGGTCAATCTCCGTACCGGCAATCTTCGGAAATGCGATCCGGACGATCGCTGCACGAAGATTACGGCAGTCGCACCGGGTGGAAAATGCGATCTATGGCTGCGCTTTCTGGACCAGGTCACCGACCGGAATGATGAGCTAATCGCTTATCTGCAGCGCGCCTTCGGTTATGCGCTGACAGGATCCACTCGTGAACACGCATTGCTATTTTTCTATGGTACCGGCGCAAACGGTAAATCGACCCTGCTAAATGCGATTACCGGGATTCTGAATACCTACGCGACCGTGGCGCCTCCAGAAACGTTTGCCGAAACTCAAGGCGAACGCCACCCGGCCGATCTTGCCATGTTGCGCGGAGCGCGCCTGGTAACATCGATTGAAACCGAAGATGGCCGGCGCTGGGCCTCGGCTCGCATTAAATCAATGACTGGCGGCGATCCCATCGCTGCGCGTTTCATGCGGCAGGACTTTTTCTTTTTCACTCCTCAGTTTCAACTCATCATTGCGGGAAATCACAAACCGGGACTCAAGAATGTCGATGAGGCGATCCGCCGGCGAATGCACCTCGTGCCATTCGTCCTGACCATTCCGGCTGCGGATCGCGACAACAATCTATCGCTGAAACTGCGCGAGGAATGGGGCGGCATTTTGGAATGGATGGTCCAGGGTTGCCTCGCCTGGCAACGTGAAGGCCTCGCGCCGCCTAGTGTCGTGCGAGAGGCCACCGAGGCATATTTGATCGATGAGGATGTTCTCGGGTTATGGCTTTCCGAATGCACGCAAAAAGAACCCAACGCCTTCGCCGCCACCAGCGAGCTGCACGACAGCTATCAGAAGTGGGCGGAGCGCGCCGGCGAACGATTCCTCGGTACCAAGCGTTTCACCCAAGCATTAGAGGAACGCGGGCTACACCGCGGCCGCGTTCGTGGCGAAAAGGACGTGCGTGGGTTCAATGGCTTGAAAATAAAGGACAAGGACAAATTGCTGTGAATGTTCCGGCCACTTCGGCCAGCAATTCCCTATTAAGGCGTTACGCGCGCGCGTCATGCGCGCGCGCATACAGCCTAATACGTCTTTCATGGCCGAAGTGGCCGGAACGCGAGTTCGGACGTCCGAACAGCGGGTCCTTCCTGGGCTTGTCGCCTTGCGCATCGAACGAGCGCGACAACTGTCTAGTCACCAACTATTTTCGGAGTTGTCAGACCGGTTGTCAGTAGTAGTCATAGCAGATTAAAGATCAGAAAATAGGAAGAATTACTCCGCACGGATTCTTGAGTAACCGTATCTATTTAGGTGAGATCACCCACCGGGGTCAGGTTTGCTTAGGACAACATGAGGCCATTGTCCCCAAGAGTTTGTGGGAGAAGGTGCAAGGTGAGCCAAGATGGCAATGCCTGCTGGACACTCAGGCGTAATGGCCGACCATTTGCTGCAAGCGATTGAGGTCTTTTATCTCGATTGCGCGATTCTTCACTTCAATCGAGTGAGACTCCCGAAAATTCGAGAACATGCGGCTAACGGTTTCGAATTTAAGACCAAGATAGCTGCCGATTTCCTCGCGGGTCATGCGTAAATTGAACTCCGTCGCCGAATAACCCTGCTTGGCAAAGCGCTGGGACAAATCCAACAGAAATGTGGCAAGGCGTTCCTCGGCGCGCATGCTGCCAAGCAGCAGCATGGATTTGTAATTACGTTCGACTTCCCTACTCATCGCGCGATTCAGGCAGCGTTGCAAGGTGGGGATCTCACGTACCAGACGTTCAACCTCGGCAAAGGAGATTTCATACACACTGCTATCCTCCAAGGCCATCATGTCACATAGATGTTTGCCAGTACCGATGGCACAGCTTCCCAAAAGCTCGCCGTTCATGTGAAAACCGGTGATCTGCTCGCGCCCATTGCTGTCGAGCACGCAACTTTTAAAGGATCCCGCACGAATCAGGTATAGATATTGAAGCGGCGACCCGGCGCGGAATAGGTGTTGATATCGTTTGATAGTACGGCGTTGCTGAGCTAAGGTTTCCAGCTGCCGGAGTTCTTCAGATTCGAATATGGTCGTTTCCATGATGTTCTCCCTATCGGATATGGAGTAGTTCAGTGAAGCGGGGGCTGCTTGCCCAACTGTGCGATGAGTTCTTTCACCTTTTCGAATTCGCGGCCTTTGTCGAGAAAATAATTTGCGCCTGCTTCCAGATATGCCTTCTGGTATTGAGGGGTGGAATAACTGGTAAGGACGATGAAAACGACATTCGGGTTGACCTGCCGAATTTTGCGCAATACTTCGATGCCGCTACCACCGATAAGGTGAATATCAAGGATCACGCAATCTGGGCGGGTATGCAGAATCCCCTCGATTGCGAGTGCCGGAGTTTCTGCTTCGCCAACGATCGTCACGTTTCCAATGGCCTTGAGCATCTCGGCCAGACGCAGACGAATGAAAGCCACATCCTCGGCGAGAAATACATTAATGTGGTTGGCAGGCACGTTTTCCATGCCCACACTATGGACGCAGCGAGAAACAGCAGCTATCGGCTAGCGGCTGATTCGGAGTATCAGGACTGTCTGAATGCGCGGATAGGACGAAGCCGAGGCAGCCTAGGAATCCGCTGATGCCGCCCGCTAAAAGTGCTAATTGTGAGGCCCTGGATCGTCGAGCAGGCGATGGTTGATGGCGTAGCGGATCAGTTCGGACTGATTGGTCATATTCATTTTTTGCATGATATGAGCCTTATGTGTACTCACCGTCTTTACCGACAAACTAAGACGCGCGGCAATGTCGGAAACACCGGTACCCTCGACCAACATTTTGAATACTTGGTACTCGCGATCCGATAAGGCGGTGTGCAGCAGCCCCTCGGCGCCCGGCATAGCATTTAGTGCTAGCTGTTCGGCCACGGCGGAACTGATGAAGGCACCCCCACCTGCCACTTTGCGGATAGCAGAGACGAGATCGGCTGCCGCGCTCTCCTTAGTCAGATAGCCGGCAGCGCCCGATTTGATGGCACGTACTGCGTACTGCTGCTCGCCGTGCATACTGAGAACGAGAATACGCAACTTCGGACTTTCGTCGTGAATTTGCTTGATCAACTCAATGCCGCTTCTCCCCGGCATTGACATATCCAGCAGCAGAACATCAATGTCGCCGTTTCTGACTTGCTGTAGCACCTCCGGACCGTTTCCCGCCTCGCCAGTAACCGTGATGTCGGCGGCTGACGTAAGCAACTGCTTGAGTCCTTCACGGACCATGGTGTGATCATCAGCGATGACAACGCGGATCATATTTGCTCAAGCGGAATGTAAATCTCTATCATCGTACCTTTCCCCGGTGCGGCGTCAATCTTGACGTCTCCATCGAGCATACGTGCGCGCTCCCGCAGCCCTAAGAGACCGAAAGAATTCGGCTTACGTGGTTTATCAGATTCAAAACCACGTCCGTTATCTCGCACTGTCAGAACGATTTCCTGTCCACGCTTATCCAAAACCACGTCGACTCGTGAGGCTTGGGCATGTCGTGCAACATTTGTCAGCGATTCCTGCAGAATGCGAAAAATTGCTGTCGCGTACGGATCCATTAACTCAAGCTCGGGCGTAATGGAAATCTCGCAATGGATGCCGGTCCTTTGCGCAAAGTTCTGAATTAACCATTCGGCAGCAGGTGCCAATCCCAAGTCATCGAGCATCAACGGCCGCAGATCAGACGAAATACGGCGCGTCGCCGCAGCCATGTCGTCCAGGATGGATTGCATGGTTTCGATCTTGGACAGGTGTTCGTGGGCCGGGTTATCCTTGATCCACGTCAGATCCATTTTTAGTGCGGTCAAGGCTTGCCCCAGTTCATCGTGCAATTCTCTGGCGATGCGACTTCTTTCCATCTCCCTGACGGAATTGGCAGCCGCGGCAAGCTCACGCAACTCCTCTCTGGACTGACGCAGGGCGGTCTCGGCACTGATCCGCGCAGTGATGTCGCGAAGTATCACGGTGAAAAACTTGCTGCCATGTTCGCTACTCTGTGATATCGAAGCTTCTACCGGAAACTCTTCCCCGCTCCGGCGCAGCCCGGTAACCGTCCGTTGCGCGCTCATGCGGCGTGACGGGGTGCCCTGTTCTCCAAAACGCTTGAGGTGTTCAGAATGGGCCGCTCGGGATCGTTCCGGGATGAACCACGCTAATGGCGCACCCAACGCCTGTTCGCGCGGGCAGCCGAAGACGGTTTCGGCGGCCACGTTGAACAACACAATGTGCTCGCTCTCATCCACGGTGATGATCGCATCCATCGCGGATTCCAAGATATTGCGCAGACGCTCCTCACTGCGAGCAAGCGATTGTTCAGCTCGCGAGCGTTCTGTAACATCGCGCAGAATCACGGTAAACAGTCTTTTGCCGCTTTCGTGGTGTTGCGAAATTGAGGCTTCGATAGGAAATTCCGTGCCGTCAGCGCGCAGACCTAACAACACGGTATTACTGCCCATGCGGCGGGAAGTCACCCCCGTCGCGGCGAATCGCTCAAGATGCTCTCGATGCACACCGCGCAGTCGCTCGGGAATCAGCATGTCCAACGATTGCCCGATGACGGCGGCGCGTGGCCAGCGAAACATCTTTTCTGCTGCCGTATTGAAGATGATGATGCGGTGAGTCTCGTCGATGGTAATAATGGCGTCCATCGCCGACTCCAAGATATCCCCAACCCGTATCCGTGCATCTGCCAAGGCCTGATCCGAGCTTCTGCGCAGCTTGGTTTGTAAATAGAAGAGCAGCGTCGCTGCCACCATCACCACGCCGCCGATGACAATAGCAATGAAGCGCAGCGATTCGGGATGCCAACCAGCCGTGCTTACCAGGAAAGCCAATAGCGCGACGAGTGTTCCGAAAACCAGCAACGGCCCGAATATAATCAGCATGCGTCCGGTGGCAAAAACTGCTCGGCCCATATGCAGCAACGTGATATTGAGAAGAAAGTGATTCTACGGTCGCTTATCAAGCGACTGCAACCTTGTTACAACCTTATGAGAATTACGGATCCGCCCTCGCCGGTTCGGGAACATGCGTTTTGCTTACGACGAGCACGACGAGTCCATTGACGCCGCACCGACCCCCAGGAATCTGCGATTACAAGCCATCCGCGGGTGGTAGCTGGCCTCCAAAAATATCGCCTCCTTTGGTGTTCCACCACCCTCCGCCCAAGGCCACAAAAAGGGCCACCGAGTCCTGTAAACGTTGGGGCACTATTTGAAGATAAGCGATTTTTGCCTGATAGTACTGATTATTAGCGTTCAATACATCCAAATAACTGACAGTACCTGCCTGATAATTGATCTCTATTAGCCGTTGTGCTTCCATTGCCGTATCGAGCGCCCGTGATTGGGCCCGCAAGGTTTCCGCATCATGTTCCAGAGCTCGCAAGGTATCGGCCACCTGGGCAAAAGCGCTGAGTACGGTCTGACGGTAATTGGCCAAAGACTGACGATACGCTTCGACGGCAGCCTTGCGCCCGAACCACTGAGTGCCACCATGAAACACGGGAATACCGGCATCGGGTTCCAGGCTCCAGAAAGAGCTGCTCTTCTTTAGAAGTTCATTAGTGGATGTGCTGTTGACGCCGTAGGTACCGTTCAAGGTAAAACTTGGTAGTAACGCTGCGGTAGCCACGCCGATCTCGGCATTTGCGCTATGTAATTGGGCCTCAGCGGCAAGAATATCGGGGCGTTGACGCACTAACTCCGAGGGCAGCGTCAGCGGCAAATCATTAGGAAGACTGAGACTGTCCAGTTCGATTTGCGGCGGCGACCATTCTGCGGGAACATGCCCCATCAATGTCGCGAGCAAGTGCTCCGTCTGGCTGAGCTTTTGTTTAAGCTGCGGTAGCGCCGCTTCGGTCGTCGCAAGCTGACTCTGCAGCGCTAGTACGTTTGAGTAAGGAACTGTCCCGGCCGTTGCCTGGGCTTCGGCAACTTTGACTTGCTCATTCTCTAAACTTATAACATGCTCGGTCGCATCTATCTGGGCCATATATGCGGCACGCGCAATCGATGTGTTAATAATATTAGCGGTAAGCGTCAGGTAAGTAGCTAAAGTGGTGTTGCG
>Ga0335085_10009065_pt1 | contig 15069 bp, 10 predicted proteins | sample Lox_Sample_45_FD_206712 | JGI IMG/M metagenome (GOLD analysis project Ga0335085, IMG submission 206712) | Soil microbial communities from Loxahatchee National Wildlife Refuge, Florida, United States - Lox_Sample_4.5 | ecosystem: Environmental > Terrestrial > Soil > Wetlands | place: USA... | reverse complement strand
GAGCGCCGTGGCCAGCCCCCAGGAGCGCATCAGACGGGCTTTCACGAGGACCTCCCCAGGGTGAACCCACCCTTCGGGTCGCGCGACTCGCCGGCGCGGGTGATCCGGATCGCGGCCGGGGACGCGACCGGGCACTTCGCCTCGCAGAGCCCGCAGCCGACGCAGCGGTCGGGATCGAGGCGGGGACGCTGCACGCGCACGACCGACCCGTCCGCGCGCACCGCGTCCGCCGGCTCGAGGCGGATCGCCTTCGGGCTCGTGGGACAGACCTCCTCGCAGACGACGCACGGGGTGGCCATCGCCCAGGGCAGGCAGCGGCCCCAGTCGAAGAAGGCGGTCCCGACCTTGACTCGCGTGCCGTTCGCGCCCCCGCGCGTCCAGCCCTTCGTCTCCGGCGTGAGCGGCGTGATCGCGCCGGTCGGGCAGAGCTGGCCACAACGGACACAGCTCGGCTCGCACCACCCGCGCCGGGCGACGAGCACGGGAGTGTAGAGGCCCTCGAGCCCCGCGGTCAGGAGCGAGGGCTGGAGGGCCGAGGTCGGGCACGCGTTCACGCAGGCCCCGCACCGGACGCAGCGGGCGAGGAACGCGTCCTCCGGGAGGGCCCCCGGCGGGCGGATCGCCTCCGGCGAGGCCTCGGCGGTGGAGGCGCGTAGCAGCGGCAGGAGGGCCGCCCCCGCGAGCGCCGCGCCCACGATCTGTCGCCGTGGCAGGTCGACGCCGCCGGCCGGCGCCGCGGCGGGGGCGAAGGCGCGGAAGGTGATCGCGTCCTCCGGGCAGACGGAGACGCAGTTGAGGCAGACGTGGCACTCGGAGACGCGGTGGCGGCCGAAGGGCTCGTCGGCGCCCTGGCAGTCGCGCACGCAGCGGTGGCAGTCGTTGCAGAGCGCCGGGTCCACGTGGATGCGGAAGACGGCCGCCCGGGCGCCGAGGCCGAGGAGGGCGCCGAGCGGACAGAGGGCGCGGCACCACCAGCGGGCGATCCACCGGTTCGCGGCGAGGAGGGAGAGGAACACCGTGCCGGTCAGCCACGCGCCGGAGAAGGTCCGCGGCCTCTGACCGCTCGCCGAGGCGACCGACGACAGCGCGGGCAGCACGGCCGAGGCAAACGAGCGCGTGGCGAGCGAGAGCGGATCGAGGAGGCCGATCGACAGCGTCCCCGCGAGCGCGGCGATCGCCAGCGCGACGAGCAGGAGGTACTTGAGCCGGAAGTGGGGCCGCCAGCGGTTCACGTGGTGGTGGGGCCCGCGGCGGAGCCTGCGGGTCAGCCACGACGCGACGTGGTGCAGCGTCCCGATGGGGCAGATCCAGCCGCAGAAAACCCGGCCGAAGAGGACGGTCAGCGCCACGATGGCGAGCGCGACGGCGAGGCCGGCCGGCAGCACCCAGGACGAGGCGAGGACGGCGAGGGCCGAGAGCGGGTCGAGCTGGAGCAGCAGCTTGACGGGGAACCGCCGGATCCCCTCCTCGGTCATCAGGCCGAGCGAGCCCAGGAAGAAGAGCAGGAAGAACCCCTGGTAGACGCGGCGGAAGACGCGCGGCAGGTAGACCGGTTCCTTCGGCTCGGTGGCCGCGGCCTCCTCGGCAACCGGCAGCGCCTTAGCCATTCGCCACGACCTCGGTCACCGCCCCGGCTCCCGCGGCCAGGCTGCCGAGGCCCCGCCCGTCGGCCAGCACGACGTGGCCGACGTCTCTCGGATCGAGGCCCAGCTGCCGCGCCGCCCACGCGTCGCACGCCACGGGATCGGTTCCCGCGGCCACCGCGTTCACCGCCTCCACGTCCTCGAGCCGGCCCCCGGTCGGCCCGTTGCGCTTCATCACCCGCGTGGCGTCGACGACGGTCAGGGTGGGGCGGAAGGCCGCGCCGAGGTCCACGAGCGCGGGGTGGATATCCTGGTGCAGACGCCCGCGGCTGCCGCCGACGAGGCCCATGTGGTTCTTGAAGCCGCAGGTCAGGCGGGAGAGCGAGTGGTGCTTCACCACCGGCACGTTGATCAGCCGATCCGCCTGCAGGAGGACGGCGAGCACGTCCCAGCTCGCGAGGACGGAGCCGCCGAGGGCCGTCCAGGCGAAGCCCGACGCGCCGGGCAGCACGAGCGTGCCGCCCGCGGCCCGGACGGCGGCGCCGATGCCGGAGCGCTCGGCCACCCGCTCGGCGTCGTGGACCGGGTTCTCGGCCACCAGGACGCGCCGCGCGCCCGCGGCCCGGCACTGGCGCACGACCTCCGCCACCACGTCCGGGTGCGTGTTCGCACCCTGCTCCGGCGTGCGGTCCCAGGCCATGTTCGGCTTCACGAGCACGACGTCGCCCTTGCTCACGAAGTGCTCCATCCCTCCGAGGCCGGCCAGCGCCGCCCGGACCATGACGGCGGGGTCGGTCCCGTGGGCGGCGACGATTGGCGGTCGCCCCGTCACCTCGGCCACGCGCAGGTCGCGGCACGTGCGGACGGCCGCGCCCGTCCGGAACCGGCCCGGGCTGCGCAGGCCCCAGGCGGCGAGAGCGCCCGAGGCGCCGAGGAGGGCCCCTGCCTGGCCGAGGCGTTTCAGGACGAGGCGCCGGTCGGTCGCTCTCTCGGTCACGACGGCCCCCGCTCCTGCAGGGCATGGTCCAGGTCACGAGCCCGGGCCAGCAGCTCTCCCGGCGAGGCCGGCGCGCCGGGATCGAGGAGGACCCGCGCGAGCACCGTCCCGCGGCGGAAGTAGACGGCCTGCGGCGAGACCTGGGCCTCGTCGCCCGGCCCCGGCGTGCGCTCAGCTCCCGCCTCGCGATCGAGGACGGCGCGCGCGCCGTCGACGGTGGCGAAGAAGAGCGCCTCGGCGTCGGCCGGGGGCCGCTCGAAACGCCAGGCCACGAGACGCCGACAGCCATCCTTCCGGAGGGCGTCGGCCCCGCCGTCGACCTGCTCCTCCAGCCGATCGGCCGGCAGATCGACCCGGTGCTGCGGCAGGCCCGGCCAAACGCCGGCCGGTCCCGTTGGATGTGGCTCTGGGGCGTGGGGGTCGACGGCTCCACGGATCACCCAGGCCGCGAGGGCCACCAGGGGGACGGCGAGAGCCGCCGCCACGAGCCACGCCGCCGGCCTTCGTCGGGACATTCGCTCCCCTGCCATCCCGGGGCGTGCCGACCGGGCGACGCCGAGGGAGGACAGGCCCATTCTGGCCGCTGGTATTCCCGATTCGAATGAGCCGTTTGATCCGGTTCGTGTGGGCTGGCCCCGCTCCTCTCCCCCAGGCCCTCAGAAGCGCACCGTCGTCGAGAGGGCGGCCGTGGCCTGGAAGGACTCGGCGTGGGCAGGCGGCGTTGGCTTCGGCTGCTCTGCCTGAGCCCTGGTCGCGAGGCTGCCGAAGCGCCGGTCAGAAGACCAGCTTGACGCCGACTTGGATGACCCGGGGGTCGCCGGCGCTCGTGATGGAGCCGAAGCCGGGAGCCCCGAGCACTCCGTTGGGAGCGCCGAGGGGAGGCGTGTTGGTGAGGTTGAAAGCCTCCACCCGAAGCTCCAATGTCGCTCGGCTCCCCCCGATGGGCGTCCGCTTGATCAGAGCGAGGTCCACGTTCCGGCATCCCGGCCCGCGAACCGGATTGCGGGAGCTGTCGCCGAGGGTGAACTGGGGCGCCACCTGGAAGGCATCGGTGTTGAACCAACGGGCCGTGCTCTGCTCCGACGACGGCAGGTTCGGATCGGCGACACGGTTCGGGCGCTGGGTGCCGAAGCCCGCGAACGCGTTGAAGTTCGTGACCTGGGTGATGGCAATCGGAACACCCGACTGGAACGTGGCGATGCCCGCGAGCTGCCAACCGCTCAGCAGGGCCCCCGCCACTCCCGAGGGCTCGAAGCGTCGGCCCTTGCCCCACGGCAGGTCCCAGACGAAGCTGGCCACGAGGTTGTGCGGGATGTCGCCGGTCGAGACGTCTCGCTCCAGGGCCGGGTTGTAGCTGTCGGCCACGGGGAAGTTCGCGACCGGCCCGGCCAGGATGCTGGCGTCGAACACCGAGGACGCGGTGTCGATGAGCTTCGACCACGTGTAGCTCACGAGGAACGACACGCCGTGAGAGAGGCGCTTCTCGGCCTTGACCTGCAGGGCGTTGTAGCTCGTGTTCCCCACGTTGTTGCGATAGAGGCTCACCGTGTTGAAGCAGGGGTAGGGACGCAGGACCTGCGCCCGGGGGACGGTCGCGCCCCCGATCGAGGAGGAAGGCGGGACCGCTCCGAAGCAGGGATTCGGCACCCGCTGAAGGAGGGCGTTGCCCAGGGCGAGCTGATCCACGGTGAGCTGATTGAGGTTCGTGTCCGGCACTCCGATGTGGGTTCCCTTGGCCCCCGCGTACGCGATCTCCACCGCGAGGTCCCGGCCCAGCTCCCTCTGGACGGCCAGATTCCACTGCTGCGAGTAGCCGGAGCCCAGGTCCCGGGTCACGCCGTACACGCTCTGACCCAGGCCCGCATCGGGCGTGAGCTCGATCGGGGCCACGGACGGACCCTGCGACAGGACGAAGGCCGGCCGGATGTTGTCGAGCGAGCGCTGGCTCACGTTCTGGAGGAAGGGGAACTGCGGCTGCGTGAACGGGGTGGTGATGCCGGCCTGTTCGATCCACACGAGCGCGTAGCCCGAACGCACGACCGTCGTCGGCCCGAGCTGGAGGGCAAACCCGAGACGCGGGCCCAGGTCGCCCCAGTGCAGCGTGCGCGCGGCGCGCGGGGTGCCATCCTGGCCGGCGTACTCGAGCTTCTGTGTCGCGAGGTTGAAGACCGCGCTCTGATCGTGAACCTCGGTCGAAGGGAAGTTCAGCGTGTAGCGCAGCCCGGCGTTGATCGTCAGCCGCGAGGTCGCCCGCCAGTCGTCCTGGATGAAGGACTCCAGCACGTTCGCGCGCTCCCGAAACTCCTGGTGTTGGAGGTCGATCGAGAAGCTCTGGACCTGGCCGAGCAGGAAGCTCGCGAGCGACGACCCGGTTCCGCCCTTGCCGGGGAGGTCGCTGCCCAGGCTCGTGAAGCGGAAGAGCCCCGTCGGTGACGGCGGCTGCACGATGTCGAGGCGCTCGTAGCGGTAGTCCAGCCCGGCCTTGAGGGAGTGGCGGCCTCGCTGCCACGAGATCGTGTCGACGAGCTGCGTGACGTCGGTCCGGGAGTCGGAGTTCGTGTTGGCCGGTGAGCCGAGCTGCTGAAAGCCGTCGATGGTGAACGTGGGCAACGCGTTCGCGTAAGCCGCATTCGTCGGAATCCCGGGCAGGCCGAGGGCATCGGAGGGCGCTCCGTCCAGGAGGAGACCGAGTCGGCTGACCGGCCGTCTGGTGTAGCCGAGGCGCAGATCGTTCACCACTCGCGAGCCGAACGTGTGGACATAGCTCAGCACGGCGGCCTGGGCCGAGGTGTCGGTGCGGCCGATCGCCCCCGTGGTGAGGTTGCCGCTCCCGTCCGGCAGCGGGGTGACCGGGACGGTCAGATCCCGGAAGTAGCTGAAGCGCGCGAACAGCTGGTCCTTCGCCGAGGCGCGGTGGTCCAGGCGAATGTCGAACTGGTCCTGGTCGTCACTCTCGTTCCCCACGCGTCGATAGTTGTTGGCGGTCCCGGGGAGGTTCGGGAGCGGGTAGCGACCGAGGAGGGTCGCGGCCACGGCGTCGATGCGGGCGGCGGGGATCGTGTTTTCGGGGAACGGGTCGCGCGTCGTGCCGCCGCCGGAGGCGGGACGGCTCGTGGCCGGGTCGAAGATGGTCGGGACCTGCCCGGCGACCGGCTCCGTGAACACCCCCTGCCTCTGGAGGGCGGTGGGCACCGTCGAGATGCGGACGCGGTCGATGCTCTGGCGGCTGCCCTGGTAGTCCACGAAGAAGAACGTCTGGTCTTTCGCGATCGGTCCGCCCAGGACGAAGCCGAACTGGTTGCGGCGGAACACGGGCTTGTCGGGGTTGTCGGGCGTGCTGGGGGCAAAGAGGTTGCGCGCGTTCAGGGCCTCGTTGCGGAGGAACTCGAACGCCGCGCCGTGAAACGCGTTCCCGCCGCCCTTGGTGCTCAGGTTGACGACGCCACCGTTGAAGCGGCCAAACTCCGCGGGAGGGACGTTGGTCACGACCTTGAACTCCTGGATCGCGTCGATGACCGGGAAATAGGGGACCGTTCCCGGCTCCGGCTGCAGGACCGAGATGCCGTCGTAGAGGTACTCGTTGACCCGTGGCCGTCCGCCGTTGAGGCGGGGGAAAGCGGCCCCCGGGGGGAACGCCACGCCCGGCACCAGGGCCACCAGTGGCAGGTAGCTGCGTCCGTTCAGGGGCAGCTGCACGACGCTGCGGTTGGCGACGACCTCGCCGAGGCTGCTCGACTCTGTCTGCAGCACCGCGGCGTCCGCGGTCACCGTGGTGGCCTCGGTGAAGGGCCCGATGGCGAGGCGGAAGTCGACGCGCACGCGCTCCCCCGTGGCGAGCTGTACGCCGTCTCGCACCGACGGGCGAAAGCCCGCGGCCTCGGCGGCGATGCGGTACGAGCCCGGCCGCAGATAGGGCACGTTGAAGACGCCCGCGGGTCCGGTGGTCACGGTGACCGCCTGGCGGGTGGTGAGCTCCGTGACCGTCACCCGGCACTCGGGAACGAGGGCGCCGGCTTCGTCCCGGATCTCCCCGGTGAGGTCCGCCCGCCCCGCCTGGGCGGCGCTCGGGCGCGGCCAGGCGGTGACCGATGCCACGACCAGCACAAGGGCGCGAATCGGCGCGGCTCGCATGCAGGCCTCCTCGGGAGTCGGAGGCGTATACGTTTACCTTACTTCTTGACGCTTTAAAAGAGACAGGCGTGTCTAGCGTCGAGGTCGCGGCCCGGCCGGCCCCTGGTTCACGACCTTGCCGGTCTCCCGGGTGCTGTAGCCGCCCAGCGCCTCGATCTCCGCCCGGACCTCGCGGCTGACGAGGGCCTCGAGGAGGCGACCGACGCCCGGATGACCAGTGAGGAACGCGGACGGGATCACGAGGTCGAAGCGTTCGGTCTGTAGCGGGACGAAGCCGAGACCGAGCAACCGGGCGATGGACTCGACGCCCACGCCCACGTCGGCGTCGCTTTCCGCGACTCGGCGGCCGACGTCCAGATGCGACGAGACGATGTGCGTGTAGCCACGGACCAGGGCGACGTCGATGCCTTCGGCCTTCAATCGCTGATCCAGGAGCAGGCGCGCACCCGAACCCTCCTCACGGTTTACCAGCCGCACGTCCTTGCGCGCCAGGTCGCCCGGACCGCGGATCGCCTTCGGGTTACCGGCCTTCACGAGAAGGCCAGCCTCCCACGCCGCGAACGTCACGAGGGTGACCGCCTGGTCGCGCAGGTGGCGCCGCACGAAGGGCAGGTTGGCCTCGCCCGAGCGCGGGTCCACGACGTGCAGCCCCGCCACGTGGACCTCGCCGCGTTTGAGAGCCTCCACGGCGGCGGTGCTGCCCATGGGCCATCCGAGGAGGGACGCGGGCTCGCGATGCTGGCGGAGGCGCTCCGCCACGAGCTGGATGGCCGGATCGCAGCCAGCCACGACGACCTGCTGCCTGAGGACGCGCGCATCCTGGAGAAGCTGTACGCGCACCCGTCGGGTCCGGCCGGGGCCCACCACCGGGCCGAGGATGAGGCCGTCCGCCGGAGTCGAGTAGGTCAAGCCCGCCCCCAGGCTGGCGATGGGAAGGACCAGCGTTCGATCCCCGACCCACCAGACCTTCGCTCGTGGGCTCGATGATGGACCCTGCCTGCCTCCGAAGAGCTCTCCGTCCACCACCGTGCCCGCCGCGTCCAGGCCGAAGAGGTCCTCCACGCGACGGCCGAGCGAGTGGGCAAGCCTCAAAGCGATGGTCACGTTCGGCAGGTAGCGGTGGCTCTCGATCGCATAGACCGCCTGTCGGGTGAGGCCGGCGGCCTCCGCCAGCTCCGCTTGCGAGAGTCCGCGCTCGATCCTGGCCGCTCGCACCCGGCCCTCCACCCGACGCGTGGGTTCCTGCGGGGGCGCGGGTCGCTTCGCTGCGATTCTGGGACGTGTCCGCCTCATCACGACCTCGTGCCCCGGATCCCGCCGGTGAAGCGGCTCCGCCCTTCCCTCCCGACGGGGCACGTCTTCGAGGCCCCCTGGGAGCAGGCCGTCCGACGCCTAAGGCTTCGGGGCTTCGCCCTCCTTCGCGCCCTTGCGGGCGAAGTAGAGCATCAGGCCCCCGAAGAGGAGCAGAACCGCCCCCCACCAGACGTTGACGTTGATGCCCAGCGAGCGCTGGTACATCGGGCCTCCGGCGGTGACGAGGCCGTAGACCACCATCAGCAGGCCGATGATCCCGAACATCAGCCCGATCGGATAACGGATGTCGAGTCCCATGAGGCCCCTCTCCTACCAGAAGATGACGTTCAGGACCACGCAGCCGGCGAGCAGGATGACGCCGAGCACCGCGGGCTTGAGGATCCAGTGCCGCTCGTCGTCCTTGAGCCGCGGGGTCATCGAGTAGACGAGGCCCTTGAGCTCCTCGTCGGTCTTCGTCCGCTTCGTGGCGAGCGAGATCCCGACCGTGAGCGTGAAGCACACGATGAAGGCGAAGCTCGCCAGCCAGAAGTTCTGCGCCATCTCGCTCGGGAAGGTGGCCACCACGCCGAGGTAGCCGCCCTTGATGCCGGGGGCGTTGCCCGTGGCGAGGGTCAGCGCGTGGAAGAGGCCCGAGGTGAGAGTCCCGCCGAGAAGGCCGAAGAAGGCGCCGTGGGCGGTGGTACGGGCCCAGAACATCCCGAGCAGGAAGGTGGCGAAGAGCGGCGCGTTCACGAACCCGAAGACGAGCTGCACCACGTCCATCGCGTTCGAGTAGTTGCTCGCGAAGTAGGCGCAGGCGATGCTCAGGAGTATCCCCACCACCGTGATCGCCCGCCCCATCCACAGATAGTGCTCGTCGCTCCTCTTCCGGGCGATGTACGCCTGGTAGAGGTCGTAGGTCCAGACGGTGTTGAAGGCGGTCACGTTACCGGCCATGCCGGACATGAACGATGCGAGGAGCGCGGTCAGGGCGAGGCCGAGGAGGCCCGAGGGGCAGTACTTCTTGACCAGGGAGAGGATGACGCCGTCGTAGTCGATCTCGGCCACGCTGTCCTGGATGCGGCGGTCGAGGGTTTCCTCGTCGAGGCTCGGCACGTCGTGGAGGAGGCTCGCCACCTTCCCCTCGTCGAGCTTCATCCCCACCGCCACGCTCACCCTCTCGAAGGCGGCGTGCGGCGGAAGGCCCAGCGCGGCCGCGTCCTTCACCACGGACACGATGCCGGCGTAGCTCTTGATCGGCTTCGGAGGCAGGCGGTAGCCGTCCTTGCCCATCGAGGCGAGGGAGACGGCCAGCATCCCGGGCAGGATGACGAGAGCGGGGATGAGCATCTTGGGCACGGCGGCGATGAGCGGGGTGCGCCGGGCCGCGCTCATGTTCTTGGCCGCCATGGCCCGCTGGACGACTAGGAAGTTCGTGCACCAGTACCCGAACGAGAGGACGAAGCCGAGGCCGAACACCATGGCGAAGACGTCGACGCCCATCGGGTTCGCGGCGGGGCCGCCGAGGAGGGGCTTCCAGGCGCTCGACCACGCGTCGGGGGCGAAGGTCTTCTCGTTGATGCCGAGCTTCGAAGGCGCCGTGGCCACCGTGGCCAGCGCCGTGTTCAGCCGGTCCCAGCCGCCGATGTCCTTGAGGCCGAGCCAGACGACCGGGGCGAAGCCGAGGACGATCATGAAGAACTGGAGCACCTCGGTGTAGATCGCCGAGGTGAGGCCGCCGCGGAGCACGTAGACGAGCACGACCACCGAGCAGACCCAGAGCGCAGCGTGGTAGTTCCAGCCCAGGAGCTGGTTCAGGAGCTTGGCCAGGGCGTTCATCGAGATGCCCGACGCGAACACGGTCATGACGGCGAAGGTGATCGAGTTGAGGGCCCGGGTCCGCTCGTCGAAGCGAAGCTTCAGGTACTCGGGCACCGAGCGGGCCTTGGAGCCGTAGTAGAACGGCATCATGAAGACGGCCAGGAAGACCATGGCCGGGATGGCGCCCACCCAGTAGAAGTGAGCGGTGGCGATGCCGTACTTGGCCCCGCTCGCTGCCATCCCGACGAGCTCGAGGGCGCCCAGGTTGGCGGACATGAAGGCGAGGCCGGTCACCCAGGCCGGGATGGACCGCCCGGCCATGAGGAAGTCCGAGGAGGTCTTCATGTACTGCTTCAGGACCCAGCCGATCCCGACCACGAAGGCGACGTAGAGGGCGAGGACGAAGTAGTCGACCCACCCCAGGACCACGGTGTTCATGCTGTCTCTCCTCGGCCGAGCCCGGCCGCCGGCAGTTTAGTTCGTCTTCGACGAGGCGACGACCTCGGCGCCGTTCGTCGCCCGGCACACGTAGACCTTCGGGTCGAGGCTGGTGGCCTTCCGGTACCCGGACTCGACCTGGCCGACGAAGGCCTTGCTCTGGTCCCTGGCCACGAGGGCCACCGCGCAGCCCCCGAAGCCGGCTCCGGTCATGCGGGCCCCGAAGCAGCCCGGGGCCTTCCGGGCCTCGTCCACCATCGTGTCGAGCCCGTCGTTTGTGACCTCGAAGTCGTGGCGCAGGCTCTCGTGGCTCTCGTTCATCAGCCTCCCGAGCCGACCCGCGTCGTCTCTCCGCATGGCCTCGGCGGCGGCCAGCGTCCGCTCGTCCTCGGTCACGACGTGCCGGGCGCGCTTGAGCGTCGTCGGGTCGAGCTCCTGGGCGCGGGCGGCGAGCTGGGCCGAGCTCACGTCCCGCAGCGCCTTCACCCCGAAGAGCTTCGCCGCCGCCTCGCACTGCGCGCGCCTCTCGTTGTAGGCCGAGTCCACGAGGCCGCGCCGGGTGGCGGTGTCGAGGACGACGACCACCGTGCCCTTCGGCAGCGGTACCGCCTGCGTCTCGAGCGAGCGACAGTCGATGAGGAGGGCCTTGTCCTCGACGCCGGCGGCCGAGATGAGCTGGTCCATGATCCCGCAGTTCACGCCCACCCACTTGTTCTCCGCCTTCTGGCCGAGGAGGGCCATCGGCGCCGGCTTCCACTCGAGGCCCGAGACCACGGCGAACGCGCGGGCGGTCGCCATCTCGATGGAGGCCGACGACGAGAGCCCGGCCCCGAGCGGGACGTCACCGGCGACCATGGCGTCGAATCCCCGGAGGGAGTGCCCGGCGTCGCGGAGCGCCCACGCCGTGCCCTTCAGGTACTCGATCCAGCCGTCCGTGTCCTTCTTCCCGAGCGTCGCCAGGTCGAACTCGCGGGTCTCGTCGAAGTCGAGGGACGTGGCCACGACCCGTCCGTCGTCGCGCGGCCGCAGCGCGATCCAGGCTGCCCGGTCGATCGCCATCGGGAAGACGAAGCCGTCGTTGTAGTCCGTGTGCTCGCCGATGAGGTTCACGCGCCCCGGCGCGCGCACGATCCACTTCGGATCGGAGCCGTACCGGCCCCGGAAGGCACTCGAGACTCGGTCCCGAAGGGACATGCTTCCTCCTCGAGGGGAGCGGGCGCGACCGGCCCGGCCAAGGATGCGTGGTGACACTACTGAACGCGGCCGGGGCCGTCAACCGGCCGTTCGCTCCGGTCCGTGGAGGTCGCCCGGATTCACGACGGCATGATGCATTCGCATTAGTTCGCCCGCTCTTGACATAGTGGAGGACGGCGACCAGAGTCTCTGATAGACGCGCTTCTTCGACCGACATCGGGACCCTTGAGGACGCCGCTCGACCTCGGGAGGCCTGAACGACGCCTTCAAGCCCTCAGCGGGAGGCGTCGGTGGTGCATCCGGGGGCGGCTCCAGGCGATCCCCTTCCTCCCCATCCACCCCGCATCGGCGTCTTCGTGTGCCACTGCGGAGGGAACATCTCGGACGTCGTGGACGTGGAGCGCGTGGCCGCGGAGGCGGCCCGCATGCCCGGGGTCGTGCTCGCGACGGCCTATCCCTTCGTCTGCTCGGACCCCGGCCAGGCCCTCATCGAGGAGAAGATCCGCGAGCTGGCGCTCGAGCGGGTGGTCGTGGCCGCCTGCTCCCCGACCCTCCACCAGACGACTTTCCGGCGGACGATCGACCGTGCCGGCCTCAACCAGTACCTCTTCGAGCACGTGAACGTCCGGGAGCAGGTCTCGTGGGTGGTCGAGGACCGCGAGGCCGCGACCCGCAAGGCCTCGCGTCTGGTGCGCGCCGCGGCCGCCCGCGCCGCGCACCTCGTTCCCCTCGACAAGCGGCGCATCCCGATCCAGCCCTCCGCGCTGGTCATCGGGGGCGGAGTGGCCGGCCTCGTGGCCGCCCGGGACCTCGCCCGGCGCGGGATGAAGGTGACCCTCGTCGAGAACCGGCCGTTCCTCGGCGGGCGGATGGCCCAGCTCCACACCCTCTTCCCGACGGGCGAGAACGCGCGCGACCTCCTCGCCGCCCTCATCCAGGAGACGGTGCGGGAGCCGCGCGTCCGCGTCCTCACCGGCGCGCACGTCATCGGCTCCGAGGGCGTGGTGGGCGATTTCCGGACCCGCCTGCGCCTCGAGCCGCGCGGGGTGGGCGAGCACCTGACCTACCCCGGAAACGCGATCGCCGCCTGCCCCGAGGAGACGATCAACGAGTTCGACTTCGCCCTCAGCCGGCGGAAGGCCATCTACCACGCCTACCCGGGCTGCTACCCGCCGATGCCGGCCATCGACTGGCGCTCCTGCACCCGCTGCGGGAAGTGCCTGGCCGCGGTGGGGGGGAAGGGGATCGACCTCGAGGCCGAGCCACGCGAGATCGAGCTGCACTCCGGCGTCATCGTCCTCGCCACCGGCTACGACCCCTACGAGCCGCTCTACGGCGAGTACGGCTACGGCATCTTCCCCCAGGTGCTGACGCTGCAGCAGCTCATCCGCCTGCTCGACCCGGAGGGACCGAGCGGAGGGCACCTGTCCGGGAACGGCAAGGGCCCCGGCCGGGTCGCCTTCGTCCACTGCGTGGGGGCCCGCCAGGTCGACGGCGTCAACGCTCCCGGACCGGACGGCAAGGTGAAGGAGTACTGCGCGCGGACCTGCTGCACCGGGGCCCTCCACGCCGCGCTCGAGCTGAAGGACCGCTACCCGCAGGCGCGGATCACGAGCTTCTACCAGGACATCCGCACCTACGGCCGGTTCCACGAGGAGTACTACGAGCGGGCGGCGGAGAAGGGCGTCCTGTTCGTGAAGTACGACCCGCGCCATCCCCCGAGGGTGGAGCGCGACACCCGCGGCGAAGGGCTCGTCGTGCGGGCGAAGGACATGCTCACCGGCGGCCTGGAGCTCGAGGCGCCGGCCGACCTCGTCGTCCTCGCCACCGGTGTCGTGCCCCACGACATCAGCGAGCTCATCTCGATGTACCGCTGCGCGGTGGGCTACGACAGCTTCCTCCTCGAGGTCCACCCCAAGCTGCGGCCGGTGGAGCTCGCGGTGTCTGGCGTCTTCCTTGCGGGGTGCTGCCAGGGGCCGATGGACATCACCGAGGCCTGCGCGGCGGCATCGGCGGCGGCCTCCAAGGCGGCGGCGATGATCGCCCAGGGCCGGGTCGAGATGGACCCGTTCGTGTCCCGGGTGGACGAGTCGCTCTGCACCGGCTGCCAGACTTGCCTCACCGTGTGCCCCTACGAGGCAGTCACCCGGGACGAGGCCCGCCGCGTGAGCCGGGTGAGCGAAGCGCTCTGCACCGGCTGCGGGACCTGCGTCGCGAGCTGCCCGAGCAACGCCATCCAGCAGTGCGGCTTCACCGACGCCCAGGTGATCTCGGAGGTCGACACCCTCCTCGCGCCGGAGCCGGCGCGGGAGCTGGTGCCGGCCTAGGGAGGTCGTGACGATGGCCGAAGCGGCTCCGCAACCTGTCGCGACGACGGGCGCGCCGGTGGCCACGGCCTGGGAGCCGCGCATCGTGGCCTTCCTGTGCTACTGGTGCTCGTACACCGGGGCCGACGCGGCCGGCACCGCGCGCCTCAAGTACCCCCCGAACGTGGACATCATCCGCGTGATGTGCTCGGGCCGCATCGACCCCGAGCTCGTGACCGCCGCCCTCGCGAAGGGCGCGGACGGGGTGGTGGTCTGCGGTTGCCACATCGGGGACTGCCACTACATCGCCGGCAACCACAAGACGATGGCCCGCATGCCGCTCCTCGCCCGCACCCTCGGCCAGCTCGGCATCGCGCCGGGCCGCTTCGTTCACGAGTGGGTGAGCGCGGCGGAGGGTGACAAGTTCGCGGCCCTCGTGGACCGGGTCACCCGGCAGGTGCGCCGGCTGGGGCCGCTCGACTGGCCGCGGCGGATGCGGGAGCGCGGCGTCCCCGGCGGGCGGGGGCTGGGGCCTTGGGGGGAGCGGTGAGCGGCCCGGCCCCGGCGGAGCGGGAGCGGCACCGGATCGGCATGTACTGGGCCGCCGGCTGCGGCGGTTGCGACATGTCGCTCCTCGAGATCGGCCCCCACCTCCTCGAGCTGGTGGACGCGGCCGACGTCGTCTTCTGGCCCTGCGTGGCCGACTTCAAGTACCGCGACGTGGCCCGCTACCCGGACGGCCACATCGACGTCTGCTTCGTGAACGGCGCGGTCCGGAACTCCGAGGAGGAGGAGATCGCCCGGCTCCTGCGGAGGAAGAGCCGGACGCTCGTCGCCTACGGCGCCTGCGCCGTCGAAGGGGGCGTGCCCGCCCTGGCCTCCCTCGGGGCGGTCGAGCCCCTCTTCGACGCCGTCTACCGCGAGAACCCGTCGATCGACAACCCCGAGGGGACCCTGCCCCGGACGAGCACCGAGACACCCCACGGCGCGCTCCACCTGCCCGGCTTCTACCGCCAGGTCCTGCGCCTGCGGGACGTGGTCGAGGTGGACTACCAGATCCCCGGCTGCCCGCCCCAGGCACCGCAGGTGTGGAGCGTCGTCCAGGCGGTCCTGAGCGGCGCGGTGCCCGCGAAGGGCGACGGCCGGAAGGTCGGCTGCGACGACAAGTCGGTCTGCGACACCTGCGCCCGCGAGAAGAGGCACGTGCGGATCTCCGGCTTCAAGCGACCGCACGAGGCGGTGCCGGAGCCGGGCTGGTGCCTCCTCGAGCAGGGGTTCCTCTGCATGGGGCCAGCGACGCGCGGCG
>Ga0335085_10009064_pt1 | contig 15070 bp, 15 predicted proteins | sample Lox_Sample_45_FD_206712 | JGI IMG/M metagenome (GOLD analysis project Ga0335085, IMG submission 206712) | Soil microbial communities from Loxahatchee National Wildlife Refuge, Florida, United States - Lox_Sample_4.5 | ecosystem: Environmental > Terrestrial > Soil > Wetlands | place: USA... | reverse complement strand
CTACACGCTGATCAATTCGCCGACTCCCGGAATTACGCCGCTCTACCCACCCGGCTTCCCGGCGCTGCTTTCGATCTTCTACCGCCTGTCGCCGGATTTTCCGGACAACGTCTGGCTGCTCAAGTCGGTGTCGATCGCGGCGATGATCGCGTTGGGCTTCCTCTCGTTCCGCTATTTCGAGCGGTATCGCGCTCTTCCGACCTACGTCGCCTTCGCGCTGGCGTTCACCACGGCGATCTACCCGGCGCTGGTCTTTCTGGCGACGTCGACCGTGATGTCGGAGTGCGTCTTCACGCTGACGCAGCTCGCGGCGATCCTGGAGCTCGAGAGAGCCGTCCGTCGAGACGCGTCCGGCCGCCCCACGTCCTCCGCATGGGCCGACACCGCGATCGGAGGCGCGCTGGCGTCGTTCGCCTTCCTGACGCGGTCTGCCGGAGTGGGCCTTCTGCTCGGAGGCGCGATCTACCTGCTGAAGGAGAGATTGCCGAAGCAGGCAGGGGTCTTCGCCGCGGTCGTCGCGATCGGGGTCGGTCCGTGGACGCTGTATTCCCGCAGTCACACGCCCACGCTGGAGCAACGGATCGAGCAGGGCGGAAGCATCGTGCTCCCCTACACCACACAGTTCTGGCAGCGCCTGGCGGGGCGCTCGGTGTCGGGAACGATCACGCTCGCCGATCTGCCCGAACGGGTCTGGAACAACCTCCTGGAGATCGGCAAGGACGATTTCGGCGCGTTCGTCCTCTACTCGTCGTATCGGCCGCTCGAGCCGGGCGAGTCGATGCACATCGGCGACGCTGCCGCGAGGATCTCGCTGTTCGTCTCGCTCCTGGCGCTCGCGGGCTACGTCGCGACCGTGCGCGAGAGAGTGACGCTCGCCGAGATCGTCACGCCCCTCCAGATGGGTGTCCCGCTGCTGTGGGCATGGGAGCAGTACCGGTTGCTGTTGCCGCTCCTGCCGTTCCTGCTCTTCTACGTCCTGATGGGCGTGCGGTGGATCGCGGGGCTCTGGCAGAGACTCTACGCGGGAGCGGATTCACGAGACGTGGGCGCGGCCGCCATCCCGCTCCTGGCGACCTCGTGGATCTTCGTGGTGAGCGCACTGTATGCGAACTATCAATACATCCAGAGAAAGCTCGACCCGGCTCCGGAGTACCGGACGCGCTGGATCCGGACCTTCGAAGAGAACGAAGCCTTCATCCGCTACGTCGGCGAGAACATCCCGACGGATGAGCCGCTCGTGACGCAGAACCCGGCGCTGGTCAACCTCTACACGGGACACAAGACGATCGCGAGCAACGATCCCGCCGGACGCTGGGAAGTGTGGAAGCGCCTCGGCGTTCGTTATGCGGCCATGACGTCCCTGGATCCCGTGCAGCTCGATGCGAACGACAGTCGGTATCCGACGCTCCACCGCACCAGTGGCCGTCTGGGGCTGCGTTTGCTGGATCTGGGGCCGCCGTCGTCGCGTCCGGCCTACCAGAACGGAGAGAACTGAGCCGAACGCGGCGGAAGCACCGGCGCTCGAACGCTGTCGATCTCAGCCGCGTGTGCGGCTCCCGTAACCGCCGCCTCACGCATCAAGAACGAGCCCTGGATTATGTATGGAATGGCCTCCGTAGCCGAGAAGGAGATTCGGAAGACCGAGCCCGCATGGCCCGATCCGCCATAAGGCATCGAGAATATGTCGCCAGAGGCGGTAGTGTGGACCCAGGCCGAGATCAGGGACGAGGTGACCGTCGAGAGCTCCGACGCGAAGCTCGACCCGCCCGGGGCGGAGGCCGAGACGTTCGAGTCGAACACATCGAAGCCCGGAGCCACGTCGCTGTCGCTGCTGTCGACGAAGCCTCCGGGATCGAAGCCAGACGCGGCTGCGGAAATGCTCCGCTCCTGGGTCAGAAGCAGCACGGTCGCAGAAGCACTCGATGATCCCAGGGCGATCATCGCGCCGACGAGCGCCGGTGCGTACCTATCAACAATGCGCATGACTCTTGCCTGACCGCGTGGCTGTTGCGAACAGAATCCTGTTGGGCGGTCGCGTCATGTAAGTGGGTCGCTGGCGTGCGCTCGTGGCGTGTCGGCGCCGGGAGAGGTGCATCGGTCACTTCGTACGCTTCACACCGCGTACGAGCAGCGAGCACGAGGGTTCGGCGCATCAGCGTCCCCTCCCGCCAGGAGAGGTGCGACCGCAGGAGACGTCCCGCCGCAGTCCGCGGAACCGCCTCGAACCAGGCATTCCATTGCACCGTGTCGACGGCGGCGCGGTCAAGCGAACGAGTCTGTGGTGGCCGGCCGCTTGCTCGTGCTGTGGCGAAACGCCGCTGTCGAGATCAGCGTTTCCGGCTGCCGTAATCCCCGAACGGATCGTCGCGCTCGCGGACCGCCTCGCGGAAGCCGACCTCTTCGGCGCGGCGCACGAAGGCGAGACCCTCGTCGGTGTGGCGCGCGATGCCGTCGAAGAGCGTGCCGAGCATGCGCGACGACGCCATCCCCATGTTCTCGACGGTCTGGTTGCAGAGCAGCTTCAGCATCACGAGCTGCGTGGTCGGAAGCTCTGCCATGCGCTCGGCGAGCGCGCGGGCGCGCGGCAGCAGCTCGGAGTCCGGCACCGCCTGGAGGATCAGCCCGATGCGCGCGGCCTCGGGCGCGGGGATCGCGTCGCCGGTCAGCAGGTAGCGCTTCGCCTTCTCGAGGCCCATGCGGTAGACCCACATCGCGGTCGTCGGCGTGCCCCACACGCGCGCGGGCGGATAGCCGAAGGTGGCGCCCTCGCCCGCCACGATGCAGTCGGCACACAGGACCATGTCGGTGCCGCCGCCGATGCACCAGCCCTGCACCGCGGCGATGGTCGGCTTCCGCGCGTACCAGAGCTTCATGTAGGTGTCGACGAAGGAGCCGATCATGCGCAGGTCGGCGACCGAGTCCCAGCTCCGGACTTCGCTCGCCTGCGGCTCGCTGCGCGCGGCTCCGCCGCTTGCTGCGCGGGTCTCGGGCGCCCACGGCCGCGGGCCCGACGGTGCGCGCGACGCACCGTCCGCCGCCGCGCGCTCTCCCGCCTGCGCGCGCGTCGACCAGTCGAGCCCGTAGCCCGCGCAGAAGGCCGGCCCTTCCGCGCGCAGCAGGATCACGCGCACGGCGCGGTCGGCGTCGGCGGCGTCGATCGCGCCGGCGAGCTCGTCGCGCAGCTGCGGCGTGATCGTGTTGTACGCCTCCGGCCGGCACAGCACGATGTGCTGCACGCCGGCGACGGTCTCGGTCCGCAGGGTCTGCATTTCGAACTCTCCGGCGCCGCGCGGCGCGGCGTTAGCATACTCGTGGCGCGGCGGCGTGTTCCGCAGGATGGACGGGGTCAGCCGCGCGCGCGGGCCGGCCGAAGAGGACCACATGTCGCACCGCAAGAGCCGCTTCTCCCGGATCGCGCTGGCCGTGCTCGCGCTCTGCTGCGCCTGCGCCTCGACCTCGAAGCCGAAGGGACCCGAGCAGATCGCCATCGCGTACCTCGACGCGCAGCGCTACGCGGACGCGCTGCGCGAGAGCGAGAAGCTGGTGCGCATGGAGCCGCGCAACGTCGACTACCGCCTGGTCGCGGCGCGCGCGAACGAGGGCGCCGGCGACCCGGAGCGGGCGCTCCGCCATCTCGAGATGGCGGAGGAGCTCGCGCCGGAGAATGCGGAGCCCGTCATCCTGATCGGAGAGCTCGAGCAGCGGCGCAATCGGCCCGACGATGCGTACGTCGCATTCCGCCGCGCGACGACGCTCGCGCCGGAAGAGCTGCGGGCGTGGCGCGGACTCGCGCTCACCGCCGAGGCGCTCGGCTTCGACGCGGAGGCCGAGCGCGCCTACGCGCGCTGGGCACAGCTCGAGAAGACACAGGGCGGCGGACCTTAGGTTCTGCTACTCCCACGCCCCGGTATGCCGGGCGCCGCCGCACGCATCCTCGCGCTGATGCTCGTGCTCGCGTGCGTCAGCGGCTTCGCGGCCTGCTGGGGAGAGGCGCCCAAGGAGGCTCCGCCGACACAGGCGGCACTCGCGGCGGTGATCGCCGCCCAGGGCCCGCCGGTCGACTTCGCGCGCGACGTGAAGCCGGTGCTCGACTCGCGCTGCGTCGTCTGCCACGCCTGCTACGACGCGCCCTGCCAGCTCGTGCTCTCGGCCTTCGAGGGGGCGGAGCGCGGCGCCACCCAGGAGCCCGTCTACGACTCGAGCCGCCTGGTGACGGCGCCGCCGACGCGCCTCTTCGTCGACGCCCGCGACACGGCGCAGTGGCGCGAGAAGGGCTTCTTCGGCGTGCTGCCGCAGAGTGACGAGCGCACGTCTGCGTCGCTCCTCCTCTCGATGCTGGCGCTCGGGCACGCCAATGCCCTCGCGGAGGGCGAGCCCTTGCCGGACGACTTCCCGCTCGACATCGACCGACATCTCGAGTGCCCGACGCAGCCGGAGTTCGACCGCTACGCGAGCGAGCATCCGCACGGCGGCATGCCCTATGGCATGGCTCCGCTCTCCAGCGAGGAGCTGCGCGTGCTCGCCGCCTTCGCGTCGCAGCCGACTGCGGCGCCGGCGCCGCGCGAGCTCTCGCCGGCGGTCCGCGCGGAGATCGCGCGTTGGGAGACCTTCATGAACGGCCGCTCGCTGAAGGAGCGCATCACCGCCCGCTACCTCTACGAGCACTGGTTCCTCGCGCATCTCGCCTTCGACGATCTCCCGCGCGGGCCCTTCTTCCGCGTGCTGCGCTCGAAGACGCCGCCGGGAGCACCCGTCGACGAGATCGCCACAGTGCGCCCCTACGACGACCCCGGCACCCCGGAATTCTGGTACCGGATCGTGCCGATCGAGACGACGATCGTGCACAAGACGCACATCGTGTACCCGCTCTCCGACAAGAAGCTCGCGCGCCTGCGCGAGCTCTTCCTCGACAGCCCGTGGGACCCGACGTCGCTGCCGGGCTACCAGACGAAGGACGCCTCGAATCCCTTCATCACCTTCGAGGTCATTCCGCCGCGCAGCCGCTACCAGTTCCTGCTCGACGACGCGCAGTACTTCGTCATGACCTTCATCCGCGGCCCGGTGTGCCGCGGGCAGGTCGCCGTCGACGTGATCGAGGATCATTTCTGGATCTCCTTCATGGACCCCGATCACGATCTCTCCGTGATCGAGCCGCACTTCCTGCACGAGGCGAAGGACCTGCTCTCGCTGCCGGCGGAGAACGTCGGGCGCTTCGTGCCCGGCGAGATGTGGCTCGAGTTCAACCGCGAGCAGCGCAAGTACCTCGAGCTGCGCGACCGCTACTACGACCGAGTGGACCCGAAGCGGCGCGGGCCGGCGCTCGACTGGATCTGGAGCGGCGGGAAGCAGAACCCGAACGCGCTGCTGACGGTCTTCCGCAACTTCGACAACGCGGAGGTGTCGCAGCACTTCGTCGGCGACACGCCGAAGACCGCCTGGGTGATGGACTACCCGATCTTCGAGCGCATCTACTACAACCTCGTCGCCGGCTTCGACATCTGGGGCAACGTCGTCCACCAGATCGCGACGCGCCTCTACATGGACCACCTGCGCATGCAATCCGAGAACCTCTTCCTCGGATTCCTGCCGGCCGACGTGCGCAAGCCGATCCGCGAGTCGTGGTACGTCGGCGCGACGCGCGAGCTCGACTACGCCGTCGTGGATCGCCTGCGCACGCTCGACCATGGCACGCAGATCCGTTTCACCGGGACCGACGTGAAGGCCGAGCTGCTCGAGATGATCGGCCGCCAGGCGGCCGCGGCCGCCGGACCGCCCGACCTGCTGAACCGCTGCGAGAATCCGCCGTGCGATCGCGCGGGCGCCAGCGCCGTCGAGCGCGCGGTCGAGCGCGAGCTCCAGCGCGTCGCCTCGCGCCGCGGCGACTTCGTGCACCTGCTGCCCGAGGTGTCGCTGCTGCGCGTGCGCGTGGACGCGAGCGGCGATCGCGACCTCGTCTACGCGCTGATCCACAACGTCGCGCACACGAACGTCGCGTTCATGTTCGGAGAGGACAAGCGCCTCCAGCCCGAGGACGACACGCTCACCGTCGTGCGAGGGCACTTCGGCAGCTACCCGAACTTCTTCTTCGAGGCCGATGCGGGCGGGATGCGCGGCTTCGTCGACGAGCTCGCGGCGATGCAGAGCGAGGTCGACCTCGCGGCCCTGGCATCGCACTACGGCATCCGGCGCAGCAGCGCGCGCTTCTGGGCGACCAGCGACTGGCTGCGCGACGATCTCGTGCGGCGAGAGCCGACGCAGGCCGGGATCTACGATCTGGACCGGTACAAGAACCTGTAGCCGCGCGCGGAGGCCGTCATTCGCAGGATCGCGTGCCAGGACTGCGATCTCGTTCAGGCCCTGCCGCGGATTCCGGAGGGATCCGCGGCGAGCTGCAAGCGCTGCGGCGCCCTGCTGCGCAAGCGGCCGCGCAACGGCCTCGAGCACACGCTGGCCCTCTCCTTCGCCGCCGCCATCCTCTTCGTCGTCTCGAACAGCTTTCCCTTCCTCTCGTTCGAGATGAAGGGACTGGTCACGCAGACGACCTTGATGACGGGCGTGATGGACCTCTACCGAGAAGGCAAGCAAGAGATCGCGGCGCTCGTGCTGCTGACCACGGTGCTCGCGCCGGCCTTCCAGCTCGGGCTGCTGCTCTACATCCTCGTGCCGCTCCGACTCGGCCGCGTGCCGTGGCACCTGCCGGAGGCCTTCCGCGTGCTCCGCCATGCGCAGACCTGGAGCATGATCGAGGTCTTCATGATCGGGATCCTGGTCGCGATCACGAAGTTGATGGGCATGGCGAGCATCGTGGCGGGGCTCGCGCTGTGGTCGTTCGCGCTGCTCATGCTGGTGCTCTCCGCCGCGCTCGCGACCTTCGATCCGGAGTCGGTGTGGGAGCGCGTGGAGGTGCTGCCTTGAGCGCGCTCGCTCCTCCCGGCAGCGCGCTCGCCGCCTCCTGCGCGAGCTGCCACGAGTGCGGGATGCTCTGCCGACTGCCGCACGCCGCTGCGCACGGCGTCCGCTGTGCGCGCTGCGGCGCCCCGCTGCACACGCGCAAGCCGCAGAGCCTGGAACGCACCACGGCGCTCCTGCTCGCGGCCGCGATCTGCTACCTGCCCGCCAACCTGCTCCCCATCATGACGGTCACCTCGCTCGGCAAGGCCGAGTCCGACACCATCCTGAGTGGGGTCATCTATTTCGTCAGCTCCGGCGACTGGCCGCTCGCGATCGTCATCTTCACGGCCAGCATCTTCGTCCCCGTCGCGAAGATCCTGATCCTCGGCTTCCTGCTCGTGTCGGTTCATCGCGGCTCGCGCTGGCGGCCGGTCGAGCGGACGCGGCTCTATCGCCTCACCGAGGCGGTCGGCCGCTGGTCGATGGTCGACATCTACGTGGTCACGATCCTGGTCGCGCTCGTGCGGCTCGGGAACCTGGCCACCATCGAGGCGGGTCTCGGCGCGGTCTTCTTCGGGGCCGTCGTGGTCCTCACCATGCTGGCCGCCGAAAGCTTCGATCCGCGCCTGATCTGGGACCGCAGCGAAGCGAGGACCCCATGAGCGAACGAGAGCCCGGGAGCTTCGAAGAGGACGACGTCGCGTCGGCGGTGGTCGAGACCCGACGGAGGCCGTCGATCGTGTGGCTGATCCCGATCGTGGCGGCCCTGGTGGGCGCCTTCGTGGCCTGGCGCGCGCTCTCCGAGCGGGGCCCGGAGATCACGATCGACTTCAAGACGGCCGAGGGCCTGGAAGCCGGCAAGACGCACATCAAGTACAAGGACGTCGAGGTCGGCGTCGTGGATTCGGTGGCGCTCTCTCCGGATCTCTCGGGCGTCGTCGTGCGGGCGCGCATGACCGCCGGCGCCGAGGACTACCTGCGCGAGAAGACGCAGTTCTGGATCGTGAAGCCGCGCGTCAGCGGAGGCCAGGTCTCGGGACTGGGCACGCTGTTCTCGGGCGCCTACATCGGGATGGACCCCGTGCGCGAGGGCCGGAGCCAGCGCGTCTTCACGGGGCTCGAAGCGCAGCCGATCGTCACGATGCAGGAGCCGGGGCGCTACTTCGTGCTGCGCTCGCGCCACAGCGGCGCGGTCGACGTCGGCTCCCCGCTGCTCTTCCAGAAGATCAGCGTGGGCCAGGTGGTCTCGTCCGAGCTCGACACCGAGGATGATTTCGTCACCACGCGCATCTTCGTGCGCGAGCCCTTCGACCGCCGGGTCCATCCGGAAACCCGCTTCTGGAACGCGAGCGGCATCGACGTGTCGGTCGGGCCCGACGGCGTCAAGATCGACACGCAGTCGCTGGTCTCGATCCTGATCGGCGGCATCGCCTTCGAGGAGCCGGCCGACAGCACGCAGGAGGTCGCGGTCGCGGAGACGGTGTTCCCCCTCTACGAGAACCGCGAGGCCGCGGAGCAGCGACACTACACGCGGGCGGTGACATGGCTGCTGCGCTTCGACCAGTCCGTGCGCGGGCTGAAAGTCGGCGCGCCGGTCGAGTTCCGCGGCATCGAGGTCGGGCGCGTCACCGACGTGCGCCTGGAGTTCGACCCGGAGACGGCTCACTTCCGCATCCCGGTGCTGATCGAGATCGAGCCCGAGCGCTTCATGGAGCTCCAGCCGGACGAGAAGCTGCGGCGGGAGATCGTCGATCGCGTGGTCGCGTCGGGCCTGCGCGCGCAGCTCAAGACCGGGAACCTGCTGACCGGTCAGCTGATCGTCTCGCTCGACATCCACAAGGATGCGAAGCCGGCGCAGGTGGTGTGGAACGGCCCGGTGCCGGAGCTGCCGACGATCCCGACGCCGATCGAGGAGATCACCGGCAACCTGACGCGACTGGTCGAGCGCCTCGGCAACCTGCCGGTCGAGCAGATCGGGCAGGAGCTGCACGCCTCGCTCGAGTCGCTGAAGGTGACGCTGGCCCGCTCCGAGGACGTCGCGCCCGCACTCGCCGCCACGCTCGCGCAGATGCAGAAGACGCTCGTCTCGGCCAACACGCTGATCGGGCCGGATTCGAGCGTCAACTCCGAGATGCGCCGCGCGCTGCTCGAGCTCTCGGACGCGGCGCGCGCGCTCGGGCTAGCCGCCGACCAGATCCAGGCGCAGCCGAACTCCGTGATCTTCGGTAAAAAGGGACACCAGTGACGACACTCCGCGCTCCTCGCGCGCTCGCGTGCCTGGCGGCCGTCTGGCTCGCCGGCTGCATCGGCGCCGCCGCGCCGCCCCATTACTACACCCTGCGCTCGAGCTCCGGCGAGGCCGCGGGGGAGCCGCTGGCCGCCCACCCCGAGCTCGGCCTCGCGGTCGGTCCTCTCGATCTCCCGCGCTACCTCGACCGCCCGGAGCTCGTCACGCAGGACAATTCGAACCGTCTGATCGTCCTCGACGCGCACCGCTGGGGCGGCTCGCTCCGCACCGACATCCTGCGCGTCGTCGCTGACGACCTCGGGCGCCTGCTCGGGACCGCGCGCGTAGTGATGTACCCGAGCGAGCCGCGCTTCGATGCCCGCTACCGCGTGCTGCTCGACGTGCGCGACCTCCAGGCCACGCCCGGCCAGAAGGTGGTGCTGCTCGTGCGCTGGACCGTCGCCTCGATGGAGGACGGCCGCGCCGTCGCGGTGGAGGAGTCGCGCATCGAGCAGCCGATCGAGTCCGGCGACTACGACGCGCTGGTCGCGGCCGACAGCGCGGCCTTCGGCACGCTCTCGCGCAAGATCGCGGATCGGATCGCGGCGCTCACTGCGACCGCGCAGCGGTAGCGCTATCCGATTCGCGTCGGATCGCGCGAGAGGTCCTTCGTCAGGTTCTTGTGGTGCGCTTCCAAGGTGCCGCCGCCGATCTCGAGCAGCTTCGCGTCGCGCCAGAGCCGCGCGGCGACGTACTCGCCCATATAGCCGTAGCCGCCGAAGACCTGGATCGCGGCGTCGGCGGCGCGCTTGGCGGCCTGCGCGGCGAAGAGCTTGGCGGCATCGGCGTCGACCCGCTGCCCGGTGGCCCGGAGGTCGAGACGCCGCGCCGTGTCGTAGACGTAGGTCCGCGCCGCGCGGTACTCGGCGAAGCTCTCGGCGATGTAGCGCTGGATCTGCCCGTGCTCGCGCAGCGGGACGCCGAAGCTGTGTCGCTCGTTCGCGTAGCGGACCATCAGCTCGACCGAGCGGCGCGCGATGCCGCAGGACATGGCGGCCAGGGTCAGCCGCTCGATCTCGAGGTTGCGCATCATGGCGAGCGTGCCCTCGCCTTCCTGCCCGAGCCGGTTCTCGACGGGCACGTGCACGCCCTCGAAGACCAGCTCGGCCGTGAACGAGGCGCGCATGCCGAGCTTGTCGGACCACTTCTGGCCGAGCCGAAAGCCCGGCATCCCCTTCTCGACCAGAAAAGCGGAGAGGGTGCGCGGACCGGTGGCCGCGTATACCACGAAGGCGTCGCCGAGCGTCTGCTCGTCCACACCGCCGTTGGTGATGAAGGTCTTCACGCCGTCGAGGACGTAGGCGTCGCCGTCGCGCTGCGCGTGCGTCCGCATCGAGAGCACGTCCGTGCCGACCGCCGGCTCGGTCATGCACATGCCGCAGATCCACTCGCCGGAGGCGGCCTTCGGCAGCACGCGCTTGCAGAGGGTCTCGCTGCCGTTCACGGAGAGGTTCTGCGCGAAGAGGATCGCGTGGGCGAGCACCGCGAGCGCGAAGCCCGGATCCGAGGTGGAGAGCGACTCGCACACCATCACCGCGGCGACTGCGTCGAGGCCGGCGCCGCCGAAATCCTCGGGCAGGGTCACGCCGAGCAGCCCGAGCTCGCCAGCGCGCCGGAAGAGCGCGAGATTGAAGCGCTCCTGGCGGTCGTGCTCCGCCGCCTGCGGCTCGACCTCGCGCGCGACGAAGTGGGCGAGCGTCTCGGCGAGCAGCGCGTGCTCGGGAGTCGGTGCGAATAGGTCGAACGTACGCCAGCCCGCGTCGGCCATGGGCCGATGGTATCAGGCAGCGAGGGTGGCGGTGACGAAGCCCGCGATCGCCTCGCGCTGACGCGCCGGGATGGCGTGGAAGATCATGCCGACGTCGGGCACGAGCTGATAGGCGGTCTCGGCCTCGAGCGAGAGCGCGCCCGTGCGCGGCAGCGAGAACGAGAGCTCGACCCGCGTGCCGAGCATCAGCGGCTCGGGTGAGCGCACCAGACAGCCGTTCTCGGAGAGCGAGAGCACGCTGCAGCCCCACTCGCGACCGTCGCGGCGACAGCGCGCGTGCAGGTGCGTCGGCACACGCGGCGTCGAGCGCGGCGTCTCCTCGGTCACCTGCTGGATCAAGCGGAAGAGCTCGTGCATGCCGGCGGGTCGCCGCACCGCACCCACGATGCGCGAGTCCGCGCCGGTCACGCCGTGACGGCCGGTGAGCACGATCAGCGGAAGCGCGACCGGGTCCTCCGGCACCTCCGCGAGCTGGCGCTCGTCCACGATGCGAAGGATCGGCGTGCGGTCGCCGCGCGCGGGGCCGAGCGACTCGTACTCCTCCGGCAGCAGGATCGCGTAGCCGAGCTTCGCGAGAATGGCGCGCGTCATCGGCGCATAGGCGTCCGGAGCCGCGTGGCTGACGATCAAATGGTGGGGACGCCCTTCCATGCAGCCCACATCGGCAGAGCGCGCGGCGCGATTGAGCATCGCCGCGCCGCGATTGAGCATCGCCGCGCCGCGATTGAGCATCGCCGCGCCGCGATTGAGCATCGCCGCGCAGCGGCGCAGCCGGTAGATTTTGCCGCGTGTCGGGAGCGCCGGATCTCGCCGCCTTCCTGATCGCGCGCCGCGCCGCCATCGAGACGACGCTCGCGCAGCGCCTCGGTCCCGCGACCCCGAGCCCCGCCTCCGCCGAGGCAGAGGTCCTGCGGCGCTTCCGCTCCTTCGCCGCGGCCGCGCTGATGCGCGGCAGTGCGGATCCGCCTTCCCTCGACGGCCTGCGGGGGAGCGAGCGGCGCGCGAGCGCGCTGCTCGACGCATGGGTTGCGGCGGCCGCGCATCTCGCCGAGCCGGAGAGCGCGCGACTGCGCGAAGCGCTCGCTCCGCTGCTCGAGCAGTTCCAGAGCGCGCTGCGCCAGACCACCACCGGGCGCCGCGCGCGCGGCGCCCCGCGCGTCCGGCGCGCCGTGATGGCCGCGATCGACCGCGTGGCCGACGCCTTCCTCGCGCTCGACACCGAGGACGGCCGGATCGTGGACGCGAACCCCGCCGCGGGCTCGCTGCTCGGCGTCGCGCGCGACGCCCTGCTCGGCGTCGACGCCCTCTCCTTCGTGCCGGACGCCGCGCGCGACGGCTGGTGGGTCGAGCTCGACGCGGTCACCGAGGGCACGGAGCCGCGCCGCTTCGCCACCCGGGTGCGGGACGCCTCCGGCCGCGAGCTGCCGGTCGATTGCAGCGTGACCCGCTTCGCGACGCGCGAGCGCACCTTGGCGCTCGTCGTCGCGAGACCCTGCTAGCGCAGGTGCTGCGAGAAGAAGCCCAGCAGCCGGCCCCAGGCGTCGCGCGCGGTCTCGGGCCGGAAGGCGGCCGGCCGCGTGTCGTTCATGAAGGCGTGGCCGGCGCCAGGGTAGACGACCACCTCGAACGGCTGCTGGCTTCGCGCGAGCTCGCGCTCGAGCGCCCGCACCTCGTCCACGGGGATGAACTCGTCGTCGGCGCCGAAGAAGGCGAGCAGCGGGCAGCGGAGCTCGTGCGCCATCGCGAGCGGCTCGCGCGGCTTGCGCGCGGGGTCGAGACCCTTCGGATCGTGGAGCAGTCCGCGCGAGTGCGAGAGCAGCCCGTAGAAGGGCGCCGCGGCGGAGAGACCGCTCGCCCGACACGCGGCCATCAGCGTGTACATGCCGCCCATGCAGAAGCCGGTGATGCCGACCGACGGCCCCACGTCCGGCCGCGCGCGCAGCAGCTCGGCAGCGGACTGGAGATCGACGAGGATGCGCGGGTCGTCGAGCGCGCGCATCCACGCGCCCGGGTTCTCGATGCGGACCTCGCGCTCGCGCCGGTAGAGGTTCACCGCCAGCACGCAGTAGCCCTCGCCGGCGAGCCGGCGGGCCATGTCGCGCGTGTGATCCGTGACGCCCCAGACGTCGTGGACCATCACGACGCCCGGATGTCGGCCCGCGTCGGGCCGGGCCAGGAATCCGACCTCCCGCTCTTCCGTGCGCATGCTCACCTCGAGGTGGTCTTCCGGATCTCGAAATCGCGCGCGCGGAGGAGCGCCGGGATGCCGCGCGGGCCCAGCATATGGCCCGCTCCGATCACCACGAGCCGCACGCGGCCGTCGAGCGAGAGCTGCGCCAGCCGCTCGGCCATGCGCTCGTTGCGCTCGAAGAGCACGCGGTCGTAGAAGGGCTGGAACTCCGGCGCGCGCTCCAGCGGCGCGAGCGCGATCTCCTCGAGCGCGGCGTCGTCGCCGCGCGCCCACGCCTCCATCAGCTGGCTCGCCTCGTCCGGCGACTCGCGCGCACGCTGGAGTGTGTCGCGCAGCATCAGGTCCTGGAGCTCGCGCGAGAGATTCGCGAACAGGGCGAACTGCTCCTCCGGCGTCTCGAGCTCGACGATCGGCACGTGCTCCTTCACCGCGCGCTCGGTGAACATGCGGTCGACGCCGAGCTCCTCGTGGAAGCCGAGCTCGCGGTACTGGAGCACGGCGACGCTCGTCGCGACGAGCCAGGGCGCGACCGAGTCGAAGGTGTCGGGCGGAAGATTGTGCTGCGCGAGGTATTCCTGGAGGAGCTGCCAGGTCTCCGGCTGGAGCCGGTCCTGCAGGCGCTCGGGCGCCGCGATGCCGCCGAAGCGCTGCATCATCAGCTGCACTTCGGTGAGATCCACCTTCGTGACGTCGGCCTCGACGACGAGCTCGTCGGCGCCCTTCCAGGCGCTCTCGACCGCGCCGCCGAGCTCGCGCATGCGCGGGTCGCCGACGTGGACCGACCCGAGCAGGTACAGCAGCGGGTGCGGCGCGTGTGGCGGCTGGGCGCTCCAGAGCGTCGGCGTCGCGGCGGGCTCGGGCTCGGGCAGGGGCGGCGCGGGCCGAGGCGTCGCGCAGGCCGCCAGCGCGAGCGCCAAGGTCGCGAACGGCGCACGCCGGCGCCTCTGCCTCCCGCCCATGGCGTCGTGATCCTTGCCGCTCAATCCGCGCGCACGCCGGGCCGATGGTATAGCGATCCCCCTCGGAGGATTCCCATGGGCAAGGTGTTCGGCATCCTGCTCATCGTGATCGCGATCTGGCTCGGCCTCGAGTACTTCACGGGCGAGACCCCGGCCCCGACCCGCGATCCGGAGCGTGCGGCGGTGAGCCCCGCGCAGCGCGTCGGCCAGCGCGTCAGTGACGCCCTGGCCAGCGGCGCCGCGCGCGAAGAGAAGCTGGCTCCGGAATAGCTCCCATTCGGTTGCGGATGGGGGGCGGGGGGTGCTAGGTCCCAGTCCCTCGAACCCCCCCCACGCGCCTCCGGGCGCGGAGCGCGCATGGCCGAGCTCGACCTCCCCTCGATGCTCTTCGTCCTGATGTTGTCGACCTTCGTCGGCTTCCAGGTCATCCAGAACGTCTCGCGACTGCTGCACACGCCGCTGATGTCGCTCACCAACGCGATCTCCGCGATCGCGGTGGTGGGCTCGATCATCATCACCGGCGAGCACAAGGACACGCTCAGCACCACGCTCGGCGCGGTCGCCGTCTTCGCTTCCGTCACCAACATCGTGAGCGGCTTTCTGATCACCGACCGCATGCTCAAGATGTTCAAGGAGCGGGAGCCGAAGCGATGAACCACTCGGTCGGCGAGGTCGTCACCCAGCTCACGTATCTGCTCGCCGCAGCGCTCTTCATCTTCTCGCTGCGCTGGCTGAATCGCCCGAACACCGCGCGGCGCGGGGTCGTCGCGGGCGTCGCCGGCATGAGCGCGGCCATCCTCGGCACCTTGTTCCATCCGGAGATCGTCGCCTCCGGCTATGTCTGGATCGCGTTGGCCGCACTCGTCGGCATCGCCGTCGGCATCCCGCTCTCGCGCGTGCCGCTGACCGCGGTGCCGCAGCGGACCGCGATCTCGCACGCGTTCGGCGGCCTGGCCGCCGGCCTCGTCGGCACG
>Ga0335085_10009063_pt1 | contig 15071 bp, 9 predicted proteins | sample Lox_Sample_45_FD_206712 | JGI IMG/M metagenome (GOLD analysis project Ga0335085, IMG submission 206712) | Soil microbial communities from Loxahatchee National Wildlife Refuge, Florida, United States - Lox_Sample_4.5 | ecosystem: Environmental > Terrestrial > Soil > Wetlands | place: USA: Florida... | reverse complement strand
TGGATTTTTCACGCCCTAGATAAACTTCCCCAATACCGCAACCCACCCCGATTTCTATTTTTGGCAGCGCCGATAACGGTTTTGAGACTCGGCGCGGAAGTCGGACTGGATCCTTTTGACTCGGAGGTCCTAAAGCGCCGTGGCGTAAATGCAATTCGGTTAGGTCCGTGGGACGATGTTGTGCTACGAATGTGGCTTCACGAACTAGGGTATGAGGCGTCGCCCACGGAGCGAAAGTATGTAACAGCGTCAATCGGCAATTGGCCGTCCCTTCTTCGCCAGTTTCATCTATACGCGAGGGGCTCAGGACACTCTTTCGATGTCGTTGACGATTTTAAGGAGAAGTTTTTAGGCTTGCCGGAGACCCTCCGGCTCTTTGGTCTAGACGAGCTTGACACAAATGAGCTGCGGACGTTGGAGTATCTGTCAACGGGCCCAGCGTCAGTTGATGAGCTGCAGGCGCTTGACGATACTTCTCCCCACCAGAAGGTCGTCGGCTGGGCGAACACTTTAGGTTTAGTGTCCGAACGTCATGGCAAGTATAGGCTCGACTCATTTGTTGCTGAACTGTTTACACGGCAGACCTCACTTGTGGGCTAGTAGTGCTATGGAACAAACGTATTGGTGGGAACAGGTCGGTCCCCGTAGATTTTATATTGAAGTTGTTCGCACACTAAAATCTGCGTCAGTTGTTGTCTGGTTCCCGCAGCACGCCACGGAGGACATACTTGTTCCTTTGGATGAGGGTTTGAATGATCTGCCGGATGAAATTAGACACGTCGACGCAAGTGAGGAAGAAACACCGGAGAATCTCGTGCGGAGAGAGTTACCCAGCACAGACGAAGGCTTATTTAAAATGCTTAGCGATGCCAAGACTGTGTTGATAGTGAGAAAGACTCGGAGTGGCAGTTGGCTGGGGTGGAAAAAATTGTTAGAAGATTATCATCGATACCTGGCGACCCACAGGTTGAAAATTGGAGATGTCAGTCGCTTTTTGGTAATAGCCGAAGCCCCTGAGTCGGAGCAAGGGCCATCTTATACCGTCGCTCTTAAGTACATTTATTACAAAGGTTACGTGACGATCAGTGACACTGAACGTTACTGCCAACAGTTACTGGCCGGGACTTCGCGGTCGACTATTGAGCGGCTTCTCTCCGCATCGATTATTGCGAACGTGGCGTTGTGGGACAAGGGAATAGCGGCGCGGTTGTGTGGAAAGTCGGTGGCGGACATTTTGGACCCGATCGACATCCTTCGCCGACTCGCGCTAGAGCGAAAATGGAAGCCGGAGCAAGCGTGTGCATGGCATAACGGTATCGAGAACAATGTCGATGGTGAGAGATGTTCAAACTCGGCGTGGCTTGCTCTTCATGGAGAGAGCTCGGAAATCAAGCAACGCATTTGGCGAGCGCAACTGAAAGTACTGTTTCCGTTTATAGAACAGCAGCGGAATATGTTCATTGACCTAATTCGTCGGGATTTGCCTTTTGTGTCAAGTGAGGCTGATTTAGGCGATATGGAGTTTCTTCGGCTAAGGCATTTGATCAAGGATCATCTACCTAAGGGGGCCGAGGATGCGTACGATGTATTTCTCCAGATTCCAGATGCTTTCGGTGATGTACGAAATTGCCTTGCACACCGCGAGCCTGCTCCGGCGGATAAACTTCAGGCGATGTTCGGAGCACTTGAAAGCCTGACCGGTCTGTGGAAGTACGGATTTTCTGCAACTCGGGCGCGTATTTCATTGGCCTCCGTTCACGCAGGACAACATCAATAGACGTTGTCGCATTATCTTAAAGCGGCCTCGCGTTGGACAGGAAGAGCAGGCTTTTCGCTGCCTCTGGGTGCAGTGCAGGCCTGTCGTTGCCCGGTGCGATATCCGCCAATATCGGTAGCGATTCGTTCCCACGACCCAATCTCGCGGGTTGGGGCGTGAGCATAACGCGAACACCGTCGAGTTCGGGCGCAGCAACCACCTCGGGCTGGGGTGAGTTTATCAAAATTCGTTGTGAATTTCGCGATGATACGCTCAAGGTTGTGTCCCTTGGCATCGAGACTCGCAGGCCCTATCAAATTAAATCGTTCAGCTGAACGCGGTCTTCAAGAGCCAGTTCGACGCAGATAAAATGGTCGGCGCCCCTCACAGAAGTTCACAGCTATTTGCCACTTCTGAGTCTGAAATCGCGTAAGAAACGATTATAATCACTCTTTCATGGATGTGGGCCGCATCGCTGCGTTTCTCGTGAAAAACAAGGACGCGATCGGTGCGCTATCAGCGGCTTTCGGAATAGGCGTCGCAATTGCCAAGGGAGCCTTACCGTTTAAAGGCAGACTCATAGCGTGGACGGCCCGCAGGAACCTGAGGACGTTAATCGGCGCAGATGGGTATTCATCGACCGAAGTAAAATCCGCCACCCGTTTCTATCTTTACCCGGATTGTCAAAGTCTCGACCCAAGTGGAAACGAAGACTGGCGAGCGATCTACCCAGTGCGGGCTAAGCTTTTCAAGACCGTCGACGACTTATTGGAATCCAGTCCGAACTACAAACATACGATTCTCCTTGCAGATTCCGGGATGGGCAAAACTTCGTTCGCTCTGAATTACTATGCGAGGCATGTGCGCTCCGGCCGGAAGCGACTCTCGCTTGAATTGATCCCTTTAGGATCGTCAAATGCAGAGTCTCGTTTGGCTGCACTGCGGAATCGAGAGCAGCGGAATAGTACAGTTGTTATCCTCGACGCCTTCGACGAAGACACGAAAGCTATTGCGGGTCATAGGGAGCGTATCGCCGAATTGCTTCAGTATGCTGATGGCTATCGGCACGTTTTCATTACTTGCCGAACACAGTTCTTCCTCAGCGACGACGAGATCCCAAGAGAGACTGGCGTCTTGCGGATGGGCGTCACTCAGGCGGGTCAGTCAAAAGAATATCAGTTCTACAAGATTTACCTCTCGCCGTTCTCGGACGATCAAGTCCGCTCCTATCTGAGGCGCAGATTACCCATCTGGAGGTTGCGCGATCGGCGGTTGGCGTTCGAAATATGTCGACGGATTGCTGACTTAGCTGTTCGGCCGATGTTGTTAGACTATATCCCGACCTTAATCAAGGCGCATTCAGACTGGCGTTATGCATGTCAAATTTATGAGGAAATGGTGAAAGCGTGGATCAAAAGAGAAGCCCATTTCCTCAACCACAAAGAAGGTCCGTTCTTGGAATTCTCTGAGAAGTTAGCTGTAAATCTTTACGTAAACCGTGTCGCCCGCGGCTCAGAATCAGTACAGCCAAGTGAGCTTGAGCAGTTGGCGTCCACTTTTGGCCTTAGCCTCCAGGGATGGCAACTTACCGGTCGGTCTTTGCTTAACCGAACGGCAGACGGAAAATATAAGTTCGCTCATCGCTCCGTGATGGAATTCCTTTTCGCCCGCAGATTTCTTAATCATTCCGAAGAGTTTGAGCAGCTGGATTGGACCGATCAAATTAAACGCTTTGTCATCGAATTGATATTGTCGAAGCTGTCGGGCGGAGATAATCTCGCGAACGTCGATTTCGGGCGGGCAGATTTGGACGGCTGGACTAGACTTGGCTGGAAAATACTGCTGAACGTGCGCAACAGCACCAAGAAAAGCGTCTCCGCTCATGCGAGCGTGCCATTTATAGGCAGGACCTACAATGCGACTCTTCGTGAGAATACCGTACAGCCCCCCATCATGGTTAATACGCTTAGGGGACTGAGGTTTGGCTCGGAGGCGTTACGTCATATTCTCGCTGAGACACTCGGCTCCGATTCGCTTAATCGAGAGGCACTGTTAGACGCACAACCGATTGAGAACTTTCATGCGACATGTTCATTCGATCTCGCTTCGAATCGGATGTGGGCGCTTCTCCCATTGGATCTTATAGAGCATTACGAGGAAGTACGGCAGAACCTTGACCTGTGCAATCTTGCTAGACTCAACGCGTTCGAAGATTGGAGGTTACCCAGCCGAGGCGAGTTAAGGACGTTGCTGAACAGACACACGCTATTCGACCAAGTAATCGCCAGAGGAGTTTGGTGTACTGAGGAGTTCGTGCCTCTTCCGGTGATCATAGGAAAGGCGAGCGAAGAAGTTACGAGGGGTGGAGGCATTCTGCTGACGAGGAACTTCTACGAATTTATCGATTAGGCGACTATTAAACCGGGATTTGACACCACACTGGATGGCGTTGCTGACCCGATATCAACAAATATCGGAAGCCAGAACGCTGCCGCCGTGGCAGTACGGAGACCCACGGCGAAGCTGCGTCGGAACTTTCGACAGAGGGGCCGACGGGACTTGAGGCCGTTCGGTTCGTCCGAGTGTCGGGCGGATTTCAGCGATGCGTCATTGCAGCAGTTCAATTTCACGAGCAAGCACATCGCGTAACGGCGGCAGCGCGGCGCAGACGCTTTCCCAGACCAGCGCAGCTTCGACATCCTCGTAATCGTGGCGATAAATGTTGCCGGCGGCGGCCATGCCCTTCCACGCTATCGCAGGATGACGAGCCTTGAGCTGATCAGGAATGCGCCGGGATGCCTCGGATGATTTCAAGGCATCGGGTGACAGGGTACAACGTCCGTGTGTCTTCCCGAAACGCATCGAAGTCCAGATCCTGGACGAATTGGCGCGCGAGATCGACGTGGTGCAGCATATCGCGCAGGACCGACAGAAGCGGTCAGAAGGCACAAACGGCGTCGATTACCGCGGCCGGTTTCATATACGGCTTCAATCCGGCCCGATTGACGACATCGACTCGTCCATCAAACATCGATGTGATGTATTCTTTCATCCCCGCGTAATCGAAGACGGTGACATGCGCATCAGGATCGAATTCGATCATGATGTCAGTGTCGCTGTCCTCGCGTTCATCGCCTCGGGAAGCGTTCGACTCGTAAAAACCATATTCAAATCCTGGGCGGAAGGTTCGCCTGGCGCTGGTGAACCTGACAGAGATCGGCAGACGTTGGTGCAGGCGCGGCTACGGATCGCTTGCGAGGATCGGGGAACTGACGGCTGAATCTCCGGCAGTGTCCGGAGGCGGTGTGTTGCCGCCGTGCAGGTCGCATTTCTGTGTCGGTTCGGTGCCATCGATGAACCAGGCGTCCCGGGTGTTCGGGCACTCGTCCCCTGCCAGCTTGCCGCTGTCCAGACAGATGTGCGCCTGGGTGACTCCCGAGGGAACAGGAAATTCTTTCGCGTCCCGGTAAGCGCCCATGCGGGAAGCGCGCTTCATGAACTCGGTCCAGACAGGGAGCGCGGACTTTGCGCCTTCAAGGCCCAGCTCGCGGTAGTCGTCGAAGCCCACCCAGACCACGCAAAGCAGCCGGGTGGTGAAGCCAGCGAACCAGCCGTCGTGAGATGTGCCCGTTTTGCCTGCGGCGGGCAGCATAAATCCACGCGACCGCACACCGGCCGCGGTACCCGAGCGCATCACTTGCTCCAGCATGCTGACCATCAGCCAGTTGACGCGCGGATCGAGGGCCTGCCAGGTCCTGGAACCGCCCGCGCCGAGCGCGACGTCATTGCTGTCGCGGAAAGCCGATACGACAGCCGGCGTGACGATAGCGCCGCCATTGGCAAACGCGGTGTAGGCACGGGCGATCTCGAGTGGAGTAACCTGATACGCGCCCAGCGCCACCGAGGGTGTGGCGCGAATCTGATCGTTGAGTCCGAATTTCCGTGCCATGCTGACGACGGCGCTGTAGCCCACTTGCTGAGCGACTTTCACCGCGGCGATGTTATCGGAGTGGGCGAGAGCATCCTCAAATGTCATGAGCCCGAAATGCTCGCCGCGAAAATTGCCGGGTTGGTAAGGCTTGCCGTCAAACCAGAAAGTCGCGGCGCCGTCGTCGATCAGACTGACCGGTGTGTAAACCTGCGAACTGCCCGAGATCGCGCTGTTGAGCGCAGCGGCATAGACGAAGGGCTTGAACACGGACCCGGGCGGCCGTTTGGCGAGGATACGATTCAGCTGGCTCTTTCTGTAATCGCGGCCGCCGACCAGGGCCTTGATTTCACCGCTGTGGGGATCGAGCGCAATCAGCGCCACCTCCGCCTGCGCGCCCCCCTTTGCGCTGCGCTTGGAGAGCAGCTGATCGATATCGCGCATGCCGGATGCAACGGCTTCGTCGGCGGCATGCTGCAGATTCAGGTCAATGGTGCTGTAGACGTTGCGAATGGATGCCCCGTCCGCATCGGAATCTGCCGTCTGGCGGTCCTGCAGTTCGTCATTGACGAGATCGAGGAAGTAAGATGCGCGCGATTCGCTGAGGGAATCCTCTCTGACGCGAAGCGTCTCGCTGACGGCGCTCCGATACTGCGCCTCGGTGATGAAGCGGTCGTTGCGCATCATGGCAAGCACCAGATCGCGGCGGTCTCTGGCCCGTTCCGGCCACCGGATCGGATTCAGGTAGCTGGGGCGCTGGACCATGCCTGCGAGCATTGCGGCCTCAGGCAGCGTGATGTCGGCGAGCTTCTTCCCCAGGAACATGCGCGCGCCTTCGCCGAAGCCATGAATGCTGAAATCTGCCTGGCGGCCGAGATAAACCTGATTGGCGTAGGTTTCGAAGATTTTCTCCTTCGACCATGAGCGCTCGAGATGGATGGTCATGACAGCTTCGCGCAGTTTGCGCATCCAACGCTTGTCGGCCCCGAGCCAGAGGCCGCGCACCAGCTGCATGGTCAGGGTGGAGGCGCCCTGTTCCCGGCGGCCGTCGCGCAGATCGGCATAGGCGGCCTTCAGGATGCGGGGCACGTCAAAGCCGTCGTGATGAAAGAAGCGCTTGTCTTCCGCCGCGAGCACTGCGTTCACAAGGGCGGGCGGAATCTGCGCGAATTTTACCGGCAGACGTTCCTCTTTGCGCGCGGAAAGCATCGTGATCAAAGGTGAAGCCAGGAAGATCTGTTTCAGTTCTTTGCCACCGGACAGTATTCGAGCGACCTCTGATCCGCTGAACAGAACACGCGCCGGCGCGCCGCCGTCCTCCGGGAAGATCTCCACGCGGTCTTTTTGCACGCGATAAGAGAGGGCTTTCGGCTGCGGTGACGAGCGGTAGCCTGCTGTATCAAGCTCCGCGGCGACGTCGTCGGCGCTTAACCGATCGCCGACCGAGACATACAGGGGCGCGGCATAGATGTTCACGGAATCGGCGAAGACGCCGGACGAAATCTGGCGGTCGACCTGGCGGGCACAGCGAATATAAAAGACGGTGAAAAGCAGGAAGAACAAGCCGGCCGGAATGCCCACAGCGCGGGCTGCGATCTTCAGCCGGCGTGGTGTAGCAACTTCTGCAACCCGTTTCCTGATGCGCGCAGGCCAGGCCGGTGTTGCGGCGCTTTCGGACCCGCCTTTTGTTTGCGCGCTTTTGGTCCCGTCCCGTTCCGGCGCATCCACCCCGATCGGAAACACACCGATTCAAGCGCACGGCTTGCCAATGCACGGTTCGCTACGAACCAGCGCCGAAGTGGAATCGCCGGTGGTAGCCAGAACCACTCCCTGTGGGTTTTGGAACAAATTCGCCATTTGGTGCGTGTTCGCGATAACTTTTGAGCGCAGTCATTCGTGAAGATGCCTGGTCGAAGCAAGACGCATCAAGGCGACTATCCGCCGTTCTGGTGAAGCCTACTGCACCGTAACCAGGGGCCCGACCGGCGTCTGGATGCCGTTCACAATTGCCTGAATCTGCATATCGCCGGGCGGGAGCTGAGGCACCACAACGTTGATCTGGTAGAGACCCGCTTCGATCAGCCCGGAGTAGGTCACCATGGCCGCGACGCCGTCAATCGTTACTGTCACCGTGTCGTTCGTCGGAGCACTGCCGGAGAAAAGCCGGCCAGCCAGCACGGTGGGCGTGGTGGGCCCGAACCCGACGCCGAAAAGCTGAAGCGTCTCTCCCGGGATGACGGGACGGGTTTTAAATGAAAACGCGCCAGTCGGCCCAACCAGATCGTATGAGCCGTTGCCGTAAGCTCCTGTTCCGTTCGGAGTGGCAACTTCGCCGGCCACATGTTTGGCATCGAGGAGACTGAATGACGGACCGTAAGCAGCGAGGGTCACGGTGGAAGTCACGGTCCCGGCAGGCGAATTCACAACAACGTTGACGGTGCCGGGATTGGGATCGTCAGGGACCTGCAGATTGATCTGAGTCGGACTCACGAACCAGAGGAAAGCGGATCTGTTATCGATGGTCACGCTGGTACCGCCGAGCGATTGGGGAAAGTTGCCGGTCCAGGTGTAATTTCCGTTGGCAAGATTTGCACCGTAGATCGAAATCCAGGAACCGGGCTGAACCACCGGCACTGAACTGTACACCGGAACGACTCCACTGGGCGTGATTGCGGGGTCCGCAGTGGGCGTGAGAATACGGATGCGGTTGTTGGCGGTGTCGGCGATGTACACATTCCCGGCGGAGTCTACGGCCACGCCTGATGGATTGAACAGTTCGGCGTTGGTCCCGTCGCCGCCATCGCCGCTGAAGCCCTGGAGGCCGTTTCCGGCGATCGTGGTGATTATGCCACCGGATACTTTGCGAATGCGGTTGTTGCCGGTATCGGCAATGTAGAGGTTGCCCGAATTGTCGACGGCAATGGCCTGCGGACCGTACATTTGCGCGCTGGTTGCGGGACCACCGTCGCCGCTGAAGCCGGCGTCGGGAATATAGTTTTGCGGAGCTGTACCCGCGACGGTGGTGATAATGCCGTTTGCAACTTTACGGATCGTATTGTTACCGGTATCGGCGATGTAGAGGGCACCCGCGGAATCGAGAGCGACGCCGTCAGCGCCGCCCAGTTGCGCCGCGGTTGCCAATCCGTTATCTCCTGCAAAACCAGGCGTTCCGTTTCCGGCTACCGTATTAATCACGCCATCGGAAACTTCCCGGATGCGAGGCGTAGAGCGGTCAGCGATGTAGAAGGCACCCGAAGAGCCGACAGCGAGACCGATGGGAGTGATTAGTTCCGCCGACAATGCGGGGCCTCCGTCGCCCGCCCAGCCTTCTGTACCATCGCCAGCGACGGTGGAGATGGTGCCGTTTGAGACTTCGCGAACGACTGAATTTGAGGCGTCAGAGATATAGACATTGGCGGAAGAATCCACTGCAATCCCCTCCGGCCACGATAATTCGGCGCTTGCAGCCGGTCCGGACTCCCTGGTGAAACCGTGGACGCCGTTGCCCGCTATGGTGGAGATAACTCCGTTTGAAACTTCGCGAACGCGAGCGTTGCCGGAGTCGGTGATATAGAGATTACCCTGTGCGTCAACAGCCACACCGGCAGGCCCGTTCAATTGAGCGCTTGTGGGTGGACCGTTGTCGCCTCCATAGCCCTCGGTTCCGGTGCCGGCAACGGTGGAGATGATCCCGCCGCTGACCTTCCGGATCCGGAAGTTGTCGTTGTCGGCGATGTAAACGTTTCCGAGCGAATCGGCGGCGACTCCGCGGGGATTGTATAGCTCAGCGTTCGTGGCGGCGCCGTTATCCCCGCTGAAGCCCGAGACTCCATTTCCAGCTACGGTGGAGATGATCCCGCCGAAAACCTTCCGAATACGGTTGTTGACGTCGTCCGAGATGTACAGGGCGCCGGCTGAGTCGACGGATAGTCCCGACGCATTCAGCTCAGCAGCGGTTGCAGGGCCGTTATCCCCGCTGAACCCAATGGTTCCGTTTCCCGCGACGGTTTTGATTATTCCGCCGGAGACCTCTCTGACGCGGCCGTTGCCGGCGATGTAGAGATTGCCCGCAGAGTCGACTGCGAGGGCGCCGGGGCTTAGCTGTGCGCTGGTGGCGGGGCCGTTGTCACCGCTGAAACCAGCCTGGCCGTTTCCGGCAACTACGGCGACCACCCCGTTCCGGATTTCGCGTACGTTGTATCCTTCGCTGAAGTACAGAACGCCCGCGGAATCCACCGCGAGGAATTGCGGGCTGACAAGTTCAGCACTCGCGGCGGGACCATTATCGCCGCTGGTACCCCCAACACCAGTGCCGGCAATCGTGGTGATTACGCCGCCGGAGACTCTACGAATGCGGTTGTTGGAACTGTCCGCAATGTAGACGTTCCCTGCGCCATCTACGGCCACATTTTGCGGGGCGCTCAGTTGGGCACTCGTCGCAGGACCATCATCTCCACTGAAGCCGGCAACGCCTGTTCCCGCAATCAAAGTCACCAGATGGCTGGCGGCGTCCAGACGCAGGATTTCCTGCTCGTTTGCGAAAAAGATGTTCCCTGCTGCATCGACCGCCACAGAAGACTGAAAGTTAAGACCGGCCATGAGAGCCGGAACATTTACAGGAAGCCCGCCACCGGCAAATGTTGAGATTATGTAGCTCTGTCCGTAAACGACCGAGCGCAGGAAAATTAAGAGAAGTATTCCGCGAACCGAATGGAACACGATACTGCGCGAGCAGGTATACTGCCGAAGAGTGAGCGAGCTGTCATAGCAAAGGCTGCTGACCGCGCCCAAAACGTCTGTTTTACTACATGGAGCATGCGAAGCGGACCCTGGAGTATCGCGATCACCGAAGACCATTCGATGTGGTTTTCGGATTCAGCGCAGAGAAGGAAAGCAACAGAAGGCGGTCGCGAAAGCTGCATAAGGAGTGAACAAGCCGTGCGCTCGGGTGGCTCCGGACCGGTGGTCGTTCTTTTGCATGCCTATCTGGAAAGGTCGTTGGCTGGATCGATATCAGAGAAACCCACCATCTGCAGGTGGAACCTTATGCTGCTCTCCGTCGTTTGGTACACTGCCGGTTAACAACCGCCGCGAGGATAGCCGTGGGCAGCTCGACTGGTGGACCGGCGCTCGGGGACCTTGCCGCTTTCTGCCTCATCGTTCCGGGCACAGCCGCAGGAGTTCTTCGTCGCGGGCGCAGTCGATCCAAACCTGCGTCGAAAAACTGGCGCGCCCCCTGGTCTGTGAGTCGTTCCAGTCAACTGGTTCTTACGAAATTCCGGCCCGTTGTGCGCTCGCTACTATGGTACTCAACTGGCCGGCGGGGCTGAGGAATATGACGCCGAAAAATTGTTGGAGCGGGAGAGAACCGAAAGGGGCACCGATCGAATGGCAAACGAATTCAGAAAGCAGGCAGTTGAACGCATCGCTGCTGAGGCCAGTGAATGGCGGCACGAACTGCATGCCCACCCGCAGACGATGTACGAAGAGACCTTCGCGAGCGATCTCGTATGCCGCAAGCTCACGGAATGGGGCATTCCCTTCTCTCGGGGGCTCGCGGTTACCGGTGTCGTGGCCAGCGTCGAAGGGCGCCGCAATACATCGGGCCGCGCGGTCGCGTTTCGGGCCGACATGGACGCGCTCGATATCAATGAGGAATCCGGCCAACCCTGGGCGTCGCGCATTCCCGGGAAGATGCACGCCTGCGGGCATGATGGCCATACCGCCACGCTGCTCGCGCTCGCGCGGTATCTGAGGGAAACGCGAAACTTCGACGGGACGGCCAGGCTCATCTTCCAGCCAGCTGAAGAAGGCGGCGCCGGAGCGCTGCGAATGCTGAACGATGGTCTGCTCGAGACCTTTCCATTTGATGAGATCTACGGCTTTCACAACTTTCCCTCCCTGCCCCGCGGCCTGTTCTCTCTCTCGCCGGGCAAAATGCTCGCCGCCGTTGACGCCTTTGACGTACAACTCAAAGGCAAGGGCGGTCACGGTGGCCTGCCTGAACTGGCGAACGACGTTCTGCCCGCTATCGCCAGTCTCGCTATTTCGCTGCCCGGGATCGTAAGCCGCGAAATCCCGCCTGCCGAAGCGGCGAGTCTGACCGTCACCAACATCCGCGGCGGCACCGGCAACTTCAACGTGATCTCGGGTGAAGCGGCGTTGAGCGGCAACGTGCGCACTTTCCGCGAGGCTGACCGCGCCCACATCGAAGCGCGCATTCGCCAGATAGCCGATTCGCTGGCTCAGATGTTCCGCGGGGAAGCCATTGTGAAGTACCAACGCATCATAGACCCAGTCATTAACGACCCAGTCTCGGTGCAGTACTGCGAAACCGCTGCCCGGAAAGTCTCGGGCGAGGTAAAGCCCTTTTCACCGATCATGGCCGGTGAGGATTTCGGCGGCTTTCTGAAGGTTCGTCCCGGAGCATTCATCATCCTCGGCCAGGCGGAAAGCGAACCGAGCAGTCCGCACAACTTTTCCGTACACCACCCACGCTACGACTTCAACGATCGAATCATTCCGGTGGCCGTCGAATACTTCGCCGAACTCGCCGAAAGCCGCATGCCGCTCGACTAGGTTCTCTACCTGGACCAACAGCTTTGCACACCGATGGGTGGGAAATCCGCGGTGAAGTTTCGGGCGCGATCGCGCTCGACCGCCAAAAACCTCTCCGCTGGTGCAGGAAACCAGCGCCACGATATCCGCCAATATCGCCAGCTAATTTCGTATCAACTTGTATACGGAGATCAGAACCGTTGTTACCGGAGCTCGATTAGTGTCGCGAACGCAGAGCCAGATCAGTTTCGCCTTCGGGTCCAACCGACCAGCGCCATGAAACAGGGTGCGGCAATCAGCAATGCAAATGTTGATGGTTCAGGAGCGGAAGATACCGGAGTCAACAAATAGGCTCGCCCGTTAGTTCCATTGGCAACGATCTGGCCAAGATTGTTGATTCCCTCCGCGTCAAAAAGGGTGATTCCGAGGCTCGGATTAATGAGCGAATTCAAATCAATCATCGCGCCATTGCTATACAGAAACGCTCTTGGACTACCATTCGGAAGAATGGATTCCCCAACGACCTGGCCGGCGTCGTTGATTCCAAGGCCATCGGCGTCCCCGCCTCCAAATGCACCCAGATCGGTAATGACGCCATCGCCATATAGGAATGCACGTTGGGTCCCGCTAACAGGAAGGTAGTACCAACCCGTGATTTGTCCGGAAGCGTTGATCGCCTGACCGGCGCTCGGCGCTCCGCCGAACGCGCCGAGGCCGGCCATAACGCCGCTACTGTACAGGAAGGCATCTGAATCGCTGCTAAAGAATACAGTGGAGGAGCCCACAACCTCGCCGAAAGCGTTGATCCCTGTCCCGCCACTGTATGGTCCGCCGAGCGTGCCGAGATCGACCATGACGCCGTTGCTGTACAGGAATGCGTGCGAAGTCCCGTTGGAAAGGCCGGCATAGCCCGTGACTTGCCCGGCGTCGTTGATCCCAAGGCCACCGCTGGACGAGCCGCCGAACGTGCCGAGATCGGTCATCACGCCATTGCTATACAAAAATGCGTGGGAGGTTCCGTTGGAGAGACCGGAATAACCAGTAACCTGGCCGGAATCGTTGATCGCCTGGCCAGCGCTGGGGCCGCCGAGCGAGCCGAGGTCGGTCATTACGCCGTTGCTGTACAAGAACGCGTCCTGGGTCCCGTTTGAGAGATAAGAAGACCCCGTCACTTGACCGGAATTGTTGATCGCCTGGCCAGCACTGGAAACGCCGCCGACTCCCGAGCCGCCGAGCGACCCGAGGTCGGTCACGTTGTATGAAGAACCTGCAGCGGTTGCGGAAACTGACCGCAGCAGCAAGAGGACCGTAAGACTAGCTAGTGAACGCCGCGAGGCAGCCATATTACAATTTGTTTTCAATCACAATTCGACGCTCCAAAAGAAGATGCACTCGAAATGTTCTCTGAGTATGGCAGATGGAAATAACGAGTGAGGAGAAAAACCCGAGGTATTAAGTACCGGTACGACTCGTTAAGTGGTGATATCGGGAGATTTTCTGCCGCCTTAGACATCGCGTCGGGCGCCTTCAGCGGGCCACATGACCAGGGACCGCGTTAGCCCGTCCCTAAAGGCAAGTATGTCAATAATTACCTATGGTCCGGTTTGTCTTTGCGGAACGAGCCCGGTTCGTCGGTAACCTGGACATCGACCGTGGATGTGGACAGCCAGCCGATATTTCCCAGCTGGACGTTTGCTTCGAGCAATCTGCCAGTCGCCTCGTAATCGGAGAGGAAACGCTGTCGAGCACCAGCGCTTTGAGTCGGCGCCATTCGGAAGCGCGGTCGGCAACCACCAGTTCGTTCATGAGCTAAGTCGTTTCGGCCTGTTATCTGGCATTATCGGAAGCCATTCAGGACATTAGCTCTGGGCCATTCGAACAGCAAGTATTTTCCAAAAAGTCCGGTGCAACTCACAAAACCGACTTCCGGCCGCGCGAACCATCCCCGCTTGTCTTCCGCTGTACTACGCGTTATAGTACACGTAAAGTGGTTCCGTTCAGAATAGCTTTCGAGCCTGGCATTTCCCTCCACGAACAGGTCGCCTATGCGGCGCGCAAGGCGATGTTCTCGGGACAGATGAGACCCAGCGATCCGTTTCCTTCCGTGCGCGCCTTAAGCAAAGAATTCAAAATCAACCCCAACACCGCGCACAAAGTGATTTCGCAGCTTCTCGCCGAAGGCCTGATAGAAGTCCGCGTAGGCATCGGTACAGTAGTCGCGAAACCGCCGCGTTCCACTGCCGCGGCCCGCTCCCGCCTTCTCCAGAAGGAGATAGAGCAGGTGGTGGTTGAGGCCCGGCGTCTCGGTCTTGACCTCAGCGAAGTTCTCGATTCGGTTTCCACTCACTGGAATCGCTTCGACCCCAACCCCGCGAACGATTACGCCGCACAAGGAGCCGGCCGCCGATGACGATTCCCATCCGATGCGACCACCTCTCCGTGGCTTTCGGCAAACTTCGCGCCGTTGACAATCTCGACCTCACGGTCGGCGAGGGCTCCATCTACGGTCTCGTCGGGCCGAACGGCGCCGGCAAAACCACCGCCATCAAGAGCATGATGAATATCATCGGCCGCACCGGGGGCCGCGCCGAAATCTTCGGTCGCGACTCCCGCCTCATCCGCGAACAGGACTTCGCACAAATCGGCTACGTCTCTGAAAACCAGGCGATGCCCACCTGGATGACCGTCGAATATCTGATGCGCTATCTCAAACCGTTCTATCCGACCTGGGACGACGCGCGCGCCACGCAGCTCCTCGAACAATTCGACCTCCCTCCCGACCGAAAACTTCGCCATCTTTCACGTGGCATGCTGATGAAAGCGGCCCTC
>Ga0335085_10009062_pt1 | contig 15072 bp, 13 predicted proteins | sample Lox_Sample_45_FD_206712 | JGI IMG/M metagenome (GOLD analysis project Ga0335085, IMG submission 206712) | Soil microbial communities from Loxahatchee National Wildlife Refuge, Florida, United States - Lox_Sample_4.5 | ecosystem: Environmental > Terrestrial > Soil > Wetlands | place: USA... | reverse complement strand
CCGGAAGTCGTTGAGGTCCAGACCACGCTGCTCGAGCGCTTCGCGGGCGGCCCTGTTCACCTCTTGTTCGTTGCGAAGCTGCTCTCGCATGAACGAGGAGAGGGAGAGCTCCAGCTCAGAGACGCGGTCTGGCTCGACCTCGATGTCCCCATCTTCCAACAGCCGCTGGACCACCTCTCGCGATGACGTCGACAACGTGGCCCTGAAGCCTCATCGAGCGCCCTCTTGCGAGGCATGGTAGCGAAACACGATCGTGGAAATACCGGCGAGCTGGCCAAGGCAACCGCACCTGACGGAGAACGACGAGCGACGACGGACGTCGACTTCGCCAGATCCGATCCCGAGCTGAACAGGGCGCACAGAGCCCTCAGGCCCGCGCCCAGGCTTCTCCCTCAACGCGTGCCTCGCCCTCGGCGAGGAGCTTTTCGAGAATGGCCAGCGTGCTCCGCTCGGCCACAGGCGGCCAGGCGGTGGGGGTGTCCGCGTAAGCCTCGGCAGAGATCTCCTCGAGCGGTCGAGGCTCGGACTGGAGCGCGGCGCGGACCCGCTCCTCGCGGGCGGCCCGATGGGCGAGGTAGCCCTCCAGCGCGGCAGGGCCGTCCGGCAGCGGCGGGCCATGGGCCGGGTAGAGCGCCCGGACGGGCAGGTCGCGCAGCCGGCGCAGCTGCCGGAGGTACTCCGCCATCTCGCCCTCCGGGGGGTCGATGAGGATCGTCCCCACGCCGGCCACCATGTCTCCCACCACCGCGGCACGGGTCGCCTCGTCGACGAGGCAGAGATGGCCCCGCGCGTGTCCCGGGGTGTGCAAGACGCGCCACTGCATGTCCGGCGAGCCCTCCAGGGTGAGCACCTCGCCGTCGGCCAGCACCCGCCCCGGACGGAGCCCGATGCGCTCCGCGGTGAGCGGGTGGCACCAGATCGGGAGCCGGAGGCGCTCGGAGAGCTGGCGCACGCCGCCCACGTGGTCGAGATGATGGTGGGTGAGGAAGATGGCCCGAGGCACGAGGCCGGCGCGGCCCAGGCCGTCGAGGTGAGCGACCAGGCGATCGATCTCCGAAGGGTCGGGGGCGCCCGGGTCGACCACCAGGAGCTCTCCGTTGCCCAGCACCCAGCAGTTGGTGTGCGTCGCCGGCAGGAGGGTGGGTGTCCGCAGCGCCAGGACCCGCACCCCTCGCTGGAACTCGATGGGACGAGCGCCGGGACCCTCCGAGGGCGGGGCCTCGGCCATCCGTGCCCGCGCCGCCTCCACCGACGCCGCGTCGAGCAGCGTCTCCAGGGTGAACTGGTTCGGCGGGTGGAGGAGCGCCCTCCCCTCCGTCCAGGCGAGGAGCGCGTCCTCGGGGCGCACCCACGCTCCCTCGGCCAGCTCCCCGGGCCAGACCTCGGCCGCCGTCCCGGGCGGGACCTCGACCAGGAAGAAGCGGGCGTCGAAGCGCACCGGCAGGAAGGCCGGTGTCACCCAGCGGCCGGCGAACGGGAAGTCCTCGGCGTGGAGGGTGAGGCCGAACCCGGAGAGGATCTCGCCGAAGGGACGCGAGCCGGCGAGCAGCGCGGCACGCGCCTCGCGCAGGAGCTCGGCGCTGCCCACCGCTCCTCGCGCCCGGAGCACCCCCGTCTCCTCGAACAGCTCCCGCGCCGCCGCGACGCGCAGGGTGGCTTCCTCTCCGTCGGCGCCCTGCACGGCGACCCTCCGGTCGGCCGCATCCACCCGGCCCCCGGGAAAGGCGTAGAACCCGGCGGCGAAGGAGAGGGTCATCTCCCGGCGGAGCCAGAACACCTCCCGGCCCTCGGGTCCGGCGCGGACGAGCACCACCACCGCCGCATCGCGGGGGGGACGCGGAGGGGGCGGCTCGGGCATCCCGGGGAGGGCCTCGCTCATCCGCCGCCTCCCATCACCCGGGCCAGCACCGCGCGAGCCGCCTCGAGCTCCTCCGGCCGGACGTAGACCCGCGACAGGCGCACCGCTCCGGCATACCGCTGGTAGAGCGGTGTGTAGCGGGCCACCGGGGTGAGGCGCCCGCTCGACTCGTCGAGGATGTAGAGGCTCGGGCCCCCGCCGCCGTCGAAGTAGCGCGAGAGCGCGCTCTCCGACTCGACCTCGAAGTGCTCCACCCCGGCCTGGGTGAGCGCCGCGGCCAGCGTGCCCAGGTCGTAGCCCTCGTCGCGCTCGGTGAACTGGGCGATGAGCTTGAAGCCGGCGCGGCCCACGATGCGCTTCGCCCAGCGGTTGGAGGACCGGCGGAGGGCGTGCATCAGCGCCACGTCGTCGCAGTAGAGGAAGGCCGCCGGGTCGCCGGGGATCTCGAACTCCCCGGAGGTCTCCCGGTAGAAGGCGGCCAGCATCCAGTCGAAGGCCACCGCGGTGTGGTGTAGGTAGACGGAGAGGAACATGTGGTAGCGGCTGAGGAGGAAGTCCTCGAAGGCGAAGGCCGCGCTGCGGGAGAGGGCGAGCTCCACCCGGTCGCCGACCCGGGCGGGGTGAAGGTTCTGGATCAGCCAGTCGAGGTCGAAGCGGCCGTAGTTCACTCCGGTGTAGAAGGAGTCGCGGAGCAGGTAATCCATGCGGTCGGCGTCCAGCTCGCCGGAGACGAGCGAGCGCAGGAGCGGCGTCCAGTCCGCCCCGCCGTGGGAGAAGTCCAGCCCCGCGGGCGGCGTCCGGCCGCTGACCAGCGCCACCAGGGCCTCGGGCCCGAGGCCCTGATCGGCGAGGCGCTCGCCGAGCAGGTCGGCCAGGCTGCTCCCGAGCAGGAGCTGGGCGGTGAAATCCTCGTGCGTGGCCTGCCCCTCGGGCTCGGCGACCCAGCGAGGGAGGCCGAGGCGAGCGCGCGGCGGCGCGATGCGCTCCGAGGCGTGGCTGAGCGGCATGTGGCCGAGGTCGTGGCAGAGCGTGGCCAGCCGCACCGCGCAGCGGAACCGGCCGCGCGCGGCGGCCGGCAGATCGGCCCGCGCCGCGATGCCGTCGAAGAGGCGACCCACGACGTGCATCGCGCCCAGCCCGTGGGCGTGCCGGGTGTGCGTCGCTCCCGGAAAGGCGAGCTCTCCGAAGCCGAGCTGCCGCACGTGGCGCAGCCTCTGATAGTAGGGGCTGTCCACCACCGCTGCCTCGTCGGCCGAGACAGGCAACGTGCCGTGGATGGGGTCGCGGATGCGCATCGGATCGCTGGTTCCGCGCTCAGGAGAACCGTGGAAGGTGGACTCTCGCACGACGACCCGGTGCGAGGCACCCCCGCTGCGAGCGCCGGAGCGCCGGTCATGAGCGAGACGACTCTTCGCGGCTGACGGTGGGTCGTGGTAGCGTTGCTTTTCGCATCGCGCGCATGCTCATCGCCCTCCTCCACAACGCCGACCACGACGCGCTGGAGGATGACCCAGGACGTGAGGCGCGCCGGGACGTCATCAACGTGGCCGAGGCGCTGGCCCACGCCCTGACGCGGGGGAAGCGGGTGGCCGTTCCGGTTGCAGTGGGCGATCAGCCGCTGGCCGATTTCATCGCCCTCGGGCGCCATCCACCGGACCTAGTGGTCAACCTCTGCGAGTCGGTCTCCGGAGACAGCCGCGGAGAGATGGCGGCCAGCGCGGTGCTCGAGCTGCTCGGGCTCCCCTACACCGGCTCGGCCCCGCTGGCGCTCGGGCTGGCGCTGCACAAGGACAAGGCGAAGGAGGTGCTCGTCGCGCGCGGGGTTCCCACTCCGGCCTTCGCCGTCGTTTCCTCCCGGGACGAGCTGGCCGGCGTCGAGCTGCCCTTCCCGCTCATCGTCAAGCCGGTGCGGGAGGACGCCTCGGTGGGCGTGACCTTCGACTCGGTGGTGCACGACGCCGGCGCGCTCCGCTCGGCGGTGGAGGCGGTGCTGGCCGAGTTCCGGCAGCCGGCGCTGGTCGAGCGCTTCATCCCCGGCCGCGAGGTGTACGTCTCCTTCCTCGGGAATTCCCCTCGGGAGGTGCTCCCCCTCTCGGAGATCCGGTTCGGGAAGGCCTTCGAAGGGCGGCCGCGCATCGTCAGCTACCGGGCCAAGTGGGAGCCGGGCAGCCCCGAATGCCGGGACAGCCCGTCGGTTCCCTGCACCCTGCCCCAGCCGATCCAGGCAAGGGTGGTGGACGCCGCCCTCTCCGCCGTCGCCGCCCTCGGCTGCCGGGACTACGGGCGTGTCGACCTGCGCCTCAGCCCGGAGGGCGAGCCGTACGTCATTGACATCAACCCCAACTGCGACTTGCATCCGCAGTCTGGGTACGCGCGCTCTGCCGCCGCCGCGGGGATGGACTACGCCGCCCTCGGAGCCCGGCTGGTGGAAGTGGCGCTCGAAAGGACTCATGGACATCCGTCTCATCGCTCCGGCCGACCGGGCTCCGCTCGCCGCCCTGCTGGACCGGATCGAGAACTTCTCCCCCGAAGAGGTGCGGTGCGCGCTCGAGGTCATCGACCTGGCGTTGCAGCCGAATAACCCCGACTACCTGGTCCTGGTCGCTCTGATGAACGGGGAGCTGGTGGGCTACGTGGCCTACGGCCCGACGCCGATGACCGATGGAACCTACGACCTGTACTGGATCGCATCCGAGCCCTCGCTGCGGGGCAAGGGCATCGGCGCCGGGCTGATCGCCTCGATGGAGGCCGACCTGCGCCGCAGGAAGGCCCGCCTGGTCCGGGTGGAGACCTCGGCCACCGAGGACTACGGCCCGGCGCGCGGCTTCTACCAGTCGATGCGCTACTTCGAGGAGTCCCGCTTCCGCGACTTCTACAAGCCCGGGGACGACCTCATCCTCCTCAAGAAGAAGCTCTGAGGTGCGCCCGGTGACGCGGGTCAGACTCCCCGGCCGCCGCCGTGGTGCCTGGGGTACGGCGCTCGGCCTGTGCCTCCTCGCCCTGGGCGGGCCGGCGGCCCGCGGCCCGTTGCTCAGCGACGCCCTGCGCGCCCACCGGCCGGCCGGAGGCGAATGGTTCGGCTTCTACCTCCTGGACAAGAAGGTGGGGTGGCTGTTCACCGACCTGACGCTCGTCCCCGGCACCCCGGCCCGCGCCCGCTCCGTCCAGGAGATGGTGATCAAGGCCCAGGTGGGCCAGGCGATGGCCGAGCGGCATCATCGCGAGGAGCGGCTCTACGAGGCGCGACCGGGCGGACGGATGCTCTCCTTCGTCATCGAGGACCGGGGCGACGGCGGCAACCAGACCCTCACCGGCAAGGTCACCGCCCGCGGCATCGAGGTGCTGCGCCGGCGCCCGGGCCACGCCGACGAGACGCTCTCCCTGCCCCCGATTGCGGAGACGGTGGAGGATGCCGACCAGGTGCGGGTCGCCCTGCAGAGGAACAAGGCGGTCACCGGGACGGTCCTCGACGGGATGGACCTCCAGCCGTACACGCTGACCACCACCCCGGGCGGCACCGAGCAGCGGACGCTGCACGGCGTGCTGGTGACCCTGCGCCATGCAACCACCGTCTCGGAGAAGGACAAGGTGCCGGCCCTCTCCACCGTCGCCTCGGACGGGGCGATCCTCGAGACCTCCTTCGGAGGCACGGCGGCCGTCCGGGCCGAGGCGAAGTCGGTGGCCCAGCGGCTGGACCGGGTGGAGATCTTCGGGCTGGCGCGGCTGCTGCTTCCCCGCCAGCTCCCGGCGTCGGTCCGCGACGTGCCGGGCGAGCTGACCTTGGTGGTCACCGGGCTTCCGCCGGGCTCGAGGCGCCTCACCCCCCGGCAGACCTACCGCGAGCTGGACTCGGACCGGGTGGAGGTGCACGTCCGCGCCGCCCCGCCGGATCCGTCGCAGCTGCAGACCCGGCCGCTCCGGACGAAGGAGACCGCCGAATATCTGAAGCCCACGCTGTCCGTCGAATCCGAATCCCCGGAGATCGTGGCCAAGGCGCGGGAGATCGCCGGCGCCGAGACCGACGCCTATGCCGCGGCCAAGAAGGTGGTGGCCTGGGTCTACGCCCACATGAAGAAGGACTACGGGTACAACGCCGACCGGGCCACCGACGTCCTCCGGCAGCTGCGGGGCGACTGCACCGAGCACTCGCTGCTCTCGGTGGCGCTCCTCCGGGCCCTGGGCATCCCCGCCCGCCGGGTGGACGGCGTAGTCTACACCCACGGCGGCGACGGGGTGGCCGCGCTCTACTGGCACGAATGGGTGGAGGCGTGGGTGGGCTCCACCTGGGCCCAGCTGGATCCGACGTTCGGCCAGCCGGTGGCCGACGCCACCCACCTCACCCTGGGCGAGGAGAGCCAGGCGGACATCATGCCGCTCCTGGGCAAGCTGCGGGTGGTGGACGTGCGCTGACTCAGCGGCGCCGGTTGATGAACCAGAGCAGCGCCAGCGACCCGAGCACCGAGCCGATCCAGCCTGCCGGGTGGACGGACATTCCGCTCAGGCCCCCGGTGAGGAGCGAGCCGACCACCCCGCCCACCAGGGAGCCGGCCATGCCCAGCACGGCGGTGGCCGCCAGCCCCATGGGCTGCTTTCCGGGGAAGAGCGCCCGCGCGATGAAGCCGCAGATCAGCCCGACGATGACGAACGACAGCAGGAAGACGAGCATGGCAACCTCCAGGAAGCGGATCCGTCACGCACCGGGGCGGACTCTGCTCCCGGGCCGGCCGCCTGTCATCTCGTTGCTGGGCGGCCGCCGTCGAGGACGAGCGCGGCGGCGAGCGCCTCGGGCTCGGTGATCGGCGGGCCGCAGGCGAAACTGCGGCAGAGGTACGCCGTCGCCCGCCCGCCGGCGCGGGCTCGCCCCTCCGCCGTCGCGGCGAGCAGGGGCGGGACCTGCCCCGGGTCCACCTGCGCCAAGACCACCGTCGGTGCCCAGGTCCCGTCCACCGTCCGCCGGAGCGGCTCCACCTCGGTGCGGCTTCCGACCAGCATCACCTCCGCCGCCCCGTCGAGGGCGGCGTCGGCGGCCAGCCAGAGATGGCCGAAGGCGAAGGGATTGCGCAGCATCGGCTCGCGCATCCTCCTCAGGTAGCGCATCGCCGACTCGAGCAGGGCGGTCCGTCCGGTGAGCGCGGCCAGGCCGATCAGGGCCTCGCTGAGCGTGCTCGCGCCCGAGGGCACGGCGTTGTCGTGCAGGGCGTAGGTGGGAACGAGCAGGTCGGCCGTCCCCTTCGGCGCGCTGAGGTAGGCCTGCTGCTCCGGCTCCCAGAAGCGCTCCGCGGCGGCCTCGGCGATGGCCAGCGCCGGCTCGAGCCAGCGGACGTCGAGGGTGGCCTGGGCCAGCGCCAGGAGACCCGCCGCCAGGTGGCCGGAGTCCTCGAGAAATCCCTCCTGGCCTCCCGGCCCGGCGAGCCGGAAGAGCCTTCCCTCGCGCCACTGCTCGGTGAGCACGGCCGAGGCGGCGCGCGCCGCCAGCTCGGCCCAGGCCGGCCGCCGGAAGACGCGGGCGGCGAGCGACAGCCCGCGGATCATCAGACCGTTCCAGCCGGCGAGGATCTTGTCGTCCCGGCCGGGCCGGACCCGTCCCTCGCGCGCGGCGAGGAGGCGCCGGCGGACCTCCTCGAGCTGGCCCTCCACCTCGGCCAGCGGCTCGCCGAGCCGCGCGGCGAGCGCCTCGGCGGGAAGGCGGACCTCGAGGACGTTGCGGCCGTGCTCGAAGTTCCCGTCCACGGTGGCCCCGAAGTGGAGCGCGGCCAGGTCGGCCAGCGGCGGCCCGAGCACGGAGCGCATCTCGTCCAGCGTCCAAGTGAAGAAGCGGCCCTCCTCGCCCTCGCTGTCCGCGTCCTGGGTGGCATGGAACGCCCCCGAGGGGGCGGTCATCTCGCGCTCCAGCCATCCCACCAGCCCCTCGGCCACCGAGCGCCAGAGAGGCCGCGGGTCGAGGAGCTGGGCCTCGGCATAGAGGTGGAGGAGCTGGGCGTTGTCGTAGAGCATCTTCTCGAAGTGCGGCACCCGCCACAGGCGGTCCACGCTGTAGCGGTGGAAGGCTCCGCCGAGCTGGTCGTGGATGCCGCCCAGGGCCATCCGCTCCAGGGCGAAGAGCACCCCGCGCAGCGCGCCCTCCTGGCCGCGGCGATGGGCGCGGAGCAGGAGCTCCAGGTCCATGGGGTTGGGAAACTTCGGCGCCGAGCCGAAGCCGCCGTGCTCGGGATCCAGCTCGCCCGCCAGCGCGGCGCCCGCCCGGCGGATGTCCTCGGGCAGGAGCTCCCCGGCCGCGGCCTCCAGCCCCCAGGTGGAGAGGTGGCGCAAGCCGGCGGTGAACTGCTCGGCCTGGGCACGCACCTCGGCCGGCCGCGTCCGGTAGGCGTCGGCCAGGGCGAGGAGCAGCTTCCTGAACCCGGGCATGCCGTACCGGTCCTCGGGAGGAAAGTAGGTGCCGCCGTAGAACGGCTCCAACTCCGGGGTGAGAAAGACGGTGAGCGGCCAACCCCCGCCCCGGCCCATGAGCTGCACCACGCCCTGGTAGAGCTGGTCCAGGTCCGGCCGCTCCTCGCGGTCCAGCTTCACGTTGACGAAGTGCGCGTTCATCAGCCGCGCCGTCTCGGCGTCCTCGAAGGACTCGTGGGCCATGACGTGGCACCAGTGGCAGGCCGAGTACCCCACCGAGAGGAGGATGGGGCGGTTCTGGCGCCTGGCGAGGGCGAGCGCCTCCTCCCCCCACGGAAACCAATCCACCGGGTTGTGGGCGTGCTGGCGAAGGTAGGGCGACGTCTCGCGCTCGAGTCGGTTGGGGTGTTCCACGACAAGGGCCACCTACCCTGCGGCCGGGCCGGGCACAACCGGCGGCGGCCGGCCCGGGGGCCTCTTTTGCGGCTCCGCGCAGAACCGGGCACGCTCCGCCCCAGCGCCACCCGTGCCCCTCGACGCCGAGCACTTCGAGCACCTCCAGGCACTCCTTCGCCGGGAGCGCGCCTTCGTCCAGGAGCGAGAGGCCGAGGCCCACCGCGCGCTGAGCCAGCCGGAGCGCGAGGCGCGCGGTCTGTCCGCCTCGGACCTGGAGGGTGTGGAGGAGGCGGTGGGCCTGGGCGGACGGTTCGTGGTGGCCCTGGAGCGGCCGGGAGGAATGCCGCTCGGGGCCCGCTTCACCCCCGGCGACGTGGTCCAGGTCCGCCCGCGCCGCGCTCCGGGGGTGACGCCGGAGCGCGCGGTGGTGCTGCGCGGCCTGCGCACCAGGGTGGAGCTGGCCTTCGACAGGCCCCCGGCGGACTTCGTCCGCAACGGGCGGGTGGTGGTGGACGTCCTGCCCGACGACGTCACCTTCGAGCGCGCTCTGGCCGCCGTGTCGGAGGTCGCCGGGCTCGAGCGCGGGGCCGGCCACCGGCTGCGCGACGTCCTGCTCGGCCAGCGCGCCCCGGAGTTCGAGCGGCCGAGGAGCCTTTCCGACGACGGGCTCAACCCGGAGCAGCAGGAGGCGGCCGGGCTGGCGCTCGCCGCTCAGGACCTGTTCTGCCTCCAGGGTCCGCCCGGCACGGGGAAGAGCACCGTCCTGGCCGCGGTGGCCTCGGCGGCCGTCCGCCAGGGCCGGGGGCAGCTGCTCTGCACCGCGGCCAGCAACGCGGCGGTGGACCACCTGCTCTCGCTCTGCCTCGAGGCGGGCCTGCGTGCGGTGCGCATCGGCCATCCCGCCCGGGTGGGGGAGAAGCTCCAGCCGGCGGTGCTCGACACCCTGGTCGAGGCACATCCGGATCGGAGGCTGGCCCGCGAGCTGTTCGACGATGCCTTCGCCCTGCTCGGCCACGCCCGCAAGCAGCGGGCGCGCGGGAGGAGCCGGGAGCGCTTCGCGCATGCGCGGGCAGCCCAGGCGGAGGCGCGCGCCCTGTTCGGCGAGGCCCGGGCGCTGGAGCGCAAGGCGGTGGACGCGGTGCTGGGAGGCGCCGATGTCCTCTGCGCCACGCTCTCGGCGCTGGGGACGCCGCCCCTCTCCACCATGCGTTTCGGGCTGGCCCTGGTCGACGAGGCCACCCAGGCCACCGAGCCCCTCACCCTGCTCGCCTTCCTCCGCGCCGACCGAGTAGTGCTGGCCGGCGACCACCGGCAGCTCCCGCCCACCGTCCTCTCTCCGGAGGCCGCGCGGGACGGGCTCTCGCGGAGCCTGTTCGAGCGTCTGGTCGACACCCACGGGGAGGCGGTGCACCGGATGCTCAGGGAGCAATACCGGATGAACGAGGCGCTCATGTCCCTCGTCTCGACGGAGTTCTACTCGGGCCAGCTCCGCGCCCACCCGTCGGTGGCCCGGCGCACGCTGGCCGAGCTGGTCTCGCCCGGGGCCGCGCTGGACGCGCCGCCCTTCCTCTTCCTCGACACCGCCGGCAAGGGCTTCGAGGAGAGGCGGGAAGTGCGCGCCGAGAGCTTCGATAATCCGGGAGAGGCGGCGCTGGTGCTCGCCCGCGTGCGCGCCCTCCTCGGCGCCGGCATTCCCCCGGATGGCGTGGCGCTGATCACCCCCTACCGCGGCCAGGCCGCCGTCCTCCAGGCGGCGCTCGAGGGAAGCGGCGTGGAGGTGGACACGGTGGATGCCTTCCAGGGGCGCGAAGCGGACGCGGTGGTGGTGAGCTGCGTGCGAGCCAACACCGAGGCAGAGGTCGGGTTCCTGGCCGACCTGCGCCGGATGAATGTCGCCCTCAGCCGTGCTCGGCGGCACCTCTTCGTCGTCGGGGACTCGGCGACGCTGGCCGGCCACCCGTTCTACGTCCGGCTGGTCGAACGCTCACGGGCCGTGGGAGGCTACCGGAGCGCGTGGGAATGGACTGAAGGTTGAACATCGCAAGAGTTGCATGGCAGATGGTGCCGGCGACCCATCCAGGCCATGTCCCATCTCCCTGAAACTCCTGGGATGGGTGCGTCAGACCCCTGCGGCATGTTCACTGCTTGCGGATTTCGGTGACGCGAGGAAAAACGTGAGCCCGATCCCTGCAAGGCCGGTCGAGATCCGCCAGGAAGAGGACATCTGGGTCCTGCGCGTCGAGCAGTCCGACGGGAAGGTGCAGGAGTACCGCTGCAACTCCGAGCACCAGGCCAAGCAGCTGGCCCTGGTCCTCAGGCCGCGCGAGCAGCCGAGTCCTTGACCTCGCGCTGAAGCGCCAGCCCCCGCCGGATCCTCGGCTTCTCCGCGCGCGGAAACACCACGTAGCGCAGCAGGAAGAGCATCCCCACGCCGAAGACGGCCAGGTCCGAGATCAGCTTCGCCAGCACCACCGGAACGGCGAACATGTCGGCGAGCAGGTGGACGAGCGAGGCGTGGACCACCATTCCAACGCCGGTGGTGATGACGAACCGGGTGGCCTGAGGGGCCATCTCCGGCTCGCAGTCCAGGAAGGCGAAGGCGCGGTTGCCGAAGAAGGCCACCGTCGAGCCCACGGCCACGCCCACCGCGGCGCCGAGCGGGTTGGGAAAGCCGAGCCAGCGAACGCAGGCGAGCAGGACACAGATGTCCACGGCGGTGGCCACTGCACCTACGGCGAGGCTCCGCGGCGCCCAACCCCGGGAGAGACGCACCAGGGCGCGCGTGACGGGATGTGAGGTCCACATACGACGCGGGGAGGGTCTTAGCAGCCCCGACCCCGCTTGGCGACCGGTTCCGCCGTCACCGAGCTGTCACGCCACTCCCAGTGCGAGCCCGAAGAGCGCCCGGTAACCGAGGGCCGGGGCGGGCGTAAAGCGCTCGGCACGGAACACGTCGCGCAGCAGCGTGGGTCCCTCGGGCAGGTGTCCGAGCCCGAGGAGGCCTCGCTGGAGCCGGATGGCATCGCCCGGGGACAGCGTCGGTCCGGCGACGAAGGCATCGAGCGGCCCGCGCGGGGTGACCAGGAGCGCCTGCACCTCGCGGCTCGCGCCGGGTGCGACTTCCTCGACGCCGGCCAGCACGTCCTCTCCCGTCGCCGGGGCAAGCTGCGCGGCCACATCCGCCTCGCCGGCGAGCAGGGCATCCAGGGCGCCCCGGAAGCTGCCGTGGAAGGTCTGCTGGAGAAACGTCCGGTCGGGAGGAAGCCCCGCCGTCCGGAGGACCAGCGCCGGCAGGAGGTATCCGGTGAGGGAGGCTCGGTCCACCCAGGCAGCACGGGTTCCGGCCAGCTCGCCCAGCTCGCACGGCCCATCGAGGCGGGTGACGAGCACGCCGCGTGCCTCGAGGCTTCCCTGACGCACCGCGCGCGCCACCACCCGGGCGCCGAGCGCCTCGAGGCGGGCGCAGGCCAGCGGCGGTGCCCAGACCGCGTCCACCCGCCCGGTCCGCGCCGCCTCCACCAGACCCTCGTCGTCCGGGGCGGTGACCAGCTCCACCGCCCGCCCGAGGGCGCCGGAGAGGACACGGCGGAGCCGTGCCAAACCGCCGGGAGGCGGGGCGACGGGCAAGGAGGGGGGGAGCCCGAGGCGAACGTCCGTGCCGCGCGTGCTCGACAGGTCCAGGGGGCCCCCTTGTGGGCGCTTCAGGAACTGGCGAGGCGGAGCCGCTCCACCTCGTCGTCGGCCAGCCCGAAGGTGGCCTGGAGCAAGTCTAGCACCCGGCGCACGGCGGCGGAGGGGGCGCCGTCGGAATGGGCCACCTTCAGGGCCAGCCCGAAGGCCCGGAGCCGCTGGGCGTGGGTGCTGATGCCCTGCGCCAGGGCGCGCATCCGGTCCGACAGCCCGTGCTTGGCCAGACCGCGCACCGCCTCGCTGACGAAGGCCTGCGCCCGCTCCGCGCTCACGTCGTGGAAGAGCGGATCGCTGGCGAAGCTCTCCACCATCGCCCGGGCCTCCTCCTCGGCCAGCTTGCCGTCGGCGGCCGAGACGAGGACCATCACCTCGGCATAGAGCCGCTCCAGCGGGTCGCCGAGCGCCTCGTCGAGCGATCCCCCCTTCTCCAGCACCTCGATGATGCGGGCCACCTCGTCCTCGGAGATGCCCAACGCAGCCTGGAAGGTCTTGAGCAGCCCCAGCTCCGCGCGGGTGGCCCGGTGGTCGGCCAGCGCCACCGCGGCCGCCAGACCGAAGGCGAGCATGCGGTGCTGGTGCGTCGGCAGCCGCGTTCGCAGCGAGCGGAGGATGCTCTCCAGATTGGCCGCCGAGGCCAGCTTCTTGACGCTCTTCTGCACCAGCTGGGTCAGCTCGTCGGCACGGGTGCCGTCGAACTCCGGGCGCTCCACCACCCGGCGCACCAGGGCCTGCATCCCGACCTCGCTGGGGGTGCCGTCGGCCATGGCGGCGAGCAGCATCACCTCCACCAGTGCGCCGTTGCGCTCGCGGCGGGTCACTGCCAGATCGCTGCGAGCCATGAGCTCTCTCCTGCCCGCCCGACGGTGGCGCGTGGCTGGGCGGACTCTCGCAAGGAACGGTCGACGAGGTGCGAGGGACGGACGTTGCCCATCGCCGCGAGCACGCTGGCCCGGACGTGGGGATGCTCCTGCTCCAGCTCGTCGAGCAGCCGCTTCATCCGCTTGCGCTGCAGATGCTCCTGGCTGCCGCACAGGTCACAGGGGATGATCGGGAACCGCTTCAGCCCCGCGTAGGCGGCGATCTCCACCTCCGGTGCGTAGGCCAGGGGACGGATGACGGTGTTCCGGCCGTCGTCGCTGCGCAGCAGCGGCGGCATGGCCTTCAGCGCGCCGGCGAAGAAGAGATTGAGCATCAGGGTCTCGACCAGGTCGTCCCGGTGATGGCCGAGCGCGATCTTGTTGCAGCCCAGGGCGACGGCGGCATTGTAGAGGATGCCGCGCCGCAGGCGGGAGCACACCGCACAGAGCGTCTTGCCGGCGGGCGTCTTCTCCAGCACCACCCGGTAGGTGTCCTCGCGGAGGATGCGGAAGTCGTGCCCGGCCTCGCGGAAGTACGCCTCCAGGACGTGCGCCGGGAACCCGGGATGGCCCTGGTCGAGGGTGACGGCGAGGAGCTCGAAGCGCACCGGCGCCCGGGCGCGCAGGAGCGCGAGGAGGTGCAGGAGGGTGTGCGAATCCTTTCCCCCCGACACGCCGACCAGGATCCGGTCGCCGTCGGCGATGAGGCCGAAGTCCGCGATGGCGCGGCCCATGTGGCCGAGGAGGGATTTTTCCAGTCGAGCGAGCTCGTCCATCGGTGCGAGGGCCATCCTAGCGGCGCCCGAGGAAAAAACGACTAGGGTGCCCACCGGTGAACCCGTTCCAACAGCCCGTCCACGACGTGCGCACGCCGGTCGAGGTGACCGGGGTGGCCGACGCCCTGGCCGGAAACGAGCTCCTGGCGGTGGACGTCGAGGCGGACGCTCTCCACGCCTTCCGGCCGCGCCTGTGCTTCGTCCAGCTGGGCACGGACCGAGACATCTGGCTCCTGGACACGCTGGAGACCCCGGGGCTGGCGCCGCTCGCCCCGCTGTTCCACGACCCGTCCCTGACCAAGGTGTTCCATGCGGCAGGCGGCGACCTCCAGTTCTTGGCCGAGGCCGGAGTGCGCGTGCGGGGCCTGTTCGACACCCACCGGGCGGCGACCCTCCTCGGCTGGCCTCAGGTGGGCCTGGCCGACCTGGTCTCCCAGTCGCTCGGCGCGAAGCTGACCAAGGAGCACCAGCAGGCCGACTTCGCCCAGCGGCCTCTGCCGCCGCCGCTCCACGACTACATCGCCGACGACGTTCGCTATCTCACCGAGCTCGGCCGCCGCGTCCGCGCCGCCTGCCAGGCGGCCGACATCCTGGAGGAGGTGCTCCTCGACTGCGAGCGGCTCGCGGACGAGGCCGCGGCGCGCCCCGAGGTGGCGCGCTACGAGCCGAAGATCGCCCGGACGCTGCGCCCGGCGGACCAGGCCTTCATCGCCGCCGCCGGAGCTGCGCTCCACGCCCTCCGCCTGCGCTGGGCCGAGGCGGCCGACGTCCCGATGGGGAAGATGCTCTCCAACGCCGGGCTGCAAGAGATCCTCACCCGCGCTCCCAAGGACACCCGGAGCCTGGCCCGCACGCCCGGCGTCCGCGGGCAGGTGGTGCGCGAGCACGGCGAGGAGGTGCTCGAGCTCCTCCGCCGGCTCCGCGCCCAGGCCGACCGCGGCGAGCTCGCCCCTCCCCCGCCGGTGGCCCGGGACCCGGCGAGGAAGAAGCGCGAGGATGCCCTCAAGGCGTGGCGGAGCGAGGCGGCCGCGGCCCGCAAGGTGACGCCCTCCGTCGTCCTCACCAACCCGCTCGTCGACGCGTTGGCCCGTGAGGCGCCGCGCTCCCG
>Ga0335085_10009061_pt1 | contig 15075 bp, 16 predicted proteins | sample Lox_Sample_45_FD_206712 | JGI IMG/M metagenome (GOLD analysis project Ga0335085, IMG submission 206712) | Soil microbial communities from Loxahatchee National Wildlife Refuge, Florida, United States - Lox_Sample_4.5 | ecosystem: Environmental > Terrestrial > Soil > Wetlands | place: USA... | reverse complement strand
GCTACTCGGCCGCAACCGGCTCGATGGAAGCGAAGCGCCCGCGCCTGCCGCGGTCAGTGAACTTTACCCGGCCCGTGACCTTGGCGAAAAGCGTATCGTCGGAGCCGATACCTACGTTGACGCCCGGCTTGATGCGGGTTCCGCGTTGGCGCGTGATGATGGAGCCGCCCGTAACCAACTGACCGGCAAATGCTTTTACGCCCAGCCGCTGTGCATTTGAATCGCGTCCGTTTGTGGAGCTGCCTCCGCCTTTTTTGTGTGCCATGTCCAGTCTCCTTCTCAAAAACAGCTCGTAGCTTCTAGCTCGTAGCCTTTAGCTTTTCCCCCACCCAGTTGCGAATGCGGCTCGATGAAAACGAGCTACAGGCTACCGGCTCGCTTAACTCGCAGCCGCGTAGGTCACACCATCGGCCTCGATGGCCTTAATGCGCACCTCGGTAAAGTTCTGCCGATGCCCCTGCAACTTCTTGTACTGCTTCTTCCGCTTGTAGTGGAAGACTAGAATCTTGTCGCCGCGGCCCTCGCCGACAATTTCCGCCGTCACTTTGGCGGTGGACGGCTTGCTCAGGGTTCCGGGCTCGCCGGAAACTGCGAGCACATCGCTGAACTCAACCGTTGCATCGCCGGAACCGACCTTCTCAATCTTCAAGACGTCGCCGGGGGCGACGCGGTACTGCTTGCCGCCGGTGCGAATTACTGCGTACATAACAAATCCTCCGTCGCTCCGGCTTTTGAGAGCCAGGCGCAAAACCCGAATCCGTGTCATTGGGGCAGATACAGACGGTAACCTGCATCGGGATGCGGACCGCGCACACGCCTCTCACCGCGCCGAGCCCTGCCGATCCCCGCACACCCATAAACGGGGCGCATCGCCAAACTCTTCAATTTTATCGATAAACAGGAGTTTGGGTCAATGCGCCGCTGTATGGTCTTTCATAATCACGATGTGCTATTCGGATGCTGGGGCCGCTCATTCAGGTGGACACTTGTCCGGCAGCCCCCAGTGCGCAGGGCGCAGCAGGAGATGCCACAAAATGAGATACCAGTAGGTCGCGGCTTTCTGTCTGAGCTTGCGGTTCAGAAAAAGAGTAGCAGCAGCGGCCACTGCGCCGGCCAGAGCGTTCACGAAGGTTCGAATCACCAGAAATGCCGACACAACCCGATAGGCCCCCCGATTGCGCGTCTTGCGAAAGAACGTAAGCTTTGATCGCTGATATTCAACGCGCGCCGGGCCGCGAAAACGGTTCGCAGTTGCAGCGCCGCCGTGGACGGCCCGCGCCGCGGGCAGATGCCAGACCTCAAAGCCCGACCGCCGTGCGCGCTGGCACCATTCAATCTCTTCGAAATAGAAGAAATAATCCTCGTCCAGCAGGCCCAGGCGGGGCACCAGCGCCGCTCGCACGCAAAAGCAGGCTCCATAAACAGATTCGACGGCGACGGCCTCGCTCTCAAAGGTCTTGCGCCGGAAGCGATCACGCGCCGCGAGCCGCAGGAGAGGCAAAGGCAGCAGTTCCTCGGCAACCGAAGGCAGCGGGGCGAACGCGCTCTGCAAGCGCCCATCCGGATAGCGAAGTTGACCGCCGGCAAAGGCCAGCCTGGGCCGCTCATCGAAGCCGGCGGCGAAAGCTTCGAGAGCGCCGCTCTCAAGCCGTGCATCGTTGTTGAGCAGGAGCACGAACTCGGCATCTGTTTGCCGAATGCCCTGATTTGCCGCGCGAGCGAATCCTGCATTGCAGCCGTTGGAGACGAGCCTGAAGCCGGAGATTTGTTTTCCCAGATCCTCTGCCGATCCGTCGCGGCTGCCGTTGTCCACGACGACGATTCGGCCGGGCGGAATTCCTTCACCCAGGCAGGAGCGCACGCAGTCACAAAGCATCGCGCCGCCGTTGTAGTTGACGATCACCGCCGCAAAGCGCTCGCCTGCGCCAGACGCCTCCGCGCTCATACGCACCGCCTGTTTCGCAGAGATGCGGCATTCTCACAGCGGATGAGATGGTTCACGAAATCGAATCATAGTGGCGCGCCTGCCGGGTGTCAAAGCCGCGCGGGCACGACGTAAAAGTAGACGGCAAAATAGTGAGCGATGCTGCCGGCCATCACAAAAATATGCCACGCGGCGTGGAAGTAACGCAGGCGATCGAGCGCAAAGAAGAGAACACCGAAGGTGTAGGCCACGCCACCCGCTAAGAGCCAGAACATTCCGTGCCACCCGATGGCATGAAGAAGCGATCGCACGACAACCACGGCGAGCCATCCCTGCAACAGATAAACCACCGTTGAAGCTACGGCGAAGCGGTCGACGGCTAAGCTCTTGAACACCACCCCGGCCACGGCCAGCGCCCAGACCACGGCAAACAGGATCCATCCCAGCGGTCCGCGCAGAGAAATAAGCGTGAAAGGCGTATAGGTGCCCGCGATCAGTATGTAAATGGCCGAGTGATCGAGAACATGAAAGACGTGGCGGGCGCCCGTCCGTGCCAGCGAGTGGTAGAGCGTGGAGCAGAGATAAACCAGCACCAGCGAACCAGAAAAAATCGCGCAACTAACGATCAGCCGTGCCGATCCGCGCGTCGAAGCCACGATGAGGCATACCGCGCCCGCAATCGCCAGTCCTGCGCCGATGCCGTGGGTAATCGCGTTGGCAAGGATGTCGCCAAGATGATCGTGGGGCTGCACAGGTCGATGATAGTCCGGGATGGCCCGAGCGGCGTGGACCAGCTTCGACCCAACCGGCGCAGGCCAGGCGGCGCATGCGATTGTCCCAAATCAATACTTGATGAGGAAAATGGGAAACTGCGCGCCGTGCGCTGCTTTACGCCGGCGCTTTCCAGTTGAGCGCCAGCGTGAGAAAGCCTAGCTTCCATGATGGGAGGACCGCGCCAAAAACCGTCCTTGTCGCAAGGCGGAGCAGTGATTGCGAGCGCGTCGACCATGACCCAGGAAACCAAAAAGCGCAGAGCGGACTTGGCCCAGGGGCTGGCCCCAATGCTCATCAATCGCCTGACCGAGGTTGCGCTCGGCTATCAGCGCCTGCTCGAGCGGAATCCTCGCGATGCAGAAGCCCTGGTGGGGATGAGCTTGGTGGCGCTGGCCAGCCGCCAGACCGAAGCCGCCGTGAAGATGGCTGTCGCCGGCGTGGCTGCCGCGCCAAAAATGATTACGGCATGGGTAGCGCTGGGGCAGGCGCTCAAGGCCGAGGGGCGCATCGAGGAAGCGGAACAGGCCTACGAGCAGGCCATCCGGCTGGACGGGATGAATGCGCTGGCCCGGATGGGGCTCGGCGAGCTAAAGGTCGCCACGGAGAGGCCAACACAAGCAGCGCGCGAATTTGAAATGGCGTTGCGGCAAAGGCCATCGCTCTTAGCCGCGCACCTCGGACTGGGCAACGCGCTGGCTCTCATGGGACGCAATGAAGAGGCATTGGGCCGCTACGAGACCGCGCTCGCCCTGCGGCCGCGCCTCGCGGAGGCCGAGTTTGCCGCCGGATTTGTGCTCGCGCGCATGGGCCGCGTGAAGGAAGCCGAGACGCGCTACCGGCGCTCGCTCGCTGCTCGTCCCGATTTTGCCGCGGCTTGGATGAACCTGGGAAGTCTGCTGCGCGACGAGGGGCGCGATGTGCACGCCGAGGCAGCATTGCGGCGCGCCGTGGAACTGCGGCCCGATCTGATCTCCGGCTGGATCAATCTGGCGATTCTTGAGCGGGAGCGCAAGCGGCCGGCCGCCGCGGAGGAGTGTTTGCGCCGCGCGTATGCGCTGAATCCATGCCAGGTGGAAACCCTTGTAGCGTGGTGCCAGTTCCGCGCGGCGGAAAAAGACCTGTCTGGCGCGTGGCAGTGGCTCAATAGGGCCCTCGAGCGCAATCCCGATCACGATGAAGCGGTGAACATGAAGGGGATTCTGCTGCATAAGGAAGGGCGATTCGCTGAGGCCGTCGCCGCTTTCGAGCGGGCCGAAGAGCTGGGCAACCACGCGGCCGCATCCAACCGGGGAAACTCGCTGCTCGATCTCGGCCGCATGGAGGAAGCGCTGAAGGCGCACGAGACGGCGGTCGAGCGCGATCCATTCAATCCCGGCGCGCAGTACAACCTGGCGCTCACCGAGCTGCGGCTGGGCGACTGGGAGCATGGCTGGGCTGGATACGAATCGCGCTGGCGCTTCCGCGAGGTGCACCGCAGACCGAGGGTGTTCAAGCAGCCGAGATGGAACGGCGAGGCGCTGAATGGGCAGCGGATTCTTCTTCACGCCGAGCAGGGCCTGGGCGACACCATCCAGTTCTGCCGCTACGCAGCGCTGGTGGCTGCGCGAGGCGGCTTGCCAATCCTGCAAGTACAGCCTGCGGCGGAGCGGCTGATGCGCTCGCTCGCCGTGGTGCGCGCGGGTCTGGCTGAAACAGCCGTGCTGGGAACGGAGCCACACTTCGACTTGGAGTGCCCGCTCATGAGTTTGCCGGCGGTCTTTGGAACCACCGTCGAGACGGCGCCCTGGGCGGGCGCTTATTTAGGTGCAGACCCGGCATTAGCGCCGCAAAAGCGCGTGGAATTCCCTGATTTTCAGTCTGGGCTCCGCGTGGGCTTGGCCTGGGCGGGCAATCCGCGCTACAGGGCCGACTCTCAGCGCTCCATGCAGCTCAAGACGATGCTGCCGCTGCTGCGCGCAGTGAGTGCAACCTGGATCTCCCTCCAAAAAGGCGAGCCGGCTGAGCAGTTGCTCCATCTTCCAGACGAAGTTTTCATCTGGGATGGCTCGAGCCACGAGCGCGATCTGGCCGAGACGGCGGCTCTCGTCGCCACGCTCGATATGGTCATCACCACCGACACCTGCATTGCACATCTGGCTGGCGCTATGGGAAAGCCCGTCTGGATTCTCTTGCCCCACCTAGCCGACTGGCGCTGGATGCAGGACACCGAATTGACGCCCTGGTACCCCACAGCCCGGCTATTTCGACAGAGAGCTCCGGCCAATTGGGTCGAATTGCTGGAGCGGGTAATCGCCGAGCTGGACCATGATCGCCATGCTCTGGCGCAGAATGGACGCGCGTAAGTCATTCAATTAAATTGAAATATCAGCAAAAATCAGTAATTTGGCCCGCGCTGAAGATTTTTCTTGACAAAATATACTCTATAAAATAGAGTACTCTACTAAAGCGAAGACTCTGAGAATTTCAACCAAATGGAGGTGATCAACATGACAGATGAGATGGAGAAGGATCTGGCTGATCGGGTGAGGTTGATTGAGAACATGCTGGCCGAGGGGCGGCGCAAGACCGAAAGCTGGGGTTGGGTGTTTGTGCTGTGGGGCGTGGCTTATTACGTCGCCACGGCGTGGGCCACTTGGGGCAAAAGCAACCTGGCCTGGCCGGTAACGATGATCGCCGCGGCGGTGATCACGGCAGTTGCCGCGTCGCGGATGTCGCACGGACAGCCGGAGACGACGATGGGACGCGCCATTGGTGCGATCTGGGCTTCAATGGGCTGCACGATCTTCGTTCTCCTCATGTCGCTGGCGTATAGCGGAAGATACGACGTGCACATGTTCATTGCGATAATCGGCGCCATGCTCGCCCTGGCGAATGCGACCTCAGCGATCATTCTCAAATGGTGGATGCAGTTCGCGTGCGCAGTGGTGTGGCTGGCATCGGCAGTAATAGCGTGTTTCAGCTCGGATAGCGTTACGTCGATCGACTTCCTCGTCGCGACATTTGTCGGCATGATCGCTTTCGGCGTCTACGCCATGATCTTGGATTCGCGGCGGCGCAGGCAGAGCGGAGTAGTCCATGCCTGAGCTGCCGGAGTTGAATCCTGTAATTCACGGCAAGCTGCGGCTGGCGCTGCTCTCGCTGCTGGCGGGCGTCGATGAGGCGGAATTCACTTGGCTACGCTCGAAGACCGGTTCGACCGACGGCAACCTGGGCGCGCAGCTCGCAAAGCTGGAAGAGGCGGGCTACGTCTCCGTAGAGAAAAAATTTGTACGGCGCAAGCCGCAGACGATCTACACCCTGACGGAAACTGGCCGTGCGGCTCTTACCGACTATGTGCAGGCGCTCAAGCAGTTGCTGAGCGGAGCACTGTAAACGAACAGGTATCAGGCTTTAGGTGGCAGAAGTCAGCCGGCCCGCATCTCAATTCGAGCCGGCTTCAAGCTCTCCGCGCACGCGCCGCATGATCCCGAGATAAAACGCCAGATTGTGAATGGTGTTCAGCGTGCCTGAGAGCGCTTCGCCCGCCTGCATCAGGTGGCGCAGGTAGGCGCGCGAGTAGCGGCGGCAAACCGGGCAATCGCACGCGAGATCGGGCGGGTTCTGGTCCTCGGCGTATTGTTTGTTCTTGATATTCAGCCGGCCCTCGCTGGTAAAGAGCAATCCGTGGCGCGCGGCGCGCGTGGGCAGCACGCAGTCCATCATGTCCACGCCCATGCGCGCGTACTGCTCGATCTCATCGGGATAGCCGACGCCCATCACGTAGCGCGGCTTGTCTTTGGGCAGGAGCGGCAGCACCTCGGCGATCATCTCCAATGTCAACGCACGCGGCTCGCCCACGCTCAAGCCGCCAATGGCGTAACCGTCAAACCCCATCTCGTCGAAGTTCATTTCAACAAGGCGCTCGGCGCACTCGCGGCGCAGATCGCGATACATGCCTCCCTGGATAATCCCGAAGAGCGATTGCGTGCCCCCGGTCCCTCGCACTTGGGGACCGGGGAAGGGTGATCGCGCCCCGTCCTCTTGCCAGGGAACTTCGTGGCGATGCGCTCGAAAGTGATCGAGCGAGCGCCGCGCCCACGCCATCGTGAGCCTCAGGCTCTCCTGCGCTCTGGTCCGTTCGGCAGGATATTCCGTGCATTCGTCAAACGCCATACAAACGTCGGCGCCGAGGGCGATTTGAACATCGACCGAATGCTCAGGAGTAAAGCAGTGCGAACTCCCGTCGAGGTGCGAGCGGAAGCGGACGCCGTCGTCAGTAACCTTGCGCAGCGCGTTGAGCGAGAAGACTTGAAAGCCTCCTGAGTCCGTGAGCAGGGCGCGCGGCCAGCTCATGAATCTGTGCAGGCCGCCCATGCGGCGAATGGCTTCGTGGCCTGGGCGCAGGTAGAGGTGGTAGGTGTTTCCGAGAACGATCTCAGCGCCGAGAGATTCGAGTACGTCCTGCGCGACGGCCTTGACGGTTCCTTGCGTGCCCACGGGCATGAAGACCGGCGTCTCGACGCTCTGATGGGGAAGATGAAGACGCCCACGCCGCCCGCCGCCGTCGGTTTCCGCGATGATCTGGAACGGTTGAGTCACACCCCGATTGTATCGAGCCGGGAATGATGAGCAGCGCAAGGAGCAGGGGGGGGGAGACTTCCTGAAACTTCTTGCACAAACTAAGTATTGAAAGGGCACGGCTTCAGCCGTGCCGAGAAAGCCGCATAAACATGAGGGCTTCAGCCCCTGAGGGGAGGGCTTTCATTGTCCCAACCCATTCATGCAACCAGTATTTCCCCACGCCCTCACTTCCCGTATTGCTCGTCGCTCACGTGCTCCATCCACTCCACAACTTTGCCGTTGAGTCGCTCGTGAACGGCGATGTGCGTCATCGCAGTGGTCGGCGCGGCGCCGTGCCAGTGCTTCTCGCCGGGCGCGATCCACACCACGTCTCCGGGCCGGATCTCCTCAATCGGGCCGCCCCAGCGCTGAACCCTGCCGCAACCGTAAGTGACGATCAGCGTTTGACCCAGCGGGTGCGAGTGCCATGCGGTCCGGGCGCCCGGTTCAAAGGTGACGCTCGCGCCGTTCACCATGGCTGGATCAGGCGCTTCCATCAGCGGATCGATACGTACCGTGCCGGTGAACCAGTCTGAAGGTCCCTTGCCGGAAGCCTGCGTTCCTGTTCTTTTGATCTCCATAATTTGCCCTCTCCCTAAATCGTGATTGCCGTGATTCTCACCTTGGGTTACGCGCCTCGCGCCTCTACACCCGCAATCGCAGCGCCAAAAGGCCATGCGGGGTAGGCATGGCCTTTTGAATATCTTTGCCGGTGATCACGAAATCTCCGGCGCACTCATCCCGGCAGTTCCATCGGCCCAGCTAGCTAAAACGTGACTGTGACAGCAATCGGAAAACCAGGGTACATACGGTCATACAGATAGTACCCATCGCCGGTGTAGTCAAGATACACATCGTCGGTTTCGTACCAGTTCGGGCCCCATGACTCCGGCCACGGATCCAGAATCGTGACCCAGTATCCGTCGTACTGGAATCGCGGCATTCCGCCCACAAAGACCAGAGGGAGACCGTAAATCCGGAAGAAGTGATCGCGGCCGAAGTATTGCCTGAAGCGGTTGTCAGGAATCCGGTAGCCATTATAGCCTCCACGCTGGCTCCAGGATTGATGCTCGTCTTGCCACGAACCGGCGCGAGATTGAGCAAATCCGCTGCGCACCTGTTGTTGCTGTTGCGGAACGCCACTGGGGTGGACTCCACCGTACGTAGGGCTGTTGGCTTGCACACCACCGTGATAGGCGCCGCCATAGGTCTGTTGCGGCTTGGCCTGACTTTGCGCCGGTTTGGTAGCCTGCGGTTGATGCGTTTGCGGTGCAGGTTGCGCCTGCTGATGTTGAGATCCTTTTTGTTGCTGCTGAGGTTGCGCCTGTTGATGCTGCTGTCCTTGGTTCGATCTGTCTTGGTCATTTCCCTGCTGGTCATGCTGCGCGAGAACAATGGCCGTGGCTCCAAAGAGCAAGGACACGATCGTTGCACTGATGATGCTGACTCGTTTCATCTGGTGTAGCTCCTTTAAGCGTGTTTCTACGTTCGGTCCTTCAATTTCCGGCTTCCCACAACTAGCCTGCTTTGAGCCAGTTGGTGTAGGCGCCTAGTAAGAATGTTTCATATGCCAAGCCGTTGATACTGTGCAAAACTGCTTAGTTTAGTTTCTGTGAGTGCGTAGTGTCACGCTTCATGAATCTTCCTCCCCCGGACATCGCCCTCAATTCGGGATGAAGCAAGCCCTTGGCAAAAAGGCGGAAGGTAGTCGTAAATGGCAAGTCGCTGTGGACAGGGATTAGCCGTAGGGCGACGACAACCCTGGCTCGGTTCACTCACCGCCCGGTCATCTTCTCCATGCTCTCCGGATAGCGATCGCCCTCGATGGGCGTTTTCGCTGCGGCTTCATCAATATCGTGCAAATCGCCGGGCGTAAGTTCGATCGCCGCTGCTCCCATGTTCTCATCCAGACGCGAAAGGCTGCTCGTGCCCGGAATCGGCACGATCCATGGCTTTTGCGCAAGCAGCCATGCGAGCGCGATCTGCGCTGAAGTTGCGTTCTTCTGTTTAGCGATGGCGCCAAGCAGCTCAACGAAGGCCTGATTCGCCTTCATCGCCTCCGGCGCAAAGCGCGGCAGATTCTTGCGGAAATCGCCTTCGCCAAACTTCGTAGTCTCGTCCATCTTGCCTGTTAAAAATCCTCGGCCCAACGGGCTATACGGGACCAGGCCGATGCCAAGCTCTTCCAGCGTAGGGATAAGCTCTGCTTCGGGTCTCCGCCACCACAGCGAGTACTCGCTTTGGACGGCCGTGACCGGCTGAACTCGGTGCGCTCGGCGGACCGTTCCGACCCCTGCTTCCGAAAGGCCGAAGTGGCGGACCTTGCCTTGCTGAATCAGCTCCTTCACCGCTCCCGCCACGTCTTCGATGGGCACTTCCGGGTCGACGCGGTGCTGGTAAAAGAGGTCGATCACATCGGTCTTGAGGCGCTTGAGCGAGGCATCGGCCACTTGCTTGATGTGCTCAGGGCGGCTGTTCACGCCCTGCCCGCCGCGTCTTCCATCGGGATTGAGATTGAAGCCAAACTTGGTGGCAATGACCACTTTGTCGCGAATGGGCGAGAGCGCCTTTCCGAGTAGCGCTTCATTGGTAAACGGTCCGTAGACCTCAGCCGTATCGAACAACGTGATGCCGCGATCGGCTGCAGCATGTAGAACAGCGATCATCTCCTGCTCGTCCTTGGGCGGCATATAGCTTTGGCTCATGCCCATGCAGCCTAGACCAAGAGCCGAAACTTCAAGATTGCTTTTCCCTAATTTGCGTTTTTTCATTGTTGAACCGTCCTTCTGTCCACAAGGCATGCACGACAACATTGTCGAACCGGTATCCCCATCCTTCCGATTGATAGCCTATCTCAGCTGTCGCGCAAACTTTGTGCAGATTGGAAAAACTACTCAGCTGACCCTTGCTATTCGATGCGCCAAAGCGCGCTCTCGATGGGGACTACCGATGAGTCCGTCGGAGCATCGACGGTGTTTAGCTCTGCAAGAAGCTGCGCAACCGTCTTGCCCGATCGCGGATCGCGGAGGCCAGGCGCGATCTCATAGATCGGGACAAGGACAAAGGCGCGCTGGGCGATACGCGGATGAGGGATTTCAAGGCTGGCTACTCTGAGGACGAAATCGCCGTAATAAAGAATGTCGAGGTCGAGGGTCCGCGGGCCCTTGGGAACGCTTGCGGCCCGGTCGCGGTCGAATTCGCTTTCGATCAGGAGAATGGCGCCGAGCAGTTCGAATGGCGTCAGCGTGGTTTCGAGCGCGATGACGGCGTTCAGAAACCGAGGTTGATCGGTGACGCCGACGGGCGCGGTCGAGTAGAGCGAGGACCGGCCTTCGATATGGCCCAGGGAAGCGAGGCGATCGGCGGCGGCGGCAAGCGTGGCCTCGGGAGGGCCGGCGTGACTGGGCAGGTTGGCGCCGAGGGCGATATAGGCGAGCGGCATGCTGGTTTAAGGGTAGCGGAGTCGGCAGGGTTAGCGGGAAGCAGATGGCCGGTTTCTGTTAGCATCGGGTTTCGGAGAATTTACATATGGATGCACTGAGCAGCACGGCGCTGGGAGCACGGCGCAATGAAGACATCGCGCTCGATCTGATGAAGTTTGTGGCCGGTACGGCGGGCGTGGGACGGCCGGCTATGCCTTCGACCGGGTTCACGGGCGGGGCTGCGGCCAAGCCCGAGGAGCACGTGAACCAGTTGCTGGAGCTCTACGGCCGTTGCCTGAAGGCCGTCGAAGGCAAGGAGTAGGAAAGAGGCCGCAAGATCGCAGGCAGACCCCAAGTACGCGTGGCCGTGGCTGGCGCCGGAGCCTTCGGGCGCAACCACTTGCGCGTGGTGCGCGAGCTTGAGGCGGCTGGCGAGGCTGTGGCTCTGGTTGCGGCCGTCGAGCCGGATGCGGCGCGGGCAGCCGAAGCGGCAAAGCAGTACGGCGTTCCCGTGTTCGCGGGTATCAACGAATTGCTGATGGCCGATTTGAAGCTCGACGCTGCGTGCGTCGCCGTGCCGACCGTGAAGCACCATGAAGTTGCTTCGGCCCTGCTCGATGCAGGGCTGGACCTGCTCGTCGAGAAGCCGCTGGCGGCCAATCTTAAAGAGGCCGACGATCTCATCCAGAGGCAAGAGAAAAACGGGCGCATCTTGCAGCCAGGGCATCTGGAGCGCTTCAACCCGGCGGTGCTTGCCGTCGAGCCAACGCTCAAGCGGCCTATGTTTTTTGAGGCCCACCGTCTGAGCGTGTTTACGCCGCGTTCGCTTGACGTGGATGTCGTGCTGGACCTGATGATCCACGATCTCGACATTGTGCTCGCGTTTACCAGGTCGCCGGTGCGCGAGGTGCGCGCCGTGGGCTTGCCGATTCTCTCGCCCAAAGTAGACATAGCCAACGTACGCGTGGAGTTCGAGTCGGGCTGCGTGGCCAACTTCACTGCGTCGCGTGTTTCCACCGAGCGCGTGCGCAAACTGCGCTACTTTGAGCCGCGACAGTATGTATCCATCGACTATGCGCGGCGCGATGTGCTGGTGATTCGCATAGACCAGGAGACGCCGGGCTCTTCGTCGCAACTGGCGCAAGCCGCCGCGGAATTTCTGCAGACCGGAAAGCTGGATGCGGCGGCGATTCAGGGCATTTTTGCTTCGGGCCAGATTCCTGCCGGTCTCTTGATGAAGGTTCTCGCCGCAAAGAACGATCCCGAAAAACTGAAGGAGATCGCGAAGGGACTCGCCGGTTCGCTCGCCGAGGCCCATGACGGTCCAGCGCCGGGGTTGAGCTTCGTCAAGCCGACGGTGACTCCCGGCGAGCCTCTGCGCCTTGAGATTCTCTCTTTTCTTCAGTCGGTGCGCGCGCGGAGCGAGCCGCAGGTTACGGCGCGGCAGGGACGCGCAGCGCTGGAGCTGGCGCTCACCATTCAGGCCACGATGGCTCAGCACGCGCAACGGGCCGGGCTGGGAGATTTCTTTAGGAGTTAGCCTTCAGCTGTCAGGTTTGAGTTCTTAGCTTGACGCCTCTAGCGGCTAGAGCGCACGACGGGCCGCCAGCGGTGGACACATCGGCAGTACGACTCGTACTCCACGCCGAACATGCGGCGTAGCGTGGGTTCTTCGTAGAGCACAACGAACAGATGCGCCACCAGCAGGAAGCCGGCGGCGAAGCCCGCCAGAGCGGCCGACTTATAGATGAGTGCCGCTCCTGCCAGCGCCAGCGCGGCGCCAATGTACATCGGGTTGCGGACGAAGCGGTATGGCCCGCGGACAACCAGTCGGCGCGGCGGATCGAATGGCGCCGGCGTACCTCTTCCGATCCAGGCGAAGGCCCATACGCACGAGAGAGCAATGAGGGCGCCGGCACTGCCGATAACGACACAGCCAAGCTGAGGCCATCCCATAACAGATGGGCGTGCGATGCCGCTCCACGTCAGGAGCCGTGCAGGCAGATAGACGAGCACAAGCCCCACGAAGAGTGTGGCGTAGGTGAGAGCACGAATGACCACCGACATGGCCACTCCTTGAACGTCGTTCGTTATCAGCGCCAGTACGAAGTGCTGAATCCCCGCTTCTGTCGGAGGTTGCCTTCCACCTGCTTACGGTAGTTCCGGCAGAAAGTCTACAGGAAAAAATGCCGTGCTTTCATATCGGTCTCGGCCCGGGGCGTGTCAAGAGTTTGCCGCATTTCCTGCACCGAAAAGCGGGACGCCGGACCGAGTATTGATAAATCATTTAGAGTGTTCGGTTTAGATGCGGCCGTAACAGGCCTGAAACAATCCCGCAGCCCCCGGAATGGCTGCAACTTCCACATCTTTCCCGGTTGCGGGGTATAAACTTTAATGTAGCTCGGTTACAGTTTCCTCACCGCCGAGTAAACAATCGTTGAACTTTACGATTGTTGAGGTTTTATGGATGCCATTTTCTCCGGATCGTTTTGCTCCCGCCAAAAGCCATCTCCATTTCAATTAAAGAATTCCTCTTTTGTTGAGTTTCTCTCTCGGAGGCCCATGCGGACCCGGAATTCCTCCGGTCGCCATGGTGATTTCTGATGGCCGATCTCGCAACGATAGTTGAAGTCATCCCAACGTCTCCAACTCTTGTTGAACGCATTTGTAAGAGAAAGTCGAGCCGGGCAGGCGCTTGGATCTTCGCGCTGGCCTTGCTGAGCGGTCTTGCCTATATCGGCATTCAGGTAGCCAAAGACCTTGTCAGTGTATCCATCACCAGCGTCTGGCCTTATCTGCTGCTGGGTCTGGCGCTGCTGATCGCGCTCGGGTTCGAGTTTGTCAACGGCTTTCAGGACACGGCCAACGCGGTGGCCACGGTGATCTACACCAATTCGCTCCCGCCGAATATCGCCGTGGTGTGGTCGGGCTTGTGCAACCTGGCGGGCGTGCTTCTCTCCTCGGGCACAGTGGCCTTCGCCGTAGTTACCTTGTTACCCGTGGAGTTGATTCTAAAGGTCAGTTCAGGAACCGGTTTCGCCATGGTGTTTGCGTTGCTCATCGCGGCCATTCTGTGGAATTTGGGCACGTGGTGGCTTGGCTTGCCTTCGTCGAGCTCTCATTCGATGGTGGGCTCGATCATCGGCGTGGGCTTGGCGAGCCAGTTGATGAATATCCACCAGGGAGTATCCGGCTTGGACTGGAGCCAGGTGATCAAGGTTCTTGAGGCTCTGTTGATCTCGCCACTGCTTGGTTTTACCCTTGCAGGCGTTTTACTGCTGGTGTCAAAGCAGATCTTCCGTTCCCCCTCGCTGTACAAAGCGCCCAAGGGCACAGAGCCTCCGCCATGGCCCATTCGTGCTTTAATGGTTCTCACATGCACGGGTGTCAGCTTCTTCCACGGGTCGAATGACGGGCAAAAGGGCATGGGGCTCATCATGCTCATCTTGATCGGAACGGTTCCCACGGCCTACGCTCTGAACCACGCTGTCAGTCCCGCGGAGGTGCAGAGCTTCATCGCCGCCTCGGAGCAGGCTGAGCACATCCTAGACCGGCATCTGAACCCTGCTGTTGCGCTCGACCCTGACGCTCGCGCAGAGGTGACCACATACATTGAAACCAGGCAATTGCAGCCGGACACGGTTTTGGCGTTGAGCCAATTGGTGAATGAAGTGAACCGCGAGGTAGCTGGTTACAAGACATTCCAATCGGTTCCGGCCCAGGACCAGACCAAAATCCGTAACGATATGTACCTCACCGGCAGGGCTTTGCGCATCATGGGCCAATCTCACGATCCCGCTTTCTCAGCCGCGGAAAGCGCCGCATTGAAGGATTATCAAAGCAAGTTGGACAAGAGCACCAAGTTCATCCCCAACTGGGTAAAGGTCGCCGTAGCGCTGGCTTTAGGCCTGGGTACGATGGTGGGTTGGAAAAGGATTGTGATTACGGTAGGCGAGAAGATCGGCAAAGAGCATATGACCTATGCGCAGGGAGCCAGCGCGGGACTGATCACCATGGTGACCATCTTCGCCGCCAACACCTGGAGCTTGCCTGTTTCCACAACCCATATCCTCAATTCCGGTGTCGCGGGCACCATGGCCGCTAACGGCAGCGGATTGCGCTGGTCCACAGTGCGCAATATCGCCTCTGGCTGGGTGCTGACCCTGCCTGCAGCGGCGCTGCTCTCGGGCCTGCTCTATTTCCTGTTCCATACACTGTTCTAAGAAAAAGCAGGGATCGCAAATAAGCGTTCGGCCCGGCCGGTCGCTTTTTTTTTTGGGTTGAAATTATTTGTGTTTTTGTTGTTGGGCAAAAAAAGCGCCGCATCCGGTTACAAAAAGGATGGTGCCTGTTGGA
>Ga0335085_10009059_pt1 | contig 15079 bp, 16 predicted proteins | sample Lox_Sample_45_FD_206712 | JGI IMG/M metagenome (GOLD analysis project Ga0335085, IMG submission 206712) | Soil microbial communities from Loxahatchee National Wildlife Refuge, Florida, United States - Lox_Sample_4.5 | ecosystem: Environmental > Terrestrial > Soil > Wetlands | place: USA... | reverse complement strand
ATTTGCATTGGCATCGGCGTGGCGCACGGTTTGGCAGGGCTGTTCGGCATCGCCGTCGCGGTTTCGACCATGCTGGCATTGGCGGGAATGATTGTGACCATCGATGCTTTCGGGCCAGTGACGGACAACGCCGGCGGCATCGCCGAAATGGCGGGCCTGGAAGGTGACGTACGCAAGGCAACCGATGCGCTCGACTCAGTGGGCAACACGACCAAAGCAGTGACGAAAGGGTACGCAATCGGCTCCGCCGCACTTGGCGCGCTTGTCCTGTTCGCAGCATACACGGAGGATCTGACCTACTTTACGGCGCATGGGGCGCAGTACCCTTATTTTGCGGGGATCAAGACAATCGATTTCAATCTCTCGAACCCCTATATCGTGATCGGTCTTCTCTTGGGAGGCCTACTCCCATACCTTTTTGGCGGCATCACCATGACCGCCGTCGGCCGCGCGGCCGGGGCGATTGTCGAAGAAGTCCGCCGCCAGTTCAAGGAAATGCCAGGGATCATGCGCGGCACGCAGAAGCCAGATTATGGCCGCGCCGCCGATTTGCTGACGCGGGCCGCAATCCGCGAGATGATCGTGCCTTCGCTGCTGCCTGTTCTGTCGCCGATCGTGGTGTACTTCGTGGTCGACGCGATCTCCGGTCGAGAGCAGGCTTTCGCGACCGTCGGTGCGTTGCTGCTTGGTATCATCGTCACTGGTCTCTTTGTTGCCATTTCCATGACCTCCGGTGGCGGCGCTTGGGATAACGCGAAGAAATATATCGAAGACGGGAACTATGGCGGCAAAGGGTCTGAAACCCACAAGGCCGCTGTCACCGGCGATACTGTCGGGGATCCTTACAAGGATACGGCCGGACCGGCCGTCAATCCGATGATCAAGATCGCCAACATCGTCGCACTGCTACTTCTCGCGACGCTTGCCAACTTGCATTGAGAACGACAGGATCATTTAGCAGTCCTCACATCGACGATAGCGAGTGGACCGACACTGCCTGATATCGTCGATGTCTATTGCATTGGTGCTCGCCATCGATCTGACACGGGAACCGTGGCTAGATAGAGTGCGTCCGCGGCGGTGACGTGACTGATATCCGTGTGCGCCACCTACCGGGTGGCCCGCACGCAGTTGTTCTCCCCGCAGAAATCACCTAAAATTGGTCGTCGATTCTCGGGGATGGGGTTCCCCCCACAAGTGCCAACTTGGCTGATGACCCCTACGGCAAATGAGACCGCAGGTTGCGAACGTCGCCTGCGCCGTAGGAGGTCGAAATGTGGCTGTTGGGCGCGTTTCTCGATAGGTTCATCAAGATAGGCAGTCTCGGCGTCGCCGATGCGCGCGGCCGCTTTCACCGCTTCGGCAAAGGCTGCGACGGAGGCCCTCCTGACGTCGTCATAGCCCTGCATCGCGCTTCCCTGCCCTGGAACCTCGCGATCCATCCGCAGCTCTATCTGGGCGAAGCGTATATGGACGGCTCGCTTTCCGTGACGCGCGGAACGCTTTGGGATCTGCTCGACCTGCTGGGGCGCAATCTCGCGCTTCACCGTCACAAGCGCCGCGGATGGTCTGCCCGACTACTCCTCCGTATCGGACAATCGTTGACACAGGCCAATACGCGACACCGCTCACGTCAAAACGCGGCCCATCACTATGACCTGTCGCGCGCCCTCTACGCCTCGTTTCTTGATGCGGACATGCAGTATTCCTGCGCCTATTTTCCGACCAACACCCTCAGTCTCGATCAGGCGCAAGAGGCAAAACGAAAGCACATCGCCGCGAAGCTTCTGCTTCAGCCAGGCTGTAGAGTCCTCGACATCGGCTGCGGTTGGGGCGGCCTCGCCCTCGATATGGCTCGAAGCTACGGCGTGGGGGTCGAGGCGGCGACCCTTTCCCATGAGCAACTGATCTACGCCGAAGACAGCGCCAAGTCCGAACATTTGGATGACCAAGTCCATTTCTTCCTGAAGGACTACCGCGAGCTGGAGGGGCAGTATGATCGCATCGTGTCGGTTGGCATGTTCGAGCATGTCGGCACGCCATTTTACGGCACGTTCTTCCGAAAGGTGTCTCAACTGCTGGCCGATGACGGAGTTGCGCTGATTCACACGATCGGTTCGTCCACCGGTCCCAGTATTGGCCACCCTTGGATCCGCAAATACATCTTTCCAGGTGGATACATTCCATCATTGTCCGAGATTCTCCCCGCGGTGGAACAAAACGGTCTGGTGGTGACCGATATCGAGGTTTTGCGTCTGCACTATGCGGAAACGCTCAAACTCTGGCGCGAACGTTTCATGGCCAATTGGCATCATTTGCACGGACACTACGATGATCGGTTTCGCCGCATGTGGGAGTTTTACCTGGCAGGCAGCGAAATGAGCTTTCGCCACGGCGGGCTCGTCGTTTTTCAGCTTCAGCTCGCCAAATCGCAGACAGCCGTGCCATTGACGCGCGATTATCAATTTGACTTTGAGCGGCCGCAATCGAGCAACCATGAATTGCGACATGAACGCGTGGCGTGAACGACGGAAAGGTGGGCAACATGGTCGAACGTAGAAGAGCCGGTGAACTCCCCGATACCGATGAAGTGTCGATGGGTTTGCCAATCGGCAAGGAACACATCAGCGAGGACCGCAAGCGTCTGTATGACCGCGTTGAACAGATCAATCGGGCATGGCTGGACAGCATGCAACAGATGCGACGCGCCGAAGCGGAGTTCAGCGTTCGGCTGTTCACCTGCCGGGGCACGGACGACGCCATCGTGCTGTGCAATCAGTGGATGGCAAAGCGGCTGGAGATTCTCGGGGCCGAGCAGCAGCTATTTGCCAAATGCTGGGGCGACCTGGTCGCCTCTCTCGGCAGGCCGCTGCCCCCGCCGGATGAAAAAGTTGAGGACATTCGCCTTGGGCGGAGATCATCGGGATGAAGAGCTTTGCCGACAACGCCTTCTATCTGCTGTTTGAAGAAATCCTGCGCCGGGATCGGCCCAAGAACAACCCGGATGCTTGGGCAGCCGGCGGCGTCACGTGGCATCGTGCCCGGCACAACTTCGAGACGGAAGGTTACGGCTTTACGATTGAGATCTATGAACTGACAAGCTCGGGGCGAGGCGGTTGGTCGCTGCTCGTTGCCAAAGAACATTGGTGGGCGGGCAAGCAGGGCGAGGTCATTCGGACGGTTCATTGGGCCAAACCCATGCGAGGCAATCGGATGGCTATCATGGCCTGGCTCAAGGATCGCCAGCGGCAAGTGGATTCGGAATATGACCAAGATCGTTTTGCTCCGGCACGGGCACGTTGAAGGTATTGATCCGCCGCGTTTTCGCGGGCGACGAGACGTGCCATTGTCAGAGAAAGGACACGCGCAAGCACAGGCTGCGGCAAGGCGAGTGGTGCAAGCATGGAACCCCGCCATGGTCTATACCAGTCCGCTGCGCCGCTGTGTGGAGACCGCTGCTTACATGGCGGATTCCGTTCCGTGTCCAAAGGCTGAGATGGCCGATTTGGTTGATCTCGACTTCGGGACGCTGCAGTGGATCACATATACGGAGGCGAAGGCGACGCACCCCGGGTTGTTCGCAATGTGGCTCTCCGTACCGCACTTGGTGCGGTTTCCGAGCGGGGAAGCCCTGCAGGATCTGGTCGCACGTACGGCCCGCGCCTTGCATGTGGTGATTGAGCGTCACCCCTCCGACACGGTCGTGATGGTCGGGCATGACAACGTCAACCGGGCATTGTTGCTGCAACTGCTCGACCAACCCTTATCGGCCTTCTGGCACCTGTTGCAGGCGCCTTGCGCCGTGAACGAAATTGACATCAACGGGCCGTTGGTTCGAGTCCACCGCATCAACGACACATCGCACATCAGCTGAACGGCCAGCCGCAATACTGAACGTGCGGCTGAACTTTCTCGCGCGCTCCACCGTTCTCTCCAGAGAACTGTCCAGCCACAAAGTCGACGTTCCTCATGACTGACCACACGCTCATTTGGACTCCCGATTCTCCAAAAGCCAAAAGGTTCATTCTGCTGCGCCATGCCGAAAAGACGGGGCAGCCGGGAGATCGCGGCCTTTCACCCAAAGGACGCGCTCGCGCGCAAGCACTCGTATCGTTACCTGAGTCCTTGGGTCGTATTGACGTCATTGTCGCGGCAAAATCCAGCAACAAGAGTGCGCGACCCGTTAAGACCGTGGAGCCGCTTGCAGGCGCGCTAGGCCTGCCTATTGAAGCGCGCTGGGATACTTGTGATTTTGCAGACCTCGCGACCACACTGACGGGCGGCGGACACAATGGAAAGCAGATCGTCATATGCTGGCGACATGACACCATCCAGTTACTGGCCCACGCGCTTGGCGCTTCCGAAGCTCCCGCGTGGCCTGTCGGTCTGTATGACCGGGTCTGGATGATCACCTGTTCCATACGCAGAACAAACTTGCGTACGCTTCGGCAGAACATTCGGACAGGAGTTATTCAGTTCGAAATTTAGTGCACACTGTATTCGAGCCGTCCCGAGGTCGCGGCCGCGCCGCGCGCGCGGCCGCCGCAGCCGCCGCTTTCGCCCGCGCTCCACCAAAATACTCTGCGATCCAAGGAATTTTGGAATTCTCAAGTTCTCTGGTGGTGCCGATTGCCCCGATTTTTTTGTCTACAAGCACGGCGATTCGATCGCAAATCCGATAGAGCGTGTCCAAATCGTGCGTGATCAGGAAAATGGTGACGCCAAGAGCACGGCGAAGCCGGAGTAGAAGCTCATCAAGAGCCCCAGCCGTTATCGGATCAAACCCAGCTGTTGGCTCATCGAGCAATAGCAGTTGCGGGTCGAGCGCCAACGCGCGCGCCAGAGCAGCGCGTTTGCGCATGCCGACTGAGAGTTGAGCCGGAAGCTGCTTGGCTGTCTCAGGTGGCAATTCTGCAAATGACATCTTGAGCGCCACTATTTCACAGATCAGGCGTTCTGGCATTGCCAAGTGACCGCGGAGCACGATGGCAATATTCTCGGCGACAGAAAGCGTGGAAAACAGCGCATTCTCCTGGTAGACAACGCCCCACACGCTGGCCAGTTGAATGCGATCCTCGTCAGATCCCCGAGTTACGTTTTTACCCAACACGCAAATCTCGCCGCCTGTCGGATTGAGCAATCCGAGCAGTGCGTGGAGAAAAACGGACTTTCCCGAGCCCGAAGCTCCCGCCAAACCGAGAATTTCGCCCTCATAAACGTCAAGATTTAGACCGTCGATTACCGTCTCATCCCGGATTCGTATAACCACATCCCGCGCAGTGATGGCGATTGCCCTCGCCGTCGGTTTCGCCTTCAGATCACAGCGGGGGCGGCCGCATTCAACGTCTCTGTGGGGCATGGCGATCCCTTCGCGTACATTTGCGTTGAAGGACCCATCAGCTCCTCGTGTCGGAGCGGTTTGGCTGAAGCCCGGCAGAATCCATTGCCGCAACTGATGCGATCAACGCAGGATGTTCGGCGAGGTTCCCGACTCTTTGGGTGGCATTTCGGGTCGCTTTGCGAACAGACATCGAGAATAAACGCGCGAGTTGCCCCTCACCTTGAAAACACACTATGGGCCGCAACGAAGAGATGATGTCGGAGCGATTAAATGACGGTACGCTTGTCTGGCAGAGTGGACATGATGCCAAAGACAAAGGCCATCCTTTTGTGTCCTTGCATCGCCATTCCAGACGCATCACCGATGAGCGCATTGGCGACTTGTTCGCTAATACGCCCTCTTGAGCTTCGCAAAAATCAAAGCCCTGTGTTGACGGAATCGCGTTAGGATGGTTCTATTCTTGATAGGGATGGAGTTCCCCACTAACCGCCATCGTGGCTGATGACTCCTGTCGAACTGAGACGGGAGACAGCTGTGAGTCGCTTGGCCGGAAGCGTGGAACGGACTTTCCATCCTGTACGATCCCTTTCTAGCCTTGCCGCTCCAGTGAAACCGCACCGATGACCCTGTCCATCGTGGCTCTGGATGCTATTGAAATCCTAGACTCTCGCGGCAATCCCACACTTCGTGTATGGATAAGATTGAGCGATGGCTCGGAGGCCTATGCTGACGTGCCATCGGGCGTTTCGAGAGGCACCAACGAGGCGCTCGAGCGACGTGACGACGAGGACAGTTGGTTCGATGGCTACGGGGTCCGCCGCGCAGTGGCCGGTATTCGCGACGTGATCCGGCCGGCATTGCTGGGCCGTGACCCGACTTGCCAGCCCGAGGTCGATCAACACCTTATCGAACTTGATGGTACGGCCAATAAGGCAAGGCTCGGCTCCAACGCGACCGTTGGTGTATCGATGGCGGTTGCTCGGGTCGCCTCCATGGCACTGCACATCCCTCTCTACAAATATCTCGGCGGTTCTACGGCACGCCGCCTGCCGGTGCCGATGATGACCGTCATCGATGGCGGCAAACACGCCAACAACGGTCTTGAGTTCCAGGAGTTCATGATCGTTCCCCGAGGCGCCCCCGCGTTCTCCGAGGGCCTCCGATACGTCGTCGATACCTTTCGCTGCTTGCGGGCGATCTTGCATCAACGAGGTCTGTCCACAGCCGTGGGTGACGAAGGCGGATTTGCTCCAGATCTCGAGAGCAACGAACAAGCCTGTCAATTTGTCCTCAACGCTATTGAGGACGCCGGCTACAAACCAGGCGAACAAATTGCGATTGCTCTTGATGCTGCCGCGACAACTTTTGTCGAAAGCGGCAGCTACGCGATTCGCGGTTCGGGGGTCCGCTACAGAACGACCGCTGAGATGATCGACCTCTACCACGAGTGGGCTTGCCGCTACCCGATCGTGTCCATCGAGGATGGTCTTGGTGAAGATGATTGGGAGGGATTCCGCCAACTGACAGCCCGTCTTGGAGACAAAACTCAGATCGTCGGGGACGACCTATACACCACCAATGTCCGGCTCCTGCGGCGTGGTGTTGCCGAGATGACAACCAATGCAGCGCTCATCAAATTGAACCAGATCGGTACCTTGACAGAAACCGTCCAGGCGATCGAGCTTTGCCGACAGGCGGGCTGGGGCTACGTTATCTCGCATCGCTCGGGAGACACGGCGGACCCATTCATCGCGGATTTTGCGGTTGCGATGGGCGGCGGCCAAATCAAAAGTGGTGCTCCATGCCGTGGAGAGCGTATTGCCAAGTACAATAGGTTGTTGACGATCGAGCGGGAACTACGGTCGCAGGCGCAGTTCTGGGACCCTTTTGCCGGATTGGAATGATGGACAAGGCCACCGGAGCAAAGCTCTCGCAGGCGATGACGCGCATTCGCACCAACGTGGAGCGGGCGATAGACCGTCTGCAATCCCTACAGGAGGGCGACATTGGCGTAATAGATGTCATTGCGCAGGGTGCCGACGCCCTACCATATCTGAAGGCGCTGTTGTTCAAGCCAGAGCCAAGCGGCCTTTACGAATCCCGCCGCCGCGCCGTTGAGGCCTTGGCCGCACTGTGGGCATACGACACCTTGCGCGAATTTCTCGCAAGTCCACGCGAGATTGCGGACCCAGCGGAGCAGACCGGCGAAGAAGCTGTTATCAACGCCGCTGCACGTGCTTTGGGCAATCTGGGTGACCCTCAGGACTTGCCCTTGCTTCTCGCCTTGCTCCGCAGAGCGCCGCGCGCGGGGGTTATCGACGCAGTCGGACGCTTTCGCCGTGTTGAAGCTCTACCCTTCTTCGTCGAGGCCCTAGGAGACGACTTTTGCCGGAAGGATGCCCAAGCGGCCATTCTTAAGCTTGGTGCCAAAGCGCGCCACGCGCTTTTTCAGTGCCTTCTTGAACGAGAGCCACCGAACGGGCGGGAGGTCGATTCGAGTAAACAGAGACGGCGGAGCGCACTTCGCCTCTTGATCGAAATCGGCGTCCCTTCCAAACTGATTTGGACCCCATTGAAACGGTTGATCCACGATGCCGACACCTGGATCTCCGTCTTGTCCTGCAAAGTATGCCTTGCGAGCAAGATGGAGAGCGAAAAACCAGAAGCCATCGAGCGGTTGATTCAAATGCTAAAAGAGCCGGACAGCCTTCTCATCGCAGAGATAGAGGACAGTCTTGATGCGAACTTCCAGCGGGCGTTGCCTGCGATCAACCACGCGATTGAGTACGAAGTAAGCATGGATGATCCGGGCGCGCCGTGGTGGCTCAAGGACAAGGCCTTGACCGTTCTACTCCGTATCCGAAGCAAGCATGCAGCTGCGCCCACACCAGAAGAGAACGGTCATTATCGTGGAAGAAAGATCAACTAAAGAATACCGCGCGGGCGTCGGCATGATGGTGCTGAACGCTCATAATCAAGTGCTTTTATGCCGACGCGCGACCATTCCGATCGGTTGGCAGATGCCACAGGGCGGGATCAACGAAGGCGAGGAGCCGCGCACAGCGGCGCTGCGGGAGCTGAAAGAGGAAATCGGCACCTCCAATGTGGACATTCTTAAGGAGGCCAAGGATTGGCGGCATTATGACCTGCCGGCCGATCTCGCCCGGCAGTCGTGGGACGGTCGGTACGCAGGGCAAAGGCACAAATGGTACCTCATGCGGTTCAGGGGTCACGACGCGGAGATCGATCTCATATCCAAGCACCCGGAATTCGACGCGTGGATGTGGGCACTTCCCGACCACGTCCCTAACCTCGTTGTCGCCTTCAAGCAGGCCATGTATATGAGTGTCCTGCAGGAGTTCCGGGAGGCTATCCGCTCGCTTCCACGGCCCGCAATGAAGCTGTGATCCAGTGCTTGCGCGGGGAGCGACGTGCAGCAAATCTGCGCTATGACGCGAAATTCGAGGAACGCGCTTGCGGCAGCCGCATAGACGAACGCATGCTCTCGCCAAATCCTCGATCTTCCATACTGACGATTGTTTGTCTCACACTTTTGGTCGTTTGCTACGTGTACGTGCTACGCCACGTGGAGCAGAACGCCCGCAAGGCTGAGGAAGAGCCCCGTGGCCATCAGAGCGGTCGACCAATAGATCGGGCTACCCTGCACTGCTCGTGACACAATAATGCCGAGGAGGCCGAGTGCTGCAACGGCAACCCCGATTGTCATCCATGCGATGGTCGCGAATGCCGCGCCGACCGCTAAAGGTAGCATCGCACCCGCAAAGCCGCCGATGGCCGCGACAATTGTGCCGTGAATGGAATCGCGCAAAACGTCTTTGCCGAGTTGCGACGCGGCAAGGTGGCCGGCGGAAGCAAGCTTCAAGTGCCGCTCGGCATGAACCAACTCGCCACGAAGGCGTGCATACTCGGCCACGAAGAACACGAATCCGCCTGAGAGTGTAGCCGCCAGTGCGATCCTTAAAGCAAGCAGCATGTCAATCGGCCGGTCCGGCGAGACAATGCGTCCGGCTGCCAAGGTCAACGCGGTCAGCATGCCGTCCACTGGGCCGATCACCAGTGAGAAGATGTGTTCGCGACTGACCCTCGCGATCGAAAGCATTATCTCGCCCTCGAAACGTTTTCGATCATGCGATCACCGGAGACAACCTGGTCGATACTGTTGACTACGGCGCCAGAACGCTCGATGGCGTCCAAAAGTGCAGCATGATCGATACCCTCCCCTTCGACGGTCACGTTCGTCCCAACGGTTTCGATGTCGATTTCGGTTACAGTGACGTTAACGGCCTGTACGCCTGGCACACGTTCAATTAGTTGCACCAGATCAACGATCGGTGGGCGCGTAATCGCTTTGTCTACATCCAGCACCATTCGGCGAATGTTCATGGTGACTGTCCTCCATTCTGAGGCGGGAAAGCTGAGAGTGCGACCAACGCGCTCGCTTCCTCTTCCTACTGTCGTTGATTGGCCACGAACGCGCATCTTTCTTGGGCGCAAATTCGATCCGAACAACAACCAGCCGGTCCTCTAAAGTTTTGTCTTGTTGCCACTGAGCATCGCTCCCGTGATGCGAGCGGGTGATGTGATTCCCCGCCGCGTAATTATGCGCAGCAGGAGTCATCAGCCCTTCAGCGGCGATTAAGGGGGGACTCCTTCCCCAGCCTAAGGAACGGCACATCGCGCAAAATGTTCCCCTCTTGGACTGCGTCTATGTGATTTCCCTCTAACAGCCCCCAATGTGCGATTTGCGTGATCGGCCAACCAAGCGGTCGGCCCAACTTGAAAGTCATCCACGGTCGGTACCCCCAGCGCGCCGGAGCGTCCTTTGCGCAATCAAGGCCGGGATCGTTCCGCTCGCGATCACTGACGTAACGAGAATCGCATATTGTTGTCGGTCAATGATGCCATGAGCCAAGCCGACAAAAGCAGTGAGAGTTCCAAACGTTAGACCCGTCGACATCAACAAAGCAATCGACCAGCCGTCTCGTGGCGCAATCCCAAAAATCCTGGTTAGAGGAATGATGGCAGCACATTTGCTAACGACCTTTATTCCGAAGAGCGCTCCGGCCATTGTTGCAATTACGGGCCATTGGCCGAAGTCGAGGAAAGATCCCGCTCGGAGAAAGTAGAAAGGTGTGAACCAAGCAAAGGCCACGGTCCGCAACCGGCTTCCGATTGCACCATGACGTTCAAGTATGGGCGCCAGCGCAAGGCCAAGAATGTAGGCTGGCACGACAGCTTCGATTCCCCAAATGCTTGCTAACCCGCCCAACAAAAGCAGCGCGGCAGCAAGAAAGCGAATGTCAGCTTCACTGGCCCCATACTCAATCTTGTCGAGGAACCACGGAGCGATTTTTGGGATGGCGAACGCAGCGGCCAACATGACGATAGCGAACAAAGCGAATCGATAGCCCACGTCAGCTGTTGCAAGAGCGAGCGCACTAATAGTGGCGACGTCATTAACAAAACGGGCAGCAAGGACAATCTGACCGATTTCGCTGCGGCTACGACCTGCTTCGGACACGATCGTGTAAACCAACGCAACGGAGGTGGTCGAGAGCGCGACCGCGCCGATGAGGGCCTGCGATCTAGTCCAGCCGCCGATGATTTCCGTGAAGAGCAGAACGCTGAGAAACGGCACAAGGAAGGCCCCAGCGCCAATCGTCAAATTGGTCCAGGCGCGCGCTCGAACGGCATCCCACCGAATTTCCGCTCCGGCCAGGAAAGCGAGCAAAATCGCGCCTAGCCCGGCCAAATAGTCCACCCAAGGCGCGGCGCCAAGTCCGATCACGTTTGCTGCAACTGCACCGACGAACACCTCGATCAACACCACGGAGACGCCGGTCCAGATCGAGAGAACGGATGCGAGCAGCCCGAGCCCCATCCACATCGCTGCAGTCAGCCACACATATCCCATGTTCATCCAACCACTGGGCACCCAGAGCAAAGGCTTGGGTTGTCCGCTTGGCTTTGATCGCCATAAATCAGCACCCTCGCCACTCGATGTCTCATAGATTGGCGGTCTCGTAATCAGTGGCCGAAGCCGTTCCGATTTCCATCAAAGGTCACCTACCGCCAATTCTCCAATTATCTTGCGGTGCTGCGGACCGCAAAACAACACACAGCACGTCGCCACGTGGAGGATGTAAACCACAGCGATTGCGTGCGGGCACCTTGTGCTGCTCCGTATGACTTTAGGGGTTCGGACGCCATGACCAGCCGCACCGAAGTAGAGCGGATTCGGGCGCTGCTCTTGGGGAACTTTGGGCTGCTCAGCACGTTTGTAGATTGAGTTAACCCGCGATGAAGCTCGCGTAAGCTGACTTGGTTCGGCTAATGGCTTCTACCCAAGAGGGAGAAGCCATTCGTGACTCGGATACCAGCCACCGCCGATTTTTGCGCGCATGCCGATAAACGAACCGACGGGTTCGTTTGTGAGGCCGCAGCTATGGCTGGGCGGGCTCTTCGTTCGTCGCTCCGTGTTCCTTTGGAGAACGTCTGCTGTCGGTTCGAGCTATGAGCAACGTTCGGGTTCGATATGAGGAGCTCCTGGCAGCCGGCGTGATCGTTCGCGACCCGGTGCAGCAGTTGCTCGTCGAGCGCCTCGCGCAACTGGCTGTCGAAGTCGAGAAGTTGGCAACCCAGAATTCATGGATGCGATGGCCGCTCGGGCGACGGCGCCAGACCACTCAACCCAAGGGCCTGTACATTTGGGGCCGCGTGGGTGGGGGCAAGACGATGCTTGCCGACTTACTCTTTGAGAATGTCGCTATTCCTCGTAAACGCCGCACCCACTTCGCCGACTTCATGGCAGATGTTCATGAGCGCGTACATTCGTATCAGAGGCACTCCGTATCAAATAATGTGATTGGCGGAGATCCGATAGCGCTGATGGCAGGTGCAATCGTATCGGAGGCGCAGCTCATCTGTCTCGATGAGTTTCATGTCGACGATATTGCCGATGCGATGATCCTTAGCCGCCTTTTTGCGGAGCTTTTTAACAGGGGACTAGTTGTGGTGATGACATCGAACACTCGGCCCGATGATCTTTATGCTGGCGGGCTGAATCGAGCATTGTTCCTCCCATTCCTTGTGCTCCTTAAAAAGCACTTGGAGATCATTTGCCTGAAAGCAGCGAGAGACTATCGACTCGACCGACTGGGGATCAGGGACGTCTATTTCTCGCCGGCTGACGCCGACGCGCGCCATGCCATGAACGTGGCATGGAAAACGCTCACCGGTGCCGATCGGGGCAATCCGACCGCAATCGAAACCAAAGGTCGGCGCATTGCCGTACCTGAGGCCGTGAGTAGAGTCGCCCGCTTTTCGTTTACAGAGTTGTGCAGGACTCCGCTTGGGGCGAACGACTATCTTAAGCTTGCCCGTACCTTTCACACACTGTTCGTTGACGGCGTTCCGATCCTGACCAGCGATGAGTCAGATGCAGCGCGGCGCCTCATGTTCCTGGTTGATGCTCTCTACGACCACCACGTTAAGCTCGTGATGTCCGCTGATGCCGAGCCAGATGCGCTATGCGCGCCTGGAGCGGTCGCCGCCGGCTTCCAGCGCACGGCCTCGCGACTCTATGAGATGCGTTCCCTGGATTACCTGTCGGAGTTTTGTCGGCGGGTTCGGAATACTACTGGAACATCGGCTGCTCGTCCGTTGACACTTGTGAAGGGCGCACCTGACGACAACGCCACATCCGAGTCTAGACCGCGTGGGAACAAAACGAACTCGCCCGCGGGGGTGCCGTGTTCATTGGATCGACGAAGATGACCAAAATCATTCTTACGCGGCACGGACATATCGAAGGCGTCGAGCCCGAACGCTTTCGCGGCCGCGCCGAAGTGCCATTGACCGAGCGCGGAAAAGCTCAAGCTGCGTTGACGGCGTCCCGCATTGCCAGACGGTGACGCGTCGCAGCTGTCTATACGAGCCCGATGGGCCGATGCATTGAGACCGGTCGAATTATCGGTCAGGCGTGTGGTGTTCTCGCTGAAGTGATCAACGGACTGCAGGACTTCCACTACGGCGATTGGCAGTGGAAAGGTCATGACGAAGTCAAAGAGGCTTGGCCCGATCTCTATTCCGCATGGTTTACCGCTCCCCATCTGGTGCGAATTCCCAACGGCGAATCACTTCAAGATCTGATTGTTCGTGTGGCAGACGGAATGCGGTTCGTGCTTCAGCGGCATCCCGACGAGGTCGTGGTTCTCGTTGGACATGACAGCGTCAACAGGGCACTCTTGCTGCAACTGCTTGACCAGCCACTCACCGCCTTCTGGCGCCTTTCGCAAGATCCATGTGCGCTCAATGAGATCGACATCGAGGCGAGTCGCGTTCGGGTGCGCAAGATCAACGAGACGGAGCATCTCCGACCCATTGACTAAAAACGGCCGTGGATACAGCGCCGGCAATGCGAAGTCGCTTCGCCCGTGACGGATCAGAAGTCCATATCGCCCATGCCGCCGCCGCCGGGCATCGGGGGAGGCGTTTCCTTCTTCGGACGATCGGCGACCATCGCTTCGGTCGTGATCAGGAGCGCCGCAACCGAGGCCGCATCCTGCAACGCGATGCGGACGACCTTGGTCGGGTCCACGATGCCGGCTTCCACGAGATCGACATACTGCTCGCTCTGTGCATCGAAGCCGTAGGTGTTCGACTTCTGCTCCAGCAGCTTGCCGACCACGATGGAGGCTTCCACGCCGGAGTTCTCGACGATCTGGCGGATCGGCGACTGGATCGCCTTGCGCACGATCGCGATGCCGACGTTCTGGTCCTCGTTCTCGCCCACGAGGCCCGCGAGAGCCTTCGTGGCATAGAGAAGCGCCGCACCGCCGCCGGGCAGGATGCCTTCCTCGACCGCCGCCTTGGTGGCGTTGAGGGAGTCGTCGACGCGGTCCTTTTTCTCTTTCACTTCCACTTCGGTGGCGCCGCCGACGCGGATCACGGCCACGCCGCCCGCCAGCTTCGCCAGACGCTCCTGCAGCTTCTCCTTGTCGTAGTCGGAGGTGGTCTCTTCGATCTGCTGCTTGATCTGCGCCACGCGGGCCTGGATGTCCTTCTTCTGGCCCGAGCCGTCGATGATGGTGGTGTCGTCCTTCGTGATGCGCACCTTCTTCGCCGTGCCCAGCATGTTCAGCTTCACGTTCTCGAGCTTGATGCCGAGATCTTCGCTGATCACCTGGCCGCCGGTGACGATGGCGATGTCTTCCAGCATGGCCTTGCGGCGATCGCCGAAGCCCGGGGCCTTCACGGCCGCGACCTTCAAGCCGCCGCGCAGCTTGTTGACCACGAGGGTGGCCAGCGCTTCGCCTTCGACTTCTTCGGCGATGATGAGCAGCGGACGGCCGCCCTGCACGATGGCTTCGAGGATCGGCAGCAGGTCCTTCAGCGAACCCAGCTTCTTCTCGTGGATGAGGATGTAGGGCTCATCCAGCTCGGCCACCATCTTGTCGGCATTGGTGATGAAATACGGGCTGATATAGCCGCGGTCGAACTGCATGCCTTCCACGACTTCCAGCTCGGTGTCGAGGCTTTTGGCCTCTTCCACGGTGATCACGCCTTCGTTGCCGACCTTGGCCATGGCTTCCGCGATCATCTTGCCGACCGTGGTGTCGCCGTTGGCGGAAATGGTGCCGACCTGGGCGATCTCGTCGTTCGACTTGATCTTCTTGGTGCGCTTCTTGAGGTCCGCGACGACCGCCGCGACGGCCG
>Ga0335085_10009057_pt1 | contig 15079 bp, 15 predicted proteins | sample Lox_Sample_45_FD_206712 | JGI IMG/M metagenome (GOLD analysis project Ga0335085, IMG submission 206712) | Soil microbial communities from Loxahatchee National Wildlife Refuge, Florida, United States - Lox_Sample_4.5 | ecosystem: Environmental > Terrestrial > Soil > Wetlands | place: USA... | reverse complement strand
GTGGGGCGCGAGCAGGTGGGAAAGGGAGGCATCGTGCGCGACGCGGAGGCGCAAACCGCAGCGGTTGAGAGAGTTCGACACTGCATAACGTCGCTGGGGGCGCGGCAGACCGAAGTGATCGAATCGCCCATCCTGGGAGCCGAAGGCAATCGTGAGTTTCTGCTGCGAGCCGTGTTCTGAGGCGCAGTCCCGGCTGACTTGCTACAATTCAACCTTCATGGAAACTGGGCCATCGAAGCAGGAAAAATGCGCCGCCATCATCTCGAAGCCGGAGAAACCGGAACTGGCGAAGGTGGTGCCGGAACTCGCGGCCTGGCTGCGCGCCCATCACTATGACATTGTCACCGACAAGGAAACCGCGGCCTACGCGTCCGGCGCCACCGTGCTGCCGCGCGGCGATATGGTCGGCTGCTCCCTGAACTTCGCGGTTGTGCTTGGTGGCGATGGCACGCTTCTGGCGGCGGCACGCGCCGTGGCGAAGGCATGCGTGCCCATCCTTGGGGTGAACCTGGGATCGCTGGGATTTCTGACGGAAGTTCCCCTGGAACAGCTTTACTCTACGCTGACCGCGATTGATGAAGGCCGCTGCCAGACGGAAACGCGTTCGATGGTGCACTGCGAAGTGGTGCGGGCAAATGCCTGCGTGGCGAAATACGACGCGCTGAACGATGTGGTCGTGGGAAAGAGCACCATCGCCCGGCTGAACCATTGCGATGTCTTCGTGGATGACGTTTTTGTCTCGAGTTACAAGGCGGACAGCCTGATCGTTTCCTCACCAACCGGTTCTACGGCCTACTCCCTGGCGGCGGGCGGCCCGATTCTGATGCCGTCGGTGGCGGCGTTTGTGATCACGCCAGTGTCGGCCCATGCCTTGACGCATCGGCCGCTGGTAGTGCGCGATACCTCGCAGATCGAAATCGTGGTAAAGACCGGAGAGGAAGAGGCGTACTTAAGTATCGACGGTCAGGTTGGGATGCCAATGTATGACGGTGACCGCATCCTCTGCCGCAAGTCGGATTACTGCGTGCAACTGCTGCGCCTGCAGAAGACGTTCTTTGATGTCCTGCGGACCAAGCTGAAATGGGGGCAGCGATAGTACATCACTCGGAGACACGGAGGCAGGGATAACAACCAAGGCGATTTGATGCTCCGCACCCCTGCGGTGGTCTCAGCGCTCTCCGCGTTTTAAGATTTTGTCCTTAGTCTGTGCCTGCGTGTCTTCCTGGTTTAGGATTTCCGCGATGAAAAAATTCCTGGTCTTTCTGCTCTGCTCGGTTCTCCCGCTGGCGGCACAATCGAAGCCTGCCGCCGACCTGATCATCCATCACGCCAAAGTCTGGACCGTGGATAAAGCCCATCCCGAGGCTGAAGCGGTAGCAGTGCTGGGCGACCGTATTGTTGCAGTTGGCTCGAATGCCGAGGTGGACGCATGGCGCGGCCCGAAGACCCACGTGATTGATGCGGGAGGGAAGTTGCTCTTGCCGGGCTTCAACGATGCCCACGTCCATTTCATCGACGGTGGCGCCAGTCTGGACAGTGTCCACCTGAACGATGCGACCAGCCCTCAGGAATTTGCCCGCCGGGTAGGCGAGCAGGCCAAAAAGCTGGGCAAAGGGCAGTGGGTGTTGGGCGGCGAGTGGGACGAAACCAAGTGGACTCCTCCTAGCCTTCCCACCAAGGAGGTGATTGATCGGCTCACCCCTGATACGCCGGTCTTCGTCACCCGGTATGACGGCCACGAATCTCTGGCGAATTCCGTCGTCCTCCGCCTGGCGGGCATCACGGCGCAGACGCCCGATCCTCCCGGAGGTGTCATCGTCCGTGACAAGCAAGGCAATCCCACGGGGGTGGTGAAGGATGCCGCGCAAGATCTCGTCGCCAGGGTCGTTCCGCCGCCGACCCACGAGCAGTTGCTGCAGATTGTCCTTCGTGCCATGCAGCATGCGGCATCCCTGGGCGTGACCAGCGTGCAGCACATGAATCCCGACTACGAGGACATCGCGGCCTATTCGGAATTGCGCGAGCGCGGCGAACTCATCACCCGCATCTATGCGGCGCCCCTGATCACCCAGGTCGACGATCAGGTGAAGATCGGCGTCCGTCACGCCTTCGGAGATTCCTATCTCCGCATTGGGGCGGTGAAGGCCTACGCCGACGGGTCGTTAGGTTCACGGACGGCATACTTCTTTGAACCGTTCAGCGATGAGCCGGGGAACCGGGGCATTCTTTCCGACGAGATGCATCCTGTGTCGCTCATGCACGATCGTATGATGAGAGCCGATGCCGCCGGATTGCAGATCTGCACGCACGCCATCGGCGATGCGGGAATTTCCGCCATTCTCGATATTTACGCTGATATTGAGCGCGTCCACGGCCCGGCCGACCGCCGCTGGCGGATCGAGCACGCCCAGCACATGGCGGCCAAGGATTTCGACCGCTTCGCGCAACTTCAGGTCATCGCTTCGGTTCAGCCCTACCATGCGATCGACGACGGCCGCTGGGCGGAGGCCCGCATTGGCCACGACCGTGCCAGCCGCACCTACGCTTTCCGCACCTTCCTCGATCATCACGTCCGCCTGGCCTTCGGGACGGACTGGAACGTGGCTCCACTCAATCCCATGCTCGGCCTTTATGCTGCCGTCACCCGGGCGACACTCGACGGAAAGAACCCCAATGGATGGTTTCCGGAACAGAAGTTGACCATTCAAGAGGCGATCGAGGCCTACACCATGGGATCGGCGTACGCGGAATTTCAAGACAAGGAGAAAGGTTCGATCACCCCGGGCAAGCTGGCGGACATGGTCATCCTTAGTGACGACCTGTTTTCCATCGATCCGGTGAAGATTCGCGACGTCAAGGTGCTGAAAACCTTCGTCGGCGGGAAGATCGTCTACCAAGCCGGGGATGCTCATTGAACGCCGACCGCGATCATCATCACGGGCTGGAAGAGAAGTCCTTCGACGCCGGCGAAGTCAGGTTGAACTACGCCGAAGGCGAAGACAACGGTCCACCGCTTGTCCTGTTGCACGGGCTGGGCCGGCGCTGGCAGGTGTTTCTGCCGCTCATCCCCAGTCTTTCCATGCGCTGGCACATTTATGCGGTTGATCTTCGCGGACACGGCAAGTCGGGCCGCGTCACCCGCGGTTATCGTGGACAGCAATATGCGGGAGATGTGGTTCGGTTTCTGAAGGAGAGAGTACAGGAACCCGCCGTGATCTTCGGACACTCGTTGGGGGGCATGGCTGCCATGTGGATCGCTGCCCACGAGCCTCAGCTGGTGCGGGCAATCATTCTGGGCGACAACCTGATTTCCAACGTCGATATCAATCAGTCCTACTATCCGACTCTTTTCGGAGGCTTGCGCGATCTAGCGCAAAAAGGGGGCACGCTGGAAGAGATTGCTCACGGCCTGGCCAATATCAAACTCAGGCTGCCGGAACTCGACGAATGGGTTCGGATTGGCGATCTCCCCGGCAACGATCAAGCGTACTTATTGTGGTGGGCGCGCTGTGTGAAGCAGGTGGATCCCGATACCTACGCGATGTCTCTCGACGGCACATCGGTCGCAGGTTGGGACGGGGAAGGCCTGCTGCGGGACATCCAGTGCCCGACTCTGTTGTTGCAGGCAAATCCAGCGCTGGGCGGACTCATGTCGGATGCCGATGTCAAACTTGCCATGAAACTGCTGGCGCATCCGGTACACGTCGGGTTTTCCACTCTCGGCCACGCCCTTTACATGCAGCAGCCGGAGCCGGTGCTGCGTGCGGTCAACAACTTTCTGGAATCCCTCTAAGGCAACCGGGATGAAGCTATTGCGCGTACGTTTCGGAGCGCAGTAGATCATCCATCGTCTCGCGGCGTCGGATCAGTCGGGCAGTCTTGCCTTGAACCAGCACCTCGGGAGCGCGTGGACGCGAGTTGTAGTTGGAAGCCAGCATCATGCCGTAGGCTCCCACATCCAGAATCGCGAGCAAATCTCCTTCTTCGGCTTCGGGAAGATCGCGGGCGCGGGCGAAGAAATCTCCGGTTTCACAGACCGGGCCGACGACGTCGACTTTCTCGGTCGCATCAGGGTTCCCAGCGCAAACCGGGACGATCTCATGGTGGGCGTTATAGAGGGAAGGGCGCAGGAGATCGTTCATCGCGGCATCGACGATGACAAACTTCTTGCTGTTGTTGGTTTTCCGGTAAAGCACGCGAGTCACCAGCACTCCGGCGGGGCCGATGATAGACCGTCCGGGCTCGAGCAACAGGTGGAGTTTCAACCTTTTTAGAGGACGCAGGAGGGCATCGGCGTAGAGAGCAAAGTCGGGACTCGCACTATCGTCATAGGCGATGCCCAATCCGCCGCCAGCGTCGACATATTCGATGCGATGGCCATCCTTGCGCAAATCGCGCACCAGTTCAGCCACACGTTCCATGGCCAAGGTGAAAGGCTCGACATCGGTAATTTGTGAGCCGATGTGAACGCTAACGCCACGGGCGTTGACACGCTCCATTCCCAGAGTGCGTCCGTAGAGTTCGCGCGCCTGGGCAATCGGAACCCCGAACTTATGCTGGTGAAGGCCGGTCGAAATGTAAGGATGAGTCTTCGCTGGGACGTCGGGGTTCACCCGTAAGGCGATCTGGGCATCGCGCTTCAGGCGCGCCGCCGTCTCGCCTAATGTTTCAAGTTCCGATTGGCTTTCGACGTTGAAAAGGAGGATGCCGGCTTTGACGGCAACTTCGATTTCCTCGCGCCGCTTGCCCACACCCGAGAAAACCACTTTCCGCGCGGCCTTGCGATCCACGCGCAGCACCCGCTCAAGTTCTCCGCCCGAGACGACGTCGAAGCCGCAACCCAGATCCGCCAGCAGCCGCAGAATGCTGAGATTCGAGTTGGCTTTGACCGAGTAGCAGATGGTGGCCTTTGCCTTGCGGAAGGCCTGCTGCAGAGCGCGAGTGCGCTCGCGAATCATGGTCGCGGAGTAAATATAGAGCGGTGTGCCGTAGCGTTCGGCGAGTTGCGCCAGCGAGGCGTCTTCACAGTGCAGCAGCGATTCATCCGAAGAGCGGCGTAGTAAGCCTTTACGCACCGGGAGGTAACGGAAGGCAGGCGGACGTCCTAACGGCGGGCTCACTTGCGTTTCCCGGGACCGCCTTTGACCTTGATAGCGACGACGGTCTCGTCATCAAAAGCTTCGACGCCCTTGGAATGTTTGGTGACTGCTTTGAAGATGGAGTCGACCACGCAATCGGCGCTTTGCTCGGTGCAGCCAGCGACGATCTGCTCGACACGGGTCCGCCCAAACATGTCGCCGGCCTTGTTGCGCGCGTCCAAAATGCCATCGCTGAAGAATACAAAAAGGTCGCCCGGCTTGGCGCGGAAGGTGAATTCATCGTAGTCGGCCTCGTCGAACAAGCCGAGCGGCAGCCCGGTGGCTTCGATAATCTCGATGTTTCCTTGGTGGCAGTAGATGGGGCGGGGCAGGCCTGAGTTGGCGACCGTCAGGGTGCGGTTGGGATCATCCCAGACGGCGTAGATGAGGGAGACGAATTGTGCGTCGATACGGCGCTCGCCCAAGGAGAAATTGACCGCCGAGAGCATCTCCGAGGGGCTGGGTTCGATGGGCGCGTGGGAGCGCAGGATGCCGCTGACCAGCGCGGCATATATGGCCGCGGGTGCTCCTTTGCCGCTGACATCGCCTACAACGATGGCTGAACGCGACAGGGAATAGTTGACGAAGTCGTAGAGATCTCCGCCGATGGCGCGTGCGGGAGCGAATTTGGCGGCGACCTCAAGATTCGCGAGCTTGGGCAGGGCGTGCGGCAGCAGGCGGAATTGAAGTTCGCGAGCCAGCGACAGGTCGCGTTCGAGGCGGGCTTCCTGACGGGCAATTTCTTCATAAAGTCGCGCGTTTTCGAGGGCGATGGCGACCTGCGCCGCGAGCGTGGTGACCGTGCGCTTATGGTCTTCGGTAAAAAAACCGCGCTTGGTGTGCTCAAGATCGAGAACGCCGATAACTTTATCTTTGTACATAAGTGGAACGGCAAGTTCAGAGCGGGTCTCCGGGTTGAGCAGCACGTAGCGTGAATCCTTGCTTACATCGGGCACCAGCACGGCCTGTTTGTGCTGCGCGGCGTATCCAACCACTCCCACGCCCATGGCGACGTCGTGCTTAAGGTGAATGTTTTCCTGGAAGCGCAGCGAGAAGCGGTGCTGCAGCTTCTCTCCTTCGGGATCGAGCAGCAGGATGCTGAACATCTGATAGTCGATCAACCGCGCCAGCAGTTCGGCGATACGTTTGAGCAGTTCATCGAGGTTCAGGATGGAGGTGAGCTCGCGCGCGATCTCATTGAGCAGCACGAGGGTGCGTGCCTGCCGGGTGGAGCGGGTATAGAGGCGGGCATTCTCAATGCCCACGGCCATGCGCGAGGCAATCAGCGTCAACAGACGCTTGTGCTCTTCGGTGAAGTGATTAGGCTCGGGAGACTCGAGATCAAGCACGCCGATGAGGTGGTTCTTCACGATCAAGGGAACCGCGAGTTCGGAGCGCACGTTGGGTATGGCCGAGATGTAGCCTTTCTCTTTCGTGACGTCGTCGACCAGGATGGCCTCGCGGCGCTCGGCGGCGATCCCCGTGACCCCCTGGCCGACTTTGATGCGCGTGCGCTCTGCGAATTCGCGCGGATATCCGACTTGGAATCGGAAGTAAAGCTCCTGCGATTTTTCGTTGAGCAGCAGAATGGCAAAGATGTCGTAGTCGATGACCTTGCGCACGAGTTCGGCCACGCGCTTGAGTGTGGAGTCGAGATCGAGCGTGGTGTTGACCACGTCGGCCACCTCCAGAAGCAGTGGTTCGATTCTGGAAGTCGGCGCGGATTGGGGAGGTACGGTTTCCACGAACGCCTATGATATCAGCCTGTTGGAAAAGGGCAGGGAGTTGGTGATTTTGCCGAGATGAAGGGAATGAACTAGACGCCCGGCGCGCCCATGGAACGTATGATGTCTACCCCGGCGCTGGTGCCGATACGATCGGCGCCCGCGCCCAGCATGGCCAGCAACTCGGCTGCCGTCCGGATGCCCCCTGAGGCCTTGACCCCAGCCCGGGTTCCCACGGTCGAGCGGAGCAGGCGCACATCTTCCAGGGTTGCGCCACCGACCAGTCCGGTGGAAGTCTTTACGAAGTCGGCCCCGGCCGCGACTGCTAATTCGCAGGCCAGGATTTTTTCTTCGAGGGTGAGCAAAGTCGTCTCAAGAATGACTTTGAGCAGAACCCCGGCGCCATGGGCCACCTCCGCCACCCCGCGGATGTCAGCTTCCACCAGTTCGCGGTAGCCGGATTTCAGCGCGCCCAGGTTGATCACCATGTCGAGTTCGCCGGCTCCTTCGCGAAGTACCTCCAACGCTTCGAAGCGCTTGACCGAAGCAAGGGTAGCGCCCTGGGGGAACCCGATGGGTGTGCCCACTCTGACTTCAGTGCCACGCAAGATCCTGGCAGCGAGCCCGACATAAGAAGGGTGAATAAAGACGGTCGCAAATCCGTAACGCACGGCTTCTTCGCAAGCTTTTCCCACTTGTGCCGCGGTGGTTTCAGGCTTCAGCAGGGTATGGTCAATCAAGCGGGCAACGGCGCCCCAGGTAAACGCGATCGCCAGGGCAGAATCCAGGGCACGGGACATAAGCAGGTTTTACCACAAGACGAGGGCGGATGCCGGGGGATCAAAAAAATATGCCGTCGGCGGCACCTCCGTGATTTACTAGGGTCGCGTGAAAGAACCCGCCGTTCTGATTTCCCGCGAGAAGATCGCCGCGCGCGTTGCAGAAATGGGCGCGCAGATCACGCGTGATTTTGCGGGCCAATCCGTCATCTTTGTCGGGGTACTAAAGGGGGCGGCGATCTTCCTGAGCGACCTGGCGCGCCAGGTGCATCTCGATGCGACCTTTGATTTTATTGGGGTGTCCAGTTACGGAAACCGTCCTAGCCCGGCCCAGGAATTACATGGCGGATGGGACTCTACCGGCGAAGTGCGCCTCACAAAGGACGTCGATCATTCCCTGCGCGACAAGAATGTCATTCTGGTAGAAGATATCCTCGATACGGGACTGACACTCACCTATTTGAAAAGCATCCTGCTATCGCACCAACCCAAAGCCTTCAAGATTGCGGCATTGCTTGACAAGCCGTCACGACGGAAAAAGCCCATCCAGGGAGACTACGTAGGCTTCAGCATTCCCGATGAGTTTGTGGTGGGATATGGGCTCGATTATGCGGAACGGTATCGCAATCTGCCTGACGTGTGCGTGCTGGCGCGAGAATGAAGCTCCGGATCTGCGTTACTACGGCATGCGCCGCATTGCGCTTCGCCTGCTCGCCTCACTAGAATAAACACGCTCGAAAAGGCTCTCAGCCTTGCGAAGTGCCGAATGGCTGAGTGCTTCTGGCAGGAGCTTTTTATGAATCTCAAAGGCCTTAAAATTACGTGGCTCGGACATGCCACTTTTCGCTTGGAAACGCCGGGCGGAAAGACGATCCTGATTGATCCCTGGGTCATGGGTAACCCCATGTGCCCGGAATCGGAAAAAAACATTAAGAAACTGGATGTCATGCTGTGTACCCACGGCCATTTCGATCACATCGGAGACGCGGTGGAAATCGCCAAGAAACATTCTCCCGCGGTCGTCGGAATTCCTGAACTGTGCGGCTGGCTCGAAAAGAAGGGGGTCAAGAACTGTTCCGGCATGAACAAGGGCGGGACGCAGACCGTGGGCGATGTCAGAGTGACCATGGTGCACGCCGATCACTCCTGCGGCATCTACGATGGTGATCAGATCGTGTACGCGGGCGAGGCTTGCGGATATGTCATCGAGTTCTCGAACGGCGTGAAGGTCTACCATGCGGGTGATACCAACGTCTTCGGAGATATGGCCATCATTCACGACCTGTACGCGCCGGACCTGGCGATGATTCCGATCGGCGATCACTACACCATGTCGCCGCGGGAGGCCGCTTATGCCTGCAAACTTCTGAAGTGCAAGACCGTGATCCCCATGCACTTTGGGACGTTCCCGGTGCTGACGGGAAAGCCCGGCGACTTGCAGAAACTGGTGCCCGGTACGGAAATTGTGGAGATGAAGCCGGGGCAAACGCTGTGAAGTTGACGATGGCCGATTGATGATTCAAGAAAGGTAAGACCTTGCCAAACGCGATCGACGTTTCTCATTGGCGCATGGGCGGCATCACTGTGCCCGCGGTTGAAGATTATCTCTACAACATGCTTCCGCCCAGGGATGAAGTGCTGGCGGAAATGGAGGCTGAGGCCGCACAGAAGAAGATCCCCATCGTGGGGCCGGCGGTGGGGCGCATTTTTCATCAATTGACGATGATGATCCAGGCCAGGAACATCTTCGAGATGGGATCGGCGATCGGATATTCGACCATCTGGTGGGCGCGAGCCGTCAGCGATGGCGGACGCGTGATTTATACCGACGGCGATCCTAAGAACGCCGAGCGGGCCCGAGGATACTTTCAGCGCGCTGGCGTGACCAACCGCATTACCCTCAAGACTGGGGACGCGCTTGAACTTCTCTCGGAAGAGAAGCAGCACTTCGACATCATCTTTAATGATGTCGACAAGGAAGATTACCCGCGGGTACTGCGCCTGGCGGGGCCGCGACTGCGCAAGGGAGGACTGTTTGTGACCGACAATGTCCTATGGAGTGGGCGGATCGCTAACGGCAAGAGCACCGATCACCGAACCCAGGCGATTCAGGAATTCAACCGCGCTTTGTATGAGTCACCCGATTTCTACACCACCATCCTGCCAGTGCGCGATGGCGTAGCCGTAGCGCTTAAGAAGTAGCGGGTCAGAGGGACGAGCGCCGCCGCTCGCCCCTCCGCCCGTTAATTCTCACTTCACATCTCCGCACGAAGCGCTCACATACTTGCTGGTGAACTTGGTATCGTAGGTCATGGTGTTGCCGCCACCGTTCGCCACCATGTGTACCGTGCCCTTCACATTGGAGGAGTCGACTGCCTCAAACATGAGGTTGCCTGCCGCGTTGCCGCCCTCTTGATGACACTCCATCTTGGCTTCCAGCTTACGCGGAGTCGAAGTCAGAACCGTCGTCGTGCAATCTTTCTGTTCGCCCAGTAACTTGGCCTTACTGAGGTCTTCTTTCGTAACGCACTTCTTGTCCGTGTGGGTCTTAGGGCCCTCAGCCTCACGCTCTTTCATCATCATCGCCATCTTAGCTTTCTGTTCCGGCGTCATCTTCGCCAGCATCTCTGGCGGGATGGGAGGCAAGCCGCTCATCTGGGTTACGTAGGTGGTTTCCCAAAGTCCAAGCTTTACATCGAGTGGTTGAATGTTCTGCTGCGCCCACAGCGAGGCAGCGAACAGGACGGTTATCCCAAGCAAAATCCCCTTTTTCATCCTCTCCCCCTTCAAAGTGAATCCCCAAAGCGGTTCCAAGGATGGCATGGGTGGGCGGTAAGTGGCAAGCAGCAACACAAGGACGGGGTGGCAATCCTTAGATGGATTTCACCGGGATCATCAGCAGATCGTCCACGAGGCCAACTTCTTTCTGTACGAATGGCTCAGCATAGGTGACTCCGCCCAACATCCCGTAGAAGCGGGCCATGGCCTCGACGCGTCCGCGAATCTCCGCTTGGGCGGGAAAAAGTCCTTTTCCAGCCTCCTGATCGCTGTATTGCGTCTTGTAGGCCATGAGGGAGTGAAAGCGGGTCTCGAATTGTTCGCTGATGTCGACGACGAACGCCGGACGGATGTCGTAATAGAGACTTGCATAGATGATCTTGAACGGCCGATGGGGTTGAGCGCTGGAGTCCGAGGCCTGAGCTCCGACATCGAGCTTCTTGAGCCCTGCCAGGAAGCAGGCCTCATACCCCAGGGTGGACGCAGTGTAATGATCGGGATGGCGTCCCTTCCAGTAAGGAAGAATCACTACGCGCGGCTGTTGCTCGCGGATCACGCGCGCGACTTTGAGCTTGTTTTCCCAGGTATTTTCGACCCGGCCATCCGGAATATCGAGGGAGTGGCGCCAGGAGACGCGGAGAATTTTCGCCGCTTCGGCGGCTTCGCGCTCGCGATCTTCCGCGGAGCCGCGGGTGCCCATTTCGCCACGGGTCAGGTCGAGGATGCCCGTGCGATAGCCGCGCTCAGCCATCTTGAGTAGCGTGCCGCCGCAGGTTTGTTCCACATCATCGCGATGGGCGGCTATAGCCAGGATGTCGAGTGGTGTCAGCATCGCAGCGAATCATATCATCTGGCGATGAAGGTGAAGCCAGGGGGAGGCGTGGGGGTTTATTCGACGACCCTCCACTCCCGCTCGAGCATGCCGTACAACTCGGAATCTACAAACGCGCCCCATTTCAGCAGATGTTCGCGCTGGCATCCCTCATATTTCATGCCCAGTTTGCGCAAGATGTTTCCTGACGCCGGATTGTGTTTGAAGTGTGAGGCGAAGACGCGGTGGAGCTTGAGGTCGTCGAATCCGTAACGCAGCATCGCGCGCGCGGCTTCGGTGGCGTAACCTTTGCCCCAATAGGCGACTCCGAGCCAGTATCCAAGCTCCGCATGCCGGTGCTGTTCGTCGATGCGCAGGCCGATGCCGCCGATTTGCCGTCCGTCAGTGCGTAGCGTCATTGCCAGCCAGAGTTTACCGGGTTCAGCAGCGGCGGCGAGGAAAGCGCGCGCATCCTGTTCACTGTAAGGATAGGGAATGCGTAGGGTGGTGGCCGCCACTTCCCGCACCCCAACCAGAGGCAGGAGTTCGGCCACGTCGGCGTCGGTATAAGGACGCAGGCGTAAGCGCCCGGTTTCGAGAATCAGCGCCATCTTGATTTCCGCGCTACTGTTTGCGCTCCACCAGAAAATGCGCCAACGCTTTCAGCGTTGCGGCGCGGTCACCGAAGGCGTCAAGAGAGGCGCAGCCTTTTTCGACGAGGGCATCGGCTTTGCGGATAGACTCGTCAATCCCGAACAGGGCTGGGTACGTGACTTTTTCCGCAGAAAGGTCTTTGCCCGCAGTCTTGCCCAATTGTTCTGAGGTCTGGGTGACGTCGAGCACGTCGTCGACAATTTGGAAAGCCAAGCCGACGGACTGCCCGAAAGTGCGCAGCTTGGCAATTGCTTCGTCATTGCCTCCGGCATAGAGGCCGCCGCTAACCACGCTGGCGGTGATCAGCGCCGCGGTCTTCGAGCGATGAATGTATTCGAGCATTTTCAGATCTGGCTTCGTGTGTTCGGCTTCGAGATCGACCACCTGGCCGCCGATCATGCCATCCACAGTGCCGGTGCCGCGCGCAATCTCTTCGATGATGCGCACCCGTGCCTCCGCGGGGCAATGGACGCGTGCCAGAATTTCATACGCCTGGGTCTGCAGGGCGTCGCCCGCAAGAATTGCGATGGCTTCGCCAAAAACCTTATGACAAGTCGGACGTCCGCGCCGCAGGTCGTCGTTGTCGAGCGCGGGTAAGTCGTCGTGAATCAGGGAATACGTGTGCAGCATTTCCAGTGCCGCGCCAACATCTTCGATTTCAGAAGGAAGCCTGCCAGCAACCATGCGTCCAGCCTCCATGCACAGAATCGGACGCAGGCGCTTGCCTCCAGCAAATACGCTATGCCGCATGGCCTTGTGAATCGATGTTGGATGCTCGGTCGCCGCCGGAATCAAGCGTTCCAGCGCGGCGTCAGTAGCAACACGTCCTTGTTCCAATGTCTCTTTGAGCATGAAGGGTGAGTATAACAAGGCGGCGTCAGCAGGCCCACGGGGCGCAAGCAGTTCTCAGTGTTTCCCACTCTTCGGGAGTGAGGCCGAGTCCGCGAAGCCTCTGAATCTCTTGTGCCGGGGTTTGCACATTGAAATCGGATCCGAAAAAGAATCGTCTGATGCCGATCCGCCGAATCAGCGCAAGCAATGGGGCGGCCTGTTCGCCGGGAGCAGGCACGTAAGAGAGATCGAATAGCACATGCCGGGTCGCGGGATCATCTTTCGCAATGTGGTCCGCAAATACGCGCAGCACCCTCACGTGGTTTCCATCGTGAATCGGCAGGCCACCTCCGGCATGAGCGATCTGCACCCAGGAGTCGCCTGCACTCGGAAGCACATGGCGAATGAACAACTCAGCGTCAGTGGCGTTGAAATCGCCCCCGCCAATGTGTACGACGATGGGAAGATGTTCGGCAGCAGCCTCGGCGAAGGTGGCAGAGACCCTGCGGCGCTCGGATTCGTCACGCATGTGCACCGCGGATGCGGTGAAGTGCAACTTGAGTCCAGCGAACTGGTGGCTGCCTTGCCAATGGCGCATCTCTGCGATGGCCGAGTCCTCGAGCGGATCGACCGACAAAAAACCGATCAGGCGCGATGGATACTTTGCAATCTCGGCGGCGGTGAACTCATTCTCTCGACGGACGCCTTCCGCGATCTGGCGAGGGTTCAGGTGCAAGGATGGGAGGCCATAGAGGTAAGCGCAGGAGAGAACGACTCCTTTGGAAACGTGGGCTTCGTCGAGCGCGCGAATGGCGTCGGATGCATAGACGGCCGGCGGATGATTGGAATCAAGGCATTCCCCCACCAGCCGGCATAATTCAGGCGAAGCCAGGTGGACGTGGTGATCGGCCTTCCACACGTCGGTTGCCTGTGGGTTGTGGGTTCCGGCATTCGTTGTTAACGAAGCTGTCAGGAACAAGGCGAATATCGTCGAGGCAACCGCCCATCGATTCATTCCCGAGATTATGGCACGAAGCCGGAGCCGGAGCCCGTGCCGGCGCTTTCTTTGCTTGCCCGCCGTGACCCTGGAAATATCAGCACTCATGAGCGGCCAGAACATCTCTCACTACCGCAGCCAAGCCGTGTCGCGGACGCTTCCTGGCCGAGCGGGACAAGACTTAACAGCCTTCGCCAGCTAGGGTTTCGCCCGGGGTTTATATCAAACAAGGCAAGCCAGTTGTCATAACAACGTAGAAATAATGGAGGGAACCCCCAATCAGACGCGAGGGCCATCCTCCCCGAAAGCGGTTGACCCGTTTGCCTATCTCCTTGCCCGGCAATCACTTCCCGATTGATTCCCGATTTACCCGTGGTGCATTGCGAATGACCTGCGGCGAGAGCTAGAACCGTCTCAGCCACGGCATCGTAGATTCCAGTGAGGCACGCCATGAAGTGGTTGCAAGTTGTGTTTGTATGTTGGCTGACCTTTTCGGCTATACCCTTCGCTATAGCTCAACAAGACGAACCCCAGGAATGGATTCCGCAAGAGGTGCAGGCCTTGCGGCAGGCCGCTTCGTCGAAAACCGAGTTCACGCTCGATCATTCCATGCTCATCCTGGCCTCGAAGCTCGACCAGGATAACCAAGACCTGCGGCGGGTCATTGCCGGTGTAAGCGGCGTCTCGGTGCATCGGTATCACTATCAGGAGGGGACCGTTTACGATCCTGAGGTGTTCAAGGCCATGAAACAGGACTACGAGGCCGCGGGATGGCACCAGTTGATGAACAACCATGACAAGCACGGGGGCCCAGGCGTGAACGATCTGTGGATTCACTTCGACCACGATGCCATTACCGGGATCGCCATCCTGCTTGCGAAAGAAGATGAGGTGAATTTTGTTGTGGTATCGGGGTCAATCAGTCCGCTAGATTTGTCGCACCTCGGCGGACATTTTGGGATTCCGAAGATTCAGGGCGGTGTTCTGGTGCCCGATACCCATCGCCGATAGTCGCCTTCGTTTCACTCGAATGAAGAACCGCTCATCCGCGCCCGCGCGGATGAGTGTTTTTGTGTTTGATGCGACTCATTTGCTCCCCTCCCGGAAATACGCCAAACTGATTCATGGACATCCGTACCCTGGGCGAGCAAGACGCGGGAGCCTACTGGCATCTCCGCCTTGAGTCGCTGGAAGTAGCGCCTGGAGCCTTCGGCAAGGCCGTAGAAGAACATCGCCTCACTACGGTCGAATCGCTCGCTGCGCGTCTGCGCGGGATGCCGCCTGACTTTACTCTCGGCGCCTTTGACGGCGACCGCATGGTGGGCATGGCCACCTTCCTGAGAGAGAAGGGAATCAAAGACTGCCAC
>Ga0335085_10009056_pt1 | contig 15080 bp, 17 predicted proteins | sample Lox_Sample_45_FD_206712 | JGI IMG/M metagenome (GOLD analysis project Ga0335085, IMG submission 206712) | Soil microbial communities from Loxahatchee National Wildlife Refuge, Florida, United States - Lox_Sample_4.5 | ecosystem: Environmental > Terrestrial > Soil > Wetlands | place: USA... | reverse complement strand
AGGTCAGCTTCGTATTCCAGAAATTCAATCTGCTGCCCAACCTGAGCGCGCGGGACAACATCCGGACGGCGCTGTATATTTCGGGGCTGCAGTCGCGGTTCGACGAAGGGTTCATGGGCACGCTGGAGATGCTGGGGATTTCGGCGCGGCTCGATCATAAGCCGAGCGAGCTGTCCGGGGGCGAGCAGCAGCGGGTGGCGATCGCGCGGGCGCTGGCTACCAAACCGAGAATTCTGCTGGCGGATGAGCCGACAGGAAACCTGGACTCGCGGAATTCGCAGGCCGTGCTGCATCTGCTGCGCGATCTGAATCAGAAGCTGGGACAAACGATTCTGATGATCACGCACAACACTGACGCGGCCGAGTTCGGACACCGCATTCTGCACATGAGCGACGGGCGGATTGTGGACGAGAGCGGTCTTGGGCTTTAGAGCGGCTGGCTCGCTATATTATTGAAAACGCTGATACAGCGGTCCCGATTTTGCCCAAAAAGTACTGGTACCAAGGGCAGCTGGTCTTTGTATCACTTGAGTCCGAGCGGTGCTACTATCGAATTGGGTTCAACATCACAGTCACGCCTCATTGGAGAGGGCGCGATTAGTGCGGAGGATGAGGTTGAGATGACAAAGAGCCTGCTGAAAGCCGCGACGGGAGTATCAATCGGAGTCGGACTGCTTCTGATTGGAGCGATACCGGCATCCGCAAGCACCGCGGGCTTTGATTTTGCGGAGTGTTCGACCAGTTCAAATCATTACGGGATCGTCCAGACAGAGAACAGCAGCTGCGGATCGGCGGGATACAGCAACACAAGCAATTCATTCAGCCAGACGATCGGCACGGGCACCAGTGCCATCACCGTGACTGCGACAGCCTACGTCACCGCAACCAATTCGAGCGCAGTGGGGACGAATCTGACTTCCGGAACCAATGCGGTTGTCGGGCAATACACCGGTAACGGCATTGGAGTCTGCAGCACAGGCGACTCCGGTTACAGCACGAGCCATTCGGGCAACGGCTGCAGCGCTCCCACACATCAGATGGACGACAGCGGCGATTACGAATTTATTCTGTTTACGTTCAGCACGCCCGTCAATCTGGGCAGCATCACCCTGGCAAATTACGGCCCGAACGATACGCACGGAAATCCCCAGGACCTGAACGATCTGGGTTTCACGTATTGGGTGAACCCGTCAAGCGAAGCGAAGATTATTGCGGGCGGCACGACGGTTTTGTGCGGCACCTCCGGCGCTGCCACCTGCCCCACCGTGGAGGGCAACGGGACCGACATCGGAACCGGCTCATGGACGAGCGGCTTCGGCTCCAACGGCCTGACTTCAACAACGCAGCTCCTGGTGGCGGCGGACCTGAATGAAACCGATGATTACTTCAAGATTCAGGGACTGGTGGTGTCGCAGGCCGGCACCGGTGTCCTGCCTTCTGTTCCCGAGCCCGGCACGTTCGGAATGATCGGACTCGCGCTGGTGGGTCTGGGAATGTATCAGCGGAAGCGGAAGACGGATTCGCAGAAATAAGTCGTCGTTTTTTTCGGATATCAGGGCCGCGGAACACCGCGGCCTTTTTCTTTTTTCAGGGCGATCTCAGAGCAGCCGGAGTTCGAGCGAATCGCCGGAGCGCGCATCCAGAAGCTGTCTCGCGCTGGACTGATTCACGGAAATCTCCAGAAGACCGGAACTGCCCGGGATCACGAAAAGCTCACCGGATTTCATCTCCGCGTAATTTGAAGCCATGCGCGCAATGACGTGCCAGCCGATGCGGATTTCAAACGGCTGGCTGCCGAGATGTTGCCATGATTCGGCGTTGAGGTTCGTAATCAGGTTGCCGAAGCGGTCGATTTTGAGAATCGTTCCGGACCAGGTTTTCGCGCCGGTTTGTTCGGCTCTGGCGAAACCGAGCCGGACGTAATCCGTGATCGCGTCTCCGAAGTCGGCGGCAGCGACGCCGGCGGCCAGATGGGCTGCAGTGGGAGAGAATATGTCGCGGCCGTGGAAGGTACGGCTCACCGGCTGGCGAAAGAAGCGGGAGGCGGTGATTTCGCGGACATGGTGCGCAGGCACAGCGTCGTAGAGCATCGTGAGGACGCCATTGTCGGGCGCGACGAAGCGATGCCCGGAGGCTTCGACGAGGATGGGGCGGCGGGCGGTGCCGACGCCGGGGTCGATGACGATCAGGTGCACCGTTCCCGCGGGAAAACAGCTCCAGGCCTGGGAGAGAGTGAATGCGGCATCGGAGACGGCGTATGGCGCGATGTCGTGTGAAATGTCGACGAGCTGAGCGGCCGGGCAGATCGTGAGGGCCACTCCTTTCATGGCGGCGACGTAGTGGTCGGAGGCGCCGAAGTCGGTGAGGAGGGTGATTACGGGCGCCGGCATGAGAGTGTCTTTTTCTGGCATGAAGCACGCACCTCTGAGCCGGTGCGCTGGTTACACTGGTACCAATGCAGCACTTCTACTTCGATCACAACGCGACGACGCCTGTCGCGCCCGAGGTGCTGCGCGATCTGACGGCGACACTGGTCGAGGTATCGGGCAATGCGTCCAGTATCCACCATTTCGGTCAGGCGGCCAAGCAGAGGCTGGAAGCGGCGCGGCGCGAGATAGCCGCACGCATCGGCTGCGATGCGAAGGAAATCGTATTCACCAGCGGCGGCACGGAGTCGGACAATCTGGCGATTTTCGGTGTGGCCCGGCGGGCGATTCTGGGCGCCGAAGGACGTCTGCGGAAGCATGTGGTGACCAGCGCGATCGAACATCCGGCCGTGCTGAATGCGTGCGGGCAGCTGGAGCGCGAAGGCGCCGAGGTGACCTATCTTCCGGTGAACCCGGATGGAATCGTGCAGCTGAGCGAGCTGAGGAGAGCGCTGCGCCCGTCGACCGTGCTGGTGACCATCATGCACGCGAACAACGAAACCGGCGCGATGCAGCCCGTGCGCGAGATTGCGGAGATGGCGCATGCGAGCCGCGCGGTTTTTCATTCCGACGGCGTGCAGGTGGCGGGGCGGCTGCCGGTGAATGTGCGCGAGCTCGGTGTCGATCTCTATTCGATTAGCGGACACAAGTTCGGCGCACCGAAGGGAGTCGGGGCGCTTTATGTGCGTAAGGGGACGGCGCTTGAAGCGGTGATGCTGGGCGGACATCATGAGCGCGACCGGCGCGCGGGCACGGAGAACGTGCCGGGCATTTCGGCGCTGGGAAGAGCGGCGGCGCTGGATCACGACTGGTCGGCAATTGCCGTATTGCGCGACCGGCTGGAGCGCGGGATTCTCAAGCGTGTGGCAGGGACCGCGGTGAACGGATCCACCGCGAGCCGGCTGCCGAACACGACGAACATTCGTTTCGACGGCATTGAAGGCGAGGCGATCGTGATTGCGCTCGATCTGCGCGGCTACGCAGTGTCGAGCGGGTCGGCGTGCTCCAGCGGCGCGGTAGAGCCTTCGCACGTGCTGCTGGCAATGGGACTGACGCCCGAGGAGGCACGATCGAGCGTACGATTCTCGCTGGGGCCCGCGAACACGGAGAGCGAAGTGGATGGGCTGATCGAGGCGGTGGTCGAGAGCGTGGCGCATCTGCGGCGGATTTCGACAGCGGTGTGAATCAGTTGTCAGTTAACAGTTCTCAGTTTTCAGTTGAAGGTGGCGCTTCGGGCGGCTCCGATCTGATTGCGGTGGCGATGTCGGGCGGAGTGGACAGCTCCACGGTGGCTGCGCTGCTGAAGCGGGACGGATGCAACGTGGCCGGGCTGACGATGCAGCTGTGGAATCAGAGACGGCTGCCGGAGGTTGCGACTGAGGCGGCGTCAGGCAGGTGCTGTTCGCTCGACGATGTGTATGATGCGCGGCGCGTGGCCGAGCACCTCAGCATGCCCTTCTACGTGGTCAACCTTGAGCGGCAGTTCGAAAAGAGCGTGGTCGAGCCGTTTGTCGCGGAATATCTCGCCGGGCGGACGCCGGTGCCCTGCACGCTTTGCAATACGTTCATCAAGTTCGATCAGTTCCTGGATCTGGCCGATTCGGTCGGAGCGAAGTGCATTGCCACCGGACATTATGCGCGCATCGGGCGGAATGAGGAAACGGGGCGATACGAGATGCGCACGGCGGTCGATCTGGCGAAGGATCAGACGTATTTTCTCTGGGGACTGACGCAGGAACAGCTGGCGCGCACAATATTTCCGCTGGGAGAAATGACGAAGGCCGAGGTGCGCGGGCTGGCTGAAGGATTCAATCTGCCGGTAGCGAAGAAGCACGAGAGCTATGAAATCTGCTTCGTGCCGAACGGCGACTATGCGGCATTCATGGATGCTTATCTGCGCGATAAGGGCATTGAACCGGCAACAACCGAAGGCGAGATTGTGACCGCGGATGGCCGCACACTGGGACGCCATGCGGGCGCGCATCACTTCACCGTGGGGCAGCGCAAAGGCCTGGGGATTGCCGCGGCCGAACCGCTTTACGTGATTCAGACGGACTCGCGTACGCAGACGGTGACTGTCGGGTCGAACGATGACCTGCTGCGTTCATCATTGACGGCGCGCGATGTCAACTGGGTATCGTGGCCCGGGCTGACCGCTCCGGCGCGGCTGCGGGTGCGCATCAGAAACCGGCATACGCCCGCGTGGGCGACCGTTACCCCGCTGACTACAACCAGTACCAAAGTCCTGTTCGACGAACCGCAGAGAGCGTTGACTCCCGGCCAGGCTGCCGTATTCTATTCCGGTGAGCTCGTCGTTGGCGGCGGCTGGATCGACTAGTTTGTCGAAGCGGTCCGGGTTCCGGAACACGCTGGAGGCTTCCGCCGCGAGTTTTGTCATCGCAACGATGGAGCACACCCCCCGGTGGGCCGCGGATCGGCTGGGGGCTTTTTACGCGAATCTGCTCGATGCCGCTGTTCCGCGGCTGCGGCGGACGGCTGAACGCAACCTCACGCTGGCTTATCCGGAAAAGGACAAAGCCTGGCGAAAGCAGATCATCCGCGGGGTTTTCGCGTCGATCGGAAGACTGCTGGTGTCGTTCGCCAGACTGCCGCGCATCACGTACAGCAATGTCGGCGAGTGGATCCGGTACGAAGGTCTGGAACACTACAAGCGGGCGCGGGAGCGCGGCGCGCCGGTGCTGTTCGCGACCGCGCATCTGGGTAACTGGGAGCTGAGCGCCTATGCGCATGCGCTGCTGACCGAACCGCTGAACGTGGTGGTGCGGCCGCTGGACAATCCCAGGATCGACGCGATTGTGGAAAAGCGGCGCGCTCTTTCCGGCAATGTATTGCTCTCAAAGCGGGAGTTCGCGCGATCGATTCTGCAGGCGCTGCGGCAGAGCGAGACGGTGGGGATTCTGGTGGACCAGAACAGTTCGGCGGAGAACGGCGCATTCGTGCCATTTTTCGGAACGCCGGCGTGCGCGAATCTTACGTTCGCGAAAATTGCAGCGCGCAGCGGCGCCGACGTGATTCCCGGTTTCGCCACATGGAGCGCGGAGGAGCGGAAATACATTCTGCGTTTCTATCCGGCCGTGCTCATCACCGGCGATGCAGTGGAAGACACGCGGCGGATTCAGGCGGCGATTGAAGCAGCCATCCGCGAGACGCCGGATCAGTGGCTCTGGATTCATCGCAGATGGAAGACGCGACCGGAAGGCGAGAAAAGTCTGTACGACTAGGCCGTGCTCATAGGCCGTGCTCATGCACTAACATCGGTCTTGGCCCACTTCGCCACAGCTCCCGACGATCGGTATTTCGAAGATTACGTTTCCGGACACGTCTACGAGCTGGGGACAATTACGGTCAGCGAAGCGGAGATCATCGATTTTGCGCGCCAGTTCGATCCGCAGTACTTCCATGTCGATCCGGAGAAGGCGAGGGCGAGCCGATTCGGCGGGGTCATCGCTTCGGGGTGGCACACGGCAAGCCTTGTGATGAAGATCTACGTCGACCGGTATCTTTCGCATGTGGCTGGCATGGCGTCGCCGGGAGTGGATGAAATTCGATGGCCGAATCCGGTGAGGCCAGGGGATGTACTGAGTGTGCGCGTCACCGTGCTGGAGGCGCGGGTGTCAAGGACGAAGCCGGACCGGGGGATTATCCGGGGAAAAATCGAAGCGTTCAATCAAAGAGGGGAGCTGGCGATGAGCATGATCGGGCTGAGTATTATTGGACGGCGGCCGGGGGCTTAAGCAGCGGCACGATCGCTTCGGCAAGAATACGTATCAATTCTCGCCAGGCTTCTCCGCGTGGTCGATGATGACGGCTTCAACCGGAACCCTCGCCGATTCGAGTCTGAGACCCAACTGCTCCTGAAGCGCGGTGAAGATCGACGGGTGGTCGTCCGATTCAGCCTGCGTGGGCGACCAGTCGAGCTCGAAATCGAATCGCCCGGTGAGTCCGGTCTTATCCACGACTACCTTGCCGATATCCCGGTTACGCGAAAGGCGCTTCGCGAAGAGCTCCATCGTGACGTTCGTGGCCTTCAGGTGGAAATTATGCGAAGTGAAATCGGAACCATTATCGTTCGATCTGGCGGCAGCCATTTTCGATCCGCCCTTGCTCACGGCCAGGACGTAGCCGGATATCTGACGCGTTTCGCGATGCACCTTCAGCCGGAATCGCTCCGCCAGAAGACTTTGCATCATGTGGCGGAACTGATCCTGCGACCACTTCGGATAATCGGCCGGAATTTTGGCGTTGATATCGTAGCCATCTGAGTTCACCCAGCTCGGGCCGCCGGCGACCACGCCGTCGTCGACGTCCCAGGCCATGGCGATCAGCCGTTGCAGCGTGAGGTTGTGGGTCACGAAGCGTCCCTGGTTAACATCGCTGTCGTGACCGCCGTCGTCCCGGGCGGTATGTATCGAAGCCACTTCGAATTCCTGTGCACCCAGGCAGACGGCTGAGGCCAACAGCAGCGCGACAATCCTCATACGTTCCTATACCTGCGCCGCACTCCGAAGTTCCATCAGAAGGCCGTCGAGCGCGATCGTTTTTTGTATGTTTCTTCGCAGAAGAGCGGCGATCTCGTCGACGCTTTTAACTGCGTTGATGATCCAGGGACGCGAAACTTTCTGCGCCAGCGCGCCGAGTTCATTGCGCAGATCGAAATTGCGGATGGCCGCACCGCCCTCGCGGAGCACCATGATGTCGCGCAGCAGATCGTAGAGCAGCCTGAGATAGAGCTCGAGCTTTTCGCTCTTGCTGCGGCCGAGCGCTTCAGTGACAGGCAGCCAGTTGTTGTATGAAGACAGTCCCGCGCCCGTACGAAGCAGCGCCAGCATGGACGCGCGGCGCTTCTGGTAAAGCTCGATATCGAGCGTCGCGGCGACGCCGGGGCTTCCGCCGGAGAGGGCGATGCGGCGATCGGCGTTATCGAGTCCGCGCGCGCGGGCGAAATCCTGCATCTCGTCGTTGGCGAGCGGCGAGAAGTTGAGAATGACCGAGCGCGAGCGGATGGTGGGCAGCAGGTCGTATACGTTCTCAGCGGTGAGAATGAGGATGAGGTGATCGGGCGGCTCTTCGAGGGTTTTGAGCAATGAGTTGGCGGCCTGTTCGCCGGCGCGGTCGGCCTGATCGATCAGGAAGACGCGGCGCGCGCCGTGCAGGGGCTTGTACTGCGCGAGTTCCTTCAGCAGGCGCATCTGCGGGATGCCGATCTGGCGCAGCGGACCGTCGGGCGCGAAGGTCAGAAAATCGGGATGCGTGGCGAAGAAGAGCGGATCGTCGTTGCGTTTTTCGGCGGGGAGTTTTTCGCGGGAGTCGATGAGCCTGACGTTTTCGGGGAGGCTCAGATCGTCCTGCTCGATTTTTGCCGCATCTCCGAGCAGGCGCGCGGCGAAGCGGCGGACGAGCGTGGCTTTGCCAAGGCCTTCGAGTCCGGCGAACAGCATGGTTTGCGGGATGCGCTCGCGCTCGATCATTCTCTCGAGCGTGGTCTGAACGTGCGCGTTGCCGCGGAAGTTTTCAAACACCGAGCGCCCCCCGGATACGGCAGGCGACTTCGCTGACGGGAGCGGCGCCGTCGATCACAAGGATACGATCGGGCTCGGCTTGCGCCAGCGCGAGATAACCCTGGCGCACGCGCTCGTGGAATGCGGCGTCTTCTTCGTCGATGCGGGATTCAGATGGGCCGAGGCGCTCGTTGCGTTTTTTGGCGCGGGCGAGGCTGGTATCGAGATCGATATCGATGAGGATGGTGGCATCGGGCTTCAGGCCGCGGCATGCGATGCGGTCGAGATCGCGCACGACGTTGACATCGAGACCGCGGCCGCAGCCCTGATAGACCAGAGTCGAATCGGTGAAGCGATCGCAGAGTACGGTGCGGCCGGATTCGAGCGCGGGGCGAATCACTTCTTCGACATTCTGAGCGCGGCTGGCGAAGTAGAGGAGGAGTTCCGTGCGGGCTTCAATGCCGGCGCTGGCGGGATCGAGCAGGATTTTCCGGATTTGCTGACCGATGGGCGTGCCGCCGGGTTCGACGGTTTCGACGACTCCGTCACCACGCTCGCGAAGCGACTGGGCGAGCAGCCGGAGCTGGGTGGTTTTGCCGCAACCGTCGATGCCTTCAAAAGTGATAAAGCGGCCGCGCGGCATGGAGGAATCTCCATGGTGGCACAGGGGGCAGCTAGCGCAGCCAGTGGTCGTGGACGGCCGCGGGGGGCGCCTGGGGAATGGCGCCATAGCGGCGTTCGCGATGCTCGAATTGTCCGACTGCGCGCCCGAGATCGGCCGGCGAAAAATCGGGCCACATGCGATCGGTGAAGAACAGTTCGGCGTAGGCACATTCCCAGAGAAGGAAATCGCTGAGGCGCTGTTCGCCGCCCGTGCGGATAAGAATGTCGACCGGCGCGGCGTCGCCGAGCAGGGCTTCGAATCCTGCACGGGTCATCCGCGCACCGGCGGCGCGATTGGCAGCATCGAGAATGGCGTCGCGCGCCGAATAGTCGATAGCCAGGCGCAGCTCGAGAAGATTACAGGCGGCGGTGGCGTTTTCGGCGGACTCAATCGCGGCGCGAAGCGAATCCGGCATGCGGTCGCGGCGGCCGATGACGGTCATCCTGACACCGTTGAGAAGACAACGCGGAGTCTCACTTTGCAGATAGTGCCGGAACAGCAGCATCAGGGCATCGATTTCGAGCTGGGGGCGTTTCCAGTTGTCGGATGAGAAGGCGTAGACGGTCAGAGTACGAATGCCGAATCGCGGCGCAGCTTCGACAATGCGGCGCAATGCCTCAGCCCCGCTGCTATGTCCGGCAACGCGGGAGAGGCCGCGCGCCAGCGCCCACCGGCCATTTCCATCCATAATGACGGCGACGTGAAGATTACTTTGTATCATAAAGTAGAAGGGCAAAAAAATTTCAGCCGTGACGCATGGCGCGAATCAGGGCTTCCATGTGGGTGAGGTAATTAGCGAGCGCTTTGCGGCCGGTATCGGTGAGTTTGTATTCGGTGCGCGGCAGGCGGCCTTCGAATTTCTTCTCGCAGGCGATGTAGCCGGCCTCCTCGAGCTTGCGGGCGTGGACGCTCAGGTTGCCGTCGGTGGTGTCGAGAATTTTTTTCAGCTCGCGAAACGTCAGCGTTTCGTTGACCGACAGAGCGCTGACGATTCCGAGGCGGAGACGCTCGTGAATAATGCGATCGAGCGCGAGGGTCCCGGCTCCGGCGACGGGCGCGGGACCGGGCTTTTTCAGCTTCGCGGCTGAGGTCTGATTAGCCACCGTAACGCCTCGCGATCACCCATCCGAAGGCGATGTGAAAGCCGCCGAAGCCGGCTGCCAGCAGGGCATCGGCAAAGCGCGCGGGCGCCAGCGTTGCGATCGTGCCAAGCGCAAGAAACGACATGCCCATCACGGGCACCACACGCACGGAAAATGCGCCGCCCGAGGTGATCCCCGCGCCGTAAAGCAAGAGCCACATCGCGGGCAGCAGATGGTTCAGTCCGCCCTGATAAAAGACCATAGTGAGCAGAGCGCCGGCGAAGACCGAAGGCGCGACGCCAAGAACAAAACGACGAAAAGGTTTGGAAAGCAGAGGAGTGCGGTTTTGCGTGGCTTTGCGATAAGAAAATGCGAGGCCGATGGCAAGCGCGAGAACGGCCTCGGCCATCCAGATTTTGAGCCAGTCGCGGGAGTTGCGGCTGAGGTGGGCGGCAAAAGCGGCGAAAAACGCCGTTGCTCCCATCACGATGCCGCCTAGTCCGGGTACCGCGGTGAACGAGCCGGCGCTTTCCATCGCGTTGCGAATAAAGCGCAGGTTGTCCATAGCCTGCGTATGCAGACCGATGGGTTCAGGCGATGCCGGGCGGATAGGCCGAACTAGTCCCATATACGAACAACAGCCAAGCCCGATTATAGAGCAAACTCCAAGAACTTTGCAACACAAAGTAAAAGGAAAGTGGGACGTAATTTCGTACCCGTGACAAAAATTCGCTGGGAGGAGCGAAACTTCGGCGCGGTTTCGCGCAAGCCGCCGGGAACGCGGCCATCAGGAAATGTGCCAAAATCCGCACTTTCAATAGTTTCCGCCAACCGGCGTTTTGGCAGGCATCCTGCACTCACGAGGTAATCCGCAGTTTAAGGAGTTTTAAGCCAATGTGTTACATCCATTCGCTGGCTGGCGACTGGCGGGACGCCGAGGGAGTGTGTGCACTCGCTGACAGCGAGCGGCATCTCGGGCATCTCGTGCGACGCCGGAAATGGCACGCTTACGATGCCACGCATCTTTGCGAAACGCGGGACGGCTTCCGGTATCTGGGCTCTTTTTCCGACATCATCGCGGCGAAGAAAGCGGTCGAACTGGCCGTGTGGGGCACGGGTGCACTGGTGAGGACCGCGGGAGCAATCCAGTGAGCCGTGCTTCCGGATTCTCTTACGCGCACAATTCCGGCCCGAACATCCGGCTGTGGGCGGCCTGCGTGCGGGTCCCGCGCCCATCCAAACTGCGGGCGGCGGGCGGCACAGTGGCCGAGACGACGCCGGCAACGTCTGATGGCGAGCCGTCGCGGGTTCAGCCATCGGCAGACCGGGCCGCCGATGCGGCGTTTCCCGGCGGGTCGTCCCGGCAGTAGGCCGGAAACTCCTGGGACAGCGTCGCGTATTCCGAATTCTGAGCGCCTCTGTCAGCGGCCGACGATCTTGTTGACTGCTTTGGCGAGCTTTGCGAACTCATCCTGCGCGGCGGAGCCCGGGGCGAACTCGCGAACCGTCAGTCCGCTCATGACGGCTTCGGCCACCACGACGCGCTGGCCGATTGCGGGCAGCACTTTTTTCCCCAGTTCCGCAAGCGAGGAGGAAAGGCCCCGGCCGAGGTTGGTGTTCAGCAGAACTTTCGACGGCACAAAACGAATGCGCGGCTTTTTCGAGCGGCGCTCGGCCCGTGCTTTGAGCGCGAGGCCCATCGCTTCTTTCAAAGGAAACAGATCGAGCGGCGAAGGACCGCAGGGAAGCAGGACAAGATCGGCCAGGAGCATCGCCTGATAGGCGACCTCAAGGATGCCCGGCGGAGTATCGACAAAGACGACGTCGACCTCGTCGCGGGCGGCGCGGATTTTGGTGCGCAGCTCTTCCGGGCCGCGCTTCACTTTCTGTACGCTCTTTGAGAGCAGGCCTTCACCCTGCTCGGCCCAGGCGGCGAGGCTATGCTGCGGATCGGCATCGATAGCGGCGACAGTGTGACCCATCGCGAAGAATTCGGCCGTGAGATTTCCGGCAATGGTCGATTTGCCCACGCCTCCTTTGCGTCCCGCGACAACGATAACGGCCATTGGGAATAATATAGCGTCGCGGCGAGGGAGCCTGCGCGCCGGCTGGTGGAAGAGCACGCTTCAGTGGAAAAGCGGCAGAAGCCGCGGGTACTTTAATTGTCCGACGGGCGTTCGATGCTGTCGATCACCATTGCGCTGATCGGGGCGCGGGTCGCGTCGAAGCGGAGTCCGAGCTGATCCTGCATGGCGGCGAAAAGGCCGGGCGGGCGGCTCGGCTCGTCGTTGTTCGAGGGTTTGAAAACGCCGCCGAACAGAGATTCGTCGGGCGTGAACTCGAGATCGAAGTCGTAACGGCCGGTGAGGCCGGTTTTGTCGATGACCGGGCGATCGAACGCCGTACGCTGAAAAATGGCGACGATTTCCGGGATGGTTGCGCTTCGGGCAGGCAGGCGAATCATATCCGGAGAGACCACGAACGCCAGCAGCGGTGGTCCTTCGGGCGAGGTCAGCGGCTGGCTTTCGCGGATCTTCGGGCCGCCTTTCGCGACACTCAGCGCATAGACCGGGAAGTCTTTCGGCTCGCGATGGAACTGCAGTCCGAAACGGTCTGAGATCAGTTTGCGCAGCATGGACATTTGCTCATCGCGCGTGGGGCGCAAGTCGCCGTCGACTTCGGCGAGAACATCGTACAGATCGTGATCGATCCAGCCCGGTCCCCCGGAGACGGCGCTCGGAGGCAGATCGTAGGCCGCAGCGATCAGAACGCGCATCTGGTAACCGCGGGCCACGAACTGACGGGCGGTCTGCATGCGCATCCATCGGCCGCCGGTCCAGTCGTCAGGCGTGCGTTTGATCGACGCGACTTCGAAAGAGTTGAAGGCCGGGCGCTGCGCCGGCGTCTGACCCGGAAGTATGATCGGCAGGATCAGCGCGGCGAGCAGGCGGCCCCTCATAGGGACATTATCGCCAGTGCAAAAAATACGGGCCAAAACAATTTACATCGGCCGTGTCGTGTTGTATTCTGGTTCTGCTCTGGTTAGCTTTCGCGCGAAACGAGAGGATGCTTGCCCCGCTTAGCTCTCTGACACGCGAAGACATGGAAACTCGCCGGCTCGCAGCCGCAAAAGAGCTGCTTTCCGGTTCCACTCAATCACAGATCGCACGCCGCTATGGCGTGAGCCGAACCACGGCATCCCGCTGGAATCGTTCCATTGTGCAGAAAGGCATGGAAGGACTGCATCGGCGGCGAGCCACGGGACGTCCGAGCCGTCTGACGGCCGATCAGGTGGAGAGCATTCGACGGATGCATCTGGAAGGCGCAATGGCCCACGGCTTCCCCAGCGACCGGTGGACGACCGGGCGGCTGGCGCAGGCCATCGAGAAAGAGTTCGGGATCCACTACGACCAGGACCACGTGGGACGCCTGATGCACAAGTTCGGGCTGCGCCAGCGGAAGTTCGTGTACCGGCCGGCAGTGGCATATGCGGAGACGGCGCCTGTGGTTCAGATGCCGATCGTGGAAGCGCCCGCCGCCGTCGCCGCGACCGCGTAGTTCCGCAACAGAATTTTCAGGCTGCGGCGCTATATTCGCCGAAGACGCGCCGCAGAGTGTCGGATATCTCGCCGACGGTGGCGCCGGCTTCCGCCGCAGCGAGGATCCGCGGCATCAGGTTTTCCGTGCCGCGCGCGGCGGTATCGAGCGCGGCCAGAGTTTGCCCGAGCTTCACCGAGTCGCGAAAGGCGCGCATCCGGCGCACGCTCTCGACCTGTGCCCGCTCGATCGCCGGATCGACGCGGAACAGGGGAGGCTTCGCCGGCTCGTCCATCTGAAACCGGTTCACCCCGACCACCACTCTCTTCCCGCTCTCGATCTCCTGCTGGTACTGGAACGCCGCGTTCTGAATTTCGTTCTGAATGAATCCCGTCTCGATGGCGCGCAGGGTTCCGCCGATGGAATCGATGCGGCGAATATAGTCCATTGCCTCGCTTTCGATTCGGCTCGTCAGCTCCTCAATGTAATAGCTGCCGCCGACCGGATCGGGCACGCTCGTGATGCCGGTCTCGAATGCCAGAATCTGCTGCGTACGCAGCGCCAGCTGCGCGGAATCCTCCGTGGGCAGGCCGAGGGCTTCATCGCGGGCGTTGGTATGCAGCGACTGCGTGCCGCCGAGCACCGCCGACAGCGCTTCCAGCGCCGTTCGGACCACGTTGACGCCGGGCTGTTGCGCCGTGAGCGTGGAGCCCGCCGTCTGGGTGTGGAATCGCAGCATACAGGAGCGATCGTTGCGGGCGCGAAAGCGCTCGCGCATCAGCCGGGCGTAGAGGCGGCGCGCGGCGCGGAACTTGGCGATCTCGGTCAGAAAATCGGAGTGCGCGTTGAAGAAAAAAGAGAGGCGAGGCGCAAAGGAGTCGACATCCATCCCCGCTTCAATGGCCGCTTCGACGTAAGCGATGGCATTGGCAAGCGTGAACGCGAGTTCCTGTACCGCACTGGAACCGGCTTCGCGGATATGGTACCCGGATATCGAAATAGTGTTCCATTCCGGGACTTCGCTTTGAGCCCAGCGAAACAGATCGGTGATGATACGCATCGCGTGCCACGGGGGATAGATATACGTTCCGCGAGCGATATATTCCTTGAGAATGTCGTTCTGGATCGTCCCGTTCAGGCATCGCGGCTCAACGCCCTGTTCGCGAGCGACCAGAACGTAAAGGGCCAGAAGAATGGCGGCTGTCGAATTGATTGTCATCGACGTCGACACCTTGTCCAGGCTTATCTGATCGAACAGCTTCCGCATGTCCGAAAGAGACGCGATGGACACGCCGACGCGCCCCACCTCGCCGGCAGCGAGGGGATGGTCGGGATCGAGGCCCATCTGTGTCGGAAGGTCGAAAGCGACCGAAAGACCGGTGGTGCCCTGGCTCAAAAGATACCTGTAACGGCGATTACTTTCTTCGGCTGTGCCAAAACCGGCGTACTGGCGCATGGTCCAGAGCCGGCTTCGATACATGTCGGGGTAAATGCCGCGGGTGTACGGAAATTCGCCGGGGTGCTCGGGATGCAGCGCCATCGGCTAAGAGCGCGAAATACGCCTGGCTTTCAGGAAGGAAGAAACCCCATATCCCGCTGTGACCACGATGAGCGGGACGATGAGCGCCAGTTTCACCGGCGTCATGGTGGCGTGATGGCGCGCGACATTGAATGTGGCCATGGCCGCAACCGCAAGGAAAATAAAGCCCAGAACCTCGTGCCACAAGGAGTGGACGGGCTTTACGGCGGCAGGCAGAACGTGTTTGACGAAGATGCCGGCCTGGCGCGTCAAAGGCTTCTTGGCCACAATTTGATCGTAGCAATTTCTGTGATGCGCACGACGGACCTCCCC
>Ga0335085_10009055_pt1 | contig 15080 bp, 12 predicted proteins | sample Lox_Sample_45_FD_206712 | JGI IMG/M metagenome (GOLD analysis project Ga0335085, IMG submission 206712) | Soil microbial communities from Loxahatchee National Wildlife Refuge, Florida, United States - Lox_Sample_4.5 | ecosystem: Environmental > Terrestrial > Soil > Wetlands | place: USA... | reverse complement strand
ATCATCGCCAGGCCGGCGCCGGCTCCGGCCAGCTTGGCCAGGAGGGCCGCCACCGCGGCGAGGAGGGCGCCGCTCCCTGATCCGCGTGCGATGCCCCAGGGCAGGAAGACGGCAAAGCCGAGACAGGCGTAGTTGAAGAGCTTGAGAATGGAGGCCCATTCCACCAGGGCCAGGTGGCGGGCCGAGTACTCCAGCACCATCGCCTCGTGGACCATGGTCAGCTCGAGGTGGGTGGCCGGGTTGTCGATGGGGATGCGGGCGTTCTCGGCGAGGAGCACCATCAGGAACGCCACTCCGGCGAAGGCCAGGCTCGGATAGATGACGAAGGGGGGGGCGGCCAGGTGCTCGACGATGCTGGGGAGGGCGGTGCTCCCGGAGAGGAGGAAGGCGTTGAACAGCACCAGGAGCAGCGCCGGCTCGGCGAGGAAGCCGATCATCATCTCCCGGCGAGCGCCGAGGGTGCCGAAGGCGGTGCCGATGTCCATCGCCGCCAGGGCGATGAACACCCGGGCGGTGGCGAAGAGGCCGACCAGGGCGATGGCATCCGCCACCCGGGCGAAGGGCAGGTCGGTGGCCACCGAGGGGATGATCGCCGCCGCCAGGACCATCGTCCCGAAGAGCACGTAAGGGGTGAAGCGGAAGAGGGGGGAGGCGTGCTCGGCGAGCACGGCGTCCTTGAGGAAGAGCTTGCGCAGCGTGCGCCAGGGCTGGAGCAGCGGCGGGGCGGACCGGTTCTGGAGCCAGGCCCGGCACTGGCCGATCCACCCCAGGAAGAAGGGGGCCAGGGCGACGGCGAGGAGCACCTCGGCCAGCTGACGGAGGAGGGCCGGGGCGCTCACAGGACGAACACCAGGAGGCCGATGAGGGTCAAGAAGCCGTAGAGGAGGTAGATGGCCAGGCGCCCCCCCTGAACGACGGAGACCGCCTCCGCCAGGCGCTGCACGCCGCGGCCGAGGGGCAGGTAGAAGGCGTGCCACATCCGGTCCTCGATGTGGATGCGGTAGCGCGGAGCGCTCTCCCAGGGCGAGGGCAGCTCGCGCTCCATCCGGAAGAAGGGGCCGAAGATGTGCCGGATCGGCTGGCCGAACCCCTCCGCGGTGTCCTGCATGCGCGGCGTCTGCCACGGGTAGCCGCAGTCCCAGGGCACCGTGCGCCGCACCCGCCCGTGGTAGATGCGCCGGACGAGCACGAAGGTGACGCCGACCACCCCGAGGATTCCGGCCAGGAGCAGCAGCCCGCTGTAGGACGCCCGCTCCGGCGCCACCGGGGCGATGAGCCAGGCGGTGGGACCGGGCCGGACCGCCTCGCCGAGGAGCGGGCGGGTGACGGCGCCGCTGGCCTGGAGAGCCAGCTCCGGCCAGGCGCCGAGGAGCACGCAGCCGGCGGCCAGCCAGCCGAGGCCGAGGCGCTCGAGGAACCCCGGGTCGTGCGCCTTCTGGAGCGAGGGCTCGCGAGGCTGCCCGAGGAAGATTACCCCGTAGAACTTGACCATCACGTAGGCGGCCAGCGCGGCGGTGAGCGCCAGCGCCGCCGCCCCGAGCGGGACGAGCATGTTCAGGAAGGCCTGCGGGATGCGTGGCGTGTCCAGGAAGGCCTGGAGGAGGAGCCACTCGGAGACGAAGCCGTTGAGCGGGGGCAGGCCGGCGATGGCCAGGGTCCCCACCAGGGCCAGCGCCGCCACCCATGGCATGCGGCGGATGAGCCCCCCCAGCTTTCCCAGGTTGCGCTCGCCGGTGGCGTGGAGCACCGAGCCGGTGGCGAGGAAGAGCAGGCTCTTGAAGAGCGCGTGGTTGAGGCAGTGGATGAGCGCCGCGCTGAGGGCCAGCGCCGCGAAGAGGCCCAGGGAGAAGCTCCGGAAGAGGAGGGCCAGGCCGACCCCGCTGAAGATCAGCCCCACGTTCTCGATCGACGAGTAGGCGAGGAGACGCTTCATGTCCGTCTGCACGGCGGCGAACACCGCACCGAAGAGGGCGGTGAACAGGCCCAGCCCGAGGGCGAGCCCGCCCCACCACCAGGGTCCGGCGTGGAGGAGGTCGAAGCCGACGCGCAGCACGCCGTAGACGGCGGTCTTGAGCATCAGCCCGCTCATCATCGCCGACACCGGGGAGGGAGCAGCCGGGTGCGCCTCGGGCAGCCACACGTGGAGCGGCACCAGCCCGGCCTTGGCTCCGAAGCCGAGCAGGGCGAGCAGGAAGGCGACGCTGGCGTGGGCCGGAGCCAGCCCGCGCTCGCGCATGGCCTCGAAGGTGAACTGCCAGCTGCCGCCCTGGAGGACGCCGAAGCAGAGGAGGATGCCGATCGCCCCCACGTGGGCGATGAGCAGGTAGAGGAAGCCGGCGCGCCGGATCTCCGGGATGCGGTGCTGCGCGGTGACCAGGAAGTAGGAGGCGAGCGCCATCGTCTCCCAGGCGACCATGAACAGGTAGGCGTCGTCGGCGAGCACCACCAGCACCATGCTCGCCAGGAAGACGTGGAACTGGAGGCAGAGCAGCCCGGGCGGTGTCCCCTGTCCGGCCCGGAAGTAGCCGGCGGCGAAGATGGAGATTCCGGCCCCCGCCACCCCGATGATCAGGATGAAGAATCCCGAAAGGGCGTCGAGCCGGAGGTGGAAGGGGAGCTCGGGAAGGCCCAAGGGAAGGACGAGCAGGTCCGCCGCGCGGCCGGGCTGGAGCGCGGTCATCCCCGCCGCCGCCACCCCGAGGGCGACCACCGCCCCGAGGGGGAAGAGGACGCGGGCCACGAAGCCGACGTGGTGCGGACGGATGAGCCCGGCCACGCCGAGGAACAGCCAGCCCAGCACCAGGGCCAGCAGCCAGACCAGGGATGGCGCCGAGGCGATTGTCATCCTATTATCATCGAAAGCATATCCAGCGTAGCTCCAGTGAGCGTTGCATGCCAATCGAGACGCGCACCGCCCGACTCACCGTCCTCATCGACCCGCGCAAGAAGGCGGTCTTCGAGGAGCTCTGCGCCGAGGAGGACGTCACCCCCTCGCAGATGGTCCGGCGACTGATCCGCGAGTACATCGAGCGCAAGCGCGGGGCACCGTGGCGGCCGGACGAGGTCTCTCGCCCGGCGCCCTCCCGGCGGGGCACCGAGCGTGGGCCGAGGCGCTAGTCTCCGCCGCGCCGCGGTGGCAGAGGCGGCGAGGAGATGAGTCGATGCGTGCAAGCGAGAGCCGCCGCTGGTTCCTGTCCGCGGCGGTGACGGCCGGGGCCGGCCTTTGGGCGAGCGAGGCAGGTGCCCAGGGCCCGGCGCCGGCGGGGAGGCCGGGCGAGGCGAAGCCCGCCGAGGTGAACGCCACCGAGGACCTGATGCGCGAGCACGGGGTGCTCCGCCGCGTCCTGCTCGTCTACGGCGAGGCCATCCGTCGCTTCCGGGCGGCATCCCCTCCGCCGGCGGAGGTCCTCGCCTCGGCGGCGGGAATCATCCGCGACTTCATCGAGGCCTACCACGAGAAGCTCGAGGAGGAGCACGTCTTCCCTCGTCTGGAGAAGGCCGGGACGCTGGTCGAGCTGACCCGGGTGCTGCGGACGCAGCATGACGCCGGGCGCCGGCTCACCCGGAACATCCTCGAGCTGGCCACCCCGGCGGCGCTGAAGAGCAAGGCCTCGGCCGGCGCGGTGACCACCGCCCTCGGACAGTTCATCCGCATGTACGAGCCGCACGCCGCCCGCGAGGACACGGTGCTCTTTCCGGCCTTCCACGCCCTCTTCACCGAGAAGGAGTTCGACGCCCTGGGGGACCAGTTCGAGGAGGTGGAGCACCGCGTGCTGGGGAGCGCCGGCTTCGAGGGGACGGTGGAGAAGGTGTCGCAGATCGAGAAGGCGCTCGGCATCCACGACCTGGCACAGTTCACCCCCAAGTGAGAATCCCCTCGCCGGCCACCGCCGCGGCGCAGCCGCCGCGGGTGTTCCTCCTCTCGCCGGCCCGGTGCGACGGGGTGCGGATGTCCATGCTCCTGCGCCCCGCGGCGCGCTTTCCGCTCGCCCTCTCCCTTCGCTCGGCGGCGGGGGCTCCGCTGGGCGACGTCTTCGCCTTCGCCAGCGGCCTCTACTTCCGCGGCAAGCTCGCCTACGCGCGTGCCTTCGGCCGCGCACGCGCCGGGCAGACCAGCGCCTGGGTGATCACCCCCGGAGCCGGGCTGGTCGAGCCCGAGCGCCGCGTCCGCGGCGAGCAGATCCGGGCCTGGGCCAAGGTGCCGGTGGACCTCGGAGAGGCGAGGTACCGCCGCCCCCTGGAGCGGGACGCGCGCGGCCTGGCCTCGGCGCTCCCCCCGGCCGCCGAGGTGGTCCTCCTGGGCAGCATCGCCAGCGACAAGTACGCGGACCTCCTGGTCGCCGTGTTCGGCCAGCGGCTGCTCTTTCCCTCGGACTTCGTCGGCCGCGGGGACATGAGCCGGGGAGGGCTCCTCCTCCGCGCCGCCCGGGACGGCGGCGAGCTCCCCTACCGGGCGGTGCACGGTGCTCTGCGCCGGGGTCCCCGTCCCCCGCGGCTGGCGCGCCTGCCCCGCCGCCGGCCGGCGGCCCGGGCGGAGTAGGTGGGCTCCGGCCTCAGGTGCTCGGCCCGGACTCGGACCTGAGCACCGAGGTCAGGCTCAGATCCAGCCCGGGGGCGAGCACCCGCATCAGGCTCTCCAGCTCGGCCGGCTGAAGCTGGAGGGTCCGCTCCAGCCGGTCCCGGGTGCGGGCGAGCAAGGTCTCGCGCGCCCGGCTCAGCCGGCGCGAGATGGTGGACTTGTTCACCTGGTACACGGCGCCGATCTGGTTCAGGCTCAGCCCGTCGAGGAAATGGAGCCGGAGCAGGCTCCGATCCTGCGAGCTGAGCTCGGCCATCGATTCCTTGAGCGCCGAGCCGAACTGCGGGCCGTAGCGCTGGTGGAGGATCCCCAGCTGGATGTCGGCGGTGGGCGCCACCGCATCCCACCGCGAGTCGGCGGCCAGCTGCTCCGGGGCGCGGCGGTTGTCGCGCCGGGCGTTGAGGGCCAGCCGCAGCGCCGCCGCGCGCAGCCAGTGCTCGAGCGAGCCGCGGCCGGCATATTCCAGGATCCGGGGGTGCCCGTCCGCCGAGACGAGGATGCGCTCCAGGAGCTGCTGGGTGACCTCCTCGACGAAGGCCCCGGACGGTTCCACCCCGCGGACCGCGGAGACCGCCGCGGGGAGCAGCTCTGCCCGGAACATGCGGAGCGCCTCCGGGTCGCCGCGGCCGCAGGCGAAGGCGAGGAGGAGATCGGCGAGGTGGATCCGGTCGAACTCCGCCTCGGGCTCCGGCGCGCGGGCCAGCTGGCCCGCCCAGTGCTCGACGAAGGCCCGGGGCTCGACGGTCAGCCCGGGCCGCGCGGAGAGGGCCTGCGCCAGCCTGTCGGCCAGCTGGTCGTCGATGCCCGGGCGCGTCCGGAGCGCCTGCATGCGGGGCAGCCTCGACCAGAACGTGTCGGCGTGCGGGAAGGGGACCATCATCGGAACCACCACCGGCGCCAGGCCAGCCAGGCCAGTGCCGCCAGCGAGGCGAGGGTCAGCGCCCAGCGAAGCAAGGGGGAGGCCAGGCCGGACTCCGCATCCGCCGCCAGCTCGCGGAAGACGAACGCCTCGCCGGGGGGAGTCCTCGACCCGGGCGTGCCCAGGGCGACCCCGTACACCGCCAGGTCGCGCCCTTGCGCCCGGAGGTGAACGACCCTCCCCAGCGGGGGCACCACCGGCCAGCGTGCGCCCGCCCATCCGCCGTCCGGAGCGTGGAGGGCGACCCGGGCGCCCACCGCCCGGCCGAGTTCGGTGAGCAGCTCGCGGTCGAGCCAGCTTCCCGTCAGCATCGCGCCCACCACCGCCGTGCCGCGCACCACTGGCCGCGCCGAGACGAGGAGCAGGTCGTCGGCGCGCGCGGCCGCCACCAGGGGGACGCCGATGCGCTCCAGCGTCGCCTGGGACCACAGCTCGTCCGCCGAGATGCCCTCCATCGTCCCCACCAGGAGCGGCACCGCGGGCGCGGCGAAGCCGTACGCTCCGGTGTCGGCCAAATTGAACACCACCGAGCCCCAGGAATTGACCAGGAGGAGCGCGTCGCGCGACTTCAGGCCGGGCAGATCCGCCGAGCGCATCACCTCGTGCGCCTCGGCGATCTGGTGCTCGGAGACGTTCTCCGCCAGCCCCAGCGCGGCGTCCATGTTGCTCGCCAGGCCGAAGGCGGCCAGCACGCCCTCCGCGCCGAGGCCCACCTGGGCTTGCAGATCGATGAGATCGGCCTGGGCACGGAGGAGCCCCGGGAGGCGCTGGGCGGCGGTGGTCAGCTCGCGGGTCACGCGGAGCATGGCCAGGCCGTGCTGGGCCCACACCCCGGTGGTGGCCAGGAGGAGCACCGCCGCGGCGACCAGCATCCAGCTCCGGAACGGCCGCCGCGCTTCCCGGAGCGCGGCGACCAGGGCATCCATCGACGGCCAGCGCTGGGCCGGATCCGGCTGGAGCCCGCGCGCCAGCACCCGCACCACGCCGGGCGGGACGCGGGCCGTGCGCGGAGGGGGAAAGCCGGCCGGGCCGGACGGCGCCCGCTCCCCAGCCGGACGGATGGGCCGCGAACCGTAGAGCGCCTCGTAGAGGGCCACGCAGAAGCTGTACTGATCCGTCCGCTCGTCGGCGCTCGCGCCCCGCCACTGCTCGGGCGCCATGTAGGCGGGGGTTCCGGCCACCCGGGCGTCGACCTTCTCGGTGGTACGGGCCAGGCCGAAGTCGGTCACACGGACACGCCCATCGTCGCCGACGAGCACGTTGTCCGGCTTGAAGTCGCGGTGGACGATTCCCGCCTGGTGGGCGGCCGCCAGCCCGGTACCCGCCGCCAGGTAGAGGTCCAGCGCCCGCCGGGGGCGGATCTGCCTGCCCTGCTCGGTGCGCAGTGTCTGGCCGCGGACGAACTCCATGGCGAAGAACACCTCGTCGTTCCACGTGCCAACGTCGAAGACGGTGATGATGTTCGGGTGGGAGAGGCGGGCCATGGCCTGGGCCTCGGAGAGAAGCTGGGAGCGGCCCAGCCCGCTGGCGGTGCTGCCCAGGTCGGAGCGGAGGAGCTTGAGCGCCACCTTGCGGTCCAGCTCCGGGTCGTAAGCGGCGTAGACCACCCCCATTCCGCCCCGGCCGATGGGATCCAGCACCACGTAGCGCGAGAGGTTGGTCCCCCGGGGAAGCATCCGGGGGAGGCCGTCGTCCGGCTCGGGCGTGACCAGGGTCCGCACCAGACCGGCGAGCAGATCCCGGCACCGGTCACAGGTGTCCAGGTGCTCGCGGACTGCCTGCCGCTCGTCGTCGCGGGTGTCGTCGGCCAGGTAGCGGGCCACCGCGTTCTCGTCCAGACAGAAGGGCGAGACGGCGGTGATGACATCCTCGGAGGCGAAGAGGCGGCTCACGGGGTGTACCCGGCGCGCGCCCGGTAGGGGCGCCCGAACTTGTCGAGATGGGCGGGATTGAAGACCCGCGGATGGAGGACCATTTCCACGGAAGTCGGCTTTCCGGCGCTCACCGTCACCTCGACCTCGAAGGGCTCGATGCTTCGCCCCCAGGCGTGAAGCGGGTAGCGGCCGGGTGGAACGTCGCGGATGACGAAGCGCCCCTGCTCGCCCACCAGAGCGAAGGCCCGGTTGGGAAGGACGAGGATGTTGGCGAACATCGCCTCGTGGATGTTGCAGTAGACGTCCACCAGGCCGGGCGTGGGAAAGCTCACCTCGCGCGTCTGGTGGGGCCCGGGCTTGCCGAGATCGAAGTTGCGCGCCGCGGAGGTGGAGAAGACGTTGTGGACCACTGGGTCGTCGTTGGTGAACTGCACCGACTGACCGGCCACGATGACCCGCAGGCTGGGGATGAAGGTCTTGTCCTTCTGGGAGACGACCGGCGCCTCGGGAGGCGGAGGCTGCCGGAACCCGGTGAGGTAGACGACGATCGGCTGCCCGGCGGGGATCTGCCCGCCGTCCGCGGCCAGCACCCGGACCTGGCCTTCCACCTCTGCGGCGGCGACCGGGAGGGCCAGGCCGAGCGCGGCCCAGGCGACTAGAAGGTGATGCCCCACAGGACCTTGGGCAGGTAACGGTTCGAGTTGTGGGTCAGCCCGAACAGACAGCCGAAGGTGACCCAGATCGGCCCTCGGCTCCAGGCCACCGACGGTCCGGCGAAGAGCTGGCCCGGGTAGGGCCGGGCGTTGTCGGCGAAGGGAAGGCTCCCGTCCACCTCGGCCGCCAAGCGCACCTCGGTGCCGACGGGGACGGAGACCCCCAGCGAGGCCGTCCCCAGCACCGAGACCGATCCCGACGCCGAGGACTGGAGGAAGGGCAGCCCCAGCTCCAGCCCGAGGTTGACCGTCATCCGTACCGCCCGAAGATTTCCGTAGGTAACCACGAACAGCGTGCGGAGCTCGGGCGGGCTGGCGTACTGGCTCAGCGGCTGCTGGTACTCGAGGCGGAGAAGCGGCTGGAGCCCGTCCTCGTCCTCGCGGGAGAAGAAGCGGTAACGGGCCACCAGGCTGATGGTGTCGATCACCCCGTACTCGGGAACCCCGACCAGCTGCACCGGGAGCTGCAGCTCGAGGTGCGAGGTGAACCCCACCACCGGCGCGATCCAGATCCAGGTGGTCACCGGGCGGCCGGGCTTGTTGGGAATCCGCCCCTCGGCCCACACCCAGTTCTCCAGCTCCACGTCCCCCTCGGGGAGGAGCTGGGACTCGTCCATGAAGAGGTGGCTGGTCCGGGCGCCCCGGGCCCCCGCCGGCACGAGCAGCAGCGCCAGGGCCAGCAGCCAGGAGCGGCAAAACGGACGCGCGCGCGACCTCGCCATCGTGCCTCCGCCGGAACGCTGACTCCGGGATCGACCCTGGGCAGGGGGTGGCCACTGCCTGGGAGGGCATCGTAGCCGAGGGCCCCCGCGGGCGCGCGCTGTCGGCCCGGCCACCGCCGGGGACCGGGGAATCCCGGGAGGGCGTTCTCGGCTGCATGCTGTTTCGCGAAGCGAGCCCGTTGGCTCTAGGGAGCGGGCGAGCTGGGCGGACCGGCGCTGGCCAGCTTCTCCCGGAGCCAGGCACGAGCAGGCCCGGTGTCCACCCCCACCGTGTCGAAGCCGGGAAAGACCACCGTTTCCAGCGCCTCGACGTAGAGCCGGCGGCGCATCGAGCGGGGGATGACCCCTTTCGAGAGAAGCCGGGGGTCGTCCGCCTCGGCCGGGCCGGTGGTGAAGATCTCCGGGCCCGCGCTGCCGTCGATCATCCCCGGAAGCAGCGGGGAGAGGAAGGCGAGGTCCAGGTTCGGCCGGGCCCAGGCGAGGTAGGCCCAGCCGAGCCGGCTGTGATTGACCTCGTCCCGGGCCAGCTCGTGAAGCACCGCCTTGAGCTCGAGCGAATCCGCGGCGCCGAGGAGGGTGACCAGGGTGGCCATGCTCTGGGTCTCGGCCACGGCGCACTGGGCCACCACCTCGTAGGTGAGCCGGTCCTCCGGTGAGAAGGCTCGCGGCGCGTACTCGACGACCCGCGTCACCGGGTCGAGGTCGGTGCCGCCGTGGAAGTGGAAGAGCCGCTCACAGTGCGCGGCGTGGCGCGTCTCGTCGCGCGACGCGTTGCTGGCCAGCTCGACGAGTTTGGCCGGCGCACCGATGCGGGTGAGCTGGCCGGCGAGGTACCCGAAGCGAAGCGAGGCTTCGGTCTCGATGCGGTAACGGGCCCCCCAGGCGCTGGCGAGGACCTGCCTCACCAACCCATCGGTCCGCCGCCGCCTCCGCCGCCACCCCCGCCTCCGCCACCCACCGGGCCGCCGTCAGGGAGCTGCTGGGTGGAGCCTGCCGGAGGGGCTCCGGTTCCCTGGCCGCAGTGCGCGACGCCGAGTGCGGTTCCCCCCAGGACGAGCGCTTGAAACAGTTTCTTGAGATTCACGGGATGCCTCCAAGGGGAAACGAACGATCTGCTCGTCGGAGAAGACACCAACACAAGAACGCGTTGCGTGGTATCGGGGTCTCCACCCGCACCGGGTGTGAATGCTGGCCCGGCCAAGGTCCCGGAATGCTTCGTCTCTCCGGGCCGCGGCCGCCGGGGCACACCCCCGGCGCCTGAAGGCGCACCCGGGGCCCGGGCGTACCATCCACGGGCCATGCCGGCACTGCGCTCCTCCCTGCTCGCCCTTCTGATCGGCGTGCTGGCCGCCCTGCTCTCCTGCACGGGCACGGTTGGTGGAGCGGGTGCCGCTCTCCAGTCGGACGGAGGTCCGGATGCCGGACCGACCGACGGGGGTCTCGGATCAGACGGAGGAGACGCCTTCCTCCCCTGGGAGAATCCCCCTCGGGTCTACGCGCAGTGGTCGCACGGGCCCCCGGCCGACGCCGGCTTCTTCCCCATCGCCGTCTGGCTCCAGAGCCCGTCCAACGCCCCGGCGTACAAGGCCATCGGCATCAACACCTTCGTCGGCCTGTGGCAGGGGCCCACCGACGCGCAGCTCTCGGATCTGGCCGCGGCGGGGATGCCCGCCCTGTGCGACCAGGGCGGCGTCTACGCCGCGCATCTCGGCGACCCCACCATCGAGGGCTGGACCCAGGCCGACGAGCCGGACAACGCCCAGCCCGACGGCAACGGCGGCTACGGCCCGTGCGTCGATCCCACCGTGGTGCAGGCCACCTACGCCACCTTCCGCGCCAACGACGCCACCCGGCCGGTGTACCTGAACCTCGGCCAGGGCGTGGCTTGGGACGGCTGGATCGGCCGGGGCTCGGCCTGCTCCGGCCGGCTGGACATGTATCCGGAGTACGCCAAGGGTGCGGACATCGTCTCCTTCGACATCTACCCGGTGAACGAGACGGACCCGTCGGTGAAGGGCGACCTGTCGCTGGTGGCCAAGGGCGTGGACCGGCTGCGCCAGTGGAGCAACTACCAGAAGCCGGTGTGGAACTGGATCGAGACCACCGGCATCGACGACCCGGCCAGCACGCCCACCCCGGCCCAGGTGCGGGCCGAGGTGTGGATGTCCCTCATCCACGGCTCCTCCGGCATCGGCTACTTCGTCCACATCTTCAGCCCCACCTTCATCGAGGCCGGGCTGCTCTCCAGCCCGACGATGAGCGCCGCGGTGAAGGCGCTCAACGCCGAGGTCCAGTCCCTGGCTCCGGTGCTGAACACGCCCTCGCTGTCCAACGGCGCGTCGGTGACCTCGCAGAACGCGAGCGTGCCGGTGGACATCATGGTCAAGCGGCAGGGCGGCGCCGTCTACATCTTCGCCGTAGCCATGCAGCCAGGCACGACCCATGCCCAGTTCACGGTCCGCGGCGGCGGTACCGGTACGGCGACGGCGATTGGCGAGTCCCGGAGCCTGCCCGTGACCGCCGGGTCGTTCGGTGACGACTTCGACACCTACGCGGTTCACCTCTACCGCGTCAGCTTCTGAACGAGCCTCGCTTCGAAATCGCTTGCGAATTACGGGGCGCCGATCCAAGAGGCGGCCTCCGGCCCAGGGGTGAGCTCGCGGCCGGCGAGGGGTCGCTATGAGAATCCAGTCCCTACTCGTCTCACTCGTCGCCCTGGGAGCGTCGGTCGCCCTCGGGCAGCAGCCCATGCCCACCCAGGCCACTGCGCTCAAGACGGTGGACGTGATCCAGGCGCGTGAGCGCAACGCGGCTCTGATGAAGACCTACTCCTGGAACGAGCGCTTCGAGCTGCTCAAGAACGGTCAGGTCAAGGACACCAAGGTCGAGGTGGTCACCTATCTGCCCAACGGGCAGCTCCAGAAGACGGTGCTCAGCAATCAACACGCCCCCCTCCCGGGCGGTTTCTTCCGCAGGCGCATCGCGGAAAACGAGGAGAAGGACATGAAGAAGTACCTCGAGGGGCTCCACAAGCTCCTCGACGAGTACACGCTCCCCACGGGAGGAGCGGTCTTCAACTTTCTCACCACCGCACAGATCACCCCCCCGGGGCCCGGGGGCCTGGCCACCGTGGCCGGTCAGAATGTCGTCGTTCCGGGCGATTCGCTGACCATCTGGATCAATGCGGCCACAAAGCAGACCGCTCGCGTCTCGGTGAACACCGTCTTCCAGGGCGACAACGTCCAGCTCACCGCCACTTTCCACACCTTGCCCAGCGGGCTCACCTACAGCAACTACGCCACGGTGGAGATCCCGGCGAAGCAGATCGAGCTGCTCGTCCAGAACTTCGACTACGTGCAGAACTGAGACCGGAGGGTCAGCCGGGGATGAGCGCCAGCTGGGACTGGGCGGCGCTCACGTGCTGCACCAGCCGGAAGAGGTCGATCGGCTTCTCCAGCCGTCCCACCACCAGCGGGTGATCCCGGGCCACCTGGCCCACCAGCTGGCTGGCGGAGACGAGGACGAAGCGGAGGTGGGAGGGCGAGCGGGGGTGCAGCTCGGCCAACAGCTCGATCCCGTTCATCCCCGGGAGCATCAGATCCAGGACCACCACCACCCGGTCCTCGACCTGCTCGAGCAGGGTCCGCGCCTCCTGCGCGTCGCGCGCCGTGAGCACCACCTGTCCGCGCGCCTCGAGCTCGTCTCGGAGGAAGGTGCGCACCAGGGCGTCGTCGTCGACGATGAGGAGCACGGAGAACGGTCCCGTCTCGGTCTGCGGTGCGTCCATCACGTCCCGAGTAAACCGCTTTCCGCTTCGTGCGGTAAGGGTACACTCGGCGCCCGTGTATGCCTCGGGCGCCCGTTCGGCGAGAGCAGCCCCGTCCCATGACCGGGCCCCGGACGCCCTTGCTGCCGGGACGGCGCAGTGGCTCGCCGATGACCTGGTCGCGCTCCTCGGCCCGGACCGGGTCCTGACCCGGCCCATCGACCTCCTCCGCTATGCCTCCGACGCCAGCCCCTACCGCCTCTTCCCGGCGGCGGTGATCGTCGCCCGGGACGTGGAGGACCTGCGCAAGGTGTTCGCCTACGCGCGCGCCCGGCGGCAGACGGTGACGCTCCGGGCGGCGGGCACGAGCCTGAGCGGGCAGTCGCAGGGCGATGGGCTCCTGGTCGACGTGCGGCGGCACTGGGCCGGGCTGTGGGTGGAGGCGGGCGGCAAGCGGCTGCGCGCGCGTCCGGGCACGGTGATGGCCCACGCCAACGCCGCGCTCGCCCGTACCGGGCACCGCCTCGGGCCGGATCCGGCGAGTGCCAATGCCTGCACCGTGGGAGGCGTCATCGCCAACAACTCCAGTGGGATGTGCTGCGGGACGGCCCAGAACGCGTACAAGACGCTGGCCTCGCTCACCTTCCTGCTCCCCTCGGGCACGCTGTGGGACACCGCCGCCCCCGGCGCGGACCGGCGCTTCGCCGAGCTGGAGCCGGCCCTCGCCCGGGGCCTCCTGGAGATCAAGGCGGAGATCGAGGCCGACCCGGAGCTGGTCGCCCGGCTCCGCCGCAAGTTCGCCATCAAGAACACCACCGGCTACCGGATGGATGCCTTCCTCGACGGGAGCACGCCGCTGGAGATCCTCCGCGGCCTGCTCGTCGGCTCGGAGGGAACGCTGGGGTTCGTCTCCGAGGCGGTGTTCGACACCGTTCCCGACGACCGCTACCGGCTGACGGCCATGCTCGTCTTCCCCGACCTGCACGCGGCGAGCAGCGCGGTGAAGCCCTTCGTCGACCACGGGGCGGCGGCGGTGGAGCTCCTCGACCGCGCCTCGCTCCGCTCGGTGGAGGGCAAGCCGGGCGTGCCCGAGCGCTGGAGGGGCCTCGGCGACCATGCCACGGCCCTGCTGGTGGAGTTTCGCGAGCCGGATGCGGCGGCGCTCGCCCGGGCGGAGAGCGCGGCGCGGAAGGTGCTGGCCGGGCTCTCCCTGGTCGAGCCGGCGGACTTCACCGAGGACGCCGCGCTGGCCCGGCAGTACTGGCAGGTCCGCTCCGGCCTGCTTCCCTCGGTGGGCGGGGCCCGGCCGAGCGGCTCCTCCTTCATCCTCGAGGACATCTGCTTCCCGCCGGAGCGGCTCGCCGACGGCGCGCTGGACATCCAGGCGCTCTTCCGGAAGCACGGCTACGCGGGGGTCATCTTCGGCCACGCCTCGGCGGGGAACCTGCACTTCCTGATCACCCCCTCGCTCAACGAGCCGGAGGAGGTCCGGCGCTACGCGCGCTTCATGGAAGATTTGGTGGCACTGGTGGTGGACCGCTACGACGGGTCGCTCAAGGCGGAGCACGGGACCGGCCGGAACATGGCCCCCTTCGTGGAGAAGGAGTGGGGGGCGAAGCTCACCCGGCTGATGTGGAGGGTGAAGCGCCTGGCCGACCCGCACCTCATCCTCGCCCCCGGGGTGATGCTCACCGAGGACCCGGAGTCGCATCTGAAGAACCTCCACACCACGCCGACGGTGGAGGAGGTCATCGACCGCTGCATCGAGTGCGGCTTCTGCGAGCCGGTCTGCCCCAGCCGTGACCTGACCACCACGCCGCGCCAGCGCATCGTGCTGCGCCGGGAGCTGGAGCGGCAGGGCGGGGCGTCCCCGGTGCTGGAGGCCGTCGAGCGGGACTACGGCTACCAGGCGGTGGAGACCTGCGCCGGCGACGGAACGTGCTCGCTGGCCTGTCCGGTGGGCATCAACACCGGCGTGCTCATGAAGCGCCTTCGCCACCTCGGTCGCTCCGAGACCGAGGAGCGGGTGGCCCTCGCCGCCGCCGAGCGCTGGGGGAGCGTCGAGAAGGTGGCCCGCGGGACGCTCCGCCTCGGCCACGGGCTGGGCGGCTCGGTGATGGGAGCGCTCACCTCCGCGGCGCGGACGGTGCTGTCCAGGGACCTGGTTCCGAGCTGGCTCCCGGTGACGCCGGAGGCCGCCGGTGCCGAGCTTCCGCGCGCCCCGCGCCCGGGCGCACGCGCCGTCTACTTCCCGGCCTGCATCAACCGCATCTTCGGGCGCCCGGCCGGCGGCGACGACGGCCCCACCCTTCCCGAGGCGCTGGTGGCGGTGTCCGCCCGGGCCGGGGTGCCGCTCTTCGTCCCGGACGACGTGGCGGGCAACTGCTGCGCCACGGTGTGGCACTCCAAGGGCTACCACGCCGGGAACGCCTGGATGGCAAACCATGTCGTGGAGAGCCTGTGGCGCTGGAGCGAGGAGGGCGCCCTTCCGGTCGTCGTCGACGCAA
>Ga0335085_10009054_pt1 | contig 15082 bp, 13 predicted proteins | sample Lox_Sample_45_FD_206712 | JGI IMG/M metagenome (GOLD analysis project Ga0335085, IMG submission 206712) | Soil microbial communities from Loxahatchee National Wildlife Refuge, Florida, United States - Lox_Sample_4.5 | ecosystem: Environmental > Terrestrial > Soil > Wetlands | place: USA... | reverse complement strand
AGGGCGAGGCCGAGGCACCGAGGGTCGCGCGGGAGCTCCGCCGCGCCGGTTTCCACGTCGAGCTCGGTTATTCCGGCAACGTCGGCCGCAGGATGAAGCGCGCCAACAAAATCAATGCTCGTGCGGCCGTGATCCTCGGCGAGGACGAGCTCGCGCGCCAGACCGCGATGCTCCGCGACCTTGACGCCGGCACGCAGTCGGAAGTGCCGCTTTCGGAGCTCGCGCAGCGCCTGGCACCGTTCCGTTAATCCCCCGCCGGGGTGAGGGCAGGGGTGAGGGGCGCCGGGCTCCGCCATGACAGAATTCTTTCTCCGGCCTTCCGGCCGTATCGCCTCTCGCCTAACCTCTCCCGGTGGGGAGAGTGAACGCAAATGCAGATGATTTGTCGTCGCTGAAAGAACTGCTCGTCATCGGCGTCAGCCATCGCACCGGCCCGCCTGCCTGGCGCCAGCATTTCGCGCGCGTCGAGGCAAGCCTCGGCGCCGAGCTCGACCGGCTGCCGGCGCTCGGGTTCCAGGAGGCCGTGCTGATCGCGACCTGCGACCGCCTCGAGGTTCTCGCCGCCGGCCCGAGCGCGGAGGCGTTGCGGGACGCATTCCAGCGCCACCTCGCCGAGAGCCTGGGCGCGAGCGCGGAGGAGGTCGGGCGGGCGCTCTACCTCCACCGCGGCGCGGCGGCGCTTCGGCACCTCTTTGCAGTGGCGAGCGCGCTCGACAGTCTCGTGATCGGCGAGCCGCATGTGCTGGGCCAGCTTCGCGCGGCGCATCGGATCGCCGCCGAAGCGGGGCTTGCAGGCGCGACAGTCGAGGCGGCACTCCAAGGCGCCTATGCCGCCGCGCGCCGCGTCCGGCGCGAGACCCGCATCTCAGAGCGCCCGGCCTCGCTCGCCGCCGCCGCGCTCGAAGTCGCCCGAGAGATCCATGGCGAGCTTGGCCGCGCCTCGGTGCTGCTGCTCGGCACCGGTGAGATGGGCGAGCTCATCGCGGAGCAATTCCGGGCCGCGGGGACCGCACGCCTGCTGGTCGCGGGAGCCGATGCCACGGCCGAGCGTCTCGCGGCGAGGCTCAGCGCGAGCTTCGTGCCGCTCGCCAGCATCGAAGACGCGCTGGTGGAAGCGGAGATCGCAGTGACGGCGTTCGGCACCGGCCGGCGGGTGCTTGCCGCGGCGACGGTCGAGGCAGTGCTCCGACGCCGGCGGCGGCGCCCCGTCTTCCTGGTTGACGCTTCGATCCCCGGCGACATCGAGCCCGCCGCGAACGATCTCGACGGCGCCTTCCTCTATACTCTCGAGGATCTCGAGCGGGTGGCGCTCAGCGGGCGCGCCGCGCGCGAGAAGGCTGCTGCGGAAGCTTGGGCGGTGCTGGAGGCCTCGCTCGCGGAGTTCGAGCGCCGACGCGCCGAGCGAGCGGCGGTGCCGGCGGTGACCGCGCTCCGTGCGCATTTCGAGGCGATGCGGCAGGAGGTGCTGCGGGAAGCGCCGGGGCTTGACGCGGAGGCCGCGACACGGCTTCTCGTCAATCGGCTGCTGCATGCACCCTCGGAGACGCTGCGCGCGCTCGGCGTCGAGGCCGGAGAGGCGGAGGCGCTGCTCAGAATGATGTTTCGCCTGGAGAGCGGGGAAGGAGAGGGGAAGTGACGACCGGATCGCTCGATGCGAAGCTCGACCGCGTGGTGCGGCGCCACTCGGAGCTCGGCGACACGCTCGCGCGGCCGGACGCCAACCCCGCGGAGTTCGGCAAGCTCTCCAAGGAGTACAGCGATCTCACGCCCATGGTCGAGGCGATCGCGGAGCTCCGCAACGCCGAACGCGAGCTCAAGGATCTGGAAGCGCTGCAATCGCCGGAGAGCGATCCCGAGCTGCGCGAGCTCGCGCAGGCCGAAATCCCTGCGCTCAAGCGCCGCATCCCAGAGATCGAGCGGCATATCAAGATGCTGCTGCTGCCGAAGGACGAGGCGGATGAGCGCAATGCGATCCTCGAGGTGCGCGCGGGCACCGGCGGCGAGGAGGCCGCGCTCTTCGCGGCCGTCCTCTTCCGCATGTACCAGCGCTACGCGGGGATCCGCGGCTGGCGCTTCGAGGTGCTCGACGTCTCCGAGACCGGACTCGGCGGGCTCAAGGAGGCGAGCGCCGCGATCTCCGGCCGCAACGTCTTCGAGCGCTTGAAGTTCGAGTCCGGCGTCCATCGCGTGCAGCGCGTCCCGGAGACGGAGGGGTCGGGGCGCATCCATACCTCGGCCGCCACGGTCGCGGTGCTGCCGGAGGCCGAGGAGGTCGATGTCCACATCGAGGAGAAGGACCTCCGCATCGACGTCTTCCGCTCGAGCGGCCCCGGCGGCCAGTCCGTCAACACGACCGACAGTGCAGTCCGCATCACGCATCTGCCGACGGGCATCGTCGTGAGTCAGCAGGACGAGAAGTCCCAGCACAAGAACAAGGCGAAAGCGTTGAAGGTGCTGCGTGCGCGGCTCTACGAGCGCGAGCGTCAGGCGCGCGAGGCCGCGCGGGCGGCCGAGCGCAAGAGCCAGGTTGGGACGGGCGATCGTTCCGAGCGCATCCGCACCTACAATTTCCCGCAGGGGCGCGTCACCGACCATCGCATCAACCTTACGCTCTACAAGATCGACAAGGTCGTGAACGGCGAAGCCCTCGACGAAATCATCGACTCTCTCCTCGCGGAGGATCAGGCGGCAAAGTTGGCGGAGGTGGAGTAAGGAGGGTCGATGACCGAAAATGCACGACGTAGGAACCGCTCTCACCACAGCCACCTCCCGCCTCGCTTCCGCCGGCATTAGCGACGCGCGCCGTGAGGCGCGGCTGCTGCTGGCGACGGTACTCGGTTGGGATGCGGCGCGCGTGCTCGCCTACCCGGAGGCTCTCCTCAATGCCGAGGCCGAGATGCGGCTTGAGGCACTGCTCGCGCGCCGCGCTCGTCGCGAGCCGATCTCGCGCATCCTTGGCCATCGCGAGTTCTGGAGCCTCCGCTTCGAGCTCGCGCCGAGCACCCTCGATCCGCGGCCCGATAGCGAGGTCCTGATCGAGGCAGCGCTCGCGGCCTTGCCGGAGCGCCGTCGGCCCTATCGGGTCCTCGATCTCGGCACTGGCTCGGGCTGCCTCTTGCTCGCGCTGCTCTCGGAACTGCCGGAGGCCTGGGGCGTCGGTATCGACCGCTCGGCCGAGGCAGCCGCTACCGCGCGGCGGAACGCCGCAGCGCTGGGCCTTTCGCAGCGGGCTCGATTCGCCGTGGGTGATTGGGCCACGTCAATCGCGGGGGACTGGCATGCAATTCTCGTAAATCCGCCTTATATCGCGAGTGCGGGCATCGCCGGCCTCATGCCGGAGGTCGCTCGGCACGACCCTCGCCTCGCCCTAGATGGGGGAGGCGACGGTCTGGAGGCCTATCGTGCGCTCGTTCCGCAAATCGTAGGACTCCTTGCACCTCAGGGGGTTGCGGCTATCGAACTGGGCGTGGGTCAGGCCGCAGACGTAGCCGGGATTGCCACCGCGGCAGGGCTTGTAATTCAAGGGATACGACACGATCTTGGTGGCATCGAGCGGTGCATGATCGTGGGGCGTGCGGGCCTTTAAGGCCTTGTCCCTTGAAAAAGTTGTTGGAATGTTTACCGCTCCCGTCTAGTTTTGAACCATGACAGTGGAGCCTGGGGGCTCCCAGCGCCGAGGGCGCAGGACAGAACTCCTCTTCGATGAGACCAAGCGCAGTGTCGTGCGAATGCAGACAGGCGCTCAGTACGGCCGCGCGTGGGGTGCGGCTCTCCAACCAGGCGGGGGATGATGTCGTATCAAGATTATAAGGGCATGATGAGACAGGGTCAGGGCAAGCGGCATCGCGGCCGGAACGGCGGCGGTGGCGGTGGTGGCGGCGGTGGTGGTGGCGGGCATCCGCAGCAGCAAGGCAATCGCCCGCGCCCACCGCACCGGATGCAGGTGTTCGAGAGCAACGGCCCCACCGGCAAGATCCGCGGCAACGCCTACCAGGTCTTCGAGCGCTATGTCGCCATGGCGCGTGAAGCCGCTTCCGCCGGCGACCGCATCGCCGCCGAGAATCTCTACCAGCACGCCGAGCACTACTACCGCATCATGAATGCCGACGGCCAAGGGCAGGCGGGGCAGATGGTGCCCCGTCCGACGACCTCGGCCGACACGGAGATGGCGCAGCCCGAGCCGATGGAGGCCGAGGCCGCTCAGTCTCAACCGCAACCTCTCGTCACGCCCTCCGAGCCGGAGCAGCAGCCGCCGACGGCTTAAGGGCCGTTTAGCTCGACGCTTAATCGTCGTTTTCAGGCGCCGGCATGGCCGGGCTTGTCCCGGTCACGCATGGGGGCGACCGGACGCGCCCGAACCCTTGCACGCCTGCGGTTTAACCCCATATCGAACTTGAAAGCGGAGCCCGTTGCCGCCTAGCGGGACGGGGGCCGGCGGTTCATCGTGGCGGGGTAAAATGGATTTCGAGAAATACACCGAGCGCGCCAAGGGATTCATCCAGGCGGCGCAAGGGCTCGCGCAGCGGCGCGGGCATCAACGCATCACGCCTGAGCATCTGCTGAAGGCGCTGCTCGAGGACAAGGAAGGTCTCTGCGCAAATTTGATCCGCGCGGCCGGCGGCGATCCGACCGCGGCGGCGACTGCCGTCGATGCGGCGCTCGCGAAGCAGCCGCGCGTCGAAGGCTCGGGTGCGGGCCAGGTTTTCATGGCGCCGGAGACCGCGCGCCTCTTCGAGCAGGCCGAGAAGATCGCGGAGAAAGCCGGCGACAGCTACGTCACGGTCGAGCGGCTTCTCCTCGCGATGACGATGGCGCGCGAAAGCGAGGCCGCTCAGGCCTTGGCACGCGCGGGCGTCACCGCGCAGAGCCTGAATGCAGCGATCGAGCAAATCCGAAAGGGCCGCAAGGCTGACAGCGCTTCCGCAGAGGAAGGCTACGACGCGCTCAAGAAATACGCCCGCGACCTCACAGAGGCGGCGCGCGACGGCAAGCTCGATCCCGTAATCGGCCGCGACGAGGAGATCCGCCGCACGGTGCAGGTGCTCTCGCGCCGGACCAAGAACAATCCCGTCCTCATTGGCGAGCCCGGCGTCGGCAAGACCGCGATCGTCGAGGGCTTGGCACTTCGGATCGTCCACGGCGACGTTCCCGAGAGCCTCAAGGAGAAGAAGCTCCTCGCGCTCGATCTCGGCGCGCTCGTCGCCGGCGCCAAGTTTCGCGGCGAGTTCGAGGAGCGACTTAAAGCGGTGCTCCAGGAGATTACCGCGGCCCAGGGCGAGATCATCGTCTTCATCGACGAGCTCCACACTCTCGTGGGCGCTGGTAAAGCAGAAGGCGCGATGGACGCCTCCAACATGCTGAAGCCCGCGCTCGCGCGCGGCGAATTGCACTGCGTCGGCGCTACCACCCTCGACGAGTACCGCAAGCACATCGAGAAGGATGCGGCGCTCGCGCGGCGCTTCCAGCCGGTCTTCGTCTCCGAGCCTACCGTCGAGGACACGATCTCGATCCTCCGGGGCATCAAGGAAAAGTACGAGCTCCATCACGGCGTGCGCATCACCGACGGCGCGATCGTGGCGGCGGCGACGCTCTCGAACCGCTACATCACGGACCGCTTTCTCCCGGACAAGGCGATCGACCTCATGGACGAGGCCGCCTCGCGTCTGCGCATGGAAGTGGAGTCGAAGCCCGAGGAGGTGGACGAGCTCGACCGCCGGATCATGCAGCTCAAGATCGAGCGCGAGGCGCTCAAGAAGGAGACCGATCGCGCTTCCAAGGACCGGCTCGAGAAGCTCGAGAAAGAGCTTGCCGACCTCGAGAAGAAATCGGCGGAACTCACGGCGGAGTGGCGCGCGGAGAAGGAGAAGCTCGCGGGCGCGCAGAAGCTCAAGGACCAGCTCGACAAGGCCCGCGCCGAGCTCGATCGCGTGCAGCGCCAGGGCGACTGGACGCGTGCGGGCGAGCTCACCTACTCGATCATTCCGGGCCTCGAGAAGAAGCTCAAGGAGGCCGAGGCCGCCGAGAGCCATCGCATGATCGAGGAGGCCGTCACCGACGCGCACATCGCGAGCGTGGTCTCGCGGTGGACCGGCGTTCCCGTCGAGAAGATGCTCGAGGGCGAGCGCGCGAAGCTCCTGAGGATGGAGGAGAACATCAAGCGCCGCGTCGTGGGCCAGGACGAGGCCGTGGTCGCGGTCTCGAACGCGATTCGCCGCGCACGGGCGGGGCTGCAGGATCCCAATCGTCCGATCGGCTCGTTCCTATTCCTCGGACCGACGGGCGTCGGGAAGACCGAGCTTGCGAAGGCGCTCGCGGAATTCCTCTTCGACGATGACGGCGCAATGCTCCGCGTCGACATGTCCGAATACATGGAAAAGCACGCGGTCGCGCGTCTCATCGGTGCGCCTCCAGGCTATGTCGGGTACGAGGAGGGTGGCGCGCTCACCGAGGCGGTGCGGCGCCGGCCTTATCAAGTGATCCTCTTCGACGAGGTCGAAAAGGCGCACCCCGACGTCTTCAACGTGCTGCTGCAGGTTCTCGACGACGGGCGCCTGACCGACGGGCAAGGCCGCACGGTCGACTTCCGCAACACGCTCATCGTGCTCACTTCTAACCTCGGCAGCGAGATCCTGGCGAATCTGCCCGAGGGCAAGGAGACCTCGTCGGCGCGCGATGCCGTCATGGAGATCGTGCGTGGGGCGTTCCGGCCGGAGTTCCTGAATCGCCTCGACGAGATCCTGCTTTTCCGGCGGCTCACGCGGAAGGACATGACGGGGATCGTCGAGATCCAGCTCCGCCACCTGCAGAAGCTGCTGGCGGACCGGAAGATCGCGCTCAAAGTCGAGGCGAGCGCAAAGCGCTGGCTCGCGGAGCAGGGATACGATCCCGTCTACGGTGCGCGCCCCTTGAAGCGCGTGATCCAGCGCGAGCTGCAGAACCCGCTCGCGGGCCTCATCCTCGAGGGCCGTATCGTCGACGGCGAGACCGTCACCATCGCCGCCGGCGAAGGCGGGCTCGCAATCGGCGGCAAGGTGCCGAAGGCGGCGGAGTAGCGGCTGAACAATAACAGGCCGAGGGTCTCCGCCGAGATTCTCGGCATCCGACGGCCGAATCCGCCCAAAGATTTGGCATTGCCAGAGCGTCTGCTCCGGAATCGCACATCCTTATTCCTGGCACATCGCTTGCACCCTTTGGCGGGAAGGCCAGAAGAAGGGGGCGGGGATGTCGGTGGGCAAGGAAGGGCGCTGCGCATGCGGCCAGCATGCGAGCATCGAGGCGCATGATGCCGAGCGCCTCACGGAGCATATGGTCGAAGAGAGCCTGCTCCGCGCGCTGATGCCGCATGCGCAGACGCGCCGCGCGGTCCTCGGCGTGGTGGGGGCGGGGGCGCTGCTCTCTGCGCTCGGCGACATACTGCCGCTGGGCGCGGTCAAGGCGCTGGCGCAGGGCGCGCCCGGGCCGCTCGAGAAGAAGGCGCTCAAGATCGGCTTCATCCCGATTACTTGCGCGACGCCGATCATCATGGCGGAGCCGCTCGGCTTCTACGCGAAGCAGGGGCTCGAGGTGCAGGTGATCAAGACCGCGGGCTGGGCGGTCATCCGCGACAAGGCCATAAACGGCGAATACGACGCGGCGCACATGCTCTCGCCGATGCCGCTCGCGATCACGCTCGGCGCCGGTGCGCAGCCCACGCCCTGGACCATGCCCGCGATCGAGAATATCAACGGCCAAGCGATCACGCTCGCGATGAAGCACAAGGAGAAGCGCGATCCGCGCGAATGGAAGGGCATGCGCTTTGCGGTGCCCTTCGACTACTCCATGCACAACTATCTCCTCCGCTATTACGTGGCCGAGCACGGGATCGATCCCGACAAGGACATCCAGATCCGCGCGGTGCCGCCGCCGGAGATGGTGGCCAATCTCCGCGCGGACAACATCGACGGCTATCTCGGTCCCGACCCCTTCAATCAGCGAGCGGTCTACGACGGCGTAGGCTTCATCCATCTGCTGACGAAGGAGCTCTGGGACGGGCATCCCTGTTGCGCCTTCGCCGCAAGCCGCGCCTTCGTCAAGGAGAACCCAAATACCTTCCACGCGCTCCTGCGCGCGATCGTCGATGCCACGAGCTACGCGGCGAAGGCCGAGAACCGCAAGGAGATCGCGGCGGCGATCGCGCCCACCAACTACCTCAACCAGCCCGAGGTCGTGGTGGAGCAGGTATTGACCGGGAAGTTCGCGGACGGGCTCGGCGCGATCAAGGACGTGCCGGACCGCATCTCCTTCGCGCCATTCCCGTGGCGCTCGATGGCGATCTGGATCCTCACGCAAATGCAGCGTTGGGGGCAGGTGAAGGGCGACCTCGACTACCGCGCGGTTGCGGAGCAGGTCTTCCTGGCGACCGAGGCCGGCGCCGTCATGCGCGAAATGGGTCTTCCCGTTCCGTCCGGCGACAGCGAGGGGTTCGACGTCATGGGCAAGGCCTTCGATCCCGCGGATCCCGCGAAGTACCTCGCGAGCTTTGCCATCAAGCACGCCTGAGACCGGACATGCGCGCCACGCTCGCGCTCCGTGCCTCGGTGCTCTCGGCGTTGCTTTTGGCGGGGTTCATCCTCGTCTGGTACGCGGCGACACTGCCGAAATCGGCGGGTCCCGCGGTCGATCCCGCTTATGCACGCCTCATGGGCGCCGCCACCTCGCCGCAGGGGAACGGTCTCCCAAGCCCCGCGGCGGTAGGCGGCGTGCTCCTCGACCATCTGCGCCACCCCTTCTTCGACAAGGGCCCGAACGACAAGGGGCTCGGCATCCAGCTTGCCTATTCGCTCGCGCGGGTGATGCTTGGCTTTCTTCTCGCGGCCATCGTCGCGGTGCCCGCGGGGTTCCTTGTGGGGATGTCGCCGTTGCTGCGGCGGGCACTCGATCCCTTCATCCAGGTGCTGAAGCCGATCTCGCCCCTCGCGTGGATGCCGCTCGCGCTCTACACGATCAAGGACTCCGCGATCTCCTCGATCTTCGTCATCTTCGTCTGCTCGATCTGGCCAATGCTCATCAACACGGCCTTCGGCGTCGCCGCGACCCGGCGCGAGTGGCTCGATGTCGCGCGCACGCTCGAAGTAAGTCTCTGGCGCCGCATCTTCCTGGTGGTGCTGCCGGCGGCGGCGCCGACGATCCTCACGGGGATGCGTATTTCTATCGGCATCGCCTGGCTCGTGATCGTCGCCGCGGAGATGCTGGTCGGCGGAACAGGCATTGGCTACTTCGTCTGGAACGAGTGGAACAATCTGTCGCTCAGCAACGTCATCGTCGCGATCCTCGTGATCGGCGTCGTCGGCATGCTGCTCGACCGGATGCTCGCGCTTTGCGCCCGGCTCGTGGCCTACGCCGAATGAGCGCGCTCATCGAAGTCGAGGGACTAGCCAAGACCTATCCCGCGCCGGGCGGTGCGAGCGCCGCCGTCTTCCGCGATTTCTGGCTAGCAATCGAGGAGGGCGAATTCGTCTGCCTCGTCGGCCATTCCGGCTGCGGCAAGACGACGGTGCTCAACATCCTCGCGGGACTCGACCGTCCGAGCGAGGGGGCGGTGCTGCTCGGCGGGCGCGAGATCGAGGGGCCGAGCCTCGACCGTGCAGTGATCTTTCAGAGCCACGCGCTGCTGCCCTGGATGACCGTCGGCGGCAACGTCGCTTTCGCGCTGCGCTCGCGCTGGCCGCGGATGAGCGGCGCCGAGGAGCGCGAGCGAGCGGAGCGCGCCATCGCGCTGGTGGGGCTCGAGGGGAGCGAGACGAAGCGTCCAGCGCAGCTCTCGGGCGGCATGAAGCAGCGCGTGGGGATCGCGCGCGCGCTCGCGATAGAGCCCCGAATCCTTCTCATGGACGAGCCCTTCAGCGCGCTCGACGCGTTGACCCGGGGGACCCTTCAGGAGGAGGTCGCGCGGCTTTGCGCGTCCACCCGGCAGACCGTCTTCATGATCACCCACGACGTCGACGAGGCGATCCTGCTCGCGGACCGGATCGTGCTGATGACCAATGGGCCCGAGGCGCGCGTGGCAGAGATCGTCGCCAATCCGCTGCCACGGCCTCGGGTTCGCCAGGACGCGCACCGGCATCCCGACTATTACGCGGTCCGCAATCACATCGTCGATTTCCTGATCGAGCGCTCGCGCCGGTTGGCGCTCTCAGGAGGCCCCGCGGACCCCCGCCATCCGCCGGTCGTCCGCCCGCGCGCGCGACCGGCATCGGCTACCGACCTCGGCAACAGGAGAGGCTACGCATGACCAGAGACCAACTCACCGAGAAGATCGCGGCCATCAGGCGCAAGAAGCAGCTCACCTGGAAGCAGATCGCGGCGGAGATCGGGCCGGGCTCCGCGATCTACTACACGGCGGCGCTCCACGGGCAAATGAAGCTCTCGCGCTCGGAGGCCGAGAACGCCGCTCGCATCCTCGGCCTCGACGAGGAAGAGACGCTGCTCCTGCAGGAGATTCCCTATCGCGGCTCGTTGCCCACGGCGGTGCCGACCGACCCACTGATCTACCGCTTCTATGAGCTCATCCAGGTATACGGCACGACGTGGAAGGCGCTCATCCAGGAGGAATTCGGCGACGGCATCATGAGCGCCATCGATTTCGACATGAAGCTGGAGCGCCAGCCCGACCAGAAGGGAGACCGCGTCCGCGTCACCATGAGTGGGAAGTTCCTGCCATATAAGCAGTACTGAGAACGGCGCACCTCACCCTCGCGAACGGTGGGAGAGGGGCTATAGTGTCCCTCTTCCCGAGGTGGGAGAGGGCCGAGGCGCGTCATGACCGCCGACTACGTCGCCTTCCATGCGGCCGAGCGGCCCGATGCGGTCGCGCTGGTCGACCGCGGGCGCGAGATCTCCTACGCGCAATTCCATCGCGACCTCTGCAGCGCCGCTCATGCGGTCAACGAGTTCGGTCTTGCGCGCGGAAGCTCGGCGGCGATCGCCTGGGGCGAACTCTATCCGCATTGGCTGCTGCTTCTCGCTTGCGAGTGGCTCGGCGTCGCGACCGCGACCTTTGTCGCGAATGAAGGCGATGCAAGTGCGGGCCTTCTCGAGAGCGTCGATGTCGTGCTTTCGGAGACGCGGCCGTCGAGCGTTCCAGCCGAGCGGCATCGCGCGGCGACCTCCGGTTGGCTCGCGGAGGTGCTCGCGCGCGGCGATGTTCCAATGCCCGCGGGGGCGCCGAAATCTCCGAGCGATCCCTTCCGTATCCTCCGCACCTCCGGCACCACCGGCGTGCCCAAGCGCATCTTGCTGCGGCGGCACATGTTCGAGGCGTTTGTCGAGCGCTGGGCCTGGGTCCTGGGAATCACGCGGGAATCCAAGAGCCTCGTTAATACGCCCTTCTCCGCGAACGGGAGCTACACGCTCTCGACGGCCGTTATCCGCGCGGGCGGAACGGTGCTCTGCCCGGGATTCGGGATTGGCACCGCGGCTGCCCTCTCTGGTCCCGCGCGCGAGACCACTCACATTCGCATTGCGCCGCTCGAGCTGAAGCTCGTCCTCGACGAGCTCCCGCGAAATTTCATCAAGCCCAAGGACCTCTTGGTCTGCACCGTCGGCGCGCCGCTCCCGGCGGTGCTTCGCGAGCAAACTCTGGCGCGGCTGGCGAGCGAGGTCCTCGTCTCCTACGCCTGCAACGAGATGCCGTTCGTCGCGGTGTTGCGCGACAGCGGCAGCGAAGGCGTCGGTACCGTCGTCCCCTGGGTAGAGGCGGAGGTCGTCAACGACCGAGACCTACCGGTACCATCCGGTACGGCGGGGATGCTTCGCATCCGCGATCCTGCGATGGCTGAGGGATATCTCGACGATCCCGAGACCACCGCGAGGAAATTTCGGAAGGGCTGGTTCTATCCCGGCGATATCGCCGTCTCCGAGGGGCCGCGGCGGTTGCGCGTCGTGGGGCGCGAGGACGAGATCTTGAACGTGGGCGGCCTCAAGATCGCCGCAAGCAGGCTCGAGGCCTGGGTACTCCGCCACGCGACGGTCGGCGATATCGGCGTCTGCACGCTCGCCGGACCCGGCGGTGTCGACGAGATCTGTGTCGCCGTCGCTGACCCCGCGCACGATGATGTGGAGCTACTTGCACGCGTGACGGAAGCCTTCCGCCGCAATTACGTCGGTCGCTTCCACATCGTCAAGCTCGCACGCATTCCCCGCAACGCCAACGGCAAGATCGAGCGCCACCGGCTCAAGGAGGCGATGGCGCACAACCTCGGAAGGTGACGCGGCCGGCGCGGGTCTGTAGTCTCGGGGCGAGGCAGGACATGACCGCAGGCTACATCGCATTCCACGCGGCTGCGCGTCCCGATGCTGTCGCTATCGTCGACCGCGGTCGCGAGATCACCTACGCGCAACTCCATTCCGATCTCGGCCGCTTTTTGCGCGCGGTGGCCGAGCTCGGATTGACACGCGGCAGCTCGGTGGCGGTCGCTTGGGGTGAGTTCTATCCGCACTGGCTGCTCCTGATCGCCTGCGAGGAGCTAGGGCTCGCGGCCGCCACTTTCATTGCGGGCGAGGGGAGCGCGGGCGCGCGTCTTCTGGAGACGGTCGATGTCGTGCTCTCGGAGTCTCGATCCGCGGAAGTGGCGCCCGAGCGGCATCGCGCGCTGACGCCGCAGTGGCTCGCGGGCGCCTTCGCGCGCGCGGACCTAGGCATGCCCCCGCTCCCGGCCTGGAACCCCAACGACCCCCTCCGGATCGTCCGCACGTCCGGCACGACCGGCGTACCGAAACGCCTGCTGCTGACGCGTCGGATGTTCGAGGCCTATGTCGAGCGCAAGGCGTGGTCCTTGGGGGTGACGCGCGCCACCCGCACGCTCGTCACCATGCCCTTCACTTCGACCGGCGGCTACACGCTTTGCACGGCCGCGATCCGTGCGGGCGGAACGGTCATATTCGTAGGCTTCGAGACCGGCACGGCTGCGGCGCTCGTGGGACCCGCGCGCAATCTCACTCATCTGCGCGTGACGCCGCTGGAGCTCAAGCTCATCCTGGACAATCTGCCACCGAACTTCGCGAAGCCGACTGGCCTCAAGGTCTGCACCATGGGTGCCGCGCTCGCGGCGCCGTTGCGCGAGAGGGCCTTGGCGCGTCTCGCGACCGAGGTGATCAGCTCCTACGCGAGCAATGAGATGCCCTTCGTCACGCTCATGGGCGACGACGGCAAGGACGGCATCGGTACCGTCGTGCCTTGGATCGAGGCGGAGATCGTCGACGAGCGGGATTCGCGGCTGCCGCTAGGACGCGCGGGGAGACTTCGGCTGCGCGATCCCGTGATGGCGCCGGGTTACCTCGACGAGCCCCAAGGTTCAGCAGGGAAATTCCGCGACGGCTGGTTTTATCCCGGCGATGTCGGAATCCTCCACGGTCCGCGACGACTTCAGATCGTCGGGCGCGAGGACGAGCTCATCAACCTCGGCGGCCTCAAGATACCGCCGAGCGAGCTCGAGGCATTGGTACTGCGTCACGCGACCGTCGGAGATATCGGCGTCTGCGTGGTCGCCAATGCCGAGGGCGTCGCGGAAATCTGCGTCGGCGTCGCCAATGCCGCGCATAACGACGCCGAGCTCCTCGCGCGCGTCGGCGAAGCCTTTCGCCACCACCACATCGGCCGGTTCCACATCGTCAAGGTCGCGCGCATTCCCCGCAACGCCAACGGCAAGATCGAGCGCGGTAAGCTCCGGGAGACGATCACACGTGGGCTGGGGCGCGCCTAGCGGAACTCACATTCTGAATTGATGCGCGTAGACCGCGTAGATGTGGTCGTAGCGCTTCTCGAGCCGTGCTGCCTCTTCGGCAAGGCCCAGGAACTTTGCGATGTCGATCGCGCTCAAGAGCGCGCCCAGCGCATCGTCGCGGAGCTCCTTCGCGTGATAGCGGTCCTTGGGATCGTACATGGCGTCGTAGGCGGCCTCGGCCACGGCTTCATAGCGGGCCATGTCGTCGCGCGTAGGCGGCGATGTTTCTTTCCACCACGTCGGCAGAGTCATGGAAGCATCGTATCATGGCGCTCGGTTGCGCGCCCAACACGCATTGTCCATGATGTTGTCCGCACGGCAAATGCGAAGGAGACTATCGTGCTCGCAGGAAAGATCGCGTGGGTGACGGGCGGCGGCAGCGGCATCGGCGAGGCCGGCGCCATCGAGCTCGCGGCGGCGGGGGCGACGGTGGTGGTGAGCGGCCGCCGGCCGGATGAGCTCGAGAAGGTTCGGGCGGCGGTCGCAGGTAAGGGTGGCAAGGCGGAGACGGCGCCGCTCGACGTCACGGACAAGGCTGCGACCGCAAAGGTGGGTGCGGGCATCGTCGCTCGTCACGGCCAGGTCGACATCCTCGTCAACAGCGCCGGCATGAACGTGCCGAAGCGGTTCTTCAAGAACATGACGCCCGAGGGTTTCGAGACCGTGCTGCAGGCCAATCTCCAGGGCACGCTCAACACGATCCATGCGGTACTGCCGCGGATGCGCGAGCGCAAGGACGGGGTCGTCATCAACATCTCCTCCTGGGCGGGGCGCTTCGATCCCTATCTGACGGGCGCCGCTTACAACGCCGCGAAGCACGGTGTCGTGGCCCTCACTCTCTCGCTCAACATGGAAGAGTGCGTGAACGGCATCCGCGCCTGCGTCATCTGCCCCGGCGAGGTGGCGACGCCGATCCTCAGGACCCGCCCGGTCCCGCCTTCCGCGGCGGAGCAGGAGCGCATGCTGCAGGCGGAGGATTTGGGGCGCACCATTCGCTTCGTCGCGGAGATGCCGCCGCGCGTCTGCATGAACGAGATCGTCATCAGCCCCACTTGGAACCGCATGTGGCTCGGCGGCGAGGACATCAATCCGAAGCGCTGAAGCGTTCTCTCGATTTCATAAGGACAAGGCGCATGCACCGAACCGTTCGCACGCCAAAACTCGAAATCGCCTATCTCGAAAGCGGCCCCACAACAGGTCCGGCCGTCATTCTCATGCATGGCTGGCCCTCGGACGTGCACGATTGGGATACGGTCGCGAAGCGTCTCTCGCGCGAGGGGTTCCGCGTGCTGGTGCCGTATATCCGGGGTTTCGGACCCACG
>Ga0335085_10009053_pt1 | contig 15083 bp, 11 predicted proteins | sample Lox_Sample_45_FD_206712 | JGI IMG/M metagenome (GOLD analysis project Ga0335085, IMG submission 206712) | Soil microbial communities from Loxahatchee National Wildlife Refuge, Florida, United States - Lox_Sample_4.5 | ecosystem: Environmental > Terrestrial > Soil > Wetlands | place: USA... | reverse complement strand
CGTCAAGTCCGCGGGTACCGTCGCCGGTCACCGGTTCTGCGCTCACGACCTGACGTTACCCGCGGGCCGCGCGGCGGCGCATCAGCCAGCGGTCCTACGACCATCGGCGCACGCCCACCCGGCCGGCGGCCCGATGTGCGGCCGCGGCCGGCCGCCTAGCGTTCAGCTCATGAGCATGAGCAACGTCACATTTCCCGCGGGGCCGCCCCGCACCGCCGTCGTCACCGGCGCGTCCCGGGGACTTGGCCGGGCGCTGGCCGGCTGGCTGGCCGCGGCCGGCTACGCCCTCGTCATCGACGCGCGGGACGGCGCCGCGCTGGACTCGGCCCGCAGCGCCCTGCACGGCCGCGCCACGCGGGCCCCGATCACCGCCATCCCCGGTGACATCACCGACCCTGCGCACCGGGCCGCCCTGCGGCATGCGGCCGAGGTGCTCGGCGGCGCGGACCTGCTCGTCAACAACGCCGGGACCCTGGGCGCCAGCCCGCTGCCGGCGCTGGCGGACTACCCGCCGGACGAGCTGCGCGCCGCGTTCGAGGTCAACGTGATCGCGCCGGTCGCCCTCACCCAGGCGCTGCTGCCGTCGCTGCGCCGGCGCGGCGGGGCGGTCCTCAACATCACCTCCGACGCGGCCACCGGGGCCTACGCGGGCTGGGGCGGGTACGGCGCGGCCAAGGCCGCGCTGGAGCAGGCGTCGAACGTCCTGGCCGCCGAGGAGACCACGGTCCGCGTCTGGTGGGTCGACCCCGGTGATCTGCGCACCCGCATGCACCAGCAGGCATTCCCCGGCGAGGACATCTCGGACCGGCCGCGACCGGAGGAGGTGATTCCCGGCTTCGGCAAGCTGATCAGCGACCGCCTGCCGAGCGGGCGGTACCGCGCCGCGGAGCTGATACCGGCCGTCCCGCTGCCGCCCGGGCGCTAGCCGCCCGGCCTAACGGGCCGCGGCCCAACGCGCCCCCACTCCACGCGCCCCATCCCGACACGCCCCCATCCCGACGCGCCCCATCCCGACGCGCCCCATCCCGACGCGCCCCGGCCCAACGGGCCCGAGGTAAGGAGACCGACCGTGAGCATCGACTTCACCCTGCCCGCGGATCTGGAAGCCCACGACCCGCCCGAGGCGCGCGGCACCCCCCGCGACGGCGTAAGGATGCTGGTCAGCCGGCGCACGGCGGGCCGGATCAGCCACCACGACTTCGGCGACCTGCCCGGCCTGCTGCTGCCCGGCGACCTGATCGTGGTCAACACCTCCGGCACGCTGCCCGCCGAGGTCCGCGCCGGCGACACGCAGGCCGTGCACTTTTCCACCCCGCTGCCGGACGGCAGCTGGCTCGTCGAGCTGCGCACGATCGCCGGCCCGGCCACGATACCGAACCAGGCCGGGGCGGCGGGGGACATCATACGGCTGCCCGCCGGGGCGCGGCTGACGCTGGCCGGGCGCGTCACCGGCCGCCTCTGGCGCGCCCGGCTGTCCACGGCGGTGGTGCCGTACCTGCTCCGGCATGGCATCCCGATCCGTTACTCCTACGTCCGGCGGGAGTGGCCGCTGGCCGCCTACCAGACCGTCTTCGCCACCCGGCCGGGCAGCGCGGAGATGCCGAGCGCGAGCCGGCCCTTCACCCTGGAGGTGGTGACCCGGCTGGTCGCGCGGGGCGTCACGTTCGCCCCGCTGACGCTCGACACCGGTGTGTCCTCGCTGGAAGGCGACGAGGAACCCTACCCCGAGCCCTACGATGTGCCGCCCGCCACCGCGCGGCTGGTCAACCTGGCCAGACGGGACGGCGGCCGGGTCATCGCGGCCGGCACCACGGTGGTCCGCGCGCTGGAAACCGCGGCCCGGGCGCGGCCGGCCACGGACGGCATGGTGGCGGCGTCCGCGGGGTGGACCGATCACATCGTGACGCCCGCCTCCGGGGTACTGGCCGTTGACGGCCTGCTGACCGGGCTGCATGAGCCGCGCTCGTCGCACCTGCGGATGCTGGAAGCGTTCGCCGGCCCGGAACTGCTGAGCCGCTGCTACACGGCGGCCATCGGCGGCCGGTACCTGTGGCACGAGTTCGGTGACGTGCATCTGCTGCTCCCGTAGGTGAGGCCAGCCGGGTAGCGTTGCTGACGCGATGAATGCCACCCGTACCACGCTGCTGATCACCCTCACCGGCCGGGACCGGCCGGGCGTCACGGCGCGCCTGTTCGGCGCGCTGACCGGGCACGACCTCAGCGTGCTGGACATCGAGCAGGTGGTCATCCGAGGACGGCTCGTGCTCGGGGTGCTGTGCGCGTCCGCCGTACCGCCGGACCTGACCGCCATTCACCGGAAGGTCAGCGGCCTGGCCGCCGATCTCGGGCTGGACGCGGAGATCACCGCCGGCTCGCCCGACACGCCGCGGCGGCGGGGGCGGCTGCACGTCTCCTTGATCGGCAGCCCGCTGTCCCCCGGTGCCGTCACCGCCATCGCCGGCCGCATCTCCGCGAGCGGCGCCAACATCGACCGGATCACCCGGCTCGCCCAGGACCCGGTGACGTGCATCGAGATGGACGTATCCGGCGCTGACCCGGTCTCGCTGCGCTCGGAACTGTCCCGCGAGGCAGCGCAGCAGCAGGTGGACGTGGCGGTGCAGCACGGCGGCCTGCAGCGGCGGGCCATGCGGCTGATCGTCATGGACGTCGACTCGACGCTCATCCGCGACGAGGTCATCGACCTGCTCGCCGCGCGGGCCGGGTGCGCCGAGGAGGTGGCGAAGGTCACCGAGGCGACGATGCGCGGCGACCTGGACTTCGCGGCATCCCTGCGGGAACGGGTGGCCCTGCTCGCCGGACTCAGCGAAGCCGTGCTGGCCGACGTCCGGCGTCAGCTCCGGCTCACGCCCGGGGCCCGCACGCTGATCAGGACGCTCAAGCGGCTCGGCTACCGGTGCGGGATCGTCAGCGGCGGCTTCGCCCAGATCATCGACCCGCTGGCCGCCGAGCTCGGCATCGATTACGTGGCCGCCAACGTGCTGGACATCGCGGGCGGCGCGCTGACCGGGCGGCTGTGCGGGCCGGTCATCGACCGCCCCGGGAAAGCAGCGGCGCTGCGGCGGTTCGCCGCTCGCGCCGGCGTTCCGCTGACCCAGGCGGTCGCGATCGGCGACGGTGCCAACGACCTGGACATGATCGCCCTGGCGGGGCTGGGTATCGCATTCAACGCCAAGCCGGTCGTCCGCGACGCGGCCGACACCGCGCTCAGCCTGCCCTACCTGGACGCGGTCCTGTACCTGCTGGGCATCTCCAGCGACGACGTGGAAGCGGCCGACGCCGCCGGGCCCTGACGCCCGCCGGGCCCTGACGCCGCGGGGCTGTGACGCCGCGCGGCTGTGACGCCGCGGGGCGGGCACGCGCGCTGGATCGCGCGTGCCCGCCCCGGCTGGCGGTTCCGGCCCGGTCAGGAGTCGGGCGTCGGAACACCCTGAGCGGCCGAGGCCCCCTTGCCGTTCGACAGGTCCGGGCCGACCGGGACGCCGGGCGCGGCCGGGGCCGTGGGTGCCCCTTCCCGGGCCAGGGAGGCAGCCGGGGCAGCCGGGGCGATCTCGTCCGCGGTCCCGGCGGCCACCGCCGCCGTGCCGCCGGCGTCGTCTCCGGCATCCAGGCTGGCCGAGCGCCGCTTGGAGATCACGATCGCGGCGACGATGATGACCACGGCGCCGACCGCGACCCCGGTCCGCAGCCCGACGTTGCTGCTGTACTTGACCACGCTGGTCGCGATCAGCAGCGACACCAGGTTCATCACCTTGAGCAGCGGGTTGATGGCGGGTCCCGCGGTGTCCTTGAACGGGTCGCCCACGGTGTCGCCGATGATGGTGGCTTCGTGCGCCTCCGAGCCCTTGCCGCCGTAGTTGCCGTCCTCGACGAGCTTCTTGGCGTTGTCCCAGGCACCGCCGGAGTTGGCCAGGAAAACCGCCATGAGGACACCGGCCGCGATCGCGCCGGCCAGGTAAGAGCCGAGCGGCGCGTAGCCAAACGCGAAACCGATCGCGATCGGCGCCAGTACGGCCAGCAGGCCCGGGGTGACCAGTTCACGCAGCGAATCCCGGGTGCAGATGTCCACCACCCGGCCGTACTCGGGCTTCTCGGTGTAGGTCATGATCCCCGGGTGCGTGCGGAACTGGTTGCGGACCTCGAGGACGACCCGCTGGGCCGCCCGCCCGACCGCACTGATCAGCAGGCTGGAGAACATGAACACCACGGCGGCGCCGACGATCACCCCGACGAGGATGTTGGGCCGGTCCACCGAGAGGCTGAACGAGCCCGCCGCCTTGCCCAGGGACTGCTCGACCGTCGTACGGAACGAGCCGAACAGGGCCGTCGCCGCGAGTACCGCGGTCGCGATGGCGATGCCCTTGGTGATCGCCTTGGTGGTATTGCCCACCGCGTCCAGCTGGGTGAGGATCTGCGCGCCCTCTCCTTCGACGTCGCCGGACATCTCGGCGATGCCCTGCGCGTTGTCGGTGACCGGGCCGAAGGAGTCCATCGAGACGATGACCCCGACCGTGGTCAGCAGGCCGAGGCCCGCCATGGCCACCGCGAACAGCGCGATGGTGGCGTTCCCGGTGCCGAGCAGGAACCCGCCGAAGACCGCGCCGCCGATCAGCAGCGCGGCGTACACGCCGGACTCCAGGCCGGTCGAGATGCCGGACAGGATGACCGTGGCCGCACCGGTGCGCGAGCTTTCCGCGATGTCGCGGACCGGCTTGCGGTTGGTCTCGGTGAAGTACCCGGTGAGCAGCTGGATGGCGCAGGCCAGCACGATGCCGATCAGGATGGCGCCGAACGCGATCCAGCGCGGGCTGCCGCCGTGGTGCAGGATGGCGAGGTCGGTGACGCCCTTGAGCTGGCTGAACGTGTTCGGCAGGTACGTGAAGCAGGCGATCGCCACGCCGATTACCGAGATCACGGCGGAGATGAAGAAGCCGCGGTTGATCGGGGTCATCCCGCTGCGGTCGTTCTTCCGCGGGACGACGGAGAAGATGCCGATGACCGCGGTGATGATGCCGATCGCGGGGATGATCAGCGGGAAGACCAGGCCATCGTTGCCGAACGCGACCTTGCCGAGGATCAGCGAGGCCACGAGCATGACCGCATACGACTCGAACAGGTCGGCCGCCATGCCCGCGCAGTCACCCACGTTGTCACCCACGTTGTCGGCGATCGTCGCCGGGTTCCGCGGGTCGTCTTCGGGGATGCCCTGCTCCACCTTGCCGACCAGGTCGGCGCCGACGTCGGCGGCCTTGGTGTAGATGCCGCCGCCGACACGCATGAACATCGCCAGCAGCGCGGCCCCGAAGCCGAAGCCCTCCAGCACGCTCGGCGCGTCCGCCTTGTAGATCAGCACCACGACGCACGCACCGAACAGGCCGAGCCCGACCGTGAACATCCCGGCCACGCCGCCGGTCCGGAACGCGATCCGCATCGCGCGGTTCTTGCCGTCCTCGCGCGCCGCCGCGGCCACCCGGACGTTGCCGCGGACCGTCAGCGACATGCCCGTGAAGCCGGTCAGTCCCGAGAAAAGCGCGCCAACCAGGAAAAATATGCTCCGGCCCCAGCGGACTCCGGTGCCGTCCGCGGGCAGCACCAGCAGGATGAAGAAGATGATCACAACGAAGACGCCGAGCGTCCGGAACTGGCGCTTGAGATAGGCCGCCGCACCCTCCTGTACCGCCCGGGCGATTTCCTGCATTTTCTCGGTGCCCTGGCTCGCGGCCAGCACCTCGCGAACCAGCCCGGCGGCCACGCCCAAGGCCAGCAGCGCGATGACCGCAGCGATGACGATCCACAGCAGGTTCCCGCCGCTTACGCTGACGGGCCCGCCCGCCGCGGCGGCGGCGGCGCTAAAGCTAGACAATTCGTCGTCCTCCTTGACGCTCAAAGCCAGGCTTTGTGCCCGCCCCGGGCGGCCGTGCGTTTCTTCGCCGCACTGGCCACGCGCTGGCGCGCGCCCGGGGCGGCGGTCCGCCGCGCCCGGCGCCAGGCAGGTGGCGCATGCACTGATTGGTGCCACCAAGACAGTGGCGGGAGTCTATGCAGGCCGGATGGCAATGGTAAAGACAGGGTCGTTCCTAACGGTTCCGAGATGATTCCGTAATAGAAACACAGCTGAACCGATACGTCACGGGTCAGCGGACCCCAACCGGTGCATGTTACCTGGCCGCTGGCACGGCGGGCCAGCTCATGCGCACGCTGAGCCCGGATTCCGTCGACGAGACCTGCACGTCGTCGGCCAGCCCCGAGATCACGGCCAAGCCGAAGGCGGCCGGGAACGCGCCGTCCCTCGCCTCGGCGGGGACGGGATGAAACGGGGCCGAGCCGCCGCTCGCGGCCGACACGGCCGCCGTGTCCATGACCGGGGCGAACCCGTCCGCGCCGGCCCCGGCCTCCGGAGGGGCGGCATCGGTCACCACGACCTCGAAACGCCCGCCCAGGTCGGTCAGCTCGATCCGGACCGGTTCGGCGGGACAATAGCGGCGGTGCGCTTCCACCGCCCGCGAACATGCCTCGCCGACGGCGAGCCGCACCTCATCCAGCAGTGCCTCCGCGACGCCGCTGCGGCGGGCGACGGCGGTGGCGACCAGCCGCGCCGTGCGGACGTGCGCGGGCAGCGGCGTAAACGTGACTTCAACGGTGGCCATCACGGATGGGTCAGCCAGCCACGTGCTACTTCTCAGCTTTGCGGGCGGCGATGGCCGCATCCACCGTGTCGTGGATGCCGAAGACCTTCGTGAGCCCCGTGATGCGGAAGATCTTGAGGATTCGCTCCTGAGTGCAGACCAGGTCGAGCGAACCGTCGTAGGCGCGCACGCGCTTAAGTCCCCCAACGAGAACGCCGAGACCTGTAGAGTCGAGAAACTCGACCCTCTCCATGTTCACGACCAGGTTGTAGTTGTTCTTATTGACCAGATCGATCAGCAGCTCCCGGAGCCGCGGTGCGGTGTACACGTCGATCTCGCCCTCAACATCGACGACCTCGATGCCGTCCTGTGTGTGGTGACCTAGCTTCAGTTCCACAAAATCCTCCAGCGCCATGCGGTCGTCGTCTCAACGTCCCGCCCTGCCGCGCGGTCTGCTGGACCGGGGACGCGAGACGATCCTCCGGGGCATTCAACCACGCTCCGGTGTCATGTCTATACGAATTCCGGGTCCCAGGCACGCCGCGACGACAGATGAGGCACTGAAAACCGTGGCTTCGATCACGCCCCTCCCGAGTGAGCGGCCTGAGCAGGATCCCCGCGCGGGCTGGCCCGCCGCGGCCGGCGGCCGCACGGGAATACGCCCCCGGCGCGCCGCTCCCGGCGCAGCCGGCGGCCGTGCGGCGGCGCCCGAGCACGAGGCGGCCCCCGCCCTCCGGATGCTGCGGGAAGGCCAGCGGACCGGGCGGCTGCTCCATCTCGAGCGGATCCCGGCGCGGGCCGGCGTCCCGGCCGCCTGGCCGGACTGGGTCCCGGGCGAGATCACCGCGGCGCTGCGGCGGCGCGGGGTCCGCGCGCCGTGGTCCCACCAGGTCACGGCGGCCGATCACGCACGCTCCGGGCGGAATGTGATCATCTCCACGGGCACCGCCTCCGGGAAATCACTCGGCTACCTGCTGCCGGCCCTGAGCGGGGTCCTGGAGGGCGGGACAGCGCTGTACATCGCGCCGACCAAGGCCCTGGCCGCCGATCAGCTCGCCGCGGTCCAGGGGCTCGGCCTGGCCGGCGTCCGGGCCACCACCCTGGACGCTGACACCAGCCCGGGGATGCGGGCCTGGGCCCGTTCCCACGCCGATTACCTGCTCACCAACCCCGACATGCTGCATCACGTGCTGCTTCCCCAGCACCGGCGATGGTCAGGGTTCTTCGCCCGCCTGCGGTACGTGATCATCGACGAGTGCCACGGATACCGGGGGGTCTTCGGCTCCCACGTCGGACACGTGCTGCGCAGGCTGCGCCGGGTTTCGGCCTATCACGCCCGGGCGGGGCACCCGGTCTTCGTGCTCGCCTCCGCCACGGCGGGGCAGCCGGGCGAGACCGCACGCCGGCTGACCGGCCTGCCGGCCCAGGAAGTCACCGCCGACGGATCACCGCACGGGCCGGTGTCGTTCGCCATGTGGGAGCCGCCGCTGACGGCGGCCCGCGGCGAAGCGGGCGCGCCGGTACGCCGGACGGCCACGGCCGAGGCCGCGGAACTCCTCGCCGGCCTGGTGCGCGACGACGTCGCGACGCTGGCGTTCATCCGCTCGCGCCGGGGCGCCGAGGCCGTGGCCCTGCATGCCAAACGGCTGCTGGCCGAGCAGGGCGCCCCCGACCACGCCAGGCGGGTCGCGGCGTACCGGTCGGGATACCTGGCCGAGGACCGGCGCGGCGTCGAGGCGGCGCTGCGCGGCGGCCGTCTGGTCGGCCTGGCCACCACGACAGCCCTCGAACTGGGCGTCAACATCACCGGCCTGGACGCAGTGCTCATCGCCGGGTGGCCGGGGACCAAGGCGTCGCTCTGGCAGCAGGCGGGGCGGGCCGGGCGGCGGGGCGCCAGCGCGGTCGCGGTCCTGATCGCCCGGGACGACCCGCTCGATACCTACCTGGTTCACCACCCGGAGATCCTGCGTCATCCGGTCGAGGCGACCGTGCTCGACCCGGAGAACCCGTACGTCCTGGCCCCGCACCTGTGCGCGGCGGCGGCCGAACTGCCGCTCACCCAGGCGGACCTGGCATTGTTCGGCCCCGGCGCCGGCGTGGTGGCCGAGGATCTGTGCCGCCGCGCCCTGCTGCGCCGCCGGCCGTCGGGCTGGTACTGGACCCGCCGCGCGCACGCGGCCCGGATGACCAGCCTGCGCGGCACGGGCGCGGAGCCGGTGAAGATCGTGGAGGAAACCACGGGGCGGCTCGTCGGCACGGTGGACGAGCCGTCCGCGCACCTGCTCGCGCACGACGGCGCCACCTACCTGCACCAGGGCGACACCTATCTGGTCAGCACGCTGGACCTGGCCGACGGGGTCGCCCTGGTCGGCCTGGGCGATCCCGGGTATGTGACCTCAGCCCGGCAGGTGACCGACATAGAGGTGATCGGCCAGCGGCGCCAGATGGACTGGGGCGACGCACGGGTGTGCTTCGGGGACGTCGAGGTCACCCGGCAGGTCACCTCGTACACCCGGCGCCGGGCCGACAACGGCCGTCCGCTCGGCGAGACCCCGCTGGACCTGCCCCCCCGGACGCTGCGCACCCGCGCGATGTGGTGGACGATCTCCGGCCCGCAGGCCGACCGGCTGGCCGGGGTGGATCTGCCGGGCGCCGCGCACGCGGCCGAGCACGCGTCCATCGGCCTGCTCCCGCTGTTCGCCACGTGCGACCGCTGGGACATCGGCGGTGTCTCCACCGACCTGCACCCCGCGACCGGGCGGCTGACCGTGTTCGTCTACGACGGGCACGAAGGCGGGGCGGGATTCGCCGAGCGCGGCTACGAGGCGGCGGCCGCCTGGCTGACGGCCACCCGCCAGGCGATCGCGTCGTGCGAATGCGAAGCGGGCTGCCCGTCGTGCATACAGTCACCGAAGTGCGGAAACGGGAACACGCCGCTGTCCAAGACGGGGGCGCTGGCGCTGCTGGGCACGCTGCTCGCCGCCAGCAACCCCCTGACCAGCCTCAACGGCAAAAGGGGGGCGGCCCCCGCCGGGGGGGAGAGCGGGGGCCGCCGCACGGTCCGGCCCTGGGGGGGAGGAGCCGAACCGGCTTCTAGTAAAGCTTATCTTGAAACGGGCTTGCGGAGACACATCGGGACAACGAAGGACCTTCCGCACAAGAATTAGAACATATACCGCGCGATCTGGATAGCGCGGGCGAGGACTGATCTCTATAGCACGGCTGGGGAGATGACGAGAAGCGGCGCCGCATTCTTTGACCTCGACAAGACCCTCGTCTCGAGATCAAGCACGCTGGCGTTCACCCGTCCCTTCTACCGTGATGGCCTGATCTCCCGTACGGCGATGATCCGCGGTGCCTTTGCCCAGGCTGTGTTCAAGCGAGCGGGCGCCGATCATGAGCGGATGGAGCGCATCCGCATCCAGGCCAGCCAGCTCTGCCGTGGCTGGCCCGCGGATCGGGTGCGCGAGATCGTCCGGACCAACCTCGACGAGATCATCGTCCCGCACCTGTACACGGAGGCCCGGTCACTTGTGTCCGGGCATCATGCGGCGGGGCGGGATGTCATCGTCGTCAGCGCGTCGGGTCATGAGGTGGTCGATCCGATCGCCGCACTGCTCGGGGCGGATACCGTGATCGCGACGCAGATGGTGATCGCCGACGGCCGGTACACCGGCGATGTCGCCTTCTATGCCTACGGTGATGCGAAGGCCGCGAAGATGCGCGAGCTGGCGGCCGAGCGCGGATACCGGCTGGCCGACTCCTATGCCTACAGCGACTCCATCACCGACCTGCCGATGCTGGAGAGCGTGGGTCATCCGGCCGCGGTCAATCCTGACCGGGCGCTGCGGCGCGTCGCGACCGCACGTGGCTGGCCAGTCCTGTCCTTCCCGGCGCCGCAGCGCAGCCGCCTGGCGCGCCCGCGATTCCCTAACCGAACACCGTCCATTCGCTAACCACCAGTTCACCGCATGTGAGCAGGCCTACTGATCGATGTCACGAATTGATTACGTCAAGGCCTTTTCAAGTGCTCACGTTCGTCGTAAAAAGGAGTTACGGACACCGAAACGTCCGGGCACGGCAGCCGGGAACCTACGCGCGACCAGCCACGAGAGGCTTGTCGGCCAGGAACGCCGAAGACGTCTTAGCGCCCACCACCGGCGCCGGCGGAGGCGGCGGCCTGGCCGACAAAGGATGAGGTGCACGCCTGGTACCGCGGCAGACAGTGCATTGCGACGGCGCCCCTTCCGGGGGGCGCCGTTCGCATGCGGGCCGGGTGACAGGCCTTTCGTCACGCCCTGGAGTCGCCCCCATGCACACCGGCACAAATCCGCCGCAGCGGCCCTAGCTGCACCTATACCAACGGCCAGGGTACGGTCCCGCCCTTGCGCCCCACTGCGGAATAGCGCTGAACTGGTGGCGGACGTCCGGTACCGATGAGGCGTGACGGGCGACGCGCGTGCCGCTCGGCATCAGATTCGGACTGCGCGGCAGCAGGTGAGAAGGAGCTCATTTCATCGCCCTGGTGAGACAATTACCTGAGGGGTAATTATGCCAAATACCGCAAATGCCCCGATTCGGCGGACGCAAAACAGCTCGTCTCGTACAGTTCGCGCAAGAACGGAGTCAGCGTTGACCAAGGAGACTCTTTCCAATCTGCTGCAGGAATCACGGCGGTTCGACCCGCCCGCCGAACTCGCGGCCCACGCCAACGTGACGGCCGACGCATATACCGAGGCCGCCACCGACCGGCTCGCCTTCTGGGCGGACAAGGCCGGCCGGCTCACCTGGGACAAGCCGTGGGATCAGGTCCTTGACTGGTCCGGCGCTCCGTTCGCCAAGTGGTTCACCGGCGGCACGCTCAACGCGTCCGTCAACTGCGTGGACCGGCACGTGGCCGCGGGGCACGGCGACAGGGTCGCGTACTACTGGGAAGGCGAGCCGGGCGACGAGCGGGTGATCACTTACGCCGAGCTCAAGGATGAGGTCTGCCGCACCGCCAATGCGCTCACCGAGCTGGGCGTGCACAAGGGCGACCGGGTGGCTATCTACATGCCGATGATCCCGGAGACCGTGGTCGCGATGCTCGCGTGCGCCCGCCTCGGGGCCCCGCACATGGTGGTCTTCGGCGGGTTCTCCGCGGACGCGCTGAGCTCCCGGGTTCTCGACTGCGACGCGCACGTCATCATCACCTCCGATGGCGGGTACCGGCGCGGGAACGCCACCGCGCTCAAGCCGGCGGCGGACGAGGCGCTCAAGGACTGCCCGGGCGTCAGGTCCGTGCTCGTGGTGCGGCGCACCGGCCAGGACATCGACTGGACCGAGGGCCGTGACGTGTGGTGGCACGACCTGGTGGCCCGGCAGCCGGCCGAGCACACGCCGGAGGCGCACGACGCGGAGCACCCGCTGTACGTGATGTACACCTCGGGCACGACCGCCAAGCCCAAGGGCATCCTGCACACGACCGGCGGTTACCTGACCCAGGTCGCGTGGACGCACTGGGAGGTCTTCGACATCAAGCCGGAGACCGATATCTTCTGGACGGCCGCCGACATCGGCTGGGTCACCGGCCACTCCTACATCGTCTACGGCCCGCTCGCCCACGGCGCGACCTCGGTCATGTACGAGGGCACACCGGACTTCCCGCGCCGCAGCCGGTGGTGGGAGATCGTCAGCAAGTACAAGGTCTCCGTCCTGTACTGCGCGCCCACGGCGATCCGCACCTTCATGAAGTGGGGCGAGGACGTGCCCGCCAAGTACGACCTGTCCAGCCTGCGGCTGCTGGGCTCGGTGGGCGAGCCCATCAACCCCGAGGCCTACGTCTGGTACCGCCAGAACATCGGCGGGGGCCGCTGCCCCGTGGTCGACACCTGGTGGCAGACCGAAACCGGCTCGATCATGATCAGCCCGCTGCCGGGGGTGACGTCGGACAAGCCCGGTGCGGCCATGCAGCCGCTCCCCGGGATCACCGTGGACGTCGTGGACGACAAGGGCCAGAGCGTGCCGAACGGCGGGGGCGGATTCCTCGTCATCAAGGAGCCGTGGCCATCGATGCTCCGCACCATCTGGGGTGATGACGAGCGGTACGTCAAGACCTACTGGTCACGGTTCGATGGGATGTACTTCGCCGGGGACGGGGCCAAGAAGGACGCGGACGGCGACCTGTGGCTGCTCGGCCGCGTGGACGACGTCATGCTCGTGTCCGGCCACAACATCTCGACCACGGAGGTCGAATCCGCTCTTGTCTCCCATCCGCGGGTCGCCGAGGCCGCCGTCGTCGGGGCCAGTGACCCGGTCTCCGGGCAGGCGATCGTGGCGTTCACGATCCTGCGCGGTGACGGCGGGCAGGAAGATGACGACCTGGCCGCCGAGCTGCGCAACTACGTAGCCCAGGTGCTCGGGCCGATCGCCCGCCCGCGGCAGATCCTGGTCGTCGCCGAACTGCCGAAGACGCGGTCCGGCAAGATCATGCGGCGCCTGCTGCGTGACGTGGCCGAGAACCGTTCGCTCGGTGACGTGACCACCCTGACCGACAGCGCGGTCATGGACCTGATCAAGGAGCAGCTGCCCACGGCTAAATCGGACGACTGAGCCCGGCCGCCGCTGGTCCCGTGCTGCACCCGCGCCTGCGGCGTGGCCCGGCCGGCCCGCCGCAGGCGCGAATTATGTCCGGGGCATGCCACCCGGCATAATGATCCTTTACGGTGCGTGCCTCGCCGGCGGTTGCGGTCGCGGACGCTAGCCTGGGATATGGCGGGTGCCGGGGAAACGGCGCCAGGGACGGGACGCGGCACCCATCCCGCGCGATGAGCGGACAGATGGCGAGCGCACGATGGGAGAAGAATCGATGGCCCAGACCGGAACGCCGCGTACCGCAGTCAGCGACCAGTCACTGGGTGAGCTCGTGGCCCAGGCGGCGAAGGACGTTTCCCAGCTGATCCGGGGCGAGATGAATCTCGCCAAGGTCGAGCTGCGCGGCGACCTGCGCCGGATTGGTCTGGCCGTGGCTTTGATCGGCATGTCAGCCTTTGTCGCCTGCCTGATCCTCGTGCTCCTCTGCTTCGCCTTCGCCTACGGCCTGATGTCGCTGGGCATTCCGGGATGGGCCTCGTTCCTCATCGTCGCCGGGGTCTGCCTGCTGCTCATCGCCGCGGCGGCGCTGATCGCCTACGTCCGGGTACGCGGCGTGACGGGCCTGCGCACGACCAGGGCATCGGTGCGCGACACGATGGCAGCCCTGCGCGGCGGCGACCAGCGCGCGGAAATCACCGGCCCGACGCAGCGGTGAGCACGCCCCGATGACCGCCGCCGCTGATTCGGCCATCCATATCGACGGCCCGTGGACCCACCGGTCCGTAAGCGCCAACGGCACCCGCTTTCACATCGCGGAGGCCGGCGACGGCCCGCTGGTCCTGCTGCTGCATGGGTTCCCCGAGTTCTGGTGGACATGGCGGCACCAGCTCGCGTCCCTCCCGGCGGCGGGCTTTCGCGCCGTCGCCGCCGACCTGCGGGGGTACGGCGGCAGCGACAAGCCACCGCGCGGCTACGATCTCGTGACCGCGGCCTCGGACGTGGCCGGGCTCGTCCGCGCCCTCGGCGAGGCGAACGCAATCGTGGTGGGCCACGACTGGGGCGGCCTGGTGGCCTGGACGGTCGGCGCGTACTATCCGAAACTGGTCCGGCGCCTGGCGGTGGTGTCGGTCGCGCATCCGCTGCGCATGCGGGGGGCCATGTTCACCGAACCGCTGAGCCGCCGCAACGGTCACATGCTCGCTTTCCAGCTGCCGGTCATGCCGGAACGCCAGCTCCTGCGCGACGATGCGGAACTGGTCGGGCGCATACTGACCGACTGGTCGGCACCGGGCTGGCCCGACGACCAGACGGAGCTGGTGTACCGGCGAGCCATCCGGATCCCGTCCGTGGCGCATTCCGCGCTGGAGTACTACCGCTGGTTCTTCCGCTCGACGCTGCGCCCCGACGGGATGCGCTATGCCCACCGGATGCGGCTGCCCATCCAGGCCCCCACCCTGCAGGTGCACGGGGCCCTGGACACCTGCGTGCCGCCCGGCACCGCCCGCGGCGCCGGGCGGCACGTGGAGGGCGCGTACCGGTGGCGGATGATCGACGGCGCCGGGCACTTCCCGCATGAAGAACAGGCCAGCAGGTTCGACGACGAACTCCGTGGCTGGCTGACAGACCCCGAGCCAGAGCGATGACTCACCCGGCCGCCCGCGATCGTGACCCAGCGGGGCGGCCGCGCAGCGGCCGGCCCCGTGACGGCCTCGGGCGGCCGCTGCCCAGGGGCGCGGCGGGCGAGCCGCGGGTGCCAGACGATCTCGTCCTGCCGCCCGGCGAGAGCCTCGACCTGGCGGACGAACTGCTGGCGTCCGGCCGGCCCTTCCACGCGCACGAGGTGCTCGAGGCGTCCTGGAAATCGGG